>OBEQ010264253.1_pt1 | contig 18937 bp, 18 predicted proteins | sample 1670901 | NCBI WGS metagenome assembly OBEQ01 (sample SAMEA104232315, study PRJEB22302) | groundwater metagenome | biome: forest; feature: aquifer; material: groundwater | place: USA | collected 2011-08-07 | depth 5.4 m
TTGGTTGATTTGGCGAATATATGGACATCACACTTTAGAATCGGACTATGGTTGATGTCCATTAAGAGGTCACTTCATCTTTTAGTCCGATTTTGGAATGTGACCTCTATAGATCATTTGTATATTTACCTCAATATTAGCACTTAGAAGAATCTGTTGTCAATAATTATGAGGCCTCTTCGTAGTGGATAACTCGTTTAGCCGAATGTTTTCTCCGCCATTCTTCTATGAGCTTGTGATTGCCCGAGAGTAATAGTTTTGGTGCGCACCATTTTTCTCCTTCATTAGTAATAAAAACTTCTGGCCGCGTGTATTGGGGGAAAAGACCTTGTTCGGGCGAACCTTCGTTGCCCAATACTCCGGGAATCAGTCTCGCCGTGGCTTCAATAATAGCAAGCGCGGCTATCTCCCCTCCTGAAAGCACATAATCGCCAATAGAAATAACTTCATCGGCAACGTAACACATAACCCGCTCATCAATGCCTTCGTAACGACCGCAAATAATTATAAGATTATCAAGCGCGCTATATTTTTTTGCTTTTTTCTGATTAAATTTTTTGCCCCGCGGCGACATCAAGATAATTTTCGTTTTTTGTGGTAAGTTGTTTGTGGTAAGTTGTTGAACCGCTTTATAAAGCGGTTCAACTTTCATCACCATGCCTGGCCCGCCGCCAAATGGGGGGGCGTCAACAGTTTTGTGTTTATCCTCTGACCAATCTCTCAAATCGTGGGCGCGAATAGAGAGAATTCCTGCCTGACTTGCTCTGGCGATTACTCCTTCTGAAAAATATTGCCGGATAAGGTGAGGGAAAATTGTAATAATATCAAATTTCATAGGAAGAATTATTAATCTTCATTATGCCAATAAAAGAACATCCCAGCAATAGCTGAGATGTTCTATGAAAAAAATTTAAGTAAGGACTATAGCTCAAGGTCATCAACCACATCGGATACATTTTCTTCTTTTTTGGTTGAAGACATCTTGTTGGTCGCTCGATCGTCGCTACGTATGGGCCTCTCTCGACCCTCGGGTTCCTCGAGCTTAAGATTGACGCGTGCGTTATTTTTTGCACCGACAACACGCAAGAGAGTTCGAAACGCCTTTGCAGTATTGCCTTGCTTCCCGATGAGTGTACCCATATCTTGAGGATTCACCTTTAAGATTAGGAGCACTCCCCTTTCGTCAATCTGTCGGGTAACAACGACGTCTTTCGGGTTCTCTACTAAAAACTTTGCTACTTCTTCAACGAATTCTTGATCTTTAGGAATCGCCATATATTTCTTATCAGAGTATTGGCGGGGGTTAAGCCCTCACCATACCTGCTATCTTGTATATCTGATGTTCATCGGTAGTCGACCTTCCAGCTCCGCTGGGCTACCAGATACTTTCTATTATAGAATCCGCAATAATTTTGTCAATGCAAAATTTTCCTTTACGTGGCTTGGGTTTCCACAGGGGCGTGCGTCGCTTGGGCAGGAATCTTTTTCGAGCGCCCATGGACTGGACGTTTCTTTCCTTTAATTATTCCTTCTGCTACTAATATATTCCACACCGTATCAGTCGGGCGAGCGCCACACGAAAGCCAATAGGCCACCCGCGCCTTGTTAACGGTTCGAGTCTTTACAATAGGCGTCCATACACCTAAATCTTCTTTATATTTGCCCTTGGGGGGGCTATTTTTATCTTGCGCAACAAGACGAAATGAGGGTTGATTTTTTTTCCCTGTCCGAATGAGTCGAAGAGTAATCATTGAATCTTAAATTACGAATTATGAATAAAAAATAGCGAATTAGGAATGGAAAGCAACATAATTCATTATTCCTTATTCATTATTCCATCAATTTCAGGGCGTTGCGCGCGGCATCTTCTTCGGCTTCTTTCTTTGAATTCCCCTCGCCCTCTGTTATTTTTTTATCTTCGAAAAAAACACCGACACGAAATACTTTTTGATGGTCTGGGCCTTGCTCTTTAAGAATTTTATAGTCAGGGGTGATACGTTTTTTTGCCTGCACACGCTCTTGAAGAATACCTTTGGGATTATAAAATTGCGCCTTGGAAAGCAGAGAGGATGCGGTAGGAAGAATATGGCGGGCAATAAAATCGCTTGCCTTTTCATATCCACCATCCAAATAAATCGCTCCCATGATTGCTTCTAACACATTAGCCAAAATCCGCTCCTTGGCAAATCCCCCTGAAAGCTTTTCCCCGCGAGAAAGAAATATCTTATCCGCAAGGTCAAGCTCACGGCACACATCAGCAAGCGTTTTAGTATTAACGATGATAGATCTCCATTGCGTAAGCATTCCTTCCGGATCTGTAGGGAATTTCGCGAAAAGATATTCACTCACCACCAATTCCAACACCGCGTCGCCAAGAAATTCCAAACGCTCGTTGCTCGCCAAGTCACCCAGATTATTCTCAACTACAAAGGAACGATGCATTAATGACTGCGTAAATAATTCCTTATTTTTAAAATTTATGCCTAATTTTTTTTCAACTTCGTCAGTATGATTCATCGAAAACAAGGGTATAGGGTTTAGGATATAGCATATAGGGTTTACCCTAATCGCTCCACGCTAAACGCTAACCGCTATTAATCTTCTTTCATTGGTTCACCCAAATTTCTGTAAATCGTTCCCAAAACACCATTCACAAATTTCCCCGAGGGGACGCCACCAAATCGTTTTGCGATTTCTATTGCCTCGTTAATCGCGACCTTGGGCGGCACTTCCTTATAGTCAGAGAAAAGGAGCTCATAGATGCCCAAGCGCAATACATTTCTATCCACAAGGGTTATTTGTGCAATAGGCCATTTTGGCGCGGCCTTTTCAATCATTGCGTTGAGTTCGCTGAATTTTTCTTTCACGCCGGCAATAATCGTCTTGAGAAATTCAATATCAAGCTTTGAGGCATCAACCGCTTCAATATCTTTCTCAACAATATCATCAATCTCCATACTTTTGCCATTGTTCTTGATGCCTTCTAACTCTTGCCCGCCATAAAGAGAATGGTAAAAATCCCATTCATATAAGGCCTGAATCGCCAATGAGCGAGCCAAATTACGCGAAGTCATAGAAAATGTTGTAAAGTGCAAAATTTAGATAACTTTGGATTTTGGCTTTTTGTCTTTTATCATCTTCATTATTTCCCTGCCCTTATAATAACCACAGGTAGGACATACGCGGTGAGCGGGAATTTGCGCGCCGCAGTGGGAGCACACAACAAAAGAACCTGGCTTAAGGGCTAATCCTTTTCGCTTATCTCCTCTGCGTTTCCGTGAACGCTTTTGTTTTGGTACCGGCACGGTTTCAAATTAAAAATAAGAACCTCTCATCAGCCCTAAGCTCACTACGCTCGCTAACGGCTGATGGAGAACCTTGTTTCTCGCTGACTCGAAATTAAAATTGAAAAGTGAAAATTTTGGTATCTGAATTTCCTCTATTATATTGGTTTCTCAAAACTTTGCAAGCCCCTGTATGCGTCCACCGCCTAAAATACTATCCAAAGAAAATTTGTTGAGGATGGCCAAAGTTTCTTTTTGCGCGTCGCTTAATATCTCAAGGTGAAATTTTTGCATATCCTTTTAGATCAAGGTCTTTTTCTTTCATATCCAATAGAATATCTTTAACAAAATAAAAGACTGACGGTTGGTAAAGTTTTTTAGGGGACTCTTGAAATACTCGCGCCACTTCTTCCTTGCCATAGGTTTCTAAAAGCCATTCAATATCGGAAAGGTCGCCAAAGCCTAATACCTGATGAATAATGTAGATTTTATCCTGTTCAAGGTCAATGGTTTCAATATTCTTTGACCATAAAAGCCCTTGAAGGTGGGCGGGGATTTGTTTGCGTTCCATAGAATCATTGTAGCATTTTTTGTGTTTGAGGAGAAGTTTGCTAAAATAGATAGTGATGAAATTTACCCACTTACATGTCCACTCACACTACTCTCTCCTTGACGGTTTAGCGCGAATCGAGGGTCTTATTAACGCGGCAAAGGAGCAAGGGATGACTGCGTTAGCGCTCACTGATCATGGCGTATTGTATGGCGCAATTGAATTTTATAAAAAGTCAAAGGCGGCCGGCATTAAACCAATCATCGGACAAGAAGTCTATATCGCGCCATTTGGCATGGCGAATAAAAGCCGCCCCGAAGACAGAGTTCGTCGCCACTTAATACTTTTGGCAAAAAATAAAGAAGGATATGAAAATCTCTTAACGCTCACCACGAAAGCGCACTTAGAAGGGTTTTACTACAAACCTCGTATTGATAAAGAACTTCTACGCAAGCATGCAAAGGGGCTCATCGGTCTTTCGGCCTGCTTAAATGGGGAAATCGCCCGCTTCGTCACAAACGGGAATAAAGAAGAAGCGCACAGAGCCGTTCTTGAGTACCAGGATATATTCGGAAAGGGAAATTTTTATCTGGAAGTCCAGCGCCATCCCCAACTCCCCCAACAAGAAAACGTCAATAAATTCCTTAAAAAAATTTCATTACAGACAGGTATTGGACTTGTTGCAACCGCTGATCTCCACTATCTGAAAAAAGAGGATAAAAAAGCGCAAGAGATATTGGTTGCCATAAATACGAATAAAGATTTGGGGGATGAGAGCAGAATGAGCATGGGCGCCTGCGATCTTTCCTTTCTTTCCACAAAAGAAGTAATCAACCTTTTTTCTGACATGCCAGAAGCGGTGGAAAATACTCAACGCATTGCAGATTCCATAGACCTAGACCTTGAGCTGGGAGTTCTTAAATTCCCCCATTTCCCCTTGGAGGGCGACCATTATAAATATCTTTTTGATCTATGTAAAAAAGGGCTTACGCGAAGATTTCCAGAAAAGATTCGTCAGGAAGAGGCGCGAGAGCGTGCGCTTTTTGAATTAGATGTCATTAAAAAAACCGGCTTTACTGATTATTTTTTAATCGTATGGGATATTGTGAATTGGGCAAAAACCCAAGGAATCGTGGTGGGGCCCGGTAGAGGATCAGCGGCCGGATCCCTTGTCTCATATCTTTTGGGGGTCACTGACGTAGATCCCCTTCGTTATAATCTTCTTTTCGAACGGTTTCTTAACCCAGAGAGGATAAGCCCCCCTGATATTGACCTCGATTTTGCCGACACGCGCCGTGATGAAGTCATTGAATATACAAAAATGCGCTACGGAAAAGATAGAGTGGCGCAAATTATAACCTTTGGAACACTTGCCTCCCGAGGGGGCATTCGTGACGTAGGAAGAACCCTTGGATACCCCTATTCTTATTGTGATCATATCGCCAAGCTCATTCCCTTTGGACATAATCTCACTGACGCATTACACGAAGTCCCTGAATTAAAAAAACTTTTTGATACCGACCCTAAAGCAAAAGAGCTTATTGACCTCTCGTTGCAATTAGAAGGAGTGGCGCGGCATGCTTCAACGCACGCGTGCGGTATTGTTATTACTCCAGAACCGCTCACGCACTACACCGCACTCCAGTACGCTTCCCAAGACGATAAAACTGTCGTAACCCAATATGAGATGCATGCCGTTGAAGACCTGGGACTATTAAAAATGGATTTCCTTGGATTAAAAAATCTCACCATTATTGAAGACACAATGACGATTTTAAAAAAACGGGGTGTTGACACTCCCCCGCTTGATGAAATTCCTCTGGATGACGAAAAGACATTCGCACTCCTTCGAGAGGGAAAGACAAAAGGAATATTTCAATTGGAAGGCGAGGGCATGCAGCGCTACTTAAAGGAACTTGAGCCCTCAAACTTCAATGATATCATGGTTATGATAGCCCTCTATCGTCCGGGACCCATGGAGCTTATCCCTAATTATATTGCGCGCAAAAAAGGCCGGGAAAAAGTAACATACCTTCACCCGAAGATGGCCCAAGCCCTCCAAGATACCTATGGCATCATGATCTATCAGGAACAGCTGATGCAAATTGCCCGAGATTTAGCAGGCATATCCTTAGCACAGGCAGATATTTTACGCAAAGCGGTGGGGAAAAAAATAAAATCGCTTTTGGATGAACAGAAAATAAAACTCATCGAAGGAATGAAAAAAAACGGAATTTCCGCACATATCGCCGAGAAAATATGGAAACTCTTTGAACCCTTTGATAGATATGGTTTTAATCGAAGCCACGCCTGCGGTTATGCGATGGTAAGCTATCAAACCGCTTACTTGAAAGCAAATTTCCCCCTTGAGTTTATGAGCGCTTTGCTTAATTCACGGCAAACCGATGTTGATCGAATTGCATTTTTTGTTGAAGAATCAAAGTCAATGGGAATACAAGTTTTGCCTCCCGATGTCAATGAAAGTTTAAAAAATTTTACCGCGATTGGAGAGAATACCATTCGCTTTGGACTAAAAGCTATAAAAAATGTGGGGGAAGCAATTATTGAGAGTATTATTTCCGAACGAAAAGCCAACGGACCCTTTAACGATATTATCGATTTTGTGAGCCGCATTAAAGAACGCGCAATGAATCGAAAGGTTTTTGAGTCGCTTATTAAAAGCGGAGTTTTTGACAGTTTGGGCGAGCGCAATATCTTTTTATTCAATATTGGCTCACTATTGCGTATTGGCCAGGAATTCCGGGCCAGCCAGACAAGTCTCCAAGGTTCACTTTTTGGCAATACACGCAGGCCCTCGCTACAACTTCAAAAAACCGCGATGGCAGATATCCAACAAAAATTAATATGGGAAAAGGAATTATTAGGACTTTATGTTTCGGGGAATCCATTAGATAAACATCGCCATCTATTTGAAAAAAAACTGCTTCCTATGAATAAGATAAATGAAGGGCTTATCAATAGAACCATTTTTGTAGGGGGCACGATAGAAGAAATAAAAAAAATAATCACCAAAAAGGGGGACTCAATGATGTTCTTAAGGGTGAAAGATTTTTTTGATTCGCTTGATGTTACGATATTTCCCTCTCTGATTGAACAAAATTCCGACGGTTGGAAAGAAGGAGCTGTTGCGGTTATTCAGGGTAAAGTTGATAAACGCAATGGCGCATTGCAACTCATTTGTGAGCGCATTAAAATTTTACATTAACATTTATGGAAACACCTTTCCAAGAGCTCAAAACATTTTTACAGGATGTAGGCCTTATCACCTTTGCGCAGTGGAAAGAATTTGAAAAAGAAGCAGGGGGTGATCAGGAAGTAATAGAAAAATTGCTTATTTCAAAAAAAATCCTCACTCCAGAGGACCTTCTCCAGGTGAAAGGGCATCTTTCCGGTGTACCCTTTATTAATTTAGAAAAAACCATCGTTGATCCGGAAATACTTCGCCTCATTCCTAAAGAAACAGCCAAAGCATATAACATTATCTCCTACCGAAAGACAGGGAATAATCTTGACGTGGCAATGCTTAATCCTGATAATCTTCAGGCGCTTGATTTTCTTAAGAAAAAAACTGGGTTAGAAATTATTCCTAGTCTTACTAATGAAGCATCTATAGAGAACGGCTTAAAACAATATGAGGGTAGTTTAGAAGAAGAATTTTCAAAAATAGTCTCTCAAGCATCAAAAAATAGCGGCTCATCGGCGCCTATAGTATTCAAAGGAGAGTTGGATATTGCGGAAATGGAGCAAGAGTCTCCAGAAAACCTTCAAAAAATTGCGGAAAAACTCTCTATCGTCAAAATTACCGACAGTCTGCTCCGTCATGCGGTACTGCAAAATGCATCTGATATTCATATAGAGCCGACGGAGAATGCGGTTGTCGTGCGCTTCCGTATAGATGGTATTCTTCATGATGTCATGATTCTCCCTAAAGCCCTTTATTCAGGCCTTATCGCGCGGATAAAAGTCCTTTCTAACCTCAAACTTGATGAACATCGTCTCCCCCAAGACGGACGATTCAAAATCGAGAGCGACACGTACAAATTTTCTATACGAGTTTCTATTATTCCTGTTTCAGATGGAGAAAAGATTGTAATGCGTATGTTAAAAGAAGAATCAAAGGGGTTGACGCTGGAATCCTTGGGTTTTAGCGGCCGCGCCCTTGATATAGTAAAAAGAAACATCACGAGACCCCACGGAATGATTCTTGTAACTGGCCCCACAGGATCAGGCAAAACCACAACTCTTTATGCAGTCATGGATATTCTTAATACCGCTGACGTTAATATTTCAACAATAGAAGACCCGATAGAATACCGCATGCCGCGTATCAATCAAACACAAATCAAACCCCAAATAGCTTTAACGTTTGCCAACGGATTGCGTTCGCTCCTCCGGCAGGATCCAGATATTATCATGGTAGGAGAAATACGCGATGATGAAACAGCTTCCCTTGCAATTAACGCCGCTCTCACTGGTCACTTGGTGCTTTCAACGCTTCATACTAATTCCGCCTCGGGGGCAATTCCTCGTTTACTAGATATGAAGGTTGAACCTTTCTTGATTGCATCCACCACAAATGTTATCATTGCTCAAAGACTCGTGCGTAAACTTTGTCCTGATGCAAAAGAAGCATATAATCTCTCCCCCGAAGAAGTAAAGACGCTTGGCAAGGATTATGATTTAGAAAAAATCCTTCTTGTGCTTAAAGAAAAAGAATTAGTGTTAAAAAACGACGATTGGACAAAAATTAAATTTTATCGACCCAAGCCAACCGATTCCTGCCCTGACGGATACAAGGGGAGATTAGCGATTAACGAAGTATTAGAAGTTTCAGGAGAAATAAAAAAACTTATTGCGAAAGAAGGGACATCTGACGAAATTCAAGATCAGGCAAAAAAAGAAGGCATGCGCACAATGTTGGAAGATGGATTTATAAAAGTAGCTCAAGGCATCACCACTATAGAAGAAATAATGCGGGTAACCAAAGAGTAAAAATTATTATTGAATTTTCCTATTATGACCTTCAAAAAAATTTTTAATCGAATAAAAGGATCAAAACTCAAAGAACGTATAACCTTTACGCGGAATCTCGCATTGATTATTAAAGCAGGAATGTCTCTTCCTCAGGGATTAGCCACATTAAGCGTGCAAACAGAAAGTCCACTTCTCAAAGAAGCTCTTTTGGAAATTATTGCATCGGTTAATAAAGGAAAAAATTTCTCTGAAGCCATCGAACTTTATCCTTCGCTTTTCAATGAATTCTACGTTAATATGGTGAAGACGGGTGAACTCGCGGGAAATTTGGAGGAGGTTTTGAATAACTTGGCGCATCACATGGAAAAAGAACGTGCCCTCCGATCTCGTGTTCTTAGTGCGCTTATGTATCCTGCCATTATCCTTTCAGTCATGATTATTGTCATTATTGTAATGATGATATTCGTTGTGCCTCAATTATCAAAAGTATTCCGGGACTTTCATGTAACGCTTCCCTTTACCACTCAACTTGTTATTGGAATGAGTGATTTCTTTGCAAATCATGCCCTTACGGCAATCAGCGCTATCCTATTTAGTATGATTAGTGTCTGGTATTTTCTCCTAAAAACGAGGCCGGGAGGAAGAATATTTTCCTGGATAGGACTTAAAACTCCGCTTATGAATATTATGACAAAAAAAATCAATTCCGCTCGAATCGCAAGGACATTGCAAGGGCTTATCAAGGCGGGCTTGGGCATTGTACAAGCGCTCAATGTAACAAGTGGTGTTGTAAAAAACATATACTATAAAGAGGCGCTCAATGTTACTGGAGAAGAAGTTGAAAAAGGAAAGACACTTCATGAAATTTTCGCCCATTATCCAAAGCTTTTTACACCCCTTATGGTACAGCTCATCGCTGTCGGAGAAGAAACCGGATCCCTTGATGTCGTACTTGATCAGCTGGCAACCTCCTATGAAGATGATGTAGACACGGTAACGAAAAATCTCCCTTCTGTTATAGAGCCAATATTAATGCTTTTTATTGGAAGTTCTGTAGGATTTTTTGCTGTTTCTATGCTCCAACCGATTTATACCATTACAAGCTCAATTCATTAATATGGATTATAGTTCCACCCCCCCTAACACAAAGGGTATAAGTTTAATTGAAGTTGTTATTTCTATCGCCGTTCTAATGGTTATCTTAATAAGCGTTTATCAAGCATTCACTGCTATTTTAGAGAGTACGGAAGTTTCTCGTATTAAGATAGCCGCAACTAATCTTTCAAATGAACAGTTTGAGATTATTAGAAATCTATCTTACGACAATGTCGGAACAATAAATGGTCTCCCTTCAGGTAAAATTCCCCAAGTGCAGACTATTGTACGAGATGGCTTCTCTTTCACTGTCATTACGACTATTATAGAAAAAGACGATCCATTTGATGGACTCTTTCCTGTTGATACTTCACCTGCAGACTGGAAACTTGCAGAATTAGAAATTTCTTGCTCTGCCTGCCAAAATTCTGTACCATTACATTTTGAAACACGAATTGGCCCCAAAAACTTAGAGAACACATCAAATAATGGGGCGCTCTTCATACATGTGTTTGAGACCCATGATCCTGCTGTCCCGGTTCAGGGAGCAAATATTCATATCGTAAATACTCAAAGCAATCCCCTCATTGATACAAATCTTTCGACTGATAATAAGGGACAGATTCAGCTGATCAATGTACCTCCGGGGGTGAACGCCTATCAACTCACGGTAACAAAGAATGGCTATTCAAGTGAAAAAACCTACTCCCCGGGTGATCCGGCAAACCCCAATCCAACAGTCCCTCATGTTACCGTAGTAACTGGGCAGGTATCGCCGATAAGTTTTTCCATAGATACATTAAGCACACTTAATCTTTCAAGTACTACTAACACCTGTTCGCCAGTGGGAAATATCGCCTTCTCCCTTAAGGGGTCAAAGCGTATCGGAGAAAATCCCATAATATTGAAGTACGATAAAAACGATGCAACAGATGGTCAAGGATTAAAATCTTTCACTAACCTCGATGCGGATAGCTATACTCTCAAAGTTATAGATACCTTATATAATCTTTCTGGATCCATCCCTTCGACTGCATTTAGTCTAAATGCAGGATCAGCACAAAATCTCAAGCTCATTGTTGAACCCAAAAATCCTTCTGCGCTTTTAGTTACTGTTAAAGACATGGCTTCAGGACTTGCGCTTTCAGGAGTAGATGTAGAAATTAAAAAAGGGCTGTATGATAATACACTAACAACAGGGCGAGGATTTCTGCGACAAACAGACTGGTCAGGAGGAGCTGGACAATCTGCCTTTACTGACCCGACAAAATTTTTTGACTCTGACGGAAATATAGAAATCTCCGATCCTACCGGAGAAATAAAACTTCGAAAAATTATTACCGATTATGCAGCTTCGGGCGTTCTCACCTCTTCAACATTCGATACAGGATCTGCAAGTAATTTTTATCAATTACTATGGGATCCGGCTGATGAACCTATCCAAGCAGGTCCAGATAACGTACGCTTTCAAATCGCGACGAATAATGATAATGCAACGTGGAATTTCCTCGGTCCAGATGGAACTTCCTCAAGCTTCTATACTCTCACAAAAAAAGATATAAATCCCATACACAACAACGATCGTTATTTTCGATATAAAGTGTTTCTTCAAACGCAAGATATTAGTTTCACCCCAAACCTTTCTGATATTTCCTTCACATTCAGTTCTGCGTGCGTCCCGCCCGGCCAAATCCTTTTCAATGGCCTTGTAGGTGGCACATATACCATCACGGCTTCAAAAAACGGATACCAGACTTTTTCTGACAGCAATATCGTCATCTCCTCGCCATGGCAATCACTTGATATATCATTAACACCTTCATAATGGCCTACAGATACTATCGGGCAATTTCTCTTATTGAGATAATGATTGCTATAAGCATAATCGTCGTCGCAGGAGGAATAGTGTGGGTATTCCAAAAAAATATTTTTTCCTTGAATGGAATCCTTCAAGGCAATCTTCTCATAGAACAAGAAGCCGGGGATACACTCAAGAATTTCGCTCGTGAAACGCGCATTATTTCTCCTTCAAGCCTTGGCGCATACCCAATTGATGATAATGGCGCGCAAGTAAATTCGTTTACTTTTTATAGTGATATCGATAACGATGGATTAAAAGAAAAAGTGCGTTATTTTCTTACCGGGACAAACTTAAATAAAGGAATCATCAAACCAAGTGGAAATCCTTTGACATACAATCCCCTCAATGAAGTTACAACTACGGTAGTTCATAATGTACGAAATAATGCAACACCTATTTTTAACTATTACGATGAAAACTATGATGGAACAAGCGCTCCCCTATCAACACCTGTCAATATACTCAATATACGGCTTGTTAAAATCACTCTTATATTAGATATTGATCCTTTGCGGATTCCTGAACCTTTTATATTTACCACGCAAATATCCATAAGAAATTTAAAAAATAACCTTTAGCACTATCTCATGTCATACAAAAGCTCATTATCAGGACAAGCCATTATTCACGCTCTTGTTTTTGGCTCAATTGCAATTATGTTCATTACAGGACTTGCTACATGGGCTGGTCTTAACTTGAGAAATTCCCAAAAGACATTTAATCGAGAGCTTGCAATACAAATTGCAGAAGGAGGAATTGATTATTATCGCTGGCATCTTGCTCATGCGCCACAAGATTTTAAAGATGGAACTGGCCAACCAGGACCCTACATTCATGATTTCCTTGATAAAGATAACAATATAATAGGACAATATAAACTTACCATTACTCCACCCCCCACTGGATCAACAATTGTAATAGTGAAATCAACGGGCACGGTTGTTACAGACCCAGATATTTCTCGAAGTATTCAAGTTCAGTTTGCAATCCCCTCGCTTGCGAAATATGCCTTTGCCGCAAACGCAGATATGCGTTTTGGCCAAGGCACAGAAGTATTTGGACCTATTCATTCTAATGGTGGTATTCACTTTGATGGCATTGCTCATAATATCGTAACGAGCGCGAAAGATAAATATACCGACCCTGACCATGGAAGTATTGATTTTGGGGTTCATACGCATGTTGCTCCCGCAGACCCCGCGCCCCCCGCCGCTGTTCCTAATCGCCCCGATGTATTTAAGGCCGGGAGGCAATTCCCTTTCCCTCAAATTGATTTTGTAGGACTTACTGCCGACCTTGCAAAAATTAAAACTGACGCAAAAGCAAATGGACTATATTTTGCAAATTCAGGTTTTCTTGGGTATCATATAGTATTGAAAACGAATGGCACATTTGATCTTTATAAGGTAAAAACGATGACCTCTTTACCAAACGGCTGCAATAGTGTTGGTCAGACAGGATGGGGCGCATGGAGTATTAAACCGGCCACTGGAGAAACATTTGACAAAAATTATACATTCCCGCTAAATGGTTTGATTTTTATAGAAGACCACGTTTGGGTAGATGGTCAAATCAATAATGCGCGTCTGACGATTGCTTCCGGGCGCTTTCCTGATGATCCCACGAAACGAACAAATATTATGATAAATAATGACCTTCTCTATACCAACCTTGACGGAACCGACGTCCTTTCTTTGATTGCTCAAGGAAATATCACCGCAGGATTGACAAGTAAGGATACCTACCGCGTTGATGCCGCGCTCATAGCTCAGAATGGCCGCATCGGGAGATATTACTATTTAAGCCCAAAATGTAATCCTTATAGTATACGGCAAAGTATTACCCTTTACGGAATGCTGGCGAGCAACCAGCGTTATGGATTTGCATATGCCGATGGAAATGGCTACCAGATACGCAATATCATTTATGACGCAAATTTATTATACGGACCTCCCCCAAGCTTTCCCCTTACTTCCAATCAATACGTCACCCTTTCATGGCAGGAAGTAAAGTGAAAAAACTATGTTTGCCCTAAACATATCAGAAAAATATATACGAGCAATAGAACTTGTAAAAGAAAAGGGGGCTATTTTTATTCGCGCCATGGGAGAGAAAGAATATGAAGGTAAGCAAAGTCTTCCTGGGCAGATTAAAGATCTTCTCAAAAATACCAAACCTCACCCTATTCAATCCTCACAAGTTGCTATAGCCATTCCCGAAGAGGAAACATTTATAAAAGTAATCCGATTCCCGAAAAAAGAAGGAGTCTCCTTAGAAAAGCAAATTCAAGAAGAATTAGGGAAGATCCTTCCCTATTCGCCAAATGAAGTCTATTGGGATTGGCGTTTAGCAGAGGAAGATTACCGCAATAAATCCTTTTGCGACGCGGTCATAGTCGCCGCAACAAAAAAAATTATAGACTCCTATATAGACCTCCTTACACAGGCGGGCCTTGAACCCATCCTTATCGAAACAGAAGCAAATGCCTTAATCTGGGGCTCTCTTAATCCCTTCAATGAAAAAAAGACTATAACGCCAACACTTATTGTTGATTTTGAATCCGAAAAGACAACTATTGTGATTTTTGCTAATGGAGCTATTAGATTTACCACTTCAAGTAAGGGATATAGTTCGGACCAGAAACATTTTTTAAGCGAGCGCGATCTTAAGGAAATATCAAATAAACTCCGTGAGTGTATAAATTATTACAATGATCAATTTTCCTCACAGGAAAGAGCGGCAAATAGCATTAAAGAGGTTATCGTACGAGGAGAATGGGCAACATTTCAAGAAATGACTTCATTCCTTGAAAAAGAATTGGCATTGCCAATCAAGGGCCCGGCAAACCTTATTCCTATCAAACCCTCTTATGCCGCAACGTTAGGGTTGGCTTTTCGAGGTTTATCGCAAAAAGATCATGCTTACCTTTAATCTTCTCCCTCCTATGAGGAAAGAAAAAAGAAAGCTTCAAGCCCGTCTGGGGAAATTTTTAATGCATATAAAAATATTTTTAGGATTATCGATAATATTTTCCCTCTTTATGCTGTTTATCCTTATTTACCTTGAAAAGAAAAAATATATGTTAGAAAGCGAAGTTGCTAGATATGAAAAAAATCCTATAAACGCCCGCGTAGAAAACATTCAAAAAGACGCGACACATTTTAATAAAGACTTAAAAGATTTTAACGAGAACCTTCCTAAACAAAAATGGTCTTCTCTCCTCGTGGATCTTTCAACGTTAGAAAGAAAAGGTATTATACTGAAACAAATAACGCATGCAAAAGAAAAGATTAAGAATAAAGACAAAAATTCCCTGGATGATAGCTTCCGATTCATTGATAAACTCACGATGAGCGGCCATGCGCAGACTCGGGGAAACCTTTCTGCGTTTAAGGAAAATTTAGAAGCGTCGCCGTTATTTAAAAACATTGTGTTGCCTCTTTCAAATTTTGAAAAAAGTGAAAATATTGATTTTAATCTAATCCTTGAGCTCCAATGAACAAATTTGTTTCTCGATAACTCGAAGCAATATGGACCCCCTGAAGAAAAAATTTTATCTTTACCTTTTCCTTGTTACTACAGCTTTTTCCCTTATTGTGATGTTTGATTATAGGTTTATTTTTCCTGAACTTATTACAAAGAGTCAAATAATTATTGACTTAAGAAAAAAAATTCAAAATTTTGAAAAACAAAATTATGTCTTTGATGCTTTTCAGAAAGAAAAAGAAAAAATCATAGCAGGGAGAAAAAAAATTGAAAAAGTCTTTCCCAAAATTTCTTCTCCCTTAGATTTCCTCTACTTCTTAGAAAACACTGCACGAAAAACGAATAATGACATTAAAGTTAAGATTAAAGAAGCAGATCCCCCCGTATTCTCATTAGAAGTTACGGGATCATTCAATAGTATAATAAAATTTCTGGCAGTTTTAGAGACTATGCCGCTCAAAATTACCTTTAATGCTATCGGCAAACAAATTGCGATATCTTCTTTACCCCCCATTCTTATAGGCAATCTTGAGGTCATATACCCTTTTGCCAAAAATACCCCATCCCCATGAAAGATTTGTTATACAAAATCAAAGATTTTTCCTACTTTCCTCTTATCGCAACAAGTGTTTTTCTTCTTTTCATTATCGCGCTAAGTACTTCTATTTTCATCTCCTATCTTTATAATCCTCTATTCAATGAACTAAATACGCCCGCATTTAATAAACCCGTACTTAACGATCCTTTATTGCAATCTGTTCTCACAAAAATAAATGCCGACCAAGAAGATTTAACAAACAAATTTCAAGATAACTTTTCTGATCCCTTTGAATGAACCTCCGACCAGCAAGCCGCGGGGTATAGGTTTTCACACTCGCCCTACGGGCGAACGCCGCGGACGCGAAATAACCCCCTTTGTAAGCAAACCTAATAATGGGCCATACTTTCCGGGCGGCTTGGAAAGTATTTTTTATGCATTGATTTATACTATTGCTTATGCTATCGTAATATCAACCATGAATATATATCACTTATGCTGATAGAGGAGGTACGTCATTCCCTATCGCACATTTTGGCAATGGCGGTGTTAGAAAAATTTCCAGATGCAAAGTTAGGCATTGGGCCTGTCATCGAGAACGGGTTTTATTATGATTTTCTTCTTCCTAAACGCATTGGCGCGGATGAATTGGATGCACTTCAAAAAACTATGGTGCGCATCATTGTCCAAAACATGGACTTCAAGGGAGAGCATGTAACCCCAAAAAAAGCACGAGATATCTTCAAAGATCAACCCTTTAAGCTTGACCTCATAAAAGAATTTGCCAAAGAGAACCGTTCGCTCACGATTTACCGCACCGGTTCATTTGTAGATCTATGTAAAGGTGGACATATAGAAAATACCTCGCAAATAAAAACTGACGGCTTTATACTTGATAGGATTGCAGGAAGTTATTGGCGCGGCAGTGAGAAAAACCCGATGCTCACGAGGATTTATGGACTTGCATTTTCGAAGAAAAAAGATCTGGAGGAACATCTTGCGTTTCTCGAAGAAGTGAAAAAACGCGATCATAAAAAACTCGGGCCCGAGCTTGATTTGTTTACCTTTTCCGAATTAGTCGGCCCGGGACTGCCCTTGTGGACGCCAAAAGGAACACTTTTGCGCGATTTACTCGACAACCTGGTTTGGAAACTCAGAAAAGAAAAAGGATATGAGCGGGTGGACATTCCCCACATCGCCAAGAAAGATTTGTATGAAACAAGTGGACACTGGGACAAATTCAAAGACGACCTTTTCAGGATTCCCACGCGCGAGGGACATTTGTTTGCAATAAAGCCAATGAACTGTCCCCACCACACGCAAATTTACAGCCGAAAACAATGGAGTTATCGCGAATTGCCCCAGCGCTACGCAAGTACCACAAAAGTATACCGCGATGAACAGTCCGGGGAACTCGCAGGACTTTCGCGCGTACTCTCCATTACGCAGGATGACGCGCATGTATTTTGTCGCCAAAGCCAAGTCAAGCAAGAAGTTGAAAAAATTTGGGATATTATCAGCACGTTCTATCAAAGAATCGGATTCGCCCTTGATATTCGCCTTTCTTTGCATAATCCCAAAGAACCGGAAAAATATCTGGGCAGTCCCACAGACTGGAAAGCCGCAGAACAAACCCTTCGCGAACTGATAAAAAAAAGCGGGGCTGTTGCGACAGAAGCATCTGGCGAAGCCGCTTTTTATGGACCAAAAATTGATTTTATGGCTCACGATTCGCTCGGACGCGAGTGGCAAGTTGCAACCATCCAGCTTGATATGAATCAGCCCGAACGGTTTGATCTGTACTGCATTGACGAGAGCGGCAAAAAAGAACGTATTATCATGCTCCATGCCGCAATCATGGGATCAATTGAACGATTCCTTGCTATTCTTATTGAGCACTATGCGGGCGCATTCCCCTTTTGGCTTGCCCCGGTCCAAGTTGCTATCCTTACGGTCAACGATCATGTATTGACTTACGCAAAAAAAGTAGAATATGCGCTTGAAGATAAAGATATACGCGCCATACTTGATAGCAGAAATGAATCTATTGGGAAAAAAATAAGGGAAACGGAACTCCAAAAAATCCCTTATATCTTTATTATCGGAGAGAAAGAAGTCGCCTCGCATACTCTTGCCTTACGCGAGCGCGGAGGAAAAGACAAAGGGCAAGTAACTCTCGAGGAATTCCTTAGTCAAGCAAAAAAAGAAATGATTTAGTATGGCTTTCTTTGTTCGTAAGAAAAAATTAACGCTATTTTCAAAAATTCTTCTCGCAGGTCTTATCATCTTTGCATTTTTTGGCATTGTCTATATTTCGATATACGAATATACCAAACCATCGCCTGTAAACGATACAACAATTGAAAACAAAAAATCCTCGACTTGCCCACAAACTCCTTCATGCAGTGGGCAATTACTGATAGGCGATTCCCCTGATCAATGTCCAACATATATTTGTATCCCTCCAAAAACACCGCTATGAATCAAAAAATTGTGGTTATACTTGGACCCACCGCTTCAGGGAAAACAGCGCTCGCAGAATACCTTGCGAGCGTTTTTGAAGGTGAACTTATTAATGCGGATAGTCGGCAAATTTATCGAAATATGAATATCGGAACAGCAAAAACACCTGATATTCATCTAGTAGATATAAAAAATCCAAATCAATCGTTTAGTGTCGGGCAATATAAAAAACTTGCGATAAAAATTATCAACGACATAATCAAACGAAAAAAAATACCTATTCTTGTGGGTGGGACTGGACTTTATATCAAAGCCGTTATTAAAAATTTGAACATTCCTCTTGTGCCCGCGCAAAAAAATCTTCGATCTACATTAGAAGAAAAAAACACAGAAGAGCTTTTTATCCAGTTGCAAAAATGCGATCCCAAAGGCGCTCTGCGCATTGACAGACATAATAGACGACGGCTCATACGGGCGATAGAAGTAACGCTCACGAGTAATAACACATTTTCTTCTCAAATGAACCTCCGACCAGCAAGCTGGTCGGTATCCCCTCGTAGCCAGCAAAGCTCGCTATTCAGGGACAATCCGCCTTCGGCGGAGAGTTCGTTTCTTCCGCTTCATCCGACCAGCAAGCTGGTCGGTATTCGCGGGTACGAAATAAA
>OBEQ010334465.1_pt1 | contig 18928 bp, 13 predicted proteins | sample 1670901 | NCBI WGS metagenome assembly OBEQ01 (sample SAMEA104232315, study PRJEB22302) | groundwater metagenome | biome: forest; feature: aquifer; material: groundwater | place: USA | collected 2011-08-07 | depth 5.4 m
CCCGATGAATCCGCTTTTTCGGTCTCGGATGTCGTGGAGATGGCGATTGAAAATGCGAAACGCGAAGGCCATCTCCTGGACGGCCGCAAGCCCAAGCTTTACACGGATAACGGCCCGGGATTCACGTCGAACCTCATGGCCGATTATCTGGCCGCTCACGGGATCAAACACATCTTCGGGACTCCGTATCATCCGCAAGGAAGAGGCAAGATCGAGCGCTTCAACCGCAGGATCAAAGAAAAACTCTGCCTGGTGGTTTACTGCTCGCCGGAGGAGCTGAAGCAGGCCATCGATGAAGCCATCGCCGTTTACAACCAAACGCCGCATGAATCACTTCAGAACGTGTCCCCGAACGATGTCTATGCGGGAAGAAAGGAGGCCATCTTAAAAGCACGAGCCGAAAAGAAACGATTGACCCTGGAAAGACGAAAACAATACAATCTCAACCGCGACCCAAACCACGGTCAAAGTGCAAACTCAAATCCTGAAACCGTGTCCAAAAAAGTCTGACGACATACAGGCCTAATTTGAGTTTCTTCGGATTCACCGCTACTCCGAAGGCGAAGACGCTGGAGTTTTTTGGCCAAAAGGGATCGGACGGAAAGCCTCAGCCGTTTCATTTATATTCCATGCGTCAGGCGATCGAAGAAGGATTTATTTTGGACGTTCTTGCCAATTACACGACTTACCAAACATTTTTTCAGTTATCTAAAAAAATCGAAGAAGACCCAAATGTGAATAAGAAAAAGGCCGCGCGAGCGATTGCCCGGTTTCTGACACTTCATCCGTATAACTTGGCACAGAAGACTGAAGTTATCATCGAGCACTTCCGGCAGGTTACGATGAAAAAGATCGGCGGCAAGGCAAAAGCCATGGTGGTCACGGCTTCGCGCGAGCATGTGGTGCGTTACAAACATGAATTCGACCGTTATCTGAAAGAGAAAAACTATAAAGACATCAAGGCGCTCGTTGCTTTCTCGGGAATGGTGCTTTTGGATGGTATCCCACCCGAATACACTGAAGCAGGAATGAACGGCTTCGGCGAAAAAGAGTTGCCTGAAAAATTTGCCACCTCCGAATATCAAATTCTGCTTGTCGCCGAGAAATATCAGACCGGCTATGACGAGCCTCTTTTACACACAATGTACGTAGACAAACGGCTTGACGGCGTCAAGGCAGTTCAAACTTTAAGCCGCTTGAACAGAACCTGCCCGGGCAAAGAAGATACGTTCATTCTGGATTTTGTGAATAAGCGCGAAGATATCTTGGAGGCTTTCCAGCCATACTATGAACAGACCGAATTAAGCGATGTCACGGATCCCAATAAGCTCTACAATCTCAAAAACAAACTGGACTCGTTTAAGGTCATTTATCCTGCCGACATCGATGCTTTTTGTGCTGTGTTTTTCAAGAAAACCGAATTGCTTACAAAGCGCGAGCATGCTCAGTTGAATTCCATTGTGGATGTAGCAGTCGAGCGGTTTAAGTTGATTGAACAGGAGGAGCATAGAGACGACTTTGCCAACACCTTGGGTGTTTTTGTCCGGCTCTATGCGTTTTTGGCTCAGATTATGCCGTTCAGCGATGTGGAACTTGAGAAGTTCTACACCTTTTCCCGTCTATTGTTGAAAAAGCTACCGGGGCCTGATCGTAGCGAACGATATCATCTCGGCGACGAGGTTGCGCTTGAGTATTACCGTTTGCAGAAAATGGCTGAAGGCAAGATTCAGCTACAGAAAGATTCCGGCGCGGCTATTCAGCCTATTTCGGAAGCCGGGACGAGGAAGGATAAAGAAGAGTATGCGCGGCTTTCCGAAATCATCAAACTTCTTAACGATCGGTTCGGAACTGATTTTACCGAGGCGGATAAATTATTCTTCGACCAGATTGAAGAAGAAATGGTCATGGATGAGAAGCTGTGCGTTCAGGCAAAGACAAATACGATTGACAATTTTAGATACGGATTCGAGGATGTATTTATTTCAAAACTCGTCGACCGGATGGATCAAAATCAGGATATCTTCAACAAAATCATGGATGATAAAATCTTTGCCGCGGTGGTAAAAGATTACCTGTTGAAAAAAGTCTACGAACGTTTAAGCAAGAAAACCGGCGAAGAAGAAACGCTCTTTTTTAAGGACGTGGTTCCAGATGATGAAGTTAATGACAGGAGGAAATATGTGGATTTCTTACCGGTCTATGATTTGCAGGCAGTTGCGACATCTTTTAGGCAGCAAACCAAACCGACTGTTATTGGGTGGAAACCGATTAATGAGCGGAAGCTAAGCAAAGAGATGTTCATCACGCAGGTCGTTGGCAAATCCATGGAACCGACCATCAGAGATGGCAGCTGGTGCCTTTTTCGTTTCGAGCGCGGCGGTTCACGCAATGGTCTGGTGGTATTGGTGGAATCGCGTCTTGTGAATGATCCGGAAACCCAGCAGAGTTTCACCATCAAACGATACAAAAGCGAAAAGGAACAATTGCCCGGCGATCAGTGGCGGCACAAAAGGATAATCCTTTCGCCGGATAATAAGAGCTTTAAAGATATCGATCTTAAGAATGTTTTAGGCGATGACTTCCGCGTAGTAGCGGAATTTGTAGAAGTACTATTCTGATTCTTTTTTTCTGCCGCGGAACAAAAAAATGGAAACAATATTTCTTCTTTTAGTTTCGCTAATATCTTTAACAGGGTTCATGTATTTTTCATACCTCATTGGTGGCATCTTAAAAACATCTCATATAATGGGAATAGGGCTTGGCTTTTGGACATTTCTTGTTTCTATTCTTGTCGCATCAGTTTGCAGTGCTTTTTGGATCTTGCTAGATAGTATGTACGATGATAAACAAGCGGAACCACTTTTGCCAAGGCCCTCAAATAATGAGGATGAACGCCAAATAAGAGTAGCAAAGTACAATCAGGTATACGGAGAAATCACGCGATACCGAGATTTAGCGTGGAAGATTGGATTGCTCGCGTGGGCCGCTTATTATGGATTAAATTGGGTTTCGACTCAGCAGGTTACACTTTTTTGGAAATTACCGCCCGACATTTTCTTTTTGAGTATCCCATTGGCGGCCCTATGCGCTACAGTCTTTTTAATTTATTGTGAACATACAGCGAATCGAAATAGAAGAATCCGCCGTGAGATCGAAGAAGTATTGATTCTGGACAAAGAATGGAGATTTAAAATTGAAAGAGAAGACCCTTTTCATCCCAGTTTATGGGTTTCAGTGGGTATCTTTTTGTTATTCATATGGACACCTGTTCTGATTATGCTGCTGTTTAGAAATAAATGAACAATATCTCTCAATGCAAGGGTAGAGGATATTTCGCAGCGAAAAAAGCGAGGAACGCATATGAAACCTGGTGATGTGAGATCGTTTCAGGGAAAGAAGGCCATCGTAGCTGCCTTTGGAATCTGGGCAGCGAAAGATAGAACCGACTATACTCATATCCATATCACAGGTGATAATAAAAATTTCAAACACGTTACTGTCTGCAATAATCCCCGCTCAAAAAAGAGGTACAACAGGGTTTTGTTCCGGGATCTTCAGCGACTATTAATCGCCTATGACAAATGGCCTTACGATAAAGGAGCAAGAGATGCGAAAAGTTGACACGAATGTTCAAGAGCTTGTCAGCATGATTGAAAGAGGCGAATTGCGCTTGCCTGAAATGCAGCGCCGTTATGTCTGGCGTGCGCCGCGGGTCCGGGATTTGTTGGACTCTCTTTATCGAGGTTATCCAAGTGGATCCATTTTGGTTTGGGAAACCGATCAAGAGCAGCCCACGCGTGATCTGGCAGTGAGCCAGAAGCAAAGCCCCTTTTCCGGATTTAAACTCCTTTTGGATGGCCAACAGCGGCTCACCTCTCTTTCTGCCGTTCTCCGTGGTGAGCCCATTCATGTTCGGGGCCGAAAACGGGAGATCGACGTTCTTTTTAATCTCGAACACCCAGATACGCTTACTGAATTTACGGAGGTTGAGGCGGACGAAGATTCGCCTCTAATCCCTCCGGATGAGGCAGAAGACTTGGAGGATGACGAGGAAGAAGATGAAACCGCAGAAAGCGTTCAGGAACGCTTCAAGAAAATGACTTTTGTGGTTGCGAATAAATACCTGTCCTCCCTTCCCAACTGGGTTTCCGTGTCCAAGGTTTTCAAGAGTAGCGACGACAAAGAGATTCTTAAAGCCGCTGGGGTGAACTCATTCGATGATCCCCGGTATGCGAAATATACCCAGCGACTGCAACGGGTTCGCGCAATTCGCAATTATCTTTACGTGATGCACGTTCTTTCAAGAGACCTCAACTACGACGAGGTTGCGGAGATTTTCGTTCGGGTTAATTCACTGGGTGCCAAGCTCCGCGGATCGGATTTGGCTTTGGCTCAAATTACAGCGCGATGGCGAAATTCTTTAAAACTCTTGGAGGAATTTCAGGAGGAGTGCGAGGGAAGGTGGATGACACTCGATTTGGGGCTCCTCGTGCGCGCCATGGTTGTTTTTGCCACGGGTCAATCCCGCTTTGAGCGAGTGAGCACCATTTCTATCGAAAGCCTTAAGAAAGGTTGGGAACACGCCAAGGACGGATTGAGGTTTGCCATCAACTTCTTGAGAACCAACGCTCAGATTGAAGACGAATCGCTTCTGTCCTCACCGCTATTTTTTATCACCCTTGCCTATTTCAGTTACGTTAACAAGGAAAATATTTCTCAACAGGCCGAGAAGGATTTTCTTTATTGGCTCCATCTTGCCAATGCCCGCGGAAGGTATTCGCGCGGGTCGTCTGAAACCCTGTTGGATGCAGACCTGAGTAGTTTGGCCAAGGGCGGGGGACCGCAGGCCCTTCTTCAAACCCTCAAACAACAATTCGGAAGGTTGCATATTGAGGAAGTGGATTTTGTCGGCCGCGGGGCCAACAGTCCCTTGTTCTCACTTGTCTTCCTGACTCTTAAGGCCAACGGGGCAAAAGATTGGCAAACAGGATTAGGTCTCTCCCTTACGCATCAAGGGCGGTATCATTACATTCAGTATCACCATATTTTTCCCAAAGCGTTGTTGAAAGGGAGATATGAGAGGCAAGAGATCAACGAGATCGCGAATATGGCCTTTGTCTCCGGTCGGATGAACCGCCGAATTGGAAGCAAGGAACCCTCGGAATACTTCCCTTCAATTATCAAGGAAAGAGGTAAGGAAGCTCTGAATACGCAAGCCGTTCCTTCAGAATCGAGACTTCACAAATTGGAAAATTACCGGGAATTTTTAGAAGCGCGCAGGCAGCTTTTGACGCAAGCCGTTAATGCTTTTATCGAAAGCGCGAAGGCTGGCAAATTAGCAGTAACAGAGAATGTGGCGGTTTGAGAAGAATGACAAACCCACACCAGCAATTCGATATAGAATCAGAAAAGTTTCCTTCCAAGAGCCCCGTCATCTCCCGACTTTCCGCTTCCAAGCCCCCCATTACTGTGTTAATCTATTCAGCCATAAGAGCTTAGCTACTTGACGCCTTCGCAGGCTTGAAGGCGTCGTCTGTCTTTATACTTCTTTTCAGCTTAGAATCAGCCGATTTAAAAGGAATGAACTGGAGGTAGGCTCAAGGGCTATGTGGCACAACGTAGACGCTTTTCTAAGATCAGACACCTTCCTATCAGCTTGGCAGGGATTCTGGACGGTGCTTTCTTGGATTGGCATTCCCCTCACACTTTTCCTCATGTGGCCTCTTCTGATTTCGCCTGGAAGAAAACTGACAAAGCGGATTAAACAAGTCCAAAGGGATATCCATTCTCCCGGCATGGAAGACGTGCGGCATTTCTTCAAACCTCTCTGCAAGAAACTGGGCATTGAAATAGACGACGAACATCATAAGAGAAACTGATGGAATCCAACGTCGAGGAACGGGTCAGAAAGATTATTGTTGAACAGTTAGGAGTAAAGCCGGAAGAGGTTGTTCCGGATGCGGACTTCGTTGACGATTTAGGGGCAGACTCACTTGACACGGTGGAGTTGGTGATGGGTTTCGAGGAAGAGTTCAACTTCGAAATATCAGACGAAGATGCTGAGCGTATGCGGAAGGTAAAGGATGTTATGGAATATGTTTCTAAAAGACTACGCGAAGGAAAAATAACCGGAGCAAGTTCTTGAGCGAATCAAAACAAGCTGAACAAACAATCTTTGAGCGCGTTGAATTCTTGTGTGATAAGTCTCTCTTCAAAGGGAAGGTTTACCGCCCCGCCGACCTTGATAAATGCAAAGGGATAGTCATTTTCACACATGGTTTGGGCTATTGTGATAGGCAATATAAGATCAACGGGCAATATTTCGCAGACAATGGATACTTGATGTTGATTTACAATCTCCGGGGCCATGCAGGGACGCCGGGAAAATGGACTCTTCAAAATTCAGTCGATGATCTCATCGAAGGGATCAACTTTCTTACCCAAAAATATGATTTCCCCAACAAGGAACGAATTTGTGTCATCGGCCACAGCACCGGCGCGTTAATTACCCTCCTTGCGTCTCTGAAGGACAAGCGAATCAAATTTGGCAGTATCGTTACTATCGTGACCTGCCTTACCGATTCCTATCTTCATTGGTTCAAAAGCGGTTTCAATCGAGAGGTTAAAGATTTCTTCAAGACAAAGGGTGTCATTCCGCCAATCATTGAGCGTTTTATGAGCGATCCAAATATGATTAACCTTTATCGTGAAGGTAAAATTCCAAAAGAGGAACTAGAAATTCCTCATCGGTATGGACTGCTTCGATCAGATAACTGGAACGAGTTTTTTCATGAGATAGTTTATACGGAAAATATCATTGATCATGCGGATCAGTTGGCGATCCCCTTATTACTTTTCCGTGGTGAATATGATGAAGTTATGGATGTCCAGAAAACAAATGAGCTTTACGAACACCTAAATAAAAAAGTGCCTTCTAAGCTCTATGTCACCAAATCGAGAAACCATTTTCATAATGATGAATGGGATCTTATTCAGTCAGAGACCTTAAAGTTCTTTGACAGGTTTTGTAGTTACAAATTGAAGGAAGAAGATATTTTCAAAAAAGATATTCTCATTATCGATGATGAACTGTTGATTACCAAAACTCTGTCAAATCTGCTCAGAAAAAATGGATTTGATAGTGTCATGGCTGTAAATAGTGGGGGGGAGGCATTGGCTAAAATTCGGGAGCTTAAGGAAAAGAAAAACAAGGAATTCGATCTGATTGTTACGGACATCCGAATGCCAGGAATTGATGGTATCGAGACGGTAAAACGCATTAAACAGATCATCGCAGAATCGGATGGCCGAGAAACTTCTGTGGTCTTCATGACTGGCTATGGTGCCGAGAGAGAAAACGATGCTAAGGCTGTGGGGTACGTAGATTACCTCCATAAGCCCTTCGATACCGAAGATTTTCTGCTGAGCATTAAGAAGCATCTGGAATGATTAAAAGAATTCTTGTTCATCTCGATAATTTTTTTTATAAAGTCCTCCTGAAGAATCTCCTGAAAACCTCAAAGTTGGGCTATGGTTTGGTTGTTACCGGTGCTGAGTCAGGCGCGAATTTTGAGCATATGTATAACAATAGACCACAGGGATCGTTCATTATCGGGCGTTACGTAGACAAAGCACTTCTTAACTTGCCTGCGGTTCATGCGACACGTGGTCGGAAGGAGGACATTAAAAAAATTCTCTGGAATGAGGCGGCCAACAATCAGTTATTAGGGAAGAAGACAAGGATTTTAGACCTGGCCGCTGGGAGTGCGAGGTATCTTCGGGAGTTAGCTGAAGAGCATCGAAACGGTGATATTGAGTCAATCTGTATCGATAAGGATGGGGCATGCGTTCAACTTGGAAAAGAATTATCTGAGAAGGAGAATCTAAAAAATATCAGGTTTTTCAAGGGGGATATTTTTCACCTTAGTCATCTTAGAATCTTCGCTTCCAAATTAAGCTGGAATCCTAACGTCGTTGTCGCATCGGGATTATTTATTTACTTTAGTAACCAAATGGTCGAGAAAATGATCAAGGAAATTTACGATATGTTGCCTCGAGAAGGCCTTCTTGTGTTCTCATCCTATGAGAATCTTAATACCAGGAAGTTAATGAGAAAGGCGATGGCAACTTCCTCAGGCGAAGAATGGACATTATATTATCGAAAACCAGAATACTGGAGATCCTTGCTTCACAACGTAGGCTTCGGACAGATTCTTATAACCAGAGACCAATGGCAGATGAACAACATAATCTCTGCCAGAAAATAGCCCGCCCCTAATGCTTAACCAGGTAACGATCTTTGGAATAATCAGCCTGGTCAATTTTCTCACCTGTGTTTCTATTGGCACATGGCTTCTCATTAGAAGTAAGGGTGGTGCCATTAACATCTCTTACAGCATTTTTGATTTCTGCGTCGCTTTTTACGCTTTCTTCTATTTTCTCTGGCAATCCTCAATCGATCAGGATTGGGGGATTTTGTTCTTCAAGTGGTGTATCTTCGGTGTCGTCCTGATCAATAGCGCCTTTGTGCATTTTACCTTTGTTGTTCTGAATCTCCACAAGAAGCACCTTAGGCAACTTTTTTTAGTTCACGCCGTCAATGCCTTCTTTTGTTACGGTTCTCTTTTTCTTTTTTATAACGATTGGGTACTTAAGTATACCTATGGCTTATGGCCCATTCCGTCGAACATATTTCACTTTTACATTACATGGTGGTTTATGCAGGTCATTTACTGTTTCTATCTCTTGTATCAGCGGGGAATCCGGCAATCTACCGGAAAACAGAGGAAACAATACCAGTGGATTTTTTGGGCCACTCTAATTGCTTACGCTGGCGGCGCGACTAATTGGTTTGTTTGGTATGGAATTAATTTCCCACCCTATTTAAATTCTGGAATCGCAATCTACGCACTAGTTCTTGCATATGCCATATTCCGACACCAATTGTTGGGAATCGAAGTCATCATCAAGAAGACAATTATCTTTGCGGGATTTTTTGCGATGGCAATGATGGTCGTCTCTGCAGTGAGTACGATTACAAGAGAAATCATCGGACAGTATTTTGCTATAAGCACAAATGTTTCAACGCTTTTGAGCGTCCTTATAACGATCCTCCTTTATCAGCCTACGCGGGATATTTTGGTTCTAGTCACGGATAGATTTCTCTTCCAAAAGAAGGAAGAGATCAAGGTAATTCTGAATCGCCTCTCGGAGCGGGTTATTACCATATTGGACACCAAGCAGATTGGCAGAACAGTTCTTTCGACCCTCGAGGAAACATTTCGACTTGAATCAGGAATGATTTTTTTTCGGGATAGAAAGTCAGGAAAATATCCCTTGCTGGAATATTTCGGTATCCAATCGCGTGAATTTGCGAATAGCGTGAAGTCTTTTTTTGACCAATCCGACATCAGTAATTTTTTACTGAATCATAAACCAATCTTAGCCCTTGATCATTTTGATCCTCAACGAATTCCGGGTGAGATTAAAAATTGGCTGGTGCTTGCAAAAGCAAGGGTATGTATGCCTCTAATGGTCGACGAAGATCACAAAGGACTGTTGGTTCTTGGTAAGAAGAAATCGGATCAGGAATTCGCTCAAGAGGAAACAGACTATTTTCCGACAATTGCAAGTCAGGTATCATTGGCCATTCAAAAGGCGCTTTTGGTTGAGACTGTTTTGGAAGAGAGGGAAGCCAAGATCAAAGCTGAGCATGTGGCCGAAAGAGTAAGGTTTGCCAGAACAATCAAACATGAGCAGAAAAATTCCTTAGCGGGCGTGGAATCACCCGCCCGTTTCTTGTCGATGTATCATGTTCCAGATCTCAAGAAAGCTTTTAAGGAAAATGACGAAGAATGGTTTAACGAGATCTGTTCAAAAATTGACAAGGTATCGCAAAATATATGCAAGGGGGTCGATAAAGTTCTTGATATCGCAGAAGCATCCCTTGGCGGAATGGAAATAGGGGAGCAGCCGTTTCGGAAGATATCGTTCAAGGTCATTTGGGAGGACGCTAAAGAATCGAGTGGTGTTAAAGGAAGTGACTATGAAACTACAATGCCGGATGGGTTTGCAGTTTCTGTTCGATACACGCCCTTTGAAAGGGTGCTGGAAAATCTGATTATTAATGCCAACGATGCGATGAAGGACCAGGATCAGAAGCTGATTCAATTGAATTGTTCATACAGGGAGATAGACGGCAAACAAGTTGCCTATTTTGAGTTCAAAGATAACGGCCCGGGAATTCCTAAGGAGATTCAGGACAAAATCTTTCAGCAGGGATTTTCGACGAAACCGAAACCAGATGACGCTAATCTATTAGCAACAGGCTATGGGCAAGGGCTTTATGTCTGCAAGAATAATATCGAGAATATTCACCGTGGTAAGATTTGGGTGGAAAGCGAGCCCGGAGAAGGGGCAACTTTCAAATTCTGGATTCCCATCGAGGGAAAACAGTTAGGATTATGAATCTGACCAAGGACAAGATATTAGTTATCGATGACGAACCCGAAATATGCCTTAACATAAAGGCCATGTTTGAATACGAGGATTATGAAGCTGACTATGCAACAACGGCAAAAGAGGCGTTTCGAAAATTAAACGAAAGAGAATACAGTTTGATTTTAGTTGATATTAAATTAGAAGGGCGCGTCTCTGGAATTGACATTATCAAGACCTACAGGGAAAGAGAAAAGAGGCCGAAAATCATTGTGATTTCTGCCGTGCCACTTACGGCGTTAGATCCGGCTTTTGAAAAAGAGGGTATCGCGAATTTGATCGACGGCTTTATCGACAAACCAAGCTGTGGCGATCCTGAAAAGCTGATCGGAATGGCAAGACGGGTGTTGAGATAATCATTTACTGGGAGATACGGGGGAAACAGCTATGAACGGCAAAAAAAGCACAATCTTAATCGTTGACGATGAAAAGCAGGTCATAGAACTTTTAGTGACGCACTTTCGCCGTAGAGGTTATGAGCCAATCGCGACGGTGAATCCAACCATTGTGGAGCAGGCTCTCGAGACTTACCAAGTCCATCTTGTTGTTCTCGATCTTCGCATGGAGCGGCGGGGCGGTTATGAAATCTTGGAAAGCCTCCGGCAGAAAAAAATCAAGACCCCTGTTCTGATCATGACCGCTTATATGGACCAGGAAAGAGATCGGTTGAAAACGCTGGGGATCACCGAAGACGATGTTATCAAAAAACCCTTCGGGGATTTTACCGAAGCCGAAGCTTTGATTAACAAGGCGCTTAACAAGGTGGTCATGCCTGGTGAGGTCGGGAGCGAGTATGAGGACAAGATATACCGCAACAATAAAACCAAACTTTTGATTGTGGATGATGAGGTTGAGATCAATGAAATTCTCAAGGATGATTTAGAAGCCAGGCGGTATGAAGTGAAGTGCCTTACCAAAGGGGATGCGGCGCTTGAATATATCAAGCAAAACGAGTGTCACGTTGCCATCGTTGATATGAAGATTCCCGGTCTGGCGGGTCACGAACTGATTAAAGAAGTGCTTCGAATCAAACCCTCACTTAAGATCATCCCTTTTTCCGGGGCCTACGCGAAAGAAATGAGAGACCTTCTTGCAAGCGTCGGCTTCGATCCTGAGACACTTATTACCAAACCATTCGATCTCAATGTCCTCATCGAGCGGATAAAGGTTCTCGCCACAGAGGCCAACACTTTAAATCCCGGCAAGACCGTTAAATCCTAGACCGAGTTTAAATCTGAATCGCTGGGCAGGTCGCAAGGAAAGCCTTTGCCTGAGTGGTGACAGGATTTCTCAGCACATACCCGAGGCTGCCGTCGAAGTAAATGCTCTCGCCTTTTGAAAGAGGGAGGGGGCTTCTTAATTTGCCTCCCACCGTAATTTCAAGTTCTCCCTGCTCAAGGTAGAGGGCGCACATCGCCGAATCTTTTCGTTTCCAACTTTTCGTTTTCTTTCCCTCAATAAAAATTTCACCACAACAGAATTTGTTTCTCACCCCAGGTGGAGTTGCATGATAAATTCTTACGCCATCTGATAGATAGGTGGTATTTGCCCTTGTTGCCGCTGAAGCCAAAGAAAATGGAGTGGGAAGGCGATTATAAGACCAATCAAGGAAATCCTCGATTGAGACACCGGTGGTACCTAAAATATCCTCAATCTTTTCCCAATAGACTACACCCGAACTCTTTTTCAACTTCGTTATCTTATGAATTTGTTGATAGTCAAGGTGATCTGTCAGATCTGCAAGATGCTGGATGGAAAGAGGGCGGTCCGGCCGGTCAGAGGAGAATTCGCGGAGATATTCAAGCCCTTTGACGATACTCATTACATCAAGCGGTTTTCCGCTTACCTGATAAGATAACCGTCTTTTGTCATAACTTGGAAGTTTCGCCATCAGGTAAAGGGTGGCGTCATGATGTTCATCCTCGTTAAGAATTGAATGGGAGAAAAAACCATCCAAGGCAAAGGCTTGATTGCCGGTAATGGAAAATTCTTTCTCACCATAGAGGATTTTCAGATTAAATCCGTCGGCGAGGAATCCAATCACGAAACTATGCATTCCGAGCATTAGTTTCTCTATGGAGCATTTTGGCGGCAGAATGATACGCGCGCAAAAAAAATCTTTCCTTGAATTTATGGGGGCTGAAATAGGTGTAACTTCAAAGCCCTTAAATCGAATAGGGAGGGTTTCATACCATTCGATGGGGGCCCGCTTGCGGATTCTTATGCCTTCAATTTTCGGCGGCGCTGAACGCTTCAACGCAAAATAATTTGCTTCGTCCCATTCCCTTCCCATAAGGATCACTTCTTCGATGGACGTTCCCAAGGCAACGGCGCAGCGGTTCAGATACTCGACTGTTGTAGCCTGCTGGTGGTCGTTTTCTATATTTTTCAGGGTAGGTTCCTTGATCTGGACAGTATTGGCAAAATCCTTTTGCCGAATTCCCTTGTTGATCCGGATGGTTTTGATTACAGATCCCACCCGCGGCCTCCTTACGCTAGGGAAGCCGGGAAATTCTCCTCTATATCTTTCAAAAATCTCGCGATACATGGGGCTGAAAGTTAATTTTTAACGGCATTTTCCTGTCTCTGTCTTGCCTCGAATCCTACCTAACCTCAAAGTATATCAACAGATACATAAGATATCAATAGTAATAAAAAATTATCCTAAAACTATCTTATCGCCTACCCTTGCCAATCCGATTACCTCCTGCTACCGTTCAAGTTAGGTAGGGAAAGGGGGTAGACGAAATGGAAACCAGTGAGCGCAAAGAGACAGAAAAGGTGGCCGATGAGCAAGACCTCAAGCAGCCGGTTAATTCATACGAGAAGCAGGCGGGCGGAATTGTAAGAATTGAGCGGGAAACGAACGAATCCGAGGAAGAGTTCCATACACTCCAAGAGCAGCACAATGCAAACCATGCTCTCTATTATTTCAGCATGATCACAGACGGTATTGTCCGGGGAAGGACCACCGGGGATGACAGCGAGAAAATCCGACGTATCAAGGAACATATGATGACGCTTCGGGAATTCCTCGGTGAGGATAAGGCCGAATTAAGAACCATCATCAATTCGCTGCTTGAGCATTTGAATAAATTCCAGCCAGTTCAAAGAAGACAGTTCACTCTCTTTATTTACAAAAATTGGTCATCGATCCTTCTCTTTGCCGAAGCGTACGGCCATAAAGAAAGGTGTTTTTCAGAGGCTAAGTACCAAAAGCTACGGGATATTGTTTTGGGGACCTCCTATTTCAAGGCGTGGTGGTGGGAGTTGAGATGGACGAGGCTTATTAAGTCAACGAAGCATTTTTTAAAATCACTTCACGCTAAATTTAACGCAAGAAACGTCAAGGCAACTCATCTCATCACTGCATTTTTCAATAACAAAATGGCCGTAGTGAGCACTATTCTGATTCTTCCGAAGGCAAAAAGGGAACCCGCCATGGTCGAAAGAACTATCCACAGCATCGAAGATATTTTTCATCATCTTTGTCCGAAAAACAGCCGTCTTGAAGGACTCTTTGAAGAATTGATCGGGATTCTCAAAAGGCACCCCGAACTTACGGACGAGGATTGTGAGAAAGGGAATAGGATCGCAGAAGAACTCTTGAAGGCTTTCAACAGCAGAACGATCGGCAAACGGGGTAACAATGGTTAAGAAGCGAATTCTCAACTGTGTTGTCTTAAGTTGCCTTAATAGACCGGGCCTAATATGGAGATTCTTCAGACGGTATTATTTCAGCCGTCTCAACCGGCAGATTGAAGAGTTACCCAAGATGGCGAAGAAACTTGGGCAGTCGTATTCCAAGTCACACAAATCGTTCTTTATCTTGTAAGTAAGAAGTTTATCAAAGGCAAACCCGGAGTGATCCGGGGACGCAAAGCCAAGGGTCTCTTGAGAAAGAGATAGCCTGGTTGCCGCGAAGGAAGCGTAAATTCCGGCAATCAGGCTTTTTTATTGGGGGATAAGATGAGAATTTTAAAGAGAATGGCACACGAAACGAACCAAGTGGTATACGGAATGGACCACTACATCAATCCAGCACGTCTTTTTTCTTGGGTTTCCTGGCAAGTGCCAGGCAGAATTCATAGAAGGGGTATCAGGTTTTCAGGAATGGCGAAAAGGCACTCGGCGGAAGCCGAGAGCCCTGATGAGAAGGTTTCCCGTGGCAGGGTTCCGGATCGTCTAGCCATTCCTACTGTAACCCAAGGCTCAAAGTTTGTAAAACGGATTTCTGAAATGATTGAACTTGCTAGTTCGTGTTTCACCCTTAAACAAGAGAAAGATTTAAAGAGCGTTGGCAGAAATATTTTTTTACTCATCTCCTTGACATCTTTGGAAAGTACAGGTAGTGTTTTGTTGCATTTCGCAGGAATGGAAAAAAGCATTTGAAAAACCCAGCCACCCATTCCTGAAATAAAAAACCCAGCCACAATAAAAACTCTGCCACGTTCGGAAGAGCTTTAAAGCTGAAAAGGCTCTTAGAGCAAACCAAGCTTCCGTTCCTCAAGATGACGAGTGAACAAGCTTCGAGGAAAAAGGGGAAGGGTAAGATTCACGCGGAATCATTTTTTCAGGCTGACCGCGTATTTCGTTCTCCTGACTTTCACAACGACCCAAATTACCTGGGCCCAGGGATCAGTTCCCACTGAGCCGCAAAAGAATTTTCAGCCTGAAGAATCCGTCGCGCGCGTTTCCGGAACCTCTCCTAACCCCGAAGCTCCTTTTGTTGAAACCTCCACACAATTCCTAAGCGATGAATTTCCTCTATTTCCGTTGAAAGAAAATGAGAAGAATGAAGAGTTACCTTTGCTGGATTACGAAGATGAAAGGCATTCTCTTAAAAAAGCCCTTGATCTTTTCCGCCCCGAATTTGCCTCAGCCGTTATTTTAGAAAAGCCCCTCTCAAGCGAAGATTTAAAATCCCTCTATGCGCATTCCATAAAAGAGGAGATTGAGATTGCAGTTCTTGTGCTCCACGGCGAGACCGTTCTCACGAGCTCAGGCAATGAAGATGAGATTGCCTCTTCCCAGCCGGGGAGAGAAATTTTAAGTGAAGCCAGCTTTTCTTTACACACTCACCCGGATGAGCATTTAACAGAAGGCCCGAGTGTAGCTGACCTTCTTGCCGCAGGAGGAACCACCCATTATGTCCTCACGACCCAGCAGGCTTATTCCTATACGGAAGAAGGAGTGCGCGAAACAGGAGACATTAACTGGCTCATAGAAAAATACATAGAAGCCTATCAATCCGCCCAAGAAACCCGGGATGAGATCAAGGCGAGGGAGGAGCTTAACCGCCTTATCGCTGAGCAAGACCGACTTAATCAATTAAGCGAAGAAGAAAAAGAAACCTGGCTTGCTGGGAGCACAGGACTTTCCTATACCTCTAGCCTTACGGTCTCCAACGTCACAACCCTTCCGGGAAGCCCTTATCCCTATCTTATGGCAGGATCAAGCGCGGCAACCGCTCTTTCTTACTCCTCAGACCAATTCACTCTCTCTTACAATGTCACAGCCTCAGGTTCCTATTCCGCCCAAGTCATTTCATTTGACGATGCCTCCACGTCCGCGGTTGAAACCCGGGATATTTCCGTTCTTTCCTCAATTATCTTTGGAATCAAAGGAAAGTCCGGGAAACTTCATGTGGACATCGTCGATGTCAATGGCAATAAAGACCGCTTCACACTTAAAAATATCTCTTCTTCATCCGAGAGATTCTGGAAGATCCTTACCACTAGCATTGTCTCCTCAGTGAACAAAACCAAAATCAAAGAGATCCGGATGATTGTGGATCAGACGACCACAAGCTCAAGCACCCGCACAGGCACTGAAGTGATCCGGATTAAGGGCCTCAATGTCAATATTCCCGCTGAGCCCGCCATTACCTCTCAAATTCCTGCGGCCACCAATGCGTCCTCCTTCATTCTCACAGGAACCAAAGAGGCTCATACTTCAGTGGTCATGAACGGCACTGAGGTGATTGCAAAGAATGATTCCACGACTTGGTCTTATACCGTGAATTTAGCTATCGAAGGAAATAACACTTTTGACATCCAGGCAAAGAATACGATCGGCAAAACGAGCGCCACAAAATCGGTCATCCTGGTAAAAGACACCGTTGCACCCACAGGCTCAGTCGATATCAATTCCGGCGCTTCTTATACGTTTTCCCGCGATGTCACGCTCGCGCTTTCGGGAGCGGACTCCACTTCCGGGCTCGATCAAATGCGCTTCTCAACAGATGGCGGCGGGACGTGGACCGAATGGGAACCAGCTCTTTCAATAAAATCACTAACGCTTACCGGTGAAGACGGCCCCCGAGAAATTCTCTATGAACTGAAAGATAAAGCAGGCAACACGGCTCAATTCAAAGACACCATCCGGCTCCACACCGCTCCGGTTTCCTATTATGTTTCAAAGACCGGATCGGACACCCAAACCGGATCCGAGGCAAGTCCCTGGCAATCCATTCAATACGCCGTCTCTCAATTATTGCCGGGGGATACGCTTTACATTCAAGAGGGCGTCTTTGAAGAAAGTGTGAGCTTTGTCTCCTCGGGTCTATCGGATGCTCCCATTGTCATTCAAGGAGTCGGAAACGTAACAATCGACGGCCAAAATTTCATAAGCCCCGGCCCAGGATTTAATACCCAAGGCCATGATTACCTGGTTTTTAAGAATCTAACGCTTAGAAACTTGACGGCGGGCATCGACGTAAAAGGATCGAGCGAGTTTATCGAAATTGATGGGATCAAAGCGGAGGGAAATAACTATGCGGTTCGTATCCAAGACAGTTCCCATGTAACCGTAAGAAATGCCTATGCGAATAACAACAGGCACGGCTTTCGTATTACCGGGATAAGTCACGACATCTTTCTTGAAAAGGTGGAGGTCTATAACTCACTTGATATTTATCCCGGTTCCAATCCGGATTATCTCAATGGCGACGGAGTCATCGCTGAGGCCGAAGCGGACCAATTGACGATTAGAAACTCCACTTTCGCTAATAACGCCGATGCCGGGATTGACTTCAAAGGGACCAACGGCCTCTTCGAAAATATCGTGGTTTATGGAAATAAGAATAATTTCAAGATGTGGGGGACTGCCACCATCCGAAGTTCACTCAGCCGTCATGCGAAACGTCAAGCCCGCGCCGACGGTTCTACGGTCGAAGGAAACGGAATCACGGTGGAATCGGGAAATACGAAACTCGTCAACGTCACGCTGGTGGATAACGAAGACCACGATATACAAGTCTACGCCGGTGGCACGTTAAGCATTGAAAATAGCATTGTGGCCCGACGAATTCTTGATCCTACGGCAATGCTTCTTGAATCAGCTGGTACTTTCACGAGTCAAAATGTTCTTTGGTACGCGCGGGGAGTAGTCCCCACTCAGTTCCAGCTCGCTTCAACCGACCTTTGGGATGACCCCCAATTTATCGACTGGTCAGCAGGCGATTACCGGCTTTGGTATGCAAGTCCCGCGATTGACCGTGGGGATCCTGCACTGGAACAATCCTCCTCTGATCTTGATTTAAACGGCAGGGTTGTGGGAAGCGGGATCGATCTTGGAGCCTATGAAAATCAGATGATTCTACAGAAGCCCTTGCCCTTCCAAGAATTTGAGGGCGCTCTCGTAATTGAAGCAGAACATCCCTACGCCAAACTTGCGGGTATTTCACAGGACTGGCTCCTTGAGAAGAACCTTACGGCCTATTCTGGGGAGGGATACTTCTTCGCCGATCCTGATACGAACGCCACCTACAACGACCCGTCGCAATATCTCGCAAAAAGTCCCGAACTCCGCTACGAAGTCCAAATTCAAAACCCAGGAACCTACTATGTGTGGGTCCGGGCCTATGCGGCGGAAGGAAAAAGCGATTCAATCCACGTAGGACTTAACGGTCTTCCTATAGACACCTCGGACCGGATTTATTTTAAGGAGAAATCCCTCTTCTCCTGGTCGAACAAGACCATGGACCTTGATCCGGAGGGCCGTTCGCTTCGGGCCACGATTGACATCTCCACGCCAGGAACTCATCTCTTGAATGTCTGGATGCGTGAAGACGGGCTCCGGTTCGATAAAATCCTTCTCACTCAAGATCCCAACTTCAAGCCGGTTGATTTAGGTCCTGAAGAAAGCTGGCGCGTGGACACGGTTCCTCCCCAAGGCCTGCTTGAAATCCCAACAACTGGAAATTATGTTTCCTCACGCGAGATCTCGCTCAACCTTCACGAAACCGATGAAAGCTCTGGGATTGGGGCGGTCCGGTTCTCAGAGGACGGGATCAATTGGAGAGATTGGGAAACTTACCGGGGCGGACCGAAGACCGTGACCCTCACGGGAGCAAACGGTATCCGGAAACTCTTTGCCCAGCTCCGGGACCGGGCAGGCAATGTGGGTGAAGTCCTAGAAGAAGAATTCA
>OBEQ011416581.1_pt1 | contig 18925 bp, 20 predicted proteins | sample 1670901 | NCBI WGS metagenome assembly OBEQ01 (sample SAMEA104232315, study PRJEB22302) | groundwater metagenome | biome: forest; feature: aquifer; material: groundwater | place: USA | collected 2011-08-07 | depth 5.4 m
ATTTTTTGGCGGAATCAGAGCTTCCCAATTTGATTCCCGCCCAGCGCACTGGAATTCTGAAACGGTAGCAAAACTTTTCCTTATTGCTCCGTCTCTCTGTGAGGATTTGCGCTCCATTTTCGAAACTTATTTGATGTCCTGCCCTTCACCTTTTGGTGAAAAATGATTGTAGAAAAAGTTGAAAATTTCACATACGAAAAAGCTTTCGACCGAAATCTAGGCTGGCTCACTTCAGAAGAGCAAGAGCGGCTTCGAAATTCTTGCGTTGCCATTGCTGGGCTGGGAGGGGCAGGCGGGTATCAAGCAGAGACTTTAGCTCGCCTCGGAGTCAGTGCTTTCAGGATCGCAGATCATGATCGATATGAATTTTCAAACCTTAACCGGCAAGCAGGCGCCACAACAAAAACCATCGGCCATTACAAAGCAGAAGTGATGCGCGATCGAATTCTTTCGATTAATCCTGAAGCGAAGGTCGAAGTTTTCCTGAATGGTATCACCGAAGAAAATATTGAAGTATTTATGAAAGGCGCTGATCTTGCAATTGATGGAATTGAATTTTTTGCTCAAGAAGCAAAGATTTTGCTTTTTCGAAAAGCTCATGAAATACGAATTCCTGCTGTTACATGTTGTCCGCTAGGTTTTGGAGCCTCGGTGATTATTTTTTCGCCCGAGGGCATGCAGTATGAGGATTATTTTGATTTTCAAGATGGTCTGAGTGATCGCCAAAAAAGGGAACGGATGAGTTTTGGGCTTTCACCCTCTCCATTTTGTTTCAAGTATATGGATAAGCAAGCTCTGAGCTTTGATCAAAAACGCGTTGCAAGTGTAGCGCCTGGTCTTATGCTTGTAGGCGCTTTGACCGCAACTGAGGTGGTAAAAATCCTAACTAAAAAAGAGAAAGTTTATTATGCTCCCTGGGTCTATCAAATGGACCTTCTGACTTATCAAGTCCGCCATAAGTATTACCGGTGGGGAATGAAAAGTTTTGGGATGCGTCTCAAGCGTTGGTTAATTATTGATTTTGGTTTAGGATTCTTAAAAACATTTCTTGCACGCAAGCCCGCCATCGTTAGCGCCCGCTAGTTATCAACCACCTTTAAAAATCCTGTTGATCAAACAAGTCCAAAAGGAATAATATGTTTGCTGCCGATTTTAAAACCAGGAGGAAAGAATGAACAAGCGTAGAGTTATAGTCTTTCTATTCTTAGTGATGCTTGTTATGGCTTCAAACCTTTACTGGCTGAATTGCCAGGCGCTGCTTCCATGGCAACCGATGGTGCCATAGGAACTGTAAAGAATGCCGGGGGTTTAGCGGTTCATCTTGTTAAACTCATCGGAGGCTCTATTTGGGCTGTCGGTGAAGTTATTGTTTTTCCGTTCCGCCTTTTAACCGGAAAATAAGCAAATTCTGTTAGAATTAGAAAGCGGCAAGGTGCTTTAGGTAGCTCCCGCCCTTTTTTATTTTAGGAGTATTTTTACCTTTTTAGGAGTATAATATCCCCTGTTACTTTCTTATCCCTATCTTCTAATCTTTGATTTTGGCTCGTTTTAACAGTTTATTTCTACAGAAAAGAAGGAATCCAATGATGACAAAAAAGTTAGCTTATAAGAGAGGCCACCTCCTCTATCATTCAAGTCACGGGCCTTGCCGTGTAAAAGACATCATTAAAGAATCCCAATCGGGAAAAGACCAGTACTATTACTCGCTTGAATCAAAACAGCCTCGCTTCAGAGGGGCGAAGTTCTTAATTGATAGCAACCAGGTCGAAACCTCGGGGTTTCATCCAGCCATTTCTCAAGAAGAGGCACATAAGATCCTGGATTATTTAGGAACAAGCGATCCGGATGACCGCAAATTAGGTGACAAGCAACCCAAAGTCATCTTAAGTTTAATTCAGGAAAATGCACCATGGTCTTTTGCCAGAGTGGTCTTAATTTTTTCCCGCGAAAAAGATGGAAAGGGTGCTAAAGGAAAACGAGAAATGCTGGGTCGGGCAGCAAAAGGGCTCGTTCTTGAACTTTCTTTTGCTTTGGAAATTCCAGAGGAAGAAGGGCTTGTTAAATTGAAAAAGAGTTTGAAGCGTAATGCAAAAGTCAATCCTTGGGTACTCGACACCATCTCAAGCGTTCTTTAATTATTGTTTTGATGATGAGTTTTAACCCGTTTCCCATCTTTTTTATCTCCCCAGAGTTAGTAATTCACGATAAAATATGTATCCAATTAACTAAGCCTAGCAGACAGATTTTTAAATAACGGTAGTTTCAAAAACTTTTTGTCAGAGGTGGAAATGAAATCATCTAAGATTTTTTTAGCGGTGTTTCTCATAACGATACTGGCTGGATGTGTAGATAGCGAAACTTATGAGACTAGAATTAACTTCAAGGAAGCAGATGTCCCCGCATTAGTGACTATGCAGTTTGAGAATATATCGTCCACCGCCACAGATCCGGCTGAGGTGAAGAAGGATTTTGAGCAACTCATCCATGATTGGAAAGGTGATGAGTATTTGACAGAGCAAGCAAAACACGGCTTTGACATTAAAGACCGTAAGGTGTTTATCCGTGGCAATAAAATCATGGGGCAAGTTACATTGACTACAAAGAATTTGGAAGAACAATTTCACTTTTTTGTGATGAACGGTGAGCGGATCATGCTACTTGATGGTATCGGCCAGCCAGGATATTTCGAAACAAATGGCAAGGTTTTGAAAACCGGGAAGAATACTCTAATTATTTGGCCGGAAGGCACCAAAGAACTTTACTGGAGAGAATCGGCCGCTCAGTTATCAGAAGCCTTCCATAAAAATCAGTCTGTTATGCTCCAATTGTTGAAGAGTCAGATAGCTAGGCAAACAACTAGTTAACGGTACTTTTTAAACTTTTCTGTTTTCCTTTCAATAAAAAATATTGGGCTTACATCGAAGTTGCTGTAAGTCTTTTTTATTTATAACAACCTCAGCTTGTTGTATGAGCTTATTCTATTATGAATGATCAACAAAAACCCCGTGATTTCGCGGCAGCATTAAAAATAGCTGACATTCGTTTTTTTATCGGTTCCATTGGGTTTTTTACATTGGCAAGCCGCGCTTTAGCTGTGGTCATTGGTTTTCAAATTTATCGGATTACCCATAATCCCTTGTCGCTTGGATGGTTGGGTTTGGTCGAAGCAATTCCGGCTATTTCGCTCGTTCTTTTTGGCGGTTATGTAGCAGATCATTTTAACAGGCGTAAAATTCTTTTAATTACTCGCGCAGCTTCATGCTTGTGCGCAGTTGTCTTAGCTCTACTTTCATGGCAAGCTCATAAAACTTCTCTCACAGGACTTTATGCCGTGATTTTTTTAGCCGGCGTTGCACGCGGATTTGCAGATCCTGCGAACACAGCGTTTGAAGCACAGGTTGTCCCTAAACATTTGACGGTTAATGGTGCTTCCTGGATCAGCAGTATATGGATCAGCTGTTTGGTTTTAGGACCGGCAGCTATTGGGTTTATTTTCGATGCTTGGGGTGTTGCAAACGCGTACCTCATTATTGCCGGTCTTTTTATTCTTTCCTGGTTGTGTACGTTGGCCATTCCACAGAAATCCCAAGCTATGCCCGAGCGTTCAGAATCGGTATTCAAAAGCATCGGTATCGGCTGGCGGTTTGTTTTTAATAATCAGCCGCTTTCAGCTGCTATGGCGCTCGATTTATTTGCTGTTCTCTTCGGAGGCGCTATAATCCTTTTGCCTGTTTATGCAGAGGATATCCTTCATGTCGGCGCTAAGGGATTAGGTTTTCTGAATGCAGCTCCTTCTTTGGGTGCGTTGATTATAACTTTGGTGGCGACACGACATCCACCGATAGGCCGTGCAGGCCGTAATTTATTGTTTGCAGTTACTGGATTTGGTGTCAGCATCATCATTTTTGCTTTTTCAAAAAACTTTTGGCTTTCTATAACAGCTTTATTTTTTAGCGGCATTTTCGATGGGGTCAGCATGATCATTCGGCGCTCCATGGTGAGGCTTTTGTCGCCGGACAACTTACGCGGTCGCATTGCAGCAGCCAGCTGGGTATTTATCTGCGCCTCCAACGAATTGGGTGCTTTTGAAAGTGGTATGGTGGCTGCTTGGATTGGCACCATCCCATGCATCGCTTTAGGGGGATTTATCACTCTTGGTATTGTGGCTCTCACTGCTGGCCTTGCGAAACAATTGCGCAATCTGCGCTTTGACGTTCATACCATGGAACAAAAATATGAATAGGAAAGATAGTGAGCCAAAAAAGAAAGCACATTTAATATAATTGTTACAAGAATTTATTTATAATAAAATGAGAGCGTTGCTAATACTAAGGAGATAACATGAAAAAATATTCAAATGTGCGGGTTTTCATCTTTTTTGTTCTGAGCATGGTGCTGTGTTCCAACTTAATTTATGCAAAAACCGCCAGGGAAATTGACGCAGGTGTAGATGCCGCTTTGACACGTCTTAAGCAGCAATTTCCAAATACGACTGATGTATTAGGCAGATCAAAAGGTGTACTTGTTTTCCCTGAGGTTTTCAAAGCTGGTTTTGGAATTGGCGGCGAATACGGAGAAGGTGCGCTCAGGATTAAAGGCAAAACGGTGGATTATTACAACACCGTAGGCGGTTCTTTTGGCTTTCAAATGGGAGGTCAGGTTAAAACCATTTATCTCTTTTTTATGGAGCCGCTAGCACTCGAAGATTTTCGCGCTGCTTCAGGATGGAAGGGGGGCTTGGATGCCTCAGTTGCTTTTATTACGCTGGGGAAGGATGGCTCCATTGATACTACAAAAATCAATAAACCCATCATGGCTTTTGTGATGGATCAAAAGGGTTTGATGTACAATCTGACTTTAGGACTGGGCAAATTCAATAAGATCTACAAACAATAAATTTGGCACTATTCCAGCCTCGGAGAAATGGATTTCAGCTTTAAGCGAGGGCGAGTCTTTTCAGGGGAAGTGAATGCCACATGGAAAGAGAGTGGCGAAAACGACTTCGCGATTCACGCATTCTATAAAGAGCCTCCTGGTAAATCACATCTGAATGATGCGCAATCTGTTTTGAGAGAAGATCTTGGCATTCCTTCACCGAGCGTTCCCAATCACCGAGCGCCTGCCTTAGTTTTTCATATTGAGTGTTTACCAGTGTTATAATCGTTTGCAAATTAGGAATATACTGATCCGTTTTCAATTGATCGCAGATTCTTTGATTTTCTGCAGTTAATTTTGCTGCCAAGATTCGAAACCGCGATACACGCTTTAAATCCCACGCGAAACCTGCTTTTTCAAGTAACGTAATTAACCATTTAGTCGGATCCCATTGATACCAACGGACGCCATTTCGATAGTCGGCTGGAAAATGATGATGAAAATTGTGATAGCCTTCTCCGTAGGTCATTAAAGCGGTTGCCCAGTGGTCCTTCGCCGAAGAATAAATATCAAAGGTCGCTTTTCCGAAAGTGTGACAGACTGAATTGATGCAAAAGGTTACATGGTGGACTATGGCAAGCCGAAGACAGACGCTCAATAAAAGCGCCCCAATCAAATGACCTGTGAGAGCTCCGATGAAAAGCGGAAGCAAAATTCCACTCGTGAGCGACCAAATCCGGTAATAACGATGTTGATGACTGATGAGCCGGCTTTTTTGAAGATCTTTTACATTTTCATAATGGATGGGGCGTTCCCAGAAGAGAAACCAACCCATATGAGCATGGAAGAATCCTTTTTTAATGCTGTAAGGATCGCGATCGGTGTCAACATACCGGTGATGATCCCTGTGTTGAGAAGCCCATTTTAAGGCTGATTGTTCGTATGCGGCCGCACCGAAAAATAAAAACAGAAACCGAACCAGCGCATTGGCTTGGTAAGTCACGTGTGCAAAGAGCCGATGATAGCCGCTCGTGATGCTCAAGGGGGCGATAATCAGGTAAAAGAAAAAGAGAAGAATCTCAGAGGTTGAAATCCCGAAGCGGTAAAGATATATAGGCGTCCCTATCACTCCAAGAAGAGCGGTAATTGAAAAGAAGAAAATATTAACCCAGTTGGTCTTTCTAACCGGGAAAGAGGCTTCATTTTTCACCATGAAGTCATACCCTTTCTTAAAAGCTATTCTTACGTTGAAAGCCAGGCTGAACGAGCAGCAGGAGTAATGACTCTTACTGGGGCAACTCGTAACTCATTTATTTAAATTATACACCTTTTCATTCACCGAAGCAACGTACATGAAAGATTTATTCCACCTTATAAAGAGGGTTTTTGGGAATAAGGGTTGACTTTTGGTGAGGATCAGGTAGTATTGCACCAAGTTGTTAATTTGAAGTAAAGCTGTAAGGTCTAAAAGAAATAAAGTTTTAGTTGGCCGTAAGCTTAATTAACTAAGCTTTCGGCTTTTTTATTTTAAGAAGCCTTCATTCTTACTTCGAAAGAAAGGAGTAAAATTATGACACAAGGTACAGTAAAGTGGTTCAATAACGATAAAGGTTTTGGATTTATCGCACCCGAAAATGGCGGTCAAGATGTGTTTGTTCATCACACTGCAATTCAAGGTGAAGGCTATAAGAGCCTTAACGAAGGCGATCGCGTCTCATTTGATGTAGTTCGCGGTCCTAAGGGCGACCAAGCCTCTAACGTTTCAAAAAGTTAAGCTGATCTAAGAAGAAAAAGCCCCGTTCTTAACCGAGCGGGGTTTTTCTTTTTTTTAAGTTTATTTACATACGTGCTAGAGACATGGTATACTTTCCTAAGAAGTGAAAATGAAAAAAATATTTGCGTTTCTTTTAGTGTTAGTTCTGTTGGTGCCTACGATTGGTTTGGCCTGCGATTGCTGTTCGAATGAATTTACGTCTTCTCAGCAATTAAAGACGTCTCACCATTGTTGCATGACGTTTGATTCTGTTAAGGAAAATTGCGAAATTCAAAAGCAAGATCAGCTGCTTCCAACTTCTTTTCAAACAAGTTATCTTGAAATTCTTTTCACCAACACTCCTATTTCATGGGTTCAAGTAGTTACCGAATTTCCTTCTCCACCACTTGATACGAACCCATTTTTATCTTCCTCTAAAACTCCGCTTTACCTCATAAATCAAGTTCTCCGCTTTTAAGTCACTCCCTTTTTGTTCGTAAAGGCTTAACGCCTTTTCATTTTTTTAAAAAAAAAGGAGTGATTTCCATGAAATATTCAAAACGTTATTTGTATTTTTTAATTCTGGTTTTTGTTCTCGCGGTCTCTATGCTGGTTTTCAGGGGAGCAACGGGGTTTAAGGCAAAGGCTTCTCATCAAACAGAAAAATCCGCCGTTCGTTATCAATGCTCCATGCACCCAAAGGTGGTTTCGGAGAAGCCCGGAAATTGCCCGATTTGCGGAATGAAACTCCAGCGTGTGGAACAGGCCCCTAAAGTCCTTTATTACCGGAATCCGATGAGGCCTGATGTGGTTTCTCCAACCCCGGCTAAGGATGAAATGGGCATGGCTTATATTCCCATTTATGGAACAGAAGAAACAACAACAAAAATTTCTGTGCCGGGTCATGCTGAAGTGACGATTAGTTCAGAGAGGCAACAGTTAATCGGAGTCAGAACGGATGCGGTAAAAGAAATGCCGCTCACTTCCACGATTCATGTAGCGGGTCACGTGGCCTACAACCCTGATATTTCACAAGCCTTGGCAGAATATGCTGACGCTTATCAAGCGTATTGGCGGGCCAAGAAAATCGGAACGGATGTAGCGCGCGAATGGCGTGACGGGTTAGTTGAATTAGCGGAGGTTAGGTTAAGACTTGCCGGGTTTGATGACAAACAAATGGCGTATATTAAGACGACAACCTCCGGGAAATCGTTTCTTATCGATAATCGATTCATCCCCAAAAATCTGACACTTCCGGAAAATGCGATTTGGGTTATTGCTGATATTTATGAGCCTGATGCGGTATCGGTCCTTTCTGGCCAACACGCTGTTATGACTGCTCCCGCTTTACCGGGATTGAAATTTGAGGGTGAGGTTAAAAGTGTTGATCCGGTTTTAAATTCGATGACCCGGATTGTTCGGGCGCGGATTGAAGTTCCTCAGGCGCTTGATTTAAAAGCGGGGATGTCTCTGGACATTATGATTGAAGTTCCTTTGGGAACCAAGATTGCAGTTCCGGTAGAAGCCGTCCTTCATACCGGAGAACGGGAACTTGTTTTTCTGGATCGAGGTGAAGGCCGAATTGAGCCGCGTGAAGTCAGCATTGGCCGCCGAGCGGGCAATGATTATGAAGTTCTTTCGGGACTTTCGGCAGGAGATAAAGTAATTACCTCCGCTGGTTTTTTGATTGATTCTGAATCAAGATTTCAGGCAGCTGCTCAAGGTTTTAGCGTCGCTGTTCCCAAACAGCCTGACACAGGAAAGGTTGAGCCAAACGTTTCGGCTCATCAAAACTGACATGATTAAAAAAATCATAGGTTTTTCAGCCAAAAATAAGTTTCTTGTGATTACGCTCACCGCAGTTTTGATTGCCGGGGCTATTTGGTGCCTCCGCGCGATTAAATTAGATGCGATTCCGGATCTTTCTGATACACAGGTGATCATTTATTCGCGCTGGGACCGAAGTCCTGATATTTTGGAAGATCAAGTGACCTATCCAGTTGTCAGCGGCCTTCTCGGCATGCCTCGCGTGAAAGCCGTGCGCGGTTTTTCTGATTTCGGATTTTCTTATGTTTATGTTGTTTTTGAAGACGGAACGGATCTTTATTGGGCGAGAAGCCGTGTTCTTGAATATTTAAGTAAGATTCTTCCAAAACTTCCCGAAGGCGTACGTACCGAACTTGGCCCGGACGCCACAAGCGTTGGGTGGGTGTATCAGTATGCGCTTTCAGATGAGAGCGGAAAACATGATTTGGGCGATCTCCGTTCACTTCAGGATTGGTATCTTCGTTATAGCCTCCAAACCGTTCAAGGCGTATCTGAAGTTGCTTCAATTGGCGGGTTTGTCAAACAATATCAAATTCTGGTTAACCCCAATCGCCTCATTACCTACAACATTCCATTTGCCAGTGTTCTTGAGGCCATTCGAAAGGGAAATCAGGAAGTGGGCGGAAGGCTGGTTGAATTTTCCGGAATTGAATATATGGTGCGAGGGAAAGGCTACGCCAAAACAAAAGAAGATTTAGAGGATATTGTCATCGGCCAAGATCCTAAAACCGAAATACCGATTTTACTTAAGCATGTGGCTCAAGTGCAAATGGGTTCTGAAATCCGCCGGGGTGTTTCGGATCTGGACGGAAAGGGAGATGCAGTCGGCGGAATTGTGATTATGCGTCACGGCGAAAATGCGCTTCGAGTAATCGATCGAGTGAAAGCGAAACTGAAGGAACTTGAACCCACGCTTCCGGAGGGAGTCAAAATAGTAACCACCTACGATCGATCTGAACTCATTAAAAAATCGATCGAAACGCTTAAACATACTCTAACTGAAGAAATGATTATTGTGAGTTTTGTGATTTTAATTTTTCTTTGGCATATTCCTTCAGCGATCATTCCGATTGTGACGATTCCAATTGCTGTGTTGCTTTCGTTTATTCCGCTTTATTTGACCGGAACGACTTCCAACATTATGTCTCTTGCAGGTATTGCTATTTCCATTGGTATTTTGGTGGATGGTGCCATTATTGAAGTTGAAAATGCGTATAAGAAACTTGAGATTTGGAACCGCAGCGGGCGAGTGGGCAATTACCATGAAGTTCGTTTGAATGCGCTTAAGGAAGTAGGGCCTTCTGTCTTTTTTTCTCTCCTGGTCGTAGCCGTTTCTTTTATTCCCATTTTTACGCTCGTCGATCAGCCGGGAAGGCTTTTCAGGCCCCTTGCTTTGAGCAAGAACTTTGCGATAGGAATTGCGGCCATCCTTGCAATTACGTTGGATCCCGCCATGCGAATGCTTTTTACGCGCATGGATTTTTTTAAATTCAAACCTGTTTGGTTTTCTTCAATCGCCAATCATGTTTTAGTGGGGAAGTATTATCCGGAGGAGAAGCATCCGATCAGCAGAATTCTTTTTCATATCTATGAACCGGCTGTTCGATGGGTCTTGCGGCATCGGAAGGCAACCATTCTAACAGCATTGTTCCTCATGTTAACGACTGTTCCTATTTATTTCAAATTAGGTTCTGAATTCATGCCGCCGCTTAATGAAGGTTCCATTCTTTATATGCCGACAGCTTTGCCTGGAGTGTCCATCACAGAAGCGCAGCGGATTTTACAGATTCAAGATCGGCTCATACGTGAGTTTCCGGAAGTAGAACGGGTGTTTGGAAAAGCAGGAAGAGTCGAGAGTTCAACGGATCCGGCTCCATTTTCCATGGTAGAGACTACTGTTTTGCTCAAACCTAAAAAAGAATGGAGAAAAGGCATAACATATCAAAAACTGGTAGATGAAATGGATGCCAAGCTGAAACTGCCCGGAATTCCCAATATTTGGACAATGCCGATTAAAAACCGAATTGATATGCTCTCAACCGGAATTAGAACGCCCGTCGGAATTAAAATCCTCGGCGCTGATCTCAAGGAAATTCAGAGAATCGGCGAACAACTCGAACCTATTTTAAAAACGGTTCCTGGGACAAGAAATGTTTTCTCAGAGCGAACAGCCGGCGGATATTTTCTCGATTTTGATCTTCAACGGAAGCAACTCGCTCACCATGGGCTTTCCATTGAAGATGCACAAACGATGATTATGTCTGCGATTGGCGGAGAAAATGTGACCGCAATCTTTCAAGGCCGAGAGCGTTATTCAGTCAATGTCCGCTTCGCACGGGATTTTAGAGATGAGCTCGATAAATTGAAACGGGTCCTTGTCATGATGCCAACGGGTGAAAAAGTGGCTTTATCCCAAATTGCAGACATTAAGTTCACCGAAGGGCCGAGCATGATCCGTAATGAAAACGGAATGCTCGCGGGATATGTTTATGTCGATATGGCAGGGCGAGATATTGGGAGATATGTCCGTGAAGCAAAAGTCAAAGTTAAAGAAAGTCTAAATTTGCCAAAAGGTTATCAATTAATTTGGAGCGGACAGTATGAAAATATGTTGCGGGTAAAAGAACGGCTCAAAGTTGTATTACCGCTCACTCTTTTCATCATTTGCTTCCTTCTTTATTTGAATAGCAAATCAATCGTGAAAACGGGCATTGTTTTGCTCGCGGTTCCGTTTTCTTTGATCGGAGCCGTGTGGCTTCTTTACGTCTTGGGTTATAATGTGTCGATTGCGGTTTGGGGGGGAATGATTGCGCTGATGGGTCTTGACGCTGAAACAGGTATTTTTATGTTGCTCTTCCTCGATCTTGCTTACCACGAGGCGGTGGATAAAGGTCAGATGAAAACAGAACAGGATTTAGAAGAAGCGATTGTTCACGGCGCAGTCAAACGTGTGCGGCCCAAAATGATGACTGTGCTGGCGGCCTTTATGGGTTTACTTCCGATTATGTGGTCTCTGGGGGCAGGGGCGGATATGATGAAGCGAATTGCAGCACCGATGGTCGGTGGACTTTTCACTTCTTTTATCCTCGAACTTTTGGTCTATCCCCCTATTTATGCGATTTGGAAGTGGAATTACGAAATGAAAAAAGAAACGTAACAGTTTGGAAGGAGATATGTTTATGAAAAAAATAGTCGGAATTACAATTTTTTTTCTTTTGTTTATGCCATTTGCTTGGTCTGTTGATAAAACCTCAGCTGAAACTTCTGGAGTTCCAGAAGTAGGGAATAAATTTTGTCCTGTAAGTGGAGATAAAGTATCTGGGAAACATTTCGTTGTATATAAAGGCAAACAATACGCACTTTGTTGTCCCATGTGTGAGAAGGATTTTAAGATGAATCCTGAAAAATATATTGCAAAAATTAAAAAGCAAGGGTAAATCTATACCAGGTATCACAGGGACAAGTTGAATAATCTGAGGTGTTAGCGATATGAGTAGATTGACTTTGGTAATTGGGAATAAGAATTATTCGTCGTGGTCGCTTAGGGCATGGCTTGCTTTGAAGCAAACAGGAGAAGGTTTTCAAGAAATCAGGCTTCCGCTTCATACGAGTGAATTCGAAAAGGAAATTGTTAAGTATTCACCTTCAGGTAAAGTGCCGTGCTTAATTGACGGTGATATTCATGTGTGGGAGTCGCTTGCGATTTGTGAATATCTCGCCGAAAAATTTCAAAAAGCAAATTTGTGGCCTAAAGATCCTAAAGCGCGAGCATTTGCGCGGTCGATTTCTAACGAAATGCACGCGGGATTTATGGCGCTTCGAAAAAATTGTCCGATGAAAATTAGAGAGCGGATTAAAAAGGAAATTTCTGCTGATATTCAAACTGATATTGATCGGATTACCACTATTTGGCGCGAAGCGCGTGAGAAATTCGGAAAAGGCGGTCCTTTCCTTTTTGGCTACTTCACAGTTGCCGATTCAATGTATGCACCGATTGTGATGCGTTTTGTGACTTATGGCGTGAAAGTAGATCCTGTTTCGAAAGGTTTTATGGATGCAATTCTTTCACTTCCTGCCATGAAAGAATGGATTAGTGCCGCAGAAAAAGAAGTCGAGGTTCTGGCTCACTGAAAACAGGACGCTCTTAAAACTGTTCCTTTTCGGTAGACCCTTTCATCCCAAGCGTTGAAGATTCTCCACCGGAAGCGATTTCTGAAACAAGGTCGAAATATTCCGTACCGACAAATTCTTGGTGTCTCGTCGCTTCATAGCCTAATTTTTCAGAAGCAAATTCATCCTCCTGAAGCTTCGAATAAGCGGCCATCCCTTTTTCTTTGTAAGCTCTTGCCAGCATAAACATACTGTGATTTAAAACGTGGAAGGCGGAGAGGGTAACAAACTGAAATTTATAACCCATCGTACCCAACTCTTCTTGAAACTTGGCGATTGTTTTCTCATCCAGATTCTTTTTCCAGTTGAAGGAAGGAGAACAATTGTAGGCCAGTAATTTTCCGGGATATTTCTTATGAACGGCATCCGCAAATTCCTTGGCTTGTCCGAGATCGGGTTTTGAAGTTTCAAACCAGAGGAGATCCGCGTAAGGGGCATACGCTAGCGCTCTTGCAATGGCTTGACCAAGACTTGCCTTGACTTGATAGAAACCTTCATGGGTTCTTTTTCCGTAAACGAACGGTTGATCGTATTCATCGACGTCACTTGTCAAGAGCGAAGCACTCATCGCATCCGTCCGCGCAATCAGAAGTGTGTCCACACCGCAAACATCGCTTGCGAGCCGTGCAGCAACGAGTTTCGTAATAAATTCTCTTGTCGGAACGAGAACCTTGCCGCCGAGATGTCCGCATTTTTTGACAGAGGCTAGCTGATCTTCAAAATGAACCCCTGCGGCGCCTTCTTCAATCATCTCCTTCATAATTTCAAAAGCGTGAAGCGCTCCTCCGAATCCCGCTTCGGCATCAGCTATGAGCGGTGCCATCCAATGAATATCGTGATTTTCTTTCATGTGGTGGATTTGATCGGCCCTCATCAAGGAATTGTTAATTCTTTTCAGGAGATAGGGCACGCTGTCAGATGGATAAAGACTTTGGTCGGGGTACATGCGAAGCGAGTTATTCATATCCGCTGCGACCTGCCAGCCGCTTACATAAATGGCCTTCAAGCCTGCCTTCACTTGTTGAATGGCTTGGTTTCCCGTAACGGCACTCAGCACGTGGACATATTTCGCTTCATTTAAGAGTTTCCAGAGGCGTTTCGATCCTGCAGTGGCGATAGAATGGCCTCGAAGAAGCGTTCCTTTCAGCCGGTAAACGTCCTCAGCTGAGTAGCGGCGTTTGGTTCCTTTCCAACGGGGCGAGTCGTTCCAATTTTTATTTAATTGATTTGCAAATTCAGTTTTGTTCATAAGAAAACCCCTTTGTTTTTTAGTCCAGATAATCATAAGCAACGAGGGTTAAAAATTCAGGGCACTCGGGTTGCGTACTCATTTTTTGGAATAATTCAGACGCACGTTTAAAATATCCCGAGTCAAATCTTTGGACGCCGATCAAGTTTCGAATTTTATCAAGTTCCTCTTGAGTTACTTTTTTAACGAGCTCTGCGGTGATCATTTGTCCTTCCGCTGTTTTGACCTTGTGGCGGATCCACTGCCAGATTTGTGTCCTTGAAATCTCAGCCGTTGCCGCATCTTCCATCAAATGGTAAAGCGGAACACAACCGAGTCCGCCAAGCCAGGCTTCGAGATATTGAATTCCCACATTGACATTGATTCTGAGTCCCGTTTCTGTGATGGCTCCGCTCGGAACTGAAAGTAAATCTTTTACCGCGATCTTCACGTCTTCACGTGAAACTGAAAGTTGATTTGGGCCTTTCATATGTTGGTTAAAAATTTCCATGGCGACGGGAACAAGACCTGGGTGAGCCACCCAAGTGCCGTCATGGCCGGCTTTCACTTCGCGAAGTTTATCCTGTCTCACTTTTTCGAGCGCGATTTCATTTGCTTTTGGATCTGCTTTAATCGGAATTTGAGCCGCCATCCCGCCCATCGCGTGAATTCCGCGCCTGTGGCAAGTTTTGATGAGCAGATCAACGTAAGCTTTTAAAAAAGCGCGGTCCATTGTGACTTGAGCACGATCGGGAAGTATGAATTCAGGCTTATCTCTGAATTTCTTAATGAAGCTGAAAATATAATCCCATCTGCCGCAATTGAGTCCTGCCGCATGGTCTTTAAGTTCGTAGAGGATTTCATCCATTTCAAACGCTGCTAAAATGGTTTCGATCAGAACTGTGGCTCTAATGGTTCCTTTGGGGATGCCAAGTTCTTTTTGGGAGAAAATGAAAACGTCATTCCAAAGCCTGGCTTCCAAATGGCTTTCCATTTTGGGAAGATAAAAGTAAGGGCCGCTTCCATTTTTAATAAGCGTTTTCGCATTTGTGAAAAAGGAAAGCCCAAAATCAAAGAGGGAAGCTGAAATTGGTTTCCCATCAATTACCAGATGTTTTTCAAACAGGTGCCAACCTCGCGGCCGAACGATGAGCGTCGCAATTTTTTGATTCAGTTTGTAATATTTTCCTTCTTCGTTTGTGAACGAAATGGTTTTATTAACGGCATCGCGAAGGTTGATTTGTCCTTCCATCGTATTTTTCCACGTGGGAGAGTGGGCATCTTCAAAATCAGCCATGAATACGCTAGCGCCTGAATTGAAAGCGTTGATCATCATCTTTCGCTCAACGGGGCCTGTGATTTCTACTTTGCGTTCTGTAAGATCCGCTGGAATTAGAGCCACTTTCCAATTCGATTCGCGGATGGATTTGGTTTCCGAGAGAAAATCAGGCAGTTTGCCGCTTGAGATTTCTTGCTGTCTGATTTGCCGCTTTCTGAGAAGTTCTAAACGCCTTGTTTCAAAATTTCTTGCAAGGTTTGCAATGAAGCGGAGTGCTTCGGGAGTCAGAGTTTCGGAATAGCTAGGCGTTACCTCTGCTTTTATTTGAACGCCTTCTGTTTCGAGCGGTTTAGTCATTTTCTGCTTTGATAAATCCGGTTTGGTTACGCCAATGAGCGTGACGATTCACCTTATATTCTCGGCTAAAAGTACGATATAATGTAGGCCTTTAAATGCAAAGTTACTTTATATGAAAATGATCTCCTGGAATGTAAATGGGATTCGTTCTGTGCTCGGCAAGGGATTTTTGAAATTTGTCGAAGAAGAAAATCCGGATATTTTGTGCCTGCAGGAAACACGAGCTCCTGAGAATTCCGTCCAGCTTCCTCTCCCTCAGTATCATCGGTATTGGAACGTGTGTCCTGAAAATGCCGGTTATTCCGGGACGGCAATTTTTACCAACAAGAAGCCATTGGAAGTTACGCGGGGTTTGGAAATTGAAAAGCATGACGGGGAAGGGAGAGTTCTTACCGCCGAGTTTGAGAATTTCTTTCTCGTGAATGTATATACTCCGAATTCCAAAAGAGATTTGTCACGGCTTTCTTATCGCGAAGAATGGGATTCAGATTTCCTAAAATTTCTTAAGAAGTTAGAAAAAAAGAAATCAGTTATTTTCTGCGGGGATTTGAACGTAGCCCACAAAGAAAGAGATTTAACGAATCCCCAGACCAATCATAAGAATCATGGATTTACGGATGAAGAACGGGCAGGATTTGATCAAATTGTGAAAAATGGTTTTGTCGATACATTCCGCGAGTTTGTTGAAGAAGGCGGCCATTACAGTTGGTGGGCTCCATTTGCGAATTGCCGGGCTCGAAATATCGGTTGGCGGATCGATTATTTTTGTATTTCATCCGCGCTAAGGCCCCAACTTAAAGACGCATTTATATTACCAAAGGTGCTTGGTTCCGATCATTGTCCGGTCGGGATTGTAATGGATTTGTAATAAATAGGCCGTGCTTAAACGCGGCCTATTTTGTAGATTTATTTTGGCGTGGTTAACCCTTGGAGCAAGCGGGGCAGCCCTTCAAAATAGTAATCAATTTAAGCAGCCCGGCGACGCCAATGAGGATATAAACCGTTCGGCTGGCTGTTGTCATATCTCCCAAGAATCTAGCTACCAGGTCCAGATGACGAATTCCAACCAATCCCCAGTTTAAAGCGCCGATGATCACAAGCACTCCCACGAGCTTGCAAACAAGACAATTTGCTTTCATTGATACCCTCCTTTAGGGTTATTACTTTCTCTATATAAGGTATCGGCTAATCCATAAAAAATGAGACATTTTTCAGGAAAATGGTATAAAATAAGATCTATCAATCACCTTATATTTAAGCAATAAAACAAAGGGGAGTTGGAAATGAATTTTGCAACGATGATTGTTATCGTTTACGGGCTTTTTAGTTTGGTCGGCGGAGTGATTGGTTTCGTCAAAGCTAAAAGCAAAGCGTCTTTAATTGCAGGAATTATATCGGGTGTTTTGTTGCTCGGATCTGCTTACGAGATGACGCAAAATGTGAGAGCCGCTTTCTTAGTTGCTTTAGTCGTTGCTCTTTTGCTTGGAGGACGATTTTTTGGAACGTGGCGAAAAAATCACCGTTTAATGCCTGATCTTTTGATGGTTATTTTTAGTATAGTCACCTTGATTGCCGTTGGTTTGGAGATGATTCGATGAAACAAACGGATAATCGACAAAAAGAATTGACCCAGCTCAGAGCTCAGCGAACTTTAAAGAGCAGTAAAAATCCTTTTGTGGCAAAGAGCAAAGAAAAAGAACATATTCATTTACCTTCTGATAAACCAGCTCAAGATGAAGAAATGCAAACCAAAGAACCCCATCCTGAAACCACCGTTCATCATACCGGTCCCAAAGTAGGTCGGAACGATCCCTGTCCCTGTGGCAGCGGAAAGAAGTATAAAAAGTGTTGTTTGAGTAAAAGCCAAGCTTAGACTGGTTAAAATCGAAACTGTCTACGGGAGAACAGGCACTGATTGCTTATTTATGATGAAATGGAATTGTATTTTTATATTTTTTAGTTTAGCATTTTTTGTTTTATTTCAAACTCCGATATTTGGGAAAGATGATATGGAACAATCTCCAACCTCTAACTTTGTTATTCTTGGTGGTTCACAACAAAAAAGATTAACCCCTTTTCCAAACAATGATCATACCCGAAAAATAATTAAGCGAACGCAAATCGAGAAAGAGGCATGGGAACTTGAAAAACAAGGGTTATACGAGCAGGCCATTAAGAAGTATCAAGAAGCTTTAGATCCATCTCTTTTAAATTATGAGTATGACAAAGGTATGGCTCTTGGAGGAATTTGCAGAATTCATATAAAACAAGGAAAATTTGAATTAGCCTTATAGGATTCACAGTGGTCTTTAAAGATGAATCCGAAAAAGGAAGAGTATCAGGATGCGAAACATGAGCTCGAAGCTTTAATTAAAACCAAGAATACTCATTCTTCACAACCGATTTATGATCACATCAAGTATCTAGAAAGTAAACATCGGCTTGAACTTCCTCCTTGGGGTTACGGAGTTCATAGCGTTACGATAACGTCTCCTATTATCCGTCTTTATGATTACATCGGTGACATAGATGGCGGAATTGCTTTTGTAGATAAGATTATAAATTATAAAGGTCTTTATCCTAAGACCAGAGCCGAATATTTGAAAATTAAAGAAGCGTTTGAAGAGGATAAGAAACAGGGAACTAAAGGCCACGCAACGCAAGTTCTCGATCAAACCATTGGTTGGTTTTAATAATAAAATAATAAATAAAAGTTCCATTTCTCTATAAGACAAGCTTCTCTTACTTAATTCCGAATTAGGCGAACCAGAAGATCCGAATTAAGTAAGGCGTCGCCTAGCCTATAAGTTTTTCAAGATTTTTTGGCAGGTCGCTTTTGAATTCCATCCGCTTCTTGGTAATTGGATGATCAAAAGCAAGATAACACGCGTGTAACGCAATCCGCCTTACGTTGTCTTCGCCGTAGATTTTATCTTTTGAGCCGTAGCGGTCATCTCCGACAATTGGGCATCCGAGGTCTTGCAAATGAACACGGATTTGATGTTTTCGCCCCGTCTCCAAAGCGACCTCAAGAAGAGAATATTTTCCATTCGATTTGAGAACCTTATAATTTGTCACCGCAAGTTTCGATTCTTCCGTTTTTTTGCCTGAATAAACGCTTAGGAATTTATTTTCAGCCAAGTAGCTTGAAATCGTTCCCGATTTTTCTTTTGGGGTTCCATGAACAATCGCAAAATAACTTTTCTCAAATTTCTTCCAGCTCAATTGAAGCCAGCTTTTCGCACATATGTTTTTAGCAAAGACGAGAAGGCCTGAGGCTTCTCTGTCCAGCCGGTGCACAATAAAAATCCGAGCATTTTTATAAGTAGCGGATTGCCTGACATATTCAAAGGTTTGATAAAATGCAGTTCTTTCTCTTACTTTTTCGGTTGAGACAGTAAGTAACCCGGCCGGTTTTTCAATGACAATAATAGCC
>OBEQ012180254.1_pt1 | contig 18922 bp, 20 predicted proteins | sample 1670901 | NCBI WGS metagenome assembly OBEQ01 (sample SAMEA104232315, study PRJEB22302) | groundwater metagenome | biome: forest; feature: aquifer; material: groundwater | place: USA | collected 2011-08-07 | depth 5.4 m
TACCGAAGTATTATTATTGGCACGTGTATTCCCGCGGTTTTGTATGCCCTTTTTATGATTGTTGTGTTGGCTATTACGGGCGAGGCCACCACCCCGTCTGCCCTGGTTGGCTGGACCGTGATTTTGGGATTGGCGGCCACCTGCTTTGCTTTCGTAGTTCAGGGCAATATCTTGCGCGAGATATTTATGTATGATGTTGGGGTAGGAAATGTTGTGGCAATCGGGCTGGCCTTTTTGCCACCCTTAGTTCTGTTTCTGCTCGGCGTAACCCAATTTATTCCGGTCATTTCCACTATCGGCACAGTTTTATTACCCATAAACGCCGTATTAATTATTTTCATGTATCTGAAAATCAGAAGTTTCAAATTGTAAATTTCAAATTTCAAATTCATAATCATGCCCTGGTATTTCATTATCGTTATTTTTATAGCTTCCTGCGGCATCCTTTCGTGGCTGTCCAGCCGGTTGGTAAAATCATTGGTCCAAGTGGCCAAATATTTGCAGTGGCGGGAATTTATCATTGCCTTTTTTGTGATGGCGGTGGCGGCCTCCTTGCCCGATTTATTTATTTGCGTCAACGCCGTATTACAAGGCAAGCCCTTGCTGGCTCTTGGCGATATTATCGGGGGAAATTTGGTGGATTTAACCTTGGTGCTAGCCGTTGGCGTGTTTTTCAGCAAAAAGGGGCTTTCGGCCGAATCAGGTATGGTGCAAAAGTCTGCTATTTTCACCGCTGTCATCGCTGTTCTGCCATTGCTATTAATTTTAGACAGCCGCCTAGACCGGATTGACGGCGTTATCTTGATCGGCGCGTTCTTCCTCTATTCGGCCTGGCTATTTTCCAAAGCAGACCACTTTAAGAAAAATTATAAAGGCAAGAAAAATGATGCCGTTATTGGGTTTAAGGGATTTTTGTGGAACTTGGTGAAAATCATCGTGCTCCTGGGGCTTTTACTGGCCGCTTCACAGGCGGTAATCGTTTCTGCTGATTTTTTTGCCAGCCGCTTGGGCATTTCACTGGCCCTGGTGGGAATTTTGATTGTGGGCCTGGGTAACGCCTTTCCAGATATGTATTTTTCCATTATTTCCGCCCGCAAAGACGAAAATTGGCTGGTGCTGGGAGATGTGATGGGATCAGTGGTTATTTGTGCCACGTTGGTTTTGGGCCTCGTTGGCCTTATCGCCCCGTTTAGCATTCCAGATTTTACTCCATTTCTTACCGCCCGGTTAATCTTAATTATTGCCGCCATTCTTTCGCTCATATTCATCAGGACTAACCGTAAAATCTCCAGAAAAGAAGGCCTGGCCTTGCTTGGGCTATACATTACGTTCCTTATTATTGAGGTATTTATGGCATGACCGGTCTTTCCGAAAAAGAAGCCGCCGCGCGTCTGGCAAGGTATGGCTTAAACGAATTGCCTAAAAAACACAATGGAGTAGTGGCGGTTTTGGTACGCCAGGCCAAGTCGCCCTTCTTTTATCTCATCTTTGCTGCGGCTTTGATCGCCTTTTTAGTGGGGGAACATATTGACGCGTTGGTTATCGCGGTTACGGCAGTTATCAATATTGCCATTGGGTTTTTCCAGGAATATCGTGCCGAACGTACCGTGGCTTTGCTGCAAAACATTATTCCCCAGCGTGCCATGGTTATGCGGGGCAATCAGTGGCAGGAAATTGAAAAAAAGTACTTGGTTTTGGGTGATGCGGTTATGGTGAAGGCCGGTGACGTGATCCCCGCAGAAATAACCATAGAAGAGTGCGCGCGGGCCTTAGTCAACGAAACCGTTATGACGGGCGAATCGTTTCCGGTGGAAAAAGCGATCGGCCAGACACTTTTGGCGGGTACCTGTATGGTAGAAGGGGAGGCAGTTGGCATTGTTACTGCCACCGGTAAAAACACGGAACTTGGTAAAATTGCCAAGTTGGTTTCTGAAACTTCCCGGCAATCAGCCTACGAAAAAAACATCATCTCTTTTTGCAAGCTGGTCATGCGGATTGTTTTGGTAACCATTATTTTAGTATTTGTGGCTAATCTGCTGCTTAAAGGATTCGGAGACTTTTTCAATCTCATGCTTTTTTCCATCGCCTTGATTGTGAGCATTTTACCCGAAGCCTTGCCGGCGGTGGTTACCTTTTCCCTGTCACGGGGCAGCATGCAAATGGCTAAAAATCATGTGGTAGTGCGGCGCTTGTCTGCCATTGAAGATTTGGGCAATATTGAAATTTTATGTTCTGATAAAACCGGCACCCTAACCGAAAACAGGTTATCGCTGGAAAATACTATTGCCGCCGATAAAGACAAGGCCTTGCTGTATGCGCTCGCCAGTTGCCAGCAAGATAGCGCCGACCCCTTCAGTCAGGCATTTTTGGACCGGGCCACGCCCCAAATGCTGCAGGCAGTAAAAAAGCACCCCATTATTTCCCAAGTTCCTTTTAACCCTTCGCGACTGCGTTCAAGCGCGCTGATAACTGGAAATATACTGGTGGTGAAAGGCGCTCCCGAAATTATTTTGAAACTCTGTAAAAAATTCCCCCCGGGGTTTGACAAAAAAGAATTACTGGAAGATATGGCGCGGGAAGGCAAAGAAGGGAAGCGGGTTTTGGCTATGGCTACGGGCCGGGGGCCAGAAGAAAAGAACCTGACGTTTCTGGGCTATTTCGTGTTTGAAGATCCTTTGAAAAAAACCGCTCCCGAAGCGATTCGGCTGGCCAAAAAACTGGGAGTGAAAATTAAAATCATCACCGGAGATTCAAAAGAGGTAGCCGGTTTTATCGCCAAGAAAGTGGGGCTGGTTACCGATTCGGGTCAAGTTATTTCCGGCCAGGATTTAGAAAAAATGTCCAAAGATGATTTTGACGAAGCTTGTTTGCATTATGATGTCTTCGCCCGGATTTCCCCGGAAACAAAATATAACATCATCAAGTCGCTGCAAAAAACCAAAGAGGTAGGATTTTTGGGAGAGGGGATTAACGACGCCCCGGCCCTGAAAATTTCTAATGTGGGCATTGCCGTGCCTTCAGCTTCCGATATTTCCCGGGAAGTGGCTGATATTGTCATGCTTAAAAAAGATTTGCGGGTGATTGTGGAAGGCATTAAGCAGGGCCGGACCATTTTTGCCAACATTAACAAATACATCAAGTGCACCATGATCGGCAACTTCGGCAACTTTTATTCGGTGGCCACCATTTCGCTATTTATCAATTTTTTGCCCATGCTGCCGGTGCAAATTTTATTGGGCAACTTGCTAACTGATTTTCCTTTGATTGCCGTGGCCACCGATCCGGTTGACGTGGAAGAATTGAGAAAACCGAAAATGTATCAGCTTCATCACATCTTGCCACTAATTATCACCCTGGCGTTGGTCAGTTCATTATTTGACTTTATTTTCTTCCTGATTTTTTACCGGCAAAGCCCCGGCACCATTCAAACCCTGTGGTTTGTCTTAAGTATCCTGACCGAGTTGGCCCTCATTTATATTGTCCGCACCCGCAGCGTCTTTTGGAAAGCAAAAAAACCGGCCTTCAGCCTTTTGTTTTTGACCGTGGTAGATGCCATGTTTATCGTGGCACTGCCATTTCTATGGTTTGGCCAGCACGCGTTCCACTTCGTAACTCCCGGTATTTTGCAAATGATGATAGTTCTCATTTTAGTAGCGTTCTACGCCACCTCCAGCGAGATGGTGAAGCTAATCTATTTTCATTACTTTAAAATTCCGCAAAACAAGGTACAATAAGCTCACCATATGGATTATTCGCTTATCTTCTACATTTTAATTATCGCTGGCATTGGGGTGTTGGTTTTTTTGCAGTTGCGCAAAAAGCAAGAAGAGCCGAAGAAGGAGGATGGGCAGCTGCTCATGCTCCAGCAACAGTTAAATCATGTTTCGCAGGTGTTAGATAGCAAGCTTTCGGAGTCCAACCAAAATGCGCAGAATCAGTTTGCCGCTTCGGCCAAAATTATTGGGGATGTGCGGGAGAGGTTGGCGAAGCTTGATGAAACCAACCGGCAAGTGGTGGGGTTTGCGGACCAGTTAAAAAGTTTGCAAGATATTTTAAAAAATCCAAAGCAGCGGGGGATTTTGGGCGAATATTATTTGGAAACGGTATTAAAAAACGTGCTGCCGCCCGGATCCTATCAAATGCAGTATGGCTTTTCTGACGGGGTAATTGTGGATGCGGTAGTTTTTGTGGATAAACGCATTATTCCCATTGATTCAAAATTCAGCCTGGAAAATTATAACCGCATGGTGCAAACCAATGATCCGGCCGAAAAAAAGCGGCTGGAAATGGCCTTTGTGGGGGATTTAAAGCTGCGCATTGACGAAACTTCCAAGTACGTAAAGCCCGAAGAAAAAACCACTGATTTTGCTTTTATGTTTATTCCTTCTGAAGCGGTGTATTACGATTTGCTGATTAATAAAGTGGGGGTGATGGCGCAAGATTCCGATAACTTGGTGTATTACGCGGGCAAGAAAAAGGTGATTGTGGTTTCGCCCACCAGCTTTTTGGCTTATTTGCAAACCGTGTTGCAGGGCATGAAAAACCAGAAAATTTCCGAGCAGGCGCAGATGATTATTAAAGAAGTGGAGCGTTTGGGCAAACACATGTACACCTATGCTGAATACGTAAACCGGATGGGCGATAATTTGGATAAAACCGTGAGTTCTTACAACAAAGCCCGGGCCGAATTTTTGAAGGTGGATAAAGATGTGGTAAAAATCACGGACGGTACGCCCGGAGTGAAGATTGATGAAATCCAACGCCCGCTTATTGACGAATAGGGCTAATTTTGCTAATATATGCCTAACATGATTGCTGTAATAAAAACCGGTGGCAAACAATATCTTGTCCAGCCTGGGGATAAAATTGAAATTGAGAAGTTGGAAATTGAAGACGGAAAAGAGGTAACTTTTGCCGAGGTTTTGCTTTGGGAAAAAGACGGAAACATTACTATTGGGACACCATTTATTAAAGGTGCCGAAGTGAAAGGAAGGGTGCTGGCCCAAACCAAAGGAGATAAATTGATTATTTTCAAATACAAACCGAAAAAAAGATATAAACGAAAAATCGGCCATCGCCAGAAGCACACCCAAGTTGAAATTATATCTATTGCATAAAACCGCTGAAATGGCGGTTTTATTTTAAACCATGGAAAAAACTCCATTCCATATTCTTGAATCGCAGCAGTTTTCACGAACTTTTTTGGAAAACTTTTTTTCTGTTGCCAAAGAAATGGAGGGCATTATTCATTCTGGAAAAACTTCTGACATATTGAAAAATAAACGGATGATTCCGCTTTTTTATGAGCCGAGCACCCGCACCCGTCTTTCTTTTGAAATGGCCATGTCGCATTTGGGCGGGCAGGTTTTTTCAACAGAAAATGCCAAAGAATCTTCTTCTGCCGTAAAGGGTGAAACCATAGAAGATACCATGCGGGTGGTGGCAGCCTACCGGCCCGATGTGATCGTGGTGAGACATTATGAAGACGGCATTGTCCATAAGGCCGCTAAGGTTTCGCCGGTACCTATTATTAACGCGGGCGACGGGAAAAACCAGCATCCCACCCAGGCCCTCATTGACCTTTACACCATCAAAGAAAAGTTCGGCGGGATTGATGGCATCAGTATTGCCATGGTGGGGGACTTGGCCAGTTATCGGAGCGTCAGGTCGCTGTGCTGTGCTTTGGCAAAATTCAATAACATCAAAATATACTTCGTTTCACCCGCCACACATACAATAAAAGATGATATTAAAGAATATATCAGCAGCCACGGAATTTACTTTGAAGAATCGCAAGATTTACGGAAAGTCGCGCCGTTGGTAGATATTATTTACCAGACCAGAATCCAAAAAGAGCGTGGCATGAACTTTGATAATAAAGATATGAGTTTAGGTTACTTTTTAGTGAATAAAGAAATTCTTGGTTTGATGAAAAAAGAGGCCATTGTCATGCACCCGTTGCCCCGGATAGATGAGATTTCCCCTGAAGTTGATGCTGATCCGCGGGCCTATTATTTCAAGCAGGCTGAAAATGGACTTTATACCCGAATGGGCCTGCTTAAAATGATGCTGGGCCCTGAAGTTTAATGGTATAATGAAGAATGGAAAAAGAAATCGGGTGGATTTTGCAAGAAAAATACCCCGAAATAAATCCTGCGGATTTAAACGGGGCAAGTTTTGGCAAAAGGATTATTGCGGTAAGAAAGGATATTGCACGATTCAAGAAAGGTGAGCCGTTAGACCATATTATCGGTTTTACCGATTTTTTGGGCTGCAAGATTTTGGCGGGACCAGAAACTTTGATTCCGCGGCCGGAGACGGAACTGATGGCAGAGCAGGGGATTGAAGGCATGAAAGTTAAAAGCGGAAAGTTGAAAGTCTTGGATATGTTTGCCGGTTCGGGGTGTATCGGCATTTCTATTATGCGACATGTGGAAAATGCGCACGTGGTGTTTGCTGAATCGGAGAAAGAGGCCATAGAGCAAATCCAAAAAAACTGTAAGCTTAATAAAACTCTCGAAGGTAGATATGAGATTATTCAGTCAGATATTTTTAGCAATGTAAAAGGCAGCTTTGATTATATTTTGGCTAATCCGCCGTATATTCCGCTTACTAAAAAAAGCACCCTGCAAAAATCGGTGATTGACTACGAGCCGCACGCGGCGCTGTTTGGCGGGAAGGATGGGATGGAGTTGATTCGGCGGTTTTTGGCTGCGGCCAAAAACCGCCTCAACCCTTCGACAGGCTCAGGGCAAGCTGGAAAAATCTACATGGAATTTGATACCCCTCAAAAACCAGCCATCACAAACCTCCTAAAAAAGCTCAACTACCAAAAATGGGATTTCCACAGAGACCAATATGGCAAATGGCGTTGGGTGGTGGTACAATGAGTGAATAAACAATATACAATGAATAAATACGAATCGGGGCAAATTTCGCGGACACTTATTATTTTGGCGATCGTGGTGCTGGTGGCTATTGTCATTGTGTACGGCGTGCTGAAAATCGCCGCCAGCCGTAAAGCTCAAACCGCCAAAACGGATGCACAGCTGGCGCAGGAAAATGAGCCACCCAAGCCCGTGCATGAAGTTACGGTTGGCCAGACCCGGTTTTTATTTGATTCTGCCATTGACCTGGGGCCGGTGATCAAAGCCCAAAATCAGTATCAGCAAGATATTACCACCACGGAAAAATTTATTTACCTTACCATCAGGGCCCAAAATAAAGGCAAAGCCGATACGGCCATGCAAGCCTGGGACATTGGCCCCATTCTAGACGCCGAAGGCCGCAACTTTATTGAAGACCAGAGGGCCTATTATTTTTTGCCCAAGCCCAATTTGTGCGGAGCTATTTTAAAGCCGGAATTTGAGCCCACGCCCTGTGTTAAAATCTACCAAGTTTCAAAAGCATCAGACCATCTGAAAGTTCAGGTGATAGCTAGCGACCCTTCTTCCGGAAAGAGGCAAGAAGGATTTTTGGATTTAGAAGTAAGGTAAAAATATATGGCAGATATAAAAGAAGAATTTGAAAAAGCTGACCCACAAAAATCCGCAGAGGAATCAGTGGGGGCCGAAAAAGAATTAGGCGAGCACAAAGAGCGGTTGCCCAGCCCTGAAGTTGAGTCGCATGAAAAATTACGTCAAGAAATAGAGGCCATGGATGTGAATGACGGCTTAAAGCCGCAGGTGAGCCAGACCGCCCAAGATATCAAAAGTAACACCCCAGAGGAGAAAATTAAAAAGTTGCTGTTAATCGCCCAGCAAAAAGGCGTAGTGTATGCGGTGAATGTGGCCAAGAAAATGGACGATCCTTATGTTTTAGATATGCTTCACGACGCCCTGGCCAAAGAAGGGCTCTACAAAAAGTTTAAACAGTAGAAAAACCAAGCACCATCTATGGGAAGGTGCTCGGTGAAAATTTTTCAAATTTTCATGCCCCTGGTAATTTTCGCGCTCATCTTCGTTTTCCTGGTTATTATTTTCGGGCTGGTGGTGGCCTTGGTTTTTGAGCAGGAAGAAAAGGGTGCTATGTTTGGCGGTTTGGAAACGGCTCTGTTTTTGGTGATGATGCCCAAAAATGAATCCAAGCAGGAAAACGAGGCCCGTAAAGAAGAGAAGCTGATCATTTCCCAGATGGAACAGGTGCTGGCTAATTTTTTATATTTGAAAAAACCCAAGTGGTTTGCCCAGCCGCCTTCCGTTGCCCTGGAGATCGCTTCGCAAACCGGTAGTTCTGACATTTCCTTTTACGTGAGCGTGCCAAAATATTTAGAAAGTGTTTTTGAAAAATATGTGCAGGGAGTGTATCCCCGGGCCATTGTAGACAAGGTGCCCCAAGACTACACCATTTTTGAACCGGGGGCCAAAACCGCCGGCGCCTATTTGAAATTGCGGGAAAACGCGCTTTTCCCGATTAGCACCTATCAAAAATTAGAAAAAGACCCGATTGCCACCATCACCAATAATTTAAGCAAGATCGCTCAAGATGAGGGCGCGGCAGTGCAGGTGATCATCAGGCCATTGGCAAAAAAGGGGTTTAAAAAAAGCGGTGAAAAAGCGCTTTCAAAAATCAGGGAAGGCAAGCATGTGCGCACGGCTATTAAAGAGGCTATGCGGGGCGAACTTTCAAAACTGTTTTTTGATACGGTAAAATCTGGCGGAGCTTCCGGGCCCAAAGACGTAAAAGATTTGGAAAAAAAGGAACAGGGGTTTGACCAGGTTGGCTATGACGCCATTCAAAGTAAAATCCAAAAACAGCCGTTTGAAGTTAATATCCGCCTGGCGGCCTCTGCCCAAACCACTGAACGCGCCCAAGACATTTTAAGCCATGTAATCGGCTCATTTAACCAATTTTCACTTTCTGCGGCTAATAGTTTGGAGCCGGTTGAGCTGAAGGGCGCCGCGCTGAAAAAATTTGTGTATGATGTTTCTTTCAGGCTTTTTAATGACCGCCAAAAAAATATTTTAAATACGGAAGAGTTGGCCAGTGTGTATCATTTCCCGACACATTATACCGAAACTCCCTATATTAAAGCGGCAAAATCCGGGGCCACCGCGCCACCGGCAGACTTGCCAGACACGGGAGTTAGCCTTATCGGGAAAGTGGATTTTCGCGGCGATGAAAAGAAAATTTATTTTGCTTCGCCCGGCGACCGCCGGCGCCATTTGTATGTTATTGGGCAAACCGGTACCGGAAAATCTCGATTTTTAGAGGGGCTGATTAACCAGGATATTGCCAACGGATATGGCGTGGCGGTAATTGATCCGCATGGCGATTTGGTTGAACACACGTTGGCCAATATTCCCAAAAACCGCGTTGACGACGTGGTGGTGTTTGAGCCGTTTGATTTAGAGCGCCCTATGGGTTTGAACATGCTTGAATATGACACGCCTGAACAAAAGGATTTTGCCGTGCAGGAAATGATCAGTATTTTTTATAAATTATTTCCGCCGGAAATCATTGGCCCCATGTTTGAGCACTACATGAGAAACGCCATGCTGGCGCTGATGGCTGACCAGGAAAACCCGGGTACCTTGGTGGAAATTCCCAAAATGTTTACCGACCCCGCATTTTTGCAGGAAAGATTAACCAAGGTTACCGATCCCGTGGTGCGGCAGTTTTGGGTGAAAGAATGGGCGGCTACCACGGGCAGTACGCGTTCGGACATGCTGGGATACGTGGTCAGCAAAATCGGCCGGTTTATTGAAAATGAAATGATGCGCAATATTATCGGGCAGAGCCGCAGCGGTTTTGATTTGGCAAAAATTATGGACGAGGGGAAAATCTTTTTGGCCAATCTATCAAAGGGGCAGACGGGGGAAGTGAACAGTTCGCTTTTGGGTTTGATTTTAGTTTCTAAAATGCAAATGGCGGCTATGAAACGGGCGCGAATAAAAGAAGACGACCGCAAAGATTTTTATTTATACGTTGACGAGTTCCAAAATTTTACGACAGACAGCATTGCCACCATTTTATCTGAAGCCAGAAAGTATAAGCTGAATTTGATTATTGCCCATCAATATATGCCCCAGCTGACCGAAGAAATTCGCGACGCAGTGCTGGGCAACGTTGGTAGTATGGGCGCCTTTCGCATTGGCGCCGAAGACGCTGAATTCTTGGAAAAGCAATTTGAGCCGGGGTTTTCCCGTTTTGACCTGGTAAACTTAGATAACTTCAACGTGATCATCAAAATGATGCTCAATAACAAAATATCAACCCCCTTTAAAATGGCCACCTATCCACCGCAAAAAGGCCGCCCGGAAATTGTGGAAATCATCAAAAAAATCGCCAAACTAAAATACGGCAAGCCAAGGGCCCTGGTGGAAGCCGATATTATCAAGCGATCGTTTACCATCGCCCCCATTGCTCCCCAAGACCCCGGGCCGCTGCCTAAGCGATAATTTTTATATGAAAAAACCGCCGAAGGGCGGTTTTTTTGTTGCTTACTCAGATGCGCGTTTGACGTATTCCCCAAGCTCGGTATTTATTTCAATCACGTCGCCTTCTTCAATGAAGAGGGGAACCTGAATGACGGCTCCGGTTTCTAGGGTGGCTTCTTTGGTGCCCCCTTGGGCACGGTCGCCTTTGACTCCCGGTGGTGTTTCTTTTACTTTCAAAGCCACTTTAATGGGGCTTTTTACGGTAATGATTTTTTCGTCAAACAAGATGCCCTGTACCAATGAGTTTGGTTTAAAATATTTGGCGCCAGACCCCAACATTTCTTCGGTAAATGAAAAACGCTTAGAAGGATCATTGGCTTCAGAGAAAAAATATTGGCCTTTAGTTGAATACAAAAACTTAATATCTTTTTTTACCAATTCCGCTTCGTCAAACATGTCGCCCTGCTGGAAGTTTTTTTCCTGTACACTACCGTTGATCAAATTCTTGATTTTGGTTTGCACCACCGGCCGGCGTTGGGCCATTTTAACTAAAAGCGCGTCAACCACTTCATATGGCTGGTTTTCATAAATAAATTGGGTGCCTTTTTTTAAATCAGTATGAGTTAACATGTGAGCAAATTATCAATTTTCAATTATCAAGTATCAAGTACGGTGTTCGTTTGATAATTTAATAATTTGAAAATTGATTGATAATTGGATTTTGATAATTGATAATTTTAATCTATGGTTCGCCATTCTATATCTTTTTCTTTTCCTGCGAACATGAGCCATTCGCCGGATTTGGCAATGACATACCACTTTTTGCGATCTTGGGAGAAAACCATCGGGTCGCCCTGGTAAAATGGTTTTAATTTCTTTTCTTTGGGCTTTAGGCGGTCTAATTCCAGCCATTTTTTGAATACGGTTTCAATGGCGTAGTCTAATTTTCGGCTATTGGCCCAGGCCGCCACCGTATCAATCGCTTGTTTGGCCTTTTCAATACTGCCAGCCAAGGTTAGTAATTCTTTGGCGGGTTTGGTATAGCGGGAATAGATTATCTTCCTTTTTTTAGCATTATTTTTCAATTCTTGCAAGCCCAAACCCTTGCTTTGGAAAAAATGCGTGACAATCTGGCGGATAGCAGTTTCTTCTTTCAGTTTTTCATATTCCCTGACTTTTTTGCGTTTTATATATTGCTCAATTTTTTCTAAGGAAGACTTTCCAATGCCTTTAATGGGAGTTTTGTAAGCATCTTTAATATCTTCTTTCAGGCCGCGCAAAATAGCCGCCACCCGTTTGTTGGCATTAATCCGAAAGGCCGAATCTCCCTTGATTTCTTGCAACCGGGCCATTTCATCAAAAATATGGGCAATTTCTTCGTTCATGGCGTAATCATAGCATGAGTAATGGATTGCGGGAATTATTGACAATTAGATTAGAATATGCAAGAATCATATTTGTGTTCCTTGTCAAGTTCGCCCTGTTTTTTGAAGGAGTTACGAATGAATCGGTTTCGCTTCTTTTTCGTGTTGGCGTTGGTGTTGGTTGTACCAGCGTCGGCGCTGGCACAAGTGCAGCAGGTATTGCAAAAGAAGGCCACGGACTACAGGTCTAAGGCTATGGCCGACCATACGGCCATGATTGACAAATACGGCCAGGTGGTGGGGGATGTTGATAATCTGAACGATCAGATTGCCGACCTTACCACCCGCTACAATGCTGTCAAAAACAACCTCAACGCCAACCAGCAAAAGGCTGTGGAAGACGGCTTGAAGAAAAACAAATCCGTTTGGACTACCAACAAGGATCTCTTGATCCAAGGAGGCGAGATTTATAAGAAGCGGTCATTTGCGACCAATAACTTGAGCGCCGGTGACCTTGCCTATAAGAATACGCAATGGCAGGCAGCTGTAACTGAGTATGGCAGCTGCACGAGCAATGCTAAGATAGCGTTGCGCGATCTGGACAAGGCGTCTGCCAGTGTCAATGCGGCTTTGCTATTTGGCAAAGTCGTTGAGAAAATCATCCAGTCTGGCGAGTAGTTTCTCTATCCCTTTCCTCGTCTCAAGGAGAATGTGTTATGAAGCAGTTTCTTTTGTTTTTGGTAGTGGTCATAGTGGCCCTGTTGTTGCCCAGCTTTGCTCTGGCGCAAGAAGGCGATTTCAAGACTGATTACACCGATCCCGCATGCATGGAAGCGGAAATGCAATACGCCATGGCAGGCATGACGTACGATTACATCGCCGAATATCGCGATAATCAGTGGGAGAAATTGGCAAAGCTTCGAGCGGCCTTGGCGGAAGCCGACCTATCCGAAGAAGATGCAGAGGCGGCGCAGGACTATCTTGACGCTGCCGAGGGAGATCTCATCGTATTCGACATGTGGCTTGGCCTCATGTTTGATTCGCTCATTGAAGCCGATGGCGATCTTGGTGGCGCCACGACCGCGTACAACAGCGAAGATTATGAGACTGCCTACATGGCAGCTCTTGCGGCCATCGGACTTTCGGATTCAGTGGGTGACAACATCACCGAGGCCGGAGAGTGCTCTACAAGCGCCGACGAGAATATGGAGGCGGCGATGGTATTACTAGGCTTGTCTGAGCCCCCCCCACCCCCTCCGTCGATGATGCAGTAATTATTTAGGCCCGCTTTTCCCTTTAAAAAGGAAAAGTGGGCATTTTTTTTGCAAAGAAGTCTCTTTTTTGGTAACATTTTGTAATGAACAAGCGGCATAGGATTTTTATCGCTATTAATTTACCGGCTGATGTTAAAAAATATCTAGCCAGTTTTGAACAGAAATTCCCGGAATTACCCGCCAAATGGACTCCGCAAGATAATTTGCATATTACCCTAGTTTTTTTGGGTGATTTGACGGATGAGGAGTTGGGCGAAGTGTGTGTCACTGCCAAACACGTGGCAGCCGGGCATGAAGGTTTTGAGATTAATTTGAGCAGGGTAGGGTATGGGCCCGATGAGAAAATTCCACCAAGATTTATTTGGGCCACGGGTGAAAAGAGCAAAGAGCTTTCTGATTTGAAAAATGATTTGCAAGAAGCGCTGGTTGAGAAAATTAATTTCAAGCCGGAATACAGAACGTTTGCTCCGCATATTACCTTGGCGCGCATAAGCACTTTTGCCTGGCGCCAAATTGAACCGGAGGAAAGACCCCCAGTAGGGGAGGAGGTTAATCTAAACTTTTTGGTTGAATCAATTGATGTTATGGAAAGCGAATTGAAAAAGGGTGGCCCGCAATATACTATTATAGAATCATTAAGCTTAAAAGAATGAAAATTCATTTTATCGGCATTGGGGGGATTGGGGTTTCGGCCCTGGCTCAGTATTATTTAGAAAAGGGGCATGAAGTTTCAGGCTCCGATTTGGCTGCTTCGGAAGTTACCGATTTTCTGGCCAAAAGGGGAGTAAAAATCATGATTGGCAACAAAGCTGAAAACATTTCTACTGATTTTGACCTAGTAATCCATACTCCTGCTGTAAAGCCGGATAATCCCGAATATGCTGCAGCCAAAGCGGCGGGCATAAAAACCCAAAGTTATCCAGAGGCTCTTGGCGAGTTAACCAGGCAATATGAAACTATCGCCATTTCTGGCAGCCATGGCAAAAGCACTACAACGGCTATGACGGCTTTGGTGCTGATTGCTGGTGGCATTGACCCAACGGTGATTGTGGGCACAAAACTCAAAGAATTTGGTGGCTCAAATTTCTGCATGGGCAAGTCAAAATATTTGGTGATAGAAGCCTGCGAATATGACGGCTCGTTTTTAGAATATTCGCCCAAAATTGCGGTTATCACTAATGTTGATAAAGAGCATTTGGATTATTTTAAAACATTTGCCAACGTAAAAAAGGCCTTCAAAGATTTTGCAAAAAAAATACCGGCGAATGGTTTTTTGATCACCGAAAAGAATTTACCGGTTAAAGAGGCCAAGAAATTAAAATTACAAGTGCCGGGGAAACACAACATTTCCAATGCCTTGGCCGCATTGGCGGTGGGCAGAGTGCTGGGAGTAAAAGATGCGGTGGCAATTAAGGCTTTAAATGAATTTTCTGGCACCTGGCGCAGGTTTGAAACCAAAAAATCTGGAAAAAATATTATTGTCAGCGATTACGGTCATCATCCAACCGAAGTGGTGGCAACCCTAAAAGCCGCCCGGGAAAAGTTTGGCAAGAAAAAGATTTGGCTAATCTTCCAGCCACACCAGTATCAGCGAACGTATTATTTATTTAAAGACTTTGTAAAATTGTTCAGGGTAGCTAAAATTGACCACATGATTATTACGGATATTTACGATGTTGCCGGCCGCGAAGAGAAAACCATCAATAAAAAAGTCAGCGCGGAGATTTTGGTAAAAAAGATTAAACGGGGGAATATACAATATATGCCACTTGATGCCGCGGAAAAGTTTGTGAGGGAAAACATCAAAAGGGGGGAAGTGCTAGTAATTATGGGCGCGGGGAACGTGTATAAACTTTACGATAAATTTTAACTATGACGCCGATTCAAATTTTAGGATATAACGCTTCTTTGGCCGGCTTGCTGGGTGTGGTCATTGGTTTGGTTACCCAGGTGGCTAAAAATTGGAAACGGAAAAGTTGTGAAGGATTATCGCTCTGGTGGATAGCGCTAGCCGGCTATTCATATTTTTCTTGGCTCATGTATGGAACGGTAAAACATGATCCCTTTTTGTTTATTCCACAACTTCTGGGAACGGTTTGCATGGTTATTATTCTGGTGCAATTTTGGATTTATCGAAAAAAATAGTATACTAAACAGAATATGGCAGAAATTAACGAACAAAAAACTAGTCCTGAGCGAAGTCGAAGGATTGAAGAAGTTTTGACGAGGGGAGTGGAAGAGGTGATTGTTAAAGACGAGCTCCGCAAGAAGCTGCTTTCGGGCAAGAAAATCCGGCTGTATTTGGGGGTTGATCCAACCGGGGCTTCTTTGCATTTGGGCCACGCTATTGTGTTAAGAAAGCTGAAAGAATTTGTGGATTTAGGCCACGAGGTGATTTTGTTGATCGGTGACTTTACTGCCAAAATTGGTGATCCAACCGGAAAAGATGCCATGCGCATGCCGTAGACCGACAAGCAGATTAAAGAAAATTTCAAAGATTACAAAAAACAGGCCTCTAAAATTTTAGATTTTTGGAAGGTAAAAATAAAATATAATTCCACGTGGCTTTCAAAATTAACCTTCGCCGATATTTTAAGACTATCCAGCCATTTTACCGTCCAGCAAATGTTGCACCGGGATATGTTTGATAAAAGAATGAAAGAAAATGCATCCATTAGCGTGAGTGAATTCATGTATCCGTTAATGCAGGGATATGATTCGGTGGCCATGGACGTGGACTTGGAAATTGGCGGAAACGACCAGATGTTTAACATGCTGGCCGGCCGCACGCTGCAGAAAATTTATAATAATAAAGACAAAGATATTTTAACCACTAAATTGTTGTTGGGCACGGACGGCCGCAAAATGAGCAAAACGTACGACAACGCCATTTATTTAACCGATGCGCCAAATGATATGTTCGGCAAAGTCATGTCTATTAAAGATGAGCTGATTCCGCAGTATTACGAACTATGTACTAACGCCAATATAGATGCATCACTTTCTCCGCGCGATTCTAAAGCATCTTTGGCCAAAGAAATTGTGAAAATGTATCATGGCGAAGCCACCGCTAAGGCTGCGGCGGAAAATTTTGATAAAATTTTCCGCCGGCACGAAACGCCCGAAGAAATGCCAGTTTTTGAAACTTCCCGCATAAACTACCCAATTGTAGACTTATTATGCGACACCAAGCTAGCCGAATCAAAAAATGATGCTAAGCGCGTAATCGAAGGTAATGGCGTGGAAATTAACAATGAAAAAATCACCGACTGGAAAAAAGAAGTTACTTTGCAAAATGATATGGTTATTAAATTTGGTAAGCGGAAGTTCGTAAAAATAAAATTGAAATAATGGAAGAATCACCCGGACAAAATAAATTTAGCACACAGACAATAAACCTAAGGCAAATGCTTATTTTGGCAGTATCCTATGTTTTATTTGTTTTCGTCCTCTATTTTTTAGGAATTTTGTTTAAGTTCGAGGAAGTTGCATTCTATATTACTTTAGTGGTTGGAATACCGGCGATCTGTTTGTTGGCCGCTTTGCGTTATTCGCATAAAACAGTACAAGAATTATTTTCAGAGAAAGGCTTATTACTGATTTTAATAATTATAGTTGTTATTATTGAAGCTTTATCAACTTTAATAATAATTAATGGACTTCAGGCTCGCCAAACCCAAACTCAAAATACTAATTCTGAAACCGCCGATTGGAAAACATATACAAATAATGATGCTGGTATCTCCTTTAAATATCCTGAAGAGTGGGGAGAGCCATGGACTGCCTTGCTGGGCACAGGTACAGAAATTTCATTTGATAAGAATAGTAATGTTGGTTTGCGAGAAGGAATTTATTACAACCAAATTTTCGCAAGAACCATGGCTTTCGACGAGATAAAAAATTCATTCCAAACGGTATTCCCAGTGGGAAATTTAGAAAGTACTAAAGATATTACTATTGATAAGAAGCAGGGAGTAGAATTTATTTACAGTGGTAGTAACGATTCTGGGCGCGCCAATATAGCCATTTTTATTCCAGTAGATAATGCCAATATCTTTCAGGTTTCGTTTTCCTATAAAGAATCTGATGGAACGATAGATGCGTTTAATAACTTTATTTCAACTGTTAAATTTACGAAATAAATGGAATACTCTCGCAAGTCATCATTAAAATGAATCCTAACCTATTTAATCATCGGCGTTTTGGCTTATGGTGCGATTTACTATTTCTTTTTAAATAAAGATGGTAAATATATGTATGGTCTGCAAAATGAGCAAGTCCAAACAAAAGATAGTTTAGAAATGGCTGATTGGAAAGCGTATAAAAGTGATGAGCATGAATTTGAATTTCAGTATCCGGGCGACCTGCAGCCTTACGGGTGTCCCTTAAAATCTTGTATTGCTTTTGGCCACATAAGGGATGCACATAATGATAATAGAATTTATAGTTTCACCGTTTTTGATTATGGGAGCCATGTTGCTCAACAAAACAATGGTCAAGAAGTTATAATGGCGGGGCAGGTGGCGAATTATGAACAAGAAGAACAGGTATTTTCTCTTGATACAGGATACACGGTTGATAATATTACGAAAATATACTCTTTAGAAAAAAACGGGAAAACATATCAGATTAACGTTCAATTTGATAAAAATAACCATCAAGATGAGGTGCTGGCAGAAAAAATGCTTTCCACATTTAAATTTACAAGATAATTATGACAAGATTTTTAATATCAGAAGCAGCTAAACACGTGGGCGAGAAAGTAACGGTGGCGGGGTGGGTGAGCGTCCGCCGGGCTCACGGCAAGATTGTGTTTATTGATTTGCGGGACCGCAGTGGGCTGATGCAGTGTGTTTTTATTCCTTCAAATAAAGAAGCTTATGATGCGGCGGCGGATGTGCGCAGCGAATGGGTGGTAGCGTTGACGGGAGAGATTGTGGCCCGGCCGGAAAAAATGGTGAACAGCGATATTGAAAGCGGGAAAGTGGAACTTTTGGTGGAAAATTTGGAAGTGCTTTCAAAAGCGGAAACTTTACCGCTGGATGTTAGCACGGACGGCATGGAAATTGGTGAGGAAACCCGCATGAAGTACCGTTATTTGGATTTACGCCGAAACCGCATGAAACAGAATCTTATTATGCGATACCAAGTGATTAAATTTATCCGGGATTTTTTGAGCGCAGAACAGTTTATTGAAATTGAAACGCCTATTATTACCAAATCAACGCCGGAAGGGGCGCGAGACTTTGTGGTGCCTAGCCGCCTGCAGGCAGGAAAGTTTTACGCATTGCCGCAAAGCCCGCAGCAGTACAAGCAACTGTTTATGGTGGCCGGTTTGGAAAAGTATTTCCAGATTGCCCGGTGTTTCCGTGACGAAGATCAGCGGGGGGATAGGCAAATGGAATTTACCCAGCTTGATTTAGAAATGAGCTTTGTGGAGCGCGAAGATGTGATGGCTTTGAATGAAAAACTGTTGATTGAGTTGGTGCAGAAAAATTTCCCGAATAAAAAAATCCAGGAAATTCCGTTTCCAAGAATAAGCTATGCGGACGCCATGCAAACATATGGCAATGACCGGCCTGATTTGCGCAAAGACAAAGAAGATAAAGACTTGCTAGCTTTTTGCTGGGTGGTTGATTTCCCGTTTTTTGAAAAAACTGATGATGGGGGATGGACCTTTACCCATAACCCGTTTTCGGCTTCAAAGCCTGAATTTGCGCAAGATTTGATGGATAAAAAAGATATTGGCGCAATTTTAACCAGCCAGTATGACATTGCTTTGAATGGTTTTGAAATTGGGGGAGGTTCAATTAGAAATCACCAGCCCGAAGCTTTGGAAAAAGTATTTGAAATTATGGGTTATCCCGCTGAAGAAATTAAGGAAAAATTCGGCCATATGCTGGAA
>OBEQ010029462.1_pt1 | contig 18916 bp, 19 predicted proteins | sample 1670901 | NCBI WGS metagenome assembly OBEQ01 (sample SAMEA104232315, study PRJEB22302) | groundwater metagenome | biome: forest; feature: aquifer; material: groundwater | place: USA | collected 2011-08-07 | depth 5.4 m
AGGCAGCTTGATCGCGCCCCGCCTGCGCCGCACTGGTTTGACCGCAGGCAGATGAACCGTTAAACTGCGCCCTCTTTTGCTGGGCCGTATGTGATTCATGTGGACAGTTGGTGACGTGGCCGAGTGGTCGAAGGCACTGCCCTGCTAAGGGAGCATGCGGTCAAAAACTGCATCGAGGGTTCGAATCCATCCGTCTCCGCCAATTAAATAAATGGGGTCAGACTTCATTTAATAGAGATGCTTGTTACAACTATTTTGCCGTCGAACAACTAAATGGAGCCTGACCCCATTTATTTAATTGGCGGAGACGGAGGGTAAGAAGAACCCTCTCCGTCGTCACTATTTTGAAGTTGAAGTTTGCCGTTATAGTCAGCGCAGTCAAGGCTTCGTAAGCCTTCCTGTAGCGCAGTTCTGATACAATAACGGCCGTTGCGCCCGTAGCTCAGATGGATAGAGTACTTGGCTACGAACCAAGGGGTCGGGCGTTCGAATCGCTCCGGGCGCGCCACGCAAATAAAACGGGTTGGAATATTCCAACCCGTTTCCTTTTGCGTAAAAGGCAAGGGATATAATCCTTGCATCAAATTGGAAGCGTGGCAGAGTGGTTGAATGCACCAGTCTTGAAAACTGGCGAGGCTTCGCGGCCTTCGTGAGTTCGAATCTCACCGCTTCCGCCAGGATTTTTCTCACGCTGCGGCTACGGCCCCAGTGCTTCATACGCCAATTTCATATCGAACAACGCCGCGTAATTGATCCAGGTATTGCGCAGTTTCTTGAATCGCTCAATTCCCTCGGGTGAGCGATCGGTAAAACGATAGGCCAACTGCAGCGAAATCACGGCTTTCCCATCCGCGCTTTTGACGTAGCGGAACAGATTGAACTCCATGAATTTTCCATCCGTCGGCCAGATCAGAAAATCGACAATTGCCTCGTTGGTTTTGTCGTTGAACAGCATTTTTGAGGGGGCTTGCGGGTTGACGCTTTTGATCGAATTGGCCAATGCCTGCGCTACGCTTTTCGGGTCATTGCCCAGTGCCGGCAATTTCTGATAACGGAAAGCCACCAGCCGGGTCCAGCGTTCAAACGCCTCATGTTCGCGGATCAGCTCGATCAGCTTGTCGCCATTGGGCGGGCTACCGATGAATTTTTTCGTGTAGTGCTCGCCCTCCAGAACGACCGGCGCTCCCTGCGCCTGCACATCCGATAGAACAGAGCACAGGCAGAGCAGGAGCAGAAATCGAGGTAGAAGCCGGGACAAAAAGGAGCGGCGCATGATTCACCTCAAGGCAAGAGCAGCAGAATCAATGCCAGCGCAGCCGGCAGTGCCTGAATAAAAAGAATTTTGCGGCTGACCGTCGCTGCGCCATACACGCCAGCGATCACCACGCAGCTTAGAAAGAAAATCTTTACTGCAACGCCGCCAGTGCCGAGTATCAGCCCCCAGATCAAACCGGCAGTGAGAAAACCGTTATACAAGCCCTGATTGGCGGCCAGCGTTTTTGACGCTGCTGCATATTCCGGCGTCAATCCAAAAATTCTCAAACCGGTTGGCGTAGTCCAGAGAAACATTTCCAGCACCAGAAAATAAACATGCAGCAGGGCGACCAACGCCACCAGAACATCTGTTGCGATTGTCATGAGAGTCTCCTGTGATCCGTTCTACCTGCTCCAGGTGTGCAAGCGATTGCGTCAGGATTTGATCAACTTTGCCAACGCCAGGCCCACCAGTGTCCAGCCGATCCACACATCGGCAATCGCCACCACAATGTACGGCGTTGGAAAACAGAACCAGTTCCAGTACAGCACATGGCTGGCAAAACCGATCAGCAGACCTGCGAGCGAGAAAGCGCCGACCTTGCAGCTATAGGACATGCCTGTGCCCGTTTTCATCCCGGCATCGAGTAGCGTCAGCAACAGGAATGCCGAGATGAATTGTGCAGCAAAATCAAGCGCCAGGTGCATGCCCATGTTCATCGTTGTGCCATGAGGCAGCAGATTGACGAATGCACCCACCTGATCCGGCCCGTGTTTTTCAGGAAAATAAGGAAGGTAGTACACGCCTCGCTGTGGCGCATATTCTTTCAGTACCTGCGCCACTGCGACTTCATTGGTGAATTGCTGTGTCACTGCCTGGTGCCAGGGCAGTACTATCCACGACGCAAACCCCCAGAAGAACAATACAAGCGCAGCCACAACACTCAACATCAATTTCGTTTTCATCACGATCTCCCAGTTGTGTGGAAACCTGAGTCACTGTTTCACCAACCTGCGCTTCCTCGAAAAGGAAATGAGACTCCCCGTTCCATGCCACAGGGCCAGAAAAACCAACCACAAGGCCCCGCCCAATAACAAGGCAAACCCCAGGCTTTCCACCGAGACCGAGAATGCCGGCACATAGCTGTCCCATGTGGCACGCGCAATTTCGCGATCGGTTTGCGCCAACAGGTACAGGCTTTGATGCAGCACATCCGTGTTCAACGCTTCCAAGCCTGCGCGCAGATGCTGCGCCGCATCGGCCATGGTCTGGATCGCCAGGCCTTCCTGCTGAAATGTCGTATCGCTGCTGTTCAAATGATGCTGGATCAACGCCGATAGACTGCCCCCGTGCTGACGATTGGCAATCTCCTGAAACGGTGCGAGATCCATAAGCACCTGGTCCAGCCGTCCCCCCATTCGCTGCCGGTACTGCACGATAAAGCTCGGCACACAACCTGCCGCAAACACGGCCGCCAGCAAGAAAGCGCGATCAAACAAGCCTTGAATCCATTTCATGTTTTTATTGAACCGATAAAAAAACAGTACGATTGTCAGTGCGCCGACAGCGTCTGTCAATGAAGATCGCAACATGTAATGCAATGCTCAATTGCCAGTCTCGATGAAATCCGCGACAATCGAGCCATGCCATTCAATTTCCCGATCCTGCTCACCTGGTTACGCATTTTGGCGATCCCGTTTGTTGTGGGGGTGTACTCCAACGCCATTCCCGACGGGTGGTTGAACATGATCGAACGCAACTGGATTGCGACGGCTTTGTTTGTGCTGGCGGCAGTGACCGATTGGCTGGATGGTTATTTCGCACGGCGCTGGAATCAAACTTCGGCTTTTGGTGCTTTTCTCGATCCCGTGGCGGACAAATTGATGGTTTGCGCAACCTTGCTGATCCTGCTACAAATGGATCGTGTCGAGAGTTGGGTGGCGTTGATTATCGTCGGCCGCGAGATCACGATCTCGGCCCTGCGTGAATGGATGGCACAACTGGGTGCACACGGGAGTGTTGCCGTGAACTGGCTGGGCAAGATTAAAACCATTGCCCAAATGATTGCCTTGCCGATGCTGCTCGCCGATGTGCAACTGTTCTCCTGGTTTCATAGCCGACAGTGGGGGACCTGGTTGATTTGGGTTGCCACCGTGCTGACGCTGTGGTCAATGTTTTACTATCTCAAACAGGCGTTGCCGACAATCAGACAACATCAGTCCTGAAGCACCAGCCTTGAAGCATCGAAACATCCGCTTACACCTCTCACATTTTCGCGCTCGTTTCTCACAGCTTTTATTCGCGTCCGCCACTATGCTTTCACCGTGTTCAATCACCTACGGAGGAAGACATCATGCGTAAAATCCTGATCACCCTGGCAGTACTGAGTGCGACGCTGATCGCCGCTGGAACGGCGCAGGCGCGTGACCATGTTTCAATAGTGGTGGGTTTCAATAGTCCGACGGCGGGTTATGTGTATTACCCGCCTCCTGTGGTCTATCGGCCGACCCCTGTGTTTGTGAGCCACGCGCCAATTTACAGCGATCGTGATCACTACCGTTACAGCCGCCACTGCGGGTGGCATGACGAGCGCAACGAAGATTGGCACCATGGACGGGGCCATGGGCGTGGATATGAGCGTGGATATGATGGGCGTCACTGGGATTGAGTGATGATTCCGTGATCGAGGCGTTCGCAACTCAGTTGCGGGCGTTTTTTTTTGCTTGTTGTCATTGCGCACAGTTGGGCTGGCAGGAGGTTGGCGTGGCTGCCGGGCAGCAGGGTGCGGGTCGTATAATGCGGCGTGGCCGTGGGCTGAATTTCGCGACACGTGCTGCGCAAGTATGGTTTGAGATGAAATCTTGCCTGTGTGTCAAGTCGTGATCCTGTCATTTATTTCGCTCTGATGAAAATTGCAGCAACCCACTGAAAGCCTGCTGGTGCGGGCGTTTCGTTTTTTACCGGGGCAGGTTTTCCACACCATCTGTGCATAACTTTTTTGTCTGATCCGAAAATAAATATGGCAAACGAACCAAAAAAATCTTCCCCACCTGTGCAGAAATCCCCAAAACACTATGGCGAAGCCTCGATCAAGGTATTGAAAGGGCTGGAACCGGTCAAGCAGCGTCCGGGCATGTACACGCGTACCGAGAACCCGTTGCACATCATTCAGGAAGTGCTTGACAATGCCTCGGATGAGGCCCTGGCCGGCCATGGCGCGCATCTGCAGGTGACGTTGGAAGCCGATGGCAGCGTCACAGTTGAGGATGACGGGCGGGGTATTCCCTGCGGGCTGCATCCGGAAGAAAAAGTGCCAGTGGTCGAGATCGTGTTTACCCGTTTGCATGCGGGCGGTAAGTTCGACAAGCAGGCGGGTGGCGCCTACAGTTTTTCAGGCGGCTTGCATGGCGTGGGGGTGTCAGTCACCAATGCGTTGTCGCATCAATTGCAGGTCACCGTGTGGCGCGAAGGCAAGGTGCACACCCTGACTTTTGCCAATGGCGATGTTGTGCAGAAACTGAAATCGCGCGCGGCACAGAAAGATGAAAAGAAATCCGGCACCCGCGTGACGGTGTGGCCGAACCCGAAATATTTCGACAGCGCGCAGATTCCGCTGGTCGAGTTGCAGCGCTTGTTGCGTTCCAAGGCCGTGCTGTTGCCCGGAGTGACGGTGAGTCTGACACAAGCGCGGACGAAGGAAACGCAAACCTGGCGTTACGAAAAGGGCTTGCGCGGATATCTGGAACAGGAACTGGATCAAGCGACCCTGATTCCCTTGTTCGAAGGCGAGGGTTTTGCCGAAGCGGGTCACGACAGCTTTGCCATCGGCGAGGGTGCCGAATGGGTGGTGGCCTGGGCTGAGGAAGGCACGCTGGTGCGCGAATCCTATGTCAATTTGATTCCCACGTCAGCCGGTGGTACCCACGAATCCGGGCTGCGCGAGGGCTTGTTCAATGCGGTGAAGGGTTTTGTCGAGTTGCACAGCCTGCTGCCCAAGGGGGTCAAACTGCTGCCGGAAGATGTATTCGCCCGCGCCAGTTTCGTACTCTCGGCCAAGGTGCTTGATCCGCAGTTTCAGGGCCAGATCAAGGAACGTCTGAATAGTCGCGATGCCGTGCGTCTGGTGGGCAGCTTCACCCGGTCGGCGTTGGAGTTGTGGCTCAATCAGCATGTCGATTACGGCAAGAAACTTGCTGAGCTGGTGATCAGGCAGGCGCAGTCCCGTCTGCGTTCGGCACAAAAAATCGAGAAGAAAAAAAGCTCAGGCGTGGCGGTCCTGCCGGGCAAGCTGACCGATTGTGAATCGGATGATGTGAGCCGCAATGAAATATTTCTGGTCGAAGGTGATTCAGCGGGCGGCTCGGCCAAGATGGGGCGCGACAAGGAGTTCCAGGCGATTCTGCCGTTGCGCGGCAAAGTGCTCAATGCCTGGGAAACCGAGCGCGATCGCTTGTTTGCCAATAACGAAATTCACGATATCGCCGTGGCGATAGGCGTTGATCCTCACGGCGTTACCGATACGGTCGATCTGTCCAGTCTGCGCTACGGCAAGATATGCATCCTGTCCGATGCCGATGTCGATGGTTCGCATATTCAGGTATTGCTGCTGACTTTGTTCTTCAAGCATTTTCCGCAACTGGTGGCGCATGGCCATATCCATGTGTCGCGTCCGCCACTGTTTCGTGTTGATATACCGGCGCAAGGCAAGAAGCCGCCACGCAAGATCTATGCACTCGATACGGGTGAGTTGGATCACATCCTCGATAAGTTGCGCAAGGATGGTTTGCGCGAAAATGCCTGGAGCATTTCGCGTTTCAAGGGGCTGGGCGAGATGAGTGCCGAGCAACTCTGGGAAACCACCCTCAATCCCGATACGCGTCGCCTGTCAGCGGTCGCTCTGGGTGTGCTTGATTTTGAACAGACTGTTGGCCGCATGCAGATGCTGATGGGCAAAAGTGAAGCCGCCGCGCGGCGCAGTTGGCTGGAAGAGAAAGGGGATTTGGCGGAAGTGGATATTTGAAGCGGTGGCGGGTGACGGATGACGGGTGACAAAAGCGCGGTCGCGCAGTGCAACCATCGCACTTCGTAGTTCAAGATTTTGTCACCTGTCACTCGTCACACGTCACCGCTTCAATGGCTACCGTCACCAATCAGTGCAACTGAATCGAATTGACGTTGATTGGCGCGATGTTTGCGGATCAACAACAGCATCGCAGCAGCGACAAACAGGCCGAACAGGAACATCGCCGCTGTAATACTGAAATCGTATTTGAGCAGCAGTTTGTAGAGTTCCAGCATGACCAGCACGCCAATGTTTTCATTGAAGTTCTGTACGGCAATGGAATGACCGGCGCTCATCAGCACATGGCCACGGTGTTGCAGCAAGGCATTCATCGGCACCACGAAATAGCCTGCCATGGCACCCAGCAGTACCAGCAGTAATGCCGCGATGATCAGGTAGTACTGCAATACGATGGTCTTGCCGAACCAGGTGAATTCAAGCCCGCCAGACGGGATCAAGTCTGGACGGTAAAAAGAGGCAGCCATCATCAATGCCCCCATGCCGACCCCCACGCTCAATACGCTCAGTGAGCGTTTCAGAGTGACGGAGCGCGCCGCGAGGATGGCGCCGATGGCGATGCCGATCGCACTGATGACTTGCAGATAGGTGCCCATGTAAAGTGGCAGCTTGAGAATTTGCTGCGACCATTCCAGTACCAGAAATTGCAGCGTCGCCCCCGCAGCCCAGAATAGTGTGGTGACACCCAGCGAGATCTGCCCCAGTTTGTCTTTCCACAGCGTAGCGAAGCAGTGTGCAAAATCAACGATCAGGCGAACTGGGTGACGTTCTTGTTTTGGGTAACGCACACCAGTATCAGGGATGCTCAGGTTGATGATTGAAGCAATCAAGTAAAGAATCATGACCACTGTGATGGCGGCCTCTGCGGGCGTATCCGTGCCAGTGTCAATCAGTGGTATATCGAAGCTGAGTAATGCAGCCGATAGATCGGGGCTGATCAACATGCCGCCGAGAAAAGTGCCGAACAGAATCGACAACACAGTCAAGCCTTCGATCCAGCCATTGGCTGCCACCAGCCTCCGTGGTGGCAGCAATTCGGTGAGGATGCCATATTTGGCGGGCGAATAGGCGGCTGCACCCAGACCCACCACGCCATAGGCGATCAGCGGATGGACATTGAAAAGCATCAGCGCGCAACCGCTGATCTTGATGGTATTGGTGATGAACATGACCCGGCCCTTGGGCAGGGAATCGGCGAAGGCTCCGACAAAAGCGGCGAGTATCACATAGGAAATGACAAAAATTTGCTTGAGTTGCGGCGACATCCAGCTTGGCGCGGACATCTGGGACAGCATGGCGATCGCTGCAATCAGTAAAGCGTTATCTGCCAGCGACGAGAAAAACTGCGCCGCCATGATGGTGTAGAAACCGCGTTTCATGTAGATTCTTTTGTCTCCAGCCGCAGGTGCTTGGTGGGGTCGCTCCAGCCAGGTGAACAGGGCACGCACGCGCAGTGGCAGCTTTATATCATGAAAATAGTGCACAATCCTTGCTGATTCTTACAAACAAAAATTTCCCCCATGTCCCGACCCATTCTGGCTGAAATTTCCCATTCTGCACTGGCACACAATCTTGAAGTAGCACGACGTGCGCGTCCGGGGTGCAAGGTGTGGGCGGTGGTCAAGGCGCGTGGTTATGGACATGGGCTGGTGCATGTGTTGAGCGGGTTTGCTGCGGCCGATGGCTTTGCCGTGCTCGATATCGAAGAGGCCGTGACGGTGCGTGCTTCCGGCTGGCTGGGCCCGCTGCTCTTGCTGGAAGGAATTTTCGAGACGGACGACCTGTCGCTGGCGCTGCGTTATCAACTTGATCTGGTGGTGCATTGCGAAGCACAGTTGCAGGTTTTGGAAAGCGCGTCTGCGTCGTTGCCGGAGATGCACGCGGGGATTCTTAATATCTATCTGAAAATGAACAGCGGCATGAACCGTCTGGGTTTTTCGCCGCGCAAATATCGCGTTGCCTATGAGCGTTTGAAGGCGCTTCCGCAGATTGCCGACATCACCCACATGACTCATTTCGCCAATGCCGATGCGTTCTTGGCGCCACCGCTTTCGATGCAGCAGCAATTGCAGGTATTTGAAAGTGCCATCGGCGATTTGCCGGGGCCGCGCAGTGTCTGCAATTCGGCCGCGATTCTCGCCGCCGAGCCGATACGGTCAGATTGGATCCGACCCGGCATCATGCTCTATGGCAGTTCGCCGTTTGCCCATCGCAGTGCGGAAGAATTCGGCTTGAAACCGGCGATGACGCTGCGCAGCGAAATCATCGGTGTACAACATTTGCAGTTGGGTGATCATGTCGGCTATGGCAGTGTTTATCGCGCTGAAAAAGATATGCGCATCGGTGTGGTCGCCTGCGGCTATGCCGATGGTTATCCACGTCACGCACCGGGCACGCAGCAGGAGGGCACGCCAGTTCTGGTCGATGGCCGACGCACGCAGTTGGTCGGGCGCGTGTCGATGGATATGATCACCGTTGACCTGACCGAACTGTCACATGCCGATGTGGGCGCGCCGGTGACGCTGTGGGGCAATGGCTTGTCGGTGGATGAAGTCGCGCACACTGCCGGCACCATCGGCTATGAATTGCTGTGTGCGTTATCGGCGCGTGTGCCGGTGGTTGAGACGGCATGACAGATGACGACAACTACGTTGCCATGACGGCTGCGCCATGACAAATTCATTGCCGCAGCAGCGGCATCATGCAGCGAAGCTGAGTCATTTTTCATGCATTACTTATGGCTAAACAAAAGACGATCTACAGTTGCACCGAATGCGGCGGCACGTCGCCCAAGTGGCAAGGGCAGTGCCCGCAGTGCAATGCCTGGAACACGCTGGTGGAGGCGGTAGCGGAATCCGTCACGGCGCACCGCTATCAATCGCTGGCGCAAATGGCCCCGGTGCAGGTCTTGGCGGAAATCGAAGCGCAGGATGTGGCGCGTTTTCCCACTGGGATTGAAGAGTTCGACCGCGTACTCGGCGGCGGCCTGGTTGCCGGGGGTGTGGTGTTGATCGGCGGCGATCCGGGCATTGGCAAATCGACGCTGTTGTTGCAGGCGCTGGTGCATCTGGGCACGCAGCGCAAGGTGCTTTATATCAGCGGTGAAGAATCGGCGGCGCAGATTGCCTTGCGGGCGCAACGATTGGGACTGGAACGTTCGCCGATGCAAGTGCAGGCAGAAATCCAATTGGAGAAAATTCAGGCATCGCTGATCGCGCACACGCCTGACGTGGTGGTGATCGACTCGATTCAAACCTTGTACTCCGAACAATTGCAATCGGCGCCGGGGTCGGTCGCGCAGGTGCGCGAGTGTGCCGCGCAACTGACGCGCATCGCCAAGCAAAGCGGCATCACTGTGATTCTGGTCGGCCATGTGACTAAGGAAGGTGCATTGGCCGGGCCGCGTGTACTGGAACATATTGTCGATACCGTGTTGTATTTCGAGGGCGATACGCACTCTTCGTTTCGCTTGATTCGCGCGTTCAAGAATCGCTTTGGTGCGGTCAATGAGCTGGGTGTGTTTGCCATGACCGAACGTGGCCTGAAGGGGGTGTCCAATCCTTCCGCTCTGTTCCTGTCGCAACACGGTGAAGACGGTAAAGGCGGTAGCGTGTCTGGTTCCGCCGTGCTGGTGACGCAGGAAGGCACGCGTCCCTTGCTGGTGGAAATTCAGGCGCTGGTGGACAGTTCACATGTCCCCAGCCCACGCCGGCTTTCGGTTGGCCTGGAACAAATGCGGCTGGCGATGTTGCTGGCGGTGCTGCACCGTCACGCCGGGGTGGCCTGCTTCGATCAGGATGTATTCATCAACGCGGTCGGCGGGGTGAAGATCACCGAACCGGCGGCCGATCTGGCGGTCATGCTGGCGATTGTCTCTTCGTTTCGCAACAAGCCGCTGCCGCGTGGCTTGATTGTCTTTGGCGAAGTCGGCCTGGCCGGTGAAATCCGCCCCGCGCCACGCGGTCAGGAACGTTTAAAGGAAGCCGCCAAGCTCGGTTTCTCGATTGCGCTGATTCCCAAGGCCAACGCACCGAAGCAAAAAATCGAAGGACTGGAAATCTGGGCGGTGGATCGGATTGAAGCGGCGTTGGAGCGCGTGCGCAGCGCCAGCTAAACGTCATGGTGTCGATCCCTTCAGAAATCGCCGATCAACTGACGCTTGCCGATGCGTCATGGCAACCGATTCTGCGTAACGGAATGCATGCGCTTGCCACGGCAGCGCCCGAGTATTTGCCGGCGCTGGCGGCCGATTCCTATCTTCCGACTGCCGGCCGTTTGTTTGCTGCATTTACTCAACCACTGGATGCGGTGCGCTATGTGCTGGTAGGCGAAGGGCCGTATCCGCGTGAACAGAGCGCCACTGGCGTGTGTTTCATGGATGGCGCAGTCGAATCTTTGTGGTCGGAAAACGGCTTGTCCAAGCAAGTCAACCGCGCTACTTCGTTGCGGAATTTCATCAAGATGCTGCTCGTGGCGGAAGGGCAACTCGCGGTGGAGCACACCACCGGCGCGGCCATAGCACAGATTGCGCAACAGGCGCGCGCCAGCGGTTCACGATGGATTCAAACCTTGCCGCAATTGCAGGAAAATCTGACCCGGCATGGATTCTTGTTGTTGAATGCGGCGCTGGTGTTTCGCCCGCACGTGCCACCGCAGAAAGAGGCCAAAGCCTGGTTGCCGTTTCTGCACACAGTGCTGACAGCACTGGCGCACGCGCAGACGCCAGTCAGATTGGTGCTGTGGGGAAAAATCGCCGCCAGTGTGAATGCCTTGCCGATCAGCGCGCCATTTTCGCAATCGGTCAGTGAGCACCCCTACAATCTGTCCTTTATCGCCAATGCGGCACAACAGGCCTTGTTTGCGCCGCTACACTTGCTGCGCCATGCCGATCCGGTTTATCCCGAAGAACACTCATAAGTGATGCGGATGATCTTGCCGTCCCTGATGGTCAGGCGTAGTAGATCGGCATCGCCGGACACTTCCATGGCGCCGCCCGGCTTGACGACCAGTGTCCCGCCCAGCAATTGATTCGCATGTTCCAGGGAATCGCCAACTCTGAACGGGCCGGTGATGCGCCACTGTGCCTTGTAGGAAGAAACCACGAGCGGCATGAAGCGCAACTTCTCATTGGAAAATGTGAGGATGCGCAAATCCAGTCCATCGAGAAACAGCATATGCTCGGCGGTGCTGTAACCGGGATGGTCTTCAATGTTGAGGTCGCGCAATTCCTTTGCCTTGCCAAGCTTCCTCAGGTCACTCACGGATTTCGGCAAGGTCAGTTTGAAGGGTCCGGTGTTGCAACCGAAATGCGCATGGTAGCCGCTGGGGGCTGGGGTTCCGGCCCAAACCAGCGGGGCGATCAGTGCAAACAGAATGGCAACGATGCCGGATCGGGGTGTACTCATGTCGTGCTCATGTTGTGACTTTGGTGAGATCTTGAATTTTCAAGGCACTGCGTAGCGCCGCTTCGAGTGTTCCTGGATAGTCCGTATCCAGCCAGTCGCCAGCGAGATACAGGCCCGGCAATCCAGCCTGCGCCTCCGGTTTTTGCAAGCCGGGTGTGCAGGCATGGGTGGCGCGTTTTTCACAGATGACCTTGCTGGCGACGAGCGCGGTCAAGGCAGGAAATTGCTGGCGCAGTTGCTGGTCGAGTGCCTGTGCCAGCCGAGCGTGATCCAGATCGAGATGCGGACCATCGGCACTGATGACGACGGCCAGCAAACCGGATTGCCCGCACAGTGCCGCACGGTCGAACACCCATTGGCCATAGTGTTGTCGGGCGGGATCTTCGCGCAGGCCGCACATCGGCACAGGGAGTTCAACCTCGCTGGCGTATTGCAGATAACACGTGGTGATTGATTGATATTTGAATTGCGTCAACTGCTGCAGCAACGCTGTCAGTGCAGCAATTTCGCTGGTCAACCCGGCCAGCAACTCGACCAGACGCCAGGGCGGCACGGCCAGCACGACGGCTTCGGCAAACCAGCGTTGCTGCGGGGTGTGCAACAGGTAGCCGCCTTTGGTGATGCCGATCTCGGTGATGCGGGTATGCAGAAAAATCTCGCCGCCGCGCTGGGTAATATAGCTGGACGCGGCTTGCGGGAATAGTGCGGTGAGATCAGCGGCCGGCAGCAGCAGATCGGAATGGGCGCGTGCCCCACCCAGACTGTCGCGCAGCACATTGACGAACACTTGTGCGGATGCTTGATCGGGCGGCGTGTTCAACGCGGCGATGCACAGCGGGTGCCACAACGCATGATTGAGTGCGCCGGGCTGCGCGTGCAGGGCCAGCAGTTGCGTCACGCTGATGTCGGCGAGTAATTGCCACTGTTCGCGTTGCAAGGCGCGGATCAAACGCATCGCTGCTTTTTTGCCGGGCCAGTCGAGTCCGCGGGCGGTAAGCAGACCCACTGCCAGATGCAGTGGCGCGGGGAGTGAGGGCAGCCGCAAATGCAGACCGTCCTGGGTATGCAAGGTGAGTGGCAAACGCCGCAAGGCATGCGACACATCGACGCCGACATGCGCCATCAGGCGCAAGGTTTCGCGATAGGCGCCGAGCAGAATATGCTGGCCGTTATCGACCCGCAGCGTGCCGTCGTCGCGTTGCCAGTCAGCATGGCGCGCGCGACCGCCCAGCATGGGCGCGGCTTCAAACAGTTGCACTTCGTGACCGGCATCAATCAGGTGAATCGCGCTGGCCAAACCCGCCCATCCTCCTCCGACAATGGCAACTTTTCTTTTCATTGATTGAAGAGACGCTGCGGCCGCAACCAGGTTTTCCAGGCAATCCATAATTTGCGCAAAGGCGTGAGTGCAATGCGCTGGTGCAGCACCTGGAATTTTTCGGCGGTGATTTCATCCAGCAGGGTGCGATAGATCGCCGCCATGATCAGACCGGGGCGTTGCGCGCGCAGATCGTCCGGCGGCAGCAGGGCAAAAGCCTCGGCATAGAGTTGCTGCGCACGCTGTGCCTGAAACTGCATCAGACGGGTGAAATTATCGCTGTAGTGGCCATTCAGAATTTCAGCGGCCTTGACATTGAACTGCTGCAATTCATCGACCGGTAGATAGATGCGGCCCTTGCGTGCATCTTCACCGACGTCGCGAATGATGTTGGTGAGCTGGAAGGCGAGGCCGAGTTTTTCTGCATACACCAGTGTACGCGCATCGCTGCGGCCAAAAATTTCCGCGGCCAACAGGCCAACCACACCGGCCACGTGGAAACAGTAGGTGTTGAGCCTGACAAAATCCAGATAGCGGGACTGCTCCAGATCCATTTCCATGCCGTCGATGATCTGGTTCAACCGCTGCTCGCTGATGTTGTATGCGGCCAGATGCGGCACCAGCGCGTGTGCCACCGGGTGGCTGGGTTGGCCGACAAACAGGCGCGCCACTTCCTGGCGCCACCAGTGCAGCTTGGTGCGTGCGATCTGTGCATCGCTGCACTCATCAACCACGTCATCGACTTCGCGGCAGAAGGCATACAGTGCGGTAATCGCCCGGCGGCGTTCCGGCGGCAGAAACAGGAAGCTGTAATAAAAGCTCGAGCCGCTCTGGGCGGCTTTGTCCTGGCAGTAGCGATCGGCTTGAGCGAGATCCATTATTTCTTGAATGCGCGCCAAAGCATCACGCACCAGTCGCGTTTGCTCAGGGTGGGGCGATGGTGAAATACTTCAATATCGCATTGCTCCAGTTTTTCGAGAATGCGCAAGCCGCCCTCGACCATCACGCGCAATTCATAACCGATGCGCCCGCCCAGTGCTGCGCCCAGCGGACGACCGGATTCGAGCATGGCGCGGGTGCGGCCGATTTCGTAGCGCATCAGTTTTTGCCAGCGGCTGCCGCTGTAACCTTCCTGAATTTCCCAGACATGCACCTGAAAGGCGCGCAGATCGGCCAGTGGAATGTAGATGCGGTCTTTCTTCAAATCAATCGCCACGTCCTGCCAGAAATTGACCAGTTGCAAGGCGGTGCAGATCTTGTCGGCCCACTGCCGATTTTGTTCGGTATCGGCGCGATACAAATGCAGCAGCAGACGGCCGACTGGGTTGGCCGAGCGGCGGCAGTAGTCATACAACTCAGTGGTGGTTTCATAACGGTGCACCGTGACATCCTGGCTGAAGGCCGACAGCAGGTCATACAGAGGTTCCAGCGGCAGGCGGTATCTTTGCACGACGGCCGCCAGCTTGACGAACAGAGCTTCGCTCGGCGCTTGCTGACTGGCGATCAGATCGAGCTGATAGCGGTAGGCATTGAGCGCGCCCAGCCGATGTTCGGGCGACGCATTGCCTTCGTCGGCGATGTCGTCGGCGCTGCGCGCGAAACGGTAGATGGCAATCACCGCGCGCCGCATCTGGTGCGGCAGCAGGATGGATGCGACGGGGAAGTTTTCGTAATGACCGATGCTCATGCTTGACTGCGCAATTTTGAAGATGGCGGCATTCTAACAGTGCTGCATCAGGCGCCGAGAGGCAAAACAGGGTGACGTGAATCCGCTACAATTGCGCCTTTGAATCAAAGGGGTAGTCTCCATTTGATTCCACCGAAACCCGCGAAGGTGGCGAAATTGGTAGACGCACCAGGTTTAGGTCCTGACGCCTTCACCGGCGTGGGGGTTCGAGTCCCCCCCTTCGCACCACGTATTTAATTTCCTAAGGTTTTAGAGATATGAACAGCACCATTGGATCCGTTGAGACGGTGAGCGCCCTGGAGCGCCGCATTAGCCTGGCGATTCCCGCCGACGACATTGCCAGCGAGGTCAATCTGCGTCTCCAGAAACTATCGCGCAAGGTCAAGATGGCCGGCTTCCGTCAAGGTAAAGTCCCCATGAAAATGGTAGCGCAGGCCCATGGCTATCAGGTCGAATCCGAAGTGGTGTCCGATGCGCTCAATGAGGCCTTGCGTGAAGCCGTCAGCAAACACAGCTTGCGCGTCGCCGGTCAACCGCGCATTGAACAGAAAGAAGGCGCGGAAGATGCCAAGGCACTGACTTTTGAAGCAACCTTTGAAATCTATCCCGAAGTCAAATATTCCGATGTTTCAGCCTTGTCGATTGAAAAATTCTCGGCTGCAGTCGGCGAGGCCGAACTCGACAAAACCATCGAAATTCTGCGCAAGCAGCGGGTTCAATATGCGGCTGCAGAACGCGCTGCGCAAAACGAAGATCGCATCACGATCGACTTCCTTGGCAAGATTGACGGCGTCGCCTTCGCTGGCGGCAGTGCAACCGACTATCCGTTTGTGCTCGGTCAAAAGCAGATGCTGGCGGACTTTGAGGCTGGCTTGCAAGGCATGAAAGCAGGTGAGGTCAAGTCGGTTGAGGTCAAATTCCCCGAGGATTACCACGGCAAGGATGTGGCCGGAAAAACCGCTGTATTCGAGCTGACGCTGAAAAAAGTGGAAGCGCCGGTATTGCCCGAGGTGAACGAAGCCCTCGCTCGGGAGCTCGGTGTTGAAGATGGCGATATCGCCAAACTGCGCGCCGATATCAAGGAAAATCTCGAACGTGAAATGAAAGGCCGCGTGACCCAGCGCAACAAACAGGCCGTTCTTGATGCGCTGTTGTCCACCGCCGAATTTGAAGTGCCGAAAGCACTGGTGGCGCTGGAAGTGGAAAACATGATCGAAAAAGCACGTGCCGATCTCAAGGCGCGGGGCATCAACGAAGAGATGCCGATTCCGCCGGAAGTGTTTCAGGCGCAAGCTGAAAAACGTACCAAACTGGGTCTGATGGTGGCCGAGCTTGTCAAGCTGCACAAGTTGGATGCCAAACCCGATCAAGTGAAGGCGTTGATCGAAGAGCAAGCGCGTAGCTATGACGCCCCCGACGAAGTGCTACGCTGGTATTACGCCGATCCACGCCGTCTCGACGACGTCAAGGGCGTGGTGATGGAAGAGAACCTGATGAACTGGGTGCTCGGTCAAGCCAAAGTCAGCGAAAAAGCCATTGATTTCGATGAATTGATGGCGCGCTAACCTGTTGTAATGAGCGTGGTGCAACTACACATATCAGGTGAATCATGAGCGGAATCAGACAGGTCGGTAATTTCGGCGGCGCCCTGGACACCCAGGCACTCAACTATGTGCCGATGGTGATCGAACAGAGCGGTCGCGGCGAGCGTGCCTACGATATCTATTCACGCTTGCTGAAAGAGCGGGTGATCTTTCTGGTTGGTCCGATCAATGACCAGATGGCCAACCTGGTGGTGGCACAGTTACTATTCCTCGAATCGGAAAATCCGGACAAGGATATTTCGCTCTATATCAATTCCCCCGGCGGTTCGGTCTCCGCCGGCTTGGCGATTTACGATACGATGCAATTCATCAAGCCGGATGTATCCACCCTGTGCACCGGTCTGGCTGCCAGCATGGGCGCATTCCTGCTGGCCGCAGGCAGCAAAGGCAAACGCTTCTCTCTGCCCAATTCGCGCATCATGATTCATCAGCCGCTGGGCGGCGTGCAGGGGCAGGCCTCGGATATCGAAATCCACGCACGCGAGATTCTATTTTTGCGTGAGCGTTTGAATGCGATTCTGGCCAAGCAGACCGGCCAGCCGGAAGAAAAGATTGCCAAGGATACCGACCGCGACAACTTCCTGTCTGCTGAAGATGCAGTAAGCTATGGATTGATCGACCGCGTGCTGGAAAGCAGGGCACAACAGGGTGCCTGAGCGCGCTGTGTGCCATCCTGAGGAATTGCAATGACCGAGAAAAAAAGTGCTGGTGAAAAACTTCTGTATTGCTCCTTCTGCGGCAAGAGTCAGCACGAGGTCAAGAAGCTGATCGCCGGCCCTTCGGTCTTCATTTGCGATGAATGCATCGAACTATGCAACGACATCATCCGCGATGAAATCACCGCCGATCCGAGTCTGACGGGCAGCAAGACCGACCTTCCCACACCGCAGGAAATCCACGAAATTCTCGATCAATACGTGATCGGACAAAGCCAGGCCAAACGTATTCTGGCGGTAGCGGTGTACAACCACTACAAGCGCCTGAAGCATCTCGGTAAAAAAGACGATATCGAACTGGCGAAAAGCAACATTCTGCTGGTCGGCCCCACGGGTTCTGGCAAGACGTTGCTGGCGCAAACATTGGCACGCATGCTCAATGTCCCGTTTGTGATTGCCGATGCCACCACACTGACTGAAGCCGGTTATGTCGGCGAAGATGTCGAGAACATTATTCAAAAGTTGCTGCAGAACTGCAACTATGAAGTGGACAAGGCGCAGCGTGGTATCGTCTATATCGACGAGATCGACAAGATTTCACGCAAATCCGATAACCCATCCATCACCCGTGACGTATCCGGCGAAGGGGTGCAGCAGGCTTTGCTGAAACTGGTTGAAGGTACGGTTGCTTCGGTGCCCCCACAGGGCGGGCGTAAGCATCCGAATCAGGACTTTGTACAGATCGACACCACCAATATCCTGTTCATTTGCGGTGGCGCCTTCGACGGCTTGGAAAAAGTGATCCGTGACCGTTCGGAACGGAGCGGCATCGGTTTTTCCGCCAGTGTAAAGAGTCAGACCGATCGTCCGATGGGCGATGTGCTGAGCCGTGTGGAGCCCGAAGATTTGATCAAGTTCGGTTTGATCCCCGAGCTGGTGGGCCGCCTGCCGGTGGTCGCCACGCTGGATGAGTTGAATGAAACCGCCTTGATCGAGATCCTGATCGCGCCGAAGAATGCACTGGTCAAGCAATATCAGAAACTGTTTGCCATGGAAGGCGTCGAACTGGAGATTCGCCCGCAGGCGCTCAATGCGATTGCACGCAAGGCGCTCAAACGCAAAACTGGCGCGCGCGGCTTGCGTTCGATCATCGAACAAGCGTTGCTGGATGTCATGTTCGATTTGCCGGGACAGAAAAATGTCACCAAAGTGGTGATCGACGAGTCCACCATCACGGGCGACGGCAAACCACTACTGATCTATGACAGTGAAACGCAAAAGGTGTCGGGCTCGAACTGATTGCCGATCGAATTTTGAATTGAGATCGTTTCATTCTCCATAAAACGCGGGCGAACCCCGCGTTTTTTATTGCCTGAAACGCTGTCAGGCAAACAATATCGACCTCGACCAATGTTTTTTTCGTGCTAAGCTTCAAGCAACTTGTTGTCGCGCCGATATTTCCTGCGTAGCCTTGAATTGCAGACCTTGAGAAACGCTGTACCGGCCCCAGATGATGAATCTGAACAATTAATTGACCAGGATCACCATGTCGAGTTTGCAATTGCTCCCTGAAGAACGTACCCAATTACCCCTGTTGCCATTGCGCGATGTGGTGGTGTTTCCGCACATGGTGATTCCGCTGTTTGTCGGTCGTCCGAAATCCATCAAGGCGCTCGAAGATGGCATGGAAGCCGGCAAGAGCATCATGCTGGTGGCACAAAAAACCGCGTCGAAAGACGAGCCGAGCGCAGAAGACATCTACGACATTGGCTGCATCCATTGCCAGAATATAATCGAATTCATCGAAATCCTGTATTCCCACTTGCCGTCCGCGTAAGCCGGACAAATCGTATCCACGTTGCGATGCCGCCGCTTGAGTGCGGCGGTCGGGCGCAGCGCCGAGGTGGGAAT
>OBEQ012031117.1_pt1 | contig 18916 bp, 21 predicted proteins | sample 1670901 | NCBI WGS metagenome assembly OBEQ01 (sample SAMEA104232315, study PRJEB22302) | groundwater metagenome | biome: forest; feature: aquifer; material: groundwater | place: USA | collected 2011-08-07 | depth 5.4 m
CGCCAGCAGGCAAATGCGCGCCCGCAGGACCGTTCGCTGAGGGCTGGTCTTCGCCCGCTTCCAAGCTTCCAATGTCGCGCGCTGCTCGGTCGTCATCTTCAGGGCGTTAGCTTTGTCCCACATGCAATACAGTTTACCACGGTAAACATACATTGTAAAGCTATTACTGGGACACTACACTAGAGGCTCATCATAATCTTGGAGCTGTCTATGAAAGATTAGGCATGTATAAAGAGGCATTGGAGGCTTTCAAACAAGCAATAAAAATAAAGCCCGATTATGCAGAGGCTCATTATAATCTTGGGGTTCTATATCTTTATTATGTAAAAGACAGAGGCATGGCACTTCAGCAGTATAAGATATTGAAAGACCTTAACACCGAGACGGCTAATAAATTTTTTAATCTGATTTATAAATAAGTTGCCTCCCACAGCAACCTCACGGACGTTCCGCTATTTTGAGAAATTGCTTTTCCCTGCATTCCTGCATTGGCACCAGATAAAAGAAAGGTGGTTCCGCACTTTCCATATCGCAGCGGATATGATATTATTCGTTCATAGGGGTCGCTAAAACTAGCAATATAAACGGGGCAAAAGTGGGGATTATGGAACACAACATAAGGGGAAACAGAATGAAAACTTTTTTTGCTTCACTAATTTTGTGCGGGGTTTTAACAGGCTGTGCCGATATGTCACCTGAGCAACGAGCAGCATGGGCAAATGCACTCGGCAACATGGGGCAGCAAATGCAACAGATTGACAGAGATAACCGTCAAAGATATTACGATAGTATCAATAATCAACCCCGCCCTATAAACTGCACTACTATACCAATCGGCGGTGGGGACAAGTATTCAACCACTTGCTGGTAAGCTCAGATACCATGAGGGGGAGCAGACACCTTTACCTGATGGAGATGTTGCAGGAGCTTCTTACGGCGGGGGAGAAAGTACCTAGATCAAGAATAAGGCAATAACACTGCAAGCTCCTCCATCCCCATATTTTTTTATCCCTCACTAGAATATTGCTATCTTAGGCAGTGAAGTTTTATTCTTGATTTATGATATTAATGAGACGCATTGGTAACTGTTCAATATGTGGTGGGGTAAATACTTACGGCATCTTGTTTATCAGAGACAACAACGTGCTGTATGGATGTGATAGCTGTCAAAAAACTCACTTAAGAGCACTTCCTCCCCTAAAAAAGAAGATCATTTACCTTGACCAATGTTTTCTTTCAAAGGTCTTCAGAAAAAGTGACAGCGAGTTTATAAAAGTGTCAGCGACACTGGCACGATTAGCCCAGTACCTTGCACTTGTTTGTCCCTATTCGACAATTCACGAGACAGAAACACATCAATGGAGAAGTGAAGAAAGAGCAGAGCTTTTTAAGTTCATAAAAAGATTTTCAAGAGGACACGATTTTGAGGCTGATTATGAAGTTGAAATGACGCAACTCCAACGCTCCTATGAAGCCTTCTTAAAGGGAGCCTCCCCTGCAATTGAGCTTGTGGAACAAGATGCAATACCGAAAGATGTTCATCAGTGGGATGACTTTTTTTGGATTGATGCCAAGAAGTATGTCGAGGATGCCGAGCTAATAAGGAGCTTAAAAAATCAGGTCGTGGAAAGAATGGTGACAGTTATTGATGAATGGAGAAAAGAAAGCTTATCATTTGAGGAGCTTTTCGAACAGGAAGGTGGTGCCTGGAAAGAAGGTGTAATGAATGCGTTTATAAAGGCATTAAAAGACCCAATGTCTTTTCTTGACCAACCAATATTAAGTGAATACCTCATGCGACTTACAATATTTAGGGGAGAGGGAGGAACACCTGAAGAACAACTGAACAAAATGATGGAATACATGAAATCAGATTACATTAAGCATATACCATTTGTTGAAATATCATCTAAAATTCATGCCTTACTCCGATACAAAGTTCAGCAAGGGCAGTTCTCATCAAATGTCGACAAAATCAAGAAGATTATCTCCGGATTATACTTCGATGCAAAATTCATTTCTGTTTACGCTCCATACTGCGATGCTATGTTCGTTGACAATCTAATGCATCAATGGCTAGTGGATGAAAAGATAAATATTCAAGCAAAATACCCGGTAAAAATTTATTCAAAATCAAATCTTTCAAATTTCAAGGGATATCTTGAGGGTATTGAAAGAGATATATCGGAAGAACAAAAAAAGATAGTCAATGAAATCTATTGATTGAAATAGGACTAACCTTTTCAAGCAATAAAATCTTCTGATGAAAAGATTAATCCACTGTACCCAAAAACTCCTCAAGGAACTCGGCAACCCTCCCCTTGTCGATACCCCTGCTGTCACGGAAGGACTCGGAAATTGGTACGCCAACCTGATAAGGATTGATCTCAAGAAATGTCTACTATTTACCAATGAGAAGACCCTCTACTCGTTCCTTATCCCGAATGTCCTGAAGAAGAATATCAGGAACATTGAGGAAGAGTTCCTTATCAATCTCAACCATAATCTTCAAGCCGAAGGCTTCGGTATTGAGGTCATCAAGAAGGTGATGCAGGAATACACGGAGATCGGCTTTGCAAAGACGGCAAGCAAGCATGTCCTGGGGGCTATGACTCAGCTTGCCTTTGAGTATGAGGTCTTGATTGCAATGAAGGAAGGGTTAGAGCATGTTAAAATCCTTGAGATGAACAGGGACATTAACAGAACTATCCTGAAAGGGATAAAGTTCCTGCACCCGATAGAGGCTTTGCGAGATGTTTTGAAACAAGACAAGGAGCCTTGATTCATACTTTTTGTCCAACCTTAACCCCCTTTATCTTCTCACGTCCATTGGGCTATAATTGCGGAGAACAAAGTTAGTTGCGACTCACAAGGGGATAATCCATGAGCAATAAAAGCATGCTTGAAGACATTGTAGAAATAGCAATTAAAAGCCCTGTCGCTGGTGTCATCTTCAGCGTCTTTTTCGGAGGCTTGGGATTGTACTTGACCAACAAGACGGCACCAGTCGGTGCAAAGCCGACTGCGGCAATGTTCTTGCCTATGCAGCACATGTTTGAGTTGTCAGCTACTTTTTTTCAGCGGTAAGGAAATTTAAGAAGGCGTCATGAGCGGCCTTCACAACCTTCTTTTTTTTCTCTTTGAAACAATGTCGTCTTTATAGTAAAATTATTCGTCACTACACATTTTTTAGGGAGGACCTCAATGGAAAAGAAGCATAGGATCAGCAGTGTCACCTTTATATTGCTTGCAGTGTGTATCTTGGGAAGCGTTGCGGCAAGTTTCAGCCTTCAGGAAATACTTCCCCATCTGAACAAATGGCAAAAGGTCGGCTATGCTATTGTCGGGGGGATTTTCATCGCGATGGCCGCAGTAATACTGAATGAGATGCTATCGTTCTTTCAGAACGAATAACTCTTCTTTCAATCAGGTTTTTCGGCCTTCCTGCTTCTGCAGCGTGCCTCAATCTGTATATCAGGAGTGCCCTACTGGCTGATTGCTCAGGGACGCGGATGCCGACCACATCACGAGTCGTTATTATAGATTATTCCATGATGTATTATGCCGACGTTGCGAAGACGGCCTTGCCGGCCGTTAGGAGCGGCAAGTTTGTTCAGGTTAGGCATGCCGATACTGAGTATCTTGTCCTTTCCCCCAAGGAATACTGTCCTTACCATGCTGATATATTGGAAAGGTTTTGCAGGGAGAGGTCCATCGAAGGGGCATATCAAGAAGGGAAAAAGCGTTTCGACATCCACGATGCCGAATGGGTCATCCAGGGCGGGGGCAAGTTCGAGATCGATGAGACGAAGAGGTTTATCCGCTTCTATGACAACTCAATGGCCTACGGGAGATTCGATGAGAAGGGACTGGAGGAGAAGGTCCGTCAGACGGATATGCTGAAAGATTATGAGGTATCGGTCGAATAATCAGGAGGTATCGCAGCTTTTGGAAGACTGATTCTATTAAAATTAGAATAATAGGGTCACTGATCTCTGGAAAGGAGGCGGCCGGGGTGAAGTCAAAAAATGAAGCAAACTTGTCGGCCCTTATAGTGGGCGCGGTCTGCATTGTTATGGGGGCTGCAGCCGGTATAAGCCTGCACGAGATCGTCTCCCGTCTAAGCGGATGGCAGGACCTAGGATATGTATTGGTTGCGGGGGTATTCATCGCATTGACCGCTGCCATACTTAACCAGATTCTGTCTTTCTTTTTCGACGATTAATCGAGTATCGCTTTTTATGCCTTTCTGAATAATGAAGAAGATAGAGTGTCGTAAAGGATGCTGGCATGCTGCACAGTGCATAAAAAGTAGCATGCCATGAAATCCTTCCCAATAGACGAGATACTTCCACAACTGAAAGACGCGGTCTCCCGTAACCAGTCGGTGGTCTTGCGCGCCCCGCCCGGCGCAGGTAAGACGACCCGCGTTCCTCTGGCCCTCCTGGACATACTGCCTCTTGAAAAAGGACGCATCATCATGCTCGAACCGCGGAGGATAGCCGCGGCTTCCGCTGCCCGGTGGATGGCAAGAGGTCTCGGGGAAGAGGTGGGCGAAACCGTCGGGTACTCGATCAGATTCGACAGCAGGGTCTCGAAGAAGACACGTATCGAGGTCGTAACAGAAGGGATACTCACGCGCCGCATCCAGGCAGACCCCGGACTCGAAGGGGTTTCTATGGTGATATTCGACGAATTCCATGAGAGGAGTCTCCATGCCGACCTCGCACTCGCCCTCTGTCTCGATATCCGACGCGGGGTCAGGGAGGACCTGAAGGTGCTTGTCATGTCGGCTACTCTCGACTGCGGCCCTATCTCTTCCCTCCTTGACGGGGCGCCGGTGATCTCGTCCGAAGGCAGGGTCTTTCCTGTTGAGGAGCAATATCTGGCTGACAAGACCCGGCCGCTTCCTGAACGCATCGCTGCAGCGGTCGGTACAGCCTTGAGTGAGACATCGGGAGATATCCTTATCTTTTTGCCCGGCGCCGGCGAGATACGCGCATGCAGTGAGGCGATAGAGAAGATGCCGGGCGTCCGGCGTATGGGAATTTCCATGCATCCTCTTTACGGTGACCTGCCCTTTGAAGAGCAGGAGCGTGCCATTCTTCCATCGGAGAAACGAAAGATTGTTCTCGCCACAAACATCGCAGAGACGAGTCTCACGATTGAAGGCGTGGGCGTCGTAATCGACAGCGGACTCACGAGAAGGCTTCATCATGACCCCTCTACAGGCATGAACAGGCTCATTACCGTCTCTGTTTCGAAGGCGTCCGCCGAACAGAGGAAGGGCAGGGCCGGCAGGCTCGGCCCTGGTGTCTGTTACCGCCTTTACAGCCGGAATGCTTTTCATGCAATGGTCCCTTTTGCTCCGCCCGAGATGTTTGTGTCGGACCTCTCTTCACCCGCTCTTGAACTTGCAGCATGGGGTGTGAAGGACCCTTCGGCCCTCTCGTGGCTCGATGAGCCGCCTGCAGTCGCCTGGGAGTCTGCTGTCAGGCTGCTTCAAGATCTCGGCGCCCTTGATAAGTCGGCCTCGGTCACCTCTGCGGGCAGGAGAATGTGCCGGTTTCCCCTTCATCCGCGTCTTTCCCGGCTGATGCTGCGCGCTGAAGAACTCGGTTGCCTTCGCCTCGGCGCAGACCTCGCCGCCCTGCTTTCTGAAAGGGACGTACTCCGCCGCGGCATGTCGTCGGGCCGCATGGTGCGTGATAGTGAACCTGATATCACTGCCAGGACCGATATCCTAGGGCAGTGGCGTAAAGGGAGAGGGGTGCCTGATAACGCAGATCCGTGGGCATTAAGGTCAGTGGACAGGATTGCCGGGCAGCTAGTCGGTCTGATGCATAGAACATCGAAAGGCGCTGCTCTTGAGACAGCAGCTCCTGATGACATCTGCCGGTTGCTCCTTTGCGCATTTCCCGACAGGATTGCGCAGCTCCGGGAGGATGGAGATGGACATTTTGTACTTTCGCAGGGAAGGGGTGTGAGGCTGCCCTCAACAACGGGTCTCAGCAAAAGTCCCTACATAGTAGCGGTCAATGTTGATATAGGAGAAAAGGCCGAAGGCATCGTGCATCTCGCTGCGCCGCTTTCCGAAGAGCTTATCCGAAGGGAATTGAGCGGGCGCATCGAGAATGTAAGAAGGCTCGAGTGGGACAGGCGTGAAGAAAGGGTCATCGCAAAAGTTGAAGAAAGAGTCGGTGCGGTTTTACTTTCATCCAGACCCTTTACCCCATCGGACGACGAGGCGCTGCCTATTCTCTGCGAGGTCATCAGCTCAAACTTCGGGATGCTCGTCTTCAGTAAAGAGGCAAGACAGTTACAGGGCCGGGTCGCCCTGATGCGAAGGACCTTCCCTGAAGAAGGTTGGCCCGATCTTTCCGATGAGCATCTTCTCTCAAACCCAAAAGAATGGCTCCTGCCGTGGCTTAGGGGGCGGCGAAGCGGCCGGGATATAAAGAATATGGATATGCTTCCGGCTCTCAAGGCCCTGTTTTCGTGGGAGAGGACAAGGCTTCTCGAAGACCGCGCACCCTTGACAGTAGCTGTGCCGAGCGGACACCGCGTCGAGATCGATTATACCGTGGGAGACGTCCCGGTCCTTGCGGTAAAACTGCAGGAGATGTTCGGGCTTGCCGGTACTCCTGAAATTGCCGGGGGACGGGTAAAATTATTGCTCCATCTCCTATCCCCGGCCCGCAGGCCTGTCCAGATCACGCAGGACCTGAAGGGGTTCTGGAACAGCGGCTACCAGCAGGTGAAAAAGGAATTAAAAGGCCGCTACCCGAAGCATCCTTGGCCGGATGACCCGTGGAATGCGGTACCTACGCGGAAGACGAAACGCAGGCTATGAAACGAATTTTTCCTTCGACTGATGATTCGATACCTTCAGCTTTTGTTCTTCTCTAAAAACTATTTCCTTTTTTTCTCAGGAAAGGATCTTGAGGAGGTGGCCTTCGCTTTTGTGACCGTTACCTTCCTTCCCCTGATTACGGCCCTGTTCATCGCGGTAATGACCTTTTCGACGATCTCGGAAGGGACCTCGAAGAACGTAAAATTTTCCATAATATCTATCTTCCCGACGCGCTTCCCGGGAATGCCTGCCTCGACAGCGATAGCCTTGATTATCTCGGCGGTCTGGACCTTGTCTTTACGACCCAGGGTCATAAAGAGCCTGGTCATGCCTCTTTCGCCTGTCCCTTGCTGCCCTGTCCTTCTTTCACCGGCAGGCCGCGGCTGGTGTTTCACGAGCTCAGGCACCTCCATGCTTCCAAAGGCGATTGAAAGGGCCGCTGCCCCGAGCTCCTCTATGTCGGCAGATTCGGCGAGCTCCCTGATAACGGCCATATAGGTCCTGTGTTTCCCCTTCTCTATGATCTCCGACAGGTCGGATTTTATCTGTTTCTGGCGGGCCTTTCTGACCTCGGCAGCGGAAGGGATTTCCTGCCGGTTAAGTTTTGTCTTCGCGACCCGCTCTATCAGCTGGAGCTGACGGTATTCGCGGGGCGTCACAAACGTGACCGCTATCCCTGCGCGCCCGGCCCTTCCGGTACGGCCGATCCTGTGGATATACCCTTCGGGGTTCTGGGGGATGCTGTAGTTGATGACGTGGCTGATATTTTCAACGTCGATGCCCCTGCCGGCCACGTCGGTGGCGACGAGGATATCAACTCTGCCCTCCTTGAATTTCCCCATCATGTCTTCCCTGTGAGACTGGGTAAAGTCACCGTGGAGGGCGCCGGCGTTATAGCCGAGCTTCTGCAGCCTTGCCGAGACGTCATCGACTTCTCTTTTGGTATGGCAAAAAATAAGCGTCCGTTCAGGCGACTCCACGTCGAGGAGCCTTATGAGGACCTCGGGCTTGTCCCTTTCGAGCACCTCGTAAAATACCTGTTTGATCTTGGGGGCGACGATGTCTTTTACGTTGATCGCGATCTTCAGGGGGTCCCGCATGTGTCTCTTCGCGATCCTGAGGATCTCCGGCGGCATCGTGGCCGAGTACAGCATTGTCTGCCTCGTTGCGGGGGTCATCTCCAGTATCTTTTCGATGTCGACGATAAACCCCATGTCGAGCATCTCATCGGCCTCGTCGAGAACAACTGTCGAAACGCTCCCCACGGACATCGTCCCTCTGTTGAGGTGGTCGATGATACGTCCCGGTGTCCCTACTACGATATTCGTGCCCTGCCGGAGGGCCTTCATCTGATCTACTATCGATGCGCCCCCGTAGACCGTCAGGATCGAGCACTTCCTGTATTTAGAGAGTGAGCTTAGTTCTTCTGAAACCTGGAGGGCCAGTTCGCGTGTGGGCTCTATGATGAGGGCAGAAGGTTTTTTGCCGGAGAAATTTTTTTCGATGATCGGGATGCCGAAGGACGCGGTCTTGCCCGTGCCTGTCTGCGCCTGGCCGATTATGTCGCGGCCTTCGAGCGCATGGGGTATGGTCAATTCCTGGATAGGTGTCGGCTCCTCAAACCCCATCTCGTTGATCGCCTTGATCACTGCGGGGCTCAGGTTCAGGTCATTAAAGCTTCCTGTTACTTTTTTTTCCAATAATAACTCCTTTGGTCAGGTGAAAAAATAAAACCCCAGGGCACTATATCCCTGAGGCTGATTATGTGTGAGAGAAGTACTACGGCCCGTTTATTATGGAAGAGTTGCCGGTTGTTTGTCAAACGCAATCCCTCGAAAAAAAGGAGGGTTGGAAACCTTTCCCGAACTTTGCACTTCAAAAAATCCTTCAAACATTGTATATTTCAAGTAGAATTCACAAATGGGGGTAAACATGACGGAGAGGAATAAGAAACTCGATGAGATAGCAAATCAACTTGATGAAAATATATTGGCGGTAAAGGGGACATTGGAACTCATAGACACATCGGTCACGGAAGATGAACTGCACCAGCTTTTGCTTAAGGCAATTGACAGGATGGATGCGGTTCAGAGAGTATCCAACGAAATGCTTAATGCCTTAAGAAACTGCTTCAACAAAATGGGTGACATGAAGGAATAATTAAGCACCCTATAATTTTTGCAAGCGGCAGACCTGGTTGCCTCTAATCCGCCTCCGAATTTGGAGCCACGGAAGTAACCGTCAATCTCCGAGGATAGTCTTTATGTCGGCGAAGAACTTCTTCGCATGGACCTTCTCCTGCTCCGGGGTCAGCTTTTCGAATCTGTCGACTTTCTTGACCGCATCTTCCGGTATTTCATCGAGGAACCTGGAGGGAACCGAAGGCTGTTCCTTTCCGTACTTGGACCTGTGGTCCGTGTAGGTAATATAAAGTTCGTTCATCGCCCTTGTGATGCCGACGTAAAAGAGCCTTCTTTCCTCTTCTATCCCTTCACTCAGATGGGTCGATTTCTTGTGGGGGAGTATCTCATCCTCCACGCCGACGATGAAGACGACGGGAAATTCCAGCCCCTTCGAAGAATGAAATGATATGAGGGTGACGCCGCGTCCGCCCTTTTCCTCCTTCTCCTCGATCAGATCGGTCAGGGCCATCGTCTCAAGGAACCCGTGAAGTGAAGGCGAGTTTTCAGAGGATTCGTAATGGGTTATGGAATCGACGAACCCATCGAGGTTTTCTATCTTCCTGAACGCAACCTCAGGCGTCTTATAAAGCTCGCTGATATAGTCACGGTAATTGATCTCTTCGATGAGAAGTCTGAGGGTCTTACCCATCTCCCGGCCCCTCTTGAATATATCTCGATAACGCCCGATCAGCGCTGAGAGCGCTGCTGCTGAAGAAGCCGCCTTTTGTCCTATGCCGGGGATGGTGGATGCCCTCCCGAAGGCATCGAGAAGGCTCATAGAATTCTTACTGCTGAAATTGGAGAGCATACCGAGTGCCGAAGGCCCCAACCCCCTCTTCGGCGCGCCGGCCGCCCTCAGGAGGCTGAGGTCGTCTGAGGGGTTTGCGATGATCTTCAGATAAGCCGCAAGGTCTTTGATCTCCCTGTGTTCGAAATAGCTTGTGCCGCCGACGACAGAATAAGGGATGCGTTTTCTCCTCAGGGCCTCCTCAAAGGGCCTTGAAAAGAGGTTCGCCCTGTAGATAACAGCAAAATCTTCGCAGGGATTATTCTTCTCAAATTGTATCATCGAAATTTTGTTGGCCACCCAGTCGGCCTCATCCTCCGTGTCAATCGCCTTAAAGATATTGACCTTCGGGCCTTCTCCTCTTTCGGTCCAGAGCGATTTTTCCATTCTCTTCCTGTTGTTCATTATTACGCCGTTTGCGGCCTTGAGGATATGCCCGAAGGAACGGTAGTTCTGTTCGAGCCTCACCGTCACTGTGCCGGAAAAATCCCTCTCGAAGTCAAGGATGTTGCCCAGGTTTGCGCCCCTCCATCCATAGATGGACTGGTCGTCGTCGCCCACCACGCAGAGGTTCTTTCTGTCGCCCGCAAGAAGTTTGATGAAATCATACTGGACGCGGTTCGTGTCCTGGTACTCGTCGACCATGATGTATCTGAACCTCTCCCTGTATCTTTCGAGGACAGCAGGATGTTCCCTGAAGAGTTTTAAAGTCAGCAGGAGCAAGTCGTCGAAGTCGAGTGCGTTCAGCGATTTCAGCGCCTCCAGATAGCGGGGATAGATCATTGCCGAGGCTTCTTCTATCGGATCGTCTGCCGATGCGGACTCCGGAGGGGTGAAATCGTTCTTTGTCCTGCTTATCTTTTCCAGGATCGATTCGGCCTTGAAGCTCTTGTCGTAGAATTTGATGTCCGACAGGATGTTCCGGAGGAGGGAAACCTGCTCCGAGGTGTCGTAGATCGTGAAGTCCTTCCGGTACCCGAGATGTTCGATCTCTCTCCTGAGTATCCTGAGACAGAGGGAATGGAAGGTAGATATGACCGGTGTCCCCTCCCCCCCTCTCACCATCCGCTTTACCCTTTGCTGCATCTCTCTGGCGGCCTTGTTCGTAAAGGTGAGCGCCAGGACCGATCCCGCCCTGACGCCCGTATGTATAAGATAGGCGGTCCTCATCGTGATGACCCGTGTCTTTCCCGAGCCTGCCCCTGCCAGGATGAGGAGGGGGCCGTCGATATGCATGACCGCTTCTTTCTGCCTTGGGTTAAGACGCGCAATTGCCTTATATATATCCATTGATGGTTAATTTCCTTTCAGATACTCGCCTCGAAGGAGAACCCCGGGGCGAGACTTTCTCAACCGGCGAGATAGCCGCTGAAAAACATCAGCGATCTATATTACCGATTTGCGAAATGGAAGGCAATAAAACGATAAAAGTGCAATCAGTCTTTGCTTTCGCTCCGAGACGATACCTTTCCCAAGGCGCAGACAGTGCGTTTCGAAAGCAGAAGGGCTAGGGGTCTTTTTTTCAGAACGAATGGATAACTGCCGGCTCAAACATGGAATCTGCTATCTCCGGATTTATAAAATATTTGTCGATTACCGTCTGGGCTATTTTCATCCCTCCTGCATAGTTGGTGATCCTGAAGGGGAATAAGGAGCCTCCTGCGCTCTTAAAGTCCGAGAATTCGGCGGAAAGATATGTCGATTTGTTGTCCGCGCTGAAGTACCCTGTGACTTTTACAATAAGAGAACTGTGCTCATCAATATAGATATCAAGGACCCCGCCCTCTTTGTCATTGAGGTGAAAGACCTCAACGCCTGTCCCGTTTAGAGAAGACCGTCCTGCAGAACGTATCTGATATGTTCCCTTCACGAGATCATGAAGTATGTCCAGGTGCTTGTAATGATATACCATCGCGAGGTATCGCGGGCCGAACACTTCTTCAAGGGGAAGAGATTCGGCGGCCCTGTATCCCCTGTCCCCGTTCAGTATCCTGAGTTCCCATGAACGCTTGTACTTAGTTTCTACGCGCAGCTTCCTTCCTCTTTTGAAATACAGTTCATACGTCCCGCGGTCATGGAGCATAAACGCCTCGATCTCCCCTTTTGCATGGACGGCATGTATGCCTTCGATGGCGTCTTTGCCGCCATACACTTCGATGACTTTATCGATTAGGGAGGTTATCCTTTGCGTCTCATCCATGGCTGTTTCTGCAAAGAGGTTTTCTGATCTCGAGATAAAAAATACGCAGAGGAAAACGCAAAAAAGGACCAGGGCAGCGCGATGTCTGATTTGTGGACTTTTATTCATAGTTAATGATAGTCTTTCGCTAAAGTAATTTCAATGTAAATGCTAGTGGTCAAAACGACTTGATTATAGTATAATTGCTAGAGAGTGCGTCTTAGAAAAAGAGGGAGCAAGACTCTATATCTCATATCGTAAGGAGGAGAAACATGGCAGCAAAAGGAAAAGCGACGTCCAAGAAGCCCGTCAAAAAGACCGTTACGGCCAAGAAGGTTGTCAAGAAAACAACGGCAGCCAAAAAAACGGTCAAGAAGGCAGCCACCCCGAAGAAAGTTGTAAAGAAAAAGAGGGTGCCTAATCCGGCATTTATGAAGGCCATGAAACCCAGCGACGCACTTGCCAAGGTCGTCGGCAGCAAACCGCTTCCGAGAACGGAGATAACCAAGAAGTTATGGGAGTACATTAAGAAAAATAAACTCCAGGATTCGGTGAACAGGAGGAATATCAATGCCGATGCCAACCTCTTGGCGGTGTTCGGCGGGAAGAAACAAGTCTCGATGTTCGATATGACCAAACTGGTCAACAAACACCTGAGCTAAAAGACATATCTAGAAAAAGGCAGGAAGGACTTGTCCTCTCCTGCCTTTTTTGTGTGCAGCGAAGGAAATGGCGGAAAGGATGCGGTCGGTATTTTGCATAAGATCAAGATACCATTTTAATGACCTTTGGCTTAACGAGCCTCGCGAAGTCCTTATACGACAATTTCATCAGCTCAATGTGTGACCCCGCATTGAATGCAATCTCTTCGTCACGGGTCAGACCCTCATCGACATACACCTCCATGCCATAGAGATTTCCGAACGGCGGCATGGCCCCCACCTCGCAATCGGGGAATATGTCTGTGAACTCCTGCTCACCGGCGAGTTCCGCCGTGGAGCCGACTGCGGCCTTCAGAAGAGCGAAGTCGATTTTTTGAGAGGCGGGCAGCACAGCCATCGCCATCCTGCCGTTGATTTTTACCATTACTGTCTTGGCCAACTCGCGGCCGGAGATATGCGCCGACTGCGCGGTTTCCTGAGATGTGTATGTCTCATAGTGGACAACGGACTCGTATTTGACGTTCTGGCTGTCCAGATATTCCTTCAATTTTTTCAGCGGCATGGCAACCTCCTTTTTTGTTTCCGTCTTTCGGCTCTTATTGCATTGTCTTATTTATAATATATAACACTTCAGGATGCTTTGATAGTGAAGGCTTCGGACATGTGCAGATTCATTATCGTTTGCTCCGCCGGCCCATCCCCGCAGCGTCGGCAAGCCATTCTTCTAGTTTTCATAGTGACCCCCTGATTTGACAAATTGAGTTTAATAGTTTAGATTAAACATATGGCAACGGTGAAGATAAGTCCGAGTGGGCAAGTAAGAATACCTAAAGAAGTGATGGAAAGGCTTAGAATTGCGTCAGGGGACTATCTCGATTTTGAGTTTGTCGACGACAAGCTTGTCGTCAAGGCCAAAAAACTGATCGATGCCGACCAGGCTTTGTTCTGGACAAAGGAATGGCAGGAGGCCGAAAAAGCTGCTTCTGAAGACATTAAGAGAGGTCGGGTGTCAAAGGCTTTTACTTCTGCGGAAGAAGGCATTTCTCATCTGAGGAAAAGAAGAAAAGAGCTTTGGGCCGGCAAAAAAGAACGTTAGACCTTTTTTCTCTCCAGTATGGAGTGCGTTCCGATATTTCGGAATACGATCCTGTCTTTTTTATCTATCACGAAGGTAAATCTGTAGTTCATCGTTAGTGAGGCTTCCCATATTGACGGGTTTTTGAAGCCCTCCATTTTTTTTACCCTGAAAGATGGATGAGAGAAGTCTTTAAGAAAGAGCGCCAATTTCTTTTCGAAAAGACCGGCAATTTCTTCGGGGAGCTTTGCGAATGATTTTTCGAATTGATGGGTGAAGAGAAACTTTTTCAATTACGATATCCTATTCATGTGCCCCACCTTCATCTGGGACAATAACTCTTATTTGAGCAATTTACGTCAAATTGTTTTACCCCTATAGTGCACCTGCAACCTTTGCTGCCCGTGCTGTTATCCCGAGCCGCTTAATTCTTAATACCATTTCATCTTTCTCCTATACGATTCCCAATTTAAGGTCTTCTCACAGTAATAGAGCTTATCCGAAATACTCCCTTATCTTTAATTCAATCACACCGTAAGGCACAAAGAAAGGTTTGTCCACGATTGTGATTTTTATCTCGTTTTCCGGGGTGCGGCAATATTTCCCTTCGATAAATCCCATCAGAGTCTTGCCGAAAAAGACCCCGTCTTCTCCATCACCTTTAAAGCTTCCTCCGCCGGCGGTGATTGCCGATTCAACTCTCGCCAGGAGGGACGAGATTTTATCAGAAGGTATTATCGTGAAGGTGTGTGCCATTGACTTCAAATCCCCTCAATCATCGGCGCCCTGCTCGGAAGGGACAAAATATATCTTGCCGTTCCGCTCATAAAGGTTAACCTCAATATACCGGCGCACGAAGCTATGCCGTTCAATCACGATTCGTATCTTTTTCATCTCCATATACTTAATATACCTCAGGAAAAGTGGAGGGTCAAAAAATGGTTTTTTTTACGTTTGCCGGGGTAGGCCGGCCTGTCGCCGATCCCCTCCAAACTTTTTATAGGGATAGAGCCATGCGGTTGATACCCGTGCCTGTTATTGATACACTTTAGGTGAAAATGGCGATGAGATTATTTCGTAAATTCAAAGGCAGACGACTCGGTTTTTCTTTTCTTATAACTTTTGCGTCTCTCCTGGCAGCGTGGGCCTGTGCAGAGGCGGCCCATGCCGGCCCGGCGCCAGATGAATTATCGTGCGGGCTCAAACGAGTCTCCAAAAGGTTTTCCGGGCATGGCCCATGCTCAGGAGCATATGATGTTCCGGGGCAGTCCGGGCCTTTCGGCAGGCCAGCTTTCAAACCTTATTGCCGCAATCGGCGGTCATTTCAATGCCAACACCCAGCAGACCGTAACGCAGTATTTTCTGACCGTTTCCCCAGATGATCTCGATATCGCCCAAATAGCCGGCACAATCAGGTCATTTTCTATCTCATCATTCACGGGTGCGATTTAACTCAAGAACTTCCTCCCCCTTGCCGATCAATACGATATCCGCCATGTCCAGAAATAGACCGTGCTCGACTACCCCAGGCATGCCATTTAGATCATTGGCCAGTCTTCCCGGATCAGGGATTTGTCCGAAGCTGCAGTTAAGGATGTGATGGCCTTCCTCGGTGATCAGCGGCCGGCCGGCCGGGTCTTTTCGTAGGACCACCGAAGCACCGAGCGATGCGATACGATCAGCCAACAGGGCCTCCCCAAAGGGCACGACTTCTACCGGGAGAGGGGACTTCCCGAGCACCGGGACCTGCTTTGTAGAGTCCGCGATGATGACTATCTTGCGTGAGGCAGAGGCGACAATCTTTTCGCGCAGCAGCGCCCCTCCTCCGCCCTTGATAAGTTCAAGCATAGGGCTGATTTCGTCGGCCCCGTCGATAGTAACGTCAATTTCGAAACAGTCTTCGAATGTCGTCAGAGGGATGCCCAAACTTACCGCCAGGTCCCGGGAATTAGCAGAGGTGGGTATCGCCCGGATCTTCAGTCCTGCGCGGACCATCTCTCCCAGGAAGCGGATGGCATAGGAAGCCGTAGAACCTGTCCCAAGTCCCACAACGTAACCATCGCGGACATATACGAGACTGCGGCGGGCGGCCGTTTGTTTTTCCCGCTCATGCTGGGTGGACCCATACTCCGGAACATTCTCGGTCATAGCTGGTAGTCTATCACGTGTCTCTATCTTAAGGTTGCTCCTCCGTCGACATAGAGAGTGTTGCCGGTGACAAAGCCCATGCCGGAACTTCCACCGATGACTACAATCCTTTGCCTCTCGAATCTCATGCTTGTCTCCTTTTGCATTACGCTATTCCAGGTTATCAAACGCTTCCGGTATCAGGTTTGAAAGCGCAGGAAATATGTGCATGCACTCCGTGATGGATTTTATGTCGCCTCCGAGTATCACCGCATTTACTACTTCCTGGATAAGCATAGCGGCATGGGGGCCTATAATATGAAAACCCAGGATCCGTTTTGTACCTTTTTCAACGACCGCTTTTGCAAAACCTCTGCGTTCCCCCATCGCCTCTCCCATAACAGTGTCTGAATAGTCTGCCCGACCGACAAGGATCTCGTGGTCCTTCCGGGCCAGCTTCTCCGTGAGGCCGACAGATGCGATCTGGGGAGAGGTAAAAACCGCATGGGGGACCGATCCGAAGTCCATCCTCATCTTTTTCCTGTGAGTCGCATTGTGCCACGCCAGCTCAGCCTCTTTATCTCCTGCATGGGTAAACATAGCCTTTCCGATCGCGTCGCCGATAGCCCATATATGTTTTTTGTTAGTCTGGAGGTAATCGTCAACCTTTATGAAATCGGCCTTGTCAGTTTCAATCCCCGCATTTTCCACCTTGAGAAGGTCTGCATTCGACTTTCTGCCGGCGGCCACCATCACTCCGTCCGCGAATATCTCTCCTGCCTTTCCCGAAGCGACGTTCTTTACAGATACTGCATATCCTCCGTCGGCTTCTCTCACTTCGGCAATTTCGACACCCATATGCAGCTCGGTGCGTTTTCCGAGTTCACTCATTAACAAGTCCGAAATTTCCGGTTCTTCAAAAGGAAGGAGGCTCACATTCCTGTCCACTATAATCACCTTTGTCCCGATTGCCGAAAAAAAATGGGCATATTCGAGCCCCACATATCCGCCTCCGATAAAGATTATGCGGTCCGGCCTTTTTTCGAGTTCCAGCACACTCTCATTTGTGAGATACCGGACCTTCTCCAGTCCCTTTATCGGCGGGATTGCAGGTCGCGCGCCAGAAGCGATAAAAATCTTTTTCCCGTGTATTTTGTCGGGGCCGACCCCGATGGTGCGCTCGTCCAAAAAATGACCTTCGCCGCTGAAAAAGGCGATGTTTTCAGTCTCCGCTATCGCTTTTTTTATTGAATTTCTTCCGCACGCGACCACGCCTCTCATCCGCCCCATGACCGCACTGAAGTCGATATCGGCAATCTCTGCACGGATACCGAGGTTAGAAGCTTCTCTAATCTCCATGATTCTGTCCGCAGCATGGATAAGCGTCTTCGACGGCACACAGCCGTTATTTACGCACGTCCCTCCCACATTTCCCTTGTCCATAAGGGCGACCTTCAGCCCTTCGGAAGCAGCATGGAAGGCAATACTCAATCCGGCATCACCTGCCCCGACAACGATAACGTCATGCATTTGATTATGCCCCCCTGCCAAATGTAGATTACTTTAAAGGTATCACATTTCCAGGTGCAAGAGAATGCCTTCCTGTGTTTTTCGATTCCGGCATTTGCTCCTGATTTATTCTGCCATGGGGCGCGGAGGCAGTGTGCGGCATGATGCGGAAGTCGTCGTCATCGTCTGATTCTGATAATGTCGCCTTTCGGTTCCCACTTCCGGACCTTCCTGAAAGAGGGAGGGCGATAACTTTCCACAAGATCGCCGATCTTCGCCAGATTGAAATTCTTTATCTTTATCCCTACCTTCTGTCCAGGCGTTGCCTTCTGCACGGTCTTTTCGGCAATATGAAGTGACTCAATAATTCCGGCATGGATCGGCCCCATCGCAGAGATGATCCGGAAATGCTGCCCGACAGCCAGATGCCCCTGTTGGACCTCACAGCCGATGATGATCCCTTTCCTGGTGCTCTTAAAGAGGGCGATGACCCTGCCCGATCCTGTAATCTCGTCTTCTTCGGCGGCAGGGACAATGCTTTCGGCAATAGTCCTAATGTCGTCGGACAAGGTATAAATGATATCGTACAGTCGGACCTCGACACGCTGTTCCCTGATGGACTTTTCAAGCTCGGGTATTACGCCGACCTGAAATCCGATTATGAGCCTGCTTGCGGTCCCGGCAATCAATACGTCTGACTGGGTGACAGCCCCCACTCCGCCGTGGATCATCCGTATTTCTACGCCGGCTACCAAGATTTTTGAGAGGGCAGCCATGACGCCTTCCATGCTCCCGATGGAATCGCACTTGAGAACAATCTCAAGCCGCGGGGTCGGCTTTGCGGCCCCTATGCCGGGCCTTATATTCATACCTTTGCCAGCCTTCGTGCTCATGCCTTGCCTCATTGTCTTTTCGCGGGTTATCCGATTATGCATAATGCGATTCTTTTTCTTATGCTATCACGCAATCTGCCGACGTACAATACTTAATAAAGGCAACTGCCGAGTCAATTGCCGACGCAGACCAGAAATCCTCTCCGGTCTTTGTGTTGCCGGCGACGAGATCCTGCATCACTACGACGCTGAAAACTAAATTTTTCGCGATGAGAATTACCGGTTCGAACATTCATCTTCTACGATCAAACAGGAGAATAGGCTAACTCCCAAGGGCTGGGTATTGGCTTCACCACGCTTAATCGCGGGTATCGCAAATCGAAACTATTGCAGAGTTCCGAAAGAAACGAGGAGCGAGAGGCCGCATTATGCCCGATTCGCTGCACGCGGTTAGGCAATATTCTTTCAATGTGCCCGCCTCGCCTACCTTGGTCAGCCTGTCTCAGGAAAGTTGTTCAAATACCAGCGCAAAGTCTCCTCTTGCTTTCTTGCCCCTAAACACTTCGACATTGGGAAAATTACGTTTCGTTTCATATACGAAACTATCTTTCAGATAATCAGTAACACGGCAGCCCAAATATACGGCGGTAATAGTGTCATCCAGTATATCAAGTCTCTGGGTTTTGAGTTTTGTTTCATCATTGCGCC
>OBEQ010141636.1_pt1 | contig 18915 bp, 14 predicted proteins | sample 1670901 | NCBI WGS metagenome assembly OBEQ01 (sample SAMEA104232315, study PRJEB22302) | groundwater metagenome | biome: forest; feature: aquifer; material: groundwater | place: USA | collected 2011-08-07 | depth 5.4 m
CGTCTTCCTTTCGCCACTAAACCCACTAAGCTATCCGCTATCAATTTATTTACTGCATAGCGGAGGAAGCGATGGCACGAAGACATTCAATAAAACGCACTAAAGAGCAGTGGCAAAGAATTCTTGATGATCAACCCAATATCATAAGCAATCATAAGGGTCACAATCATAAGGGTCAGGCTTGTATTATTTGCATTATGAATAATTCTATTTTAGCTGCCGACTAATTGTGGTGATATCTCTGCCAAAATATTCAGCTAATTTAGCCATTGAACCACCTGAGTCTACATATTCATTATAGATTCTCTTTCTAACTGCACTTAACTCGCGCCTTCGGCTACCACCTCTAAGCATGTTGATCGGAATGCCCTGCTCGTGACCTATTGCCTTTGTTAATTTCTCAATATCTATTGGGCCATCAGGCCGCATCTGTTTTACTGCCTGCCGATTAACGTTATCAACAAAATGATCATCACCCAGCACCTCGCCACCAACGCCTAATTTATTAAACTTTTCTATCATTCCGTCATCTGGTAAATCAGAGCAAAACCCTTTGTAACTTTGGACAGCTTGATTTAATGATTGACTAAAAAGACTCAGAACCGGTTTCGTTGTCACCCATTCAACATTAACTTTTGCCACATAAACTCGGTAACTACTCCACCGATAATTTTCTAACTCTTCAATCATGTTGGCTCTGATCGGATTTAGATGGATATACCGGGTTAATTCAAGTAAGTAGCTATCAGCATCAACCAATATCGCTCGATAACGCCCTTGAAAAACGTGCCCCACCCGCAGATACCTTTTATTGATCCAACGTGTATAACGTAACGATAGACTTTGCATGATCACTGATAACGATACATTTGCTATCTGAATAGCGAGGTGAATATGATTGTTCATAAACACATAAGCGTGAACACGACAATTATACCGCCTAACAAGATCCGCTAATAACGCCTCAAACAGGTGCCGATCTTTATCATCAAAAAATATTTCGGCTCGATTATTACCTCTGAGCATCACATGATATAACGCGCCGGGTTGATGAATCCGTGGGGCTCTTGCCATATGATTTCTATCCCTGAAAAATTGGAGGGACAGAATATAGTTTGCAATCACTTAACAATAGCGGTTATCGAGGATACTTTTGTAAGAGATCACTTAAAGACTATTAAGCTATTTGCCAGGCTTTAACGGGTTATAGCTTAATGCAGATAATACAAGCCTGACACCTAGCTTTCTCAAGCCTGACACCTAGCTTTTACTGAATTCTGTTACACTTCATCCAGGCTAACTTGCTAAAGTTCGCCAGAAAACGCTCTCTGGCTGATTGAAGAAAACAGCTCCTCGTTACTAGCCTTAGCTTCCACATTCTTGAGCTAATACCTCATTCGTTTTTTGTATATGTTCTGATACAAGACTTGAGTCTCAATATTTGGTAGCGGAATCTCAACCAACCTTAAGTTTGCCTTTGATATATTCGGCATTGATCCTGCTGCTCCAGATGCAAGGCTTTGAATTTTTTTCCTCATCCCAGAATGTGTTAGTAACGCCCATAAGTAATACTTATTAATTGTGGGTTTTGTTTTTAATCTAAATATAAGGTCGGGCATTAATAAAAGTGGCGGTGTTTCGTCAACAAGTGCGGCCGCTGCAACTAATTCATATGTATTCTTCCGAGTAAAAAGCAGATCGCCTGGTTTAATCTCATCTTTAGGATTAGGTTCGTAACCTGCTAGCACCGCCTTATTGTCTCCAGAGTTATACTTGCAATAACTCACAGCGCCGAGCCTTAGAATTCCCCACTCACCGTCATTAGCAGGTCTACTGTCACATTTAGGGCTACTTCCACTCTCAATCGCATTTAGAACACTGCCTAATTCAACAATATCCCACCCCTTTGAATTAATAACAGGATCACCAAACATATCCAAAAACACTGAACGTAAAAATTCGTCGGCGAGTTGGATGGCTTGTTGGCGTTTGCGGCGGAGGTTGTCGGCTTTGTCTAGGATGGCGGCTATGCGTTGTTGTTCTTTTAGGGGTGGAAGGGGAATTTCTAGTGCTCCCATAGTTCCTTTGTTTATGAATTTTACTGTCCCGCCTGTAAACCACTGCTCATAAATATTTAGCTTTAATAAGTAATCAAAGAAAAACTTTAGGTACTGAGCATCAAGTGCTTTAGCATCTGGTCGAATTAGAAAAACATTCCATGCAAACATGAAGTCAGCGTTGGTTTGCAAAACTATCGACTTCCCGACAGTGCCAATATTGGAAAAAAGGATATCGCCTTTTTGAGGCATATATTTATCTTTATACTTTTCTGCATCAGCCATGCCCAAATATTTAGTATCAAAAAGATCCAAACAACCTGAGGTAAAATGTTTGGATTGAATAATAGGAATGCCAGAGTTTTCATACTCAATTTTGTCAGCAGCAGTATTTATCCCTTGATGCATAAGAACAACCAACTCAGAAAGAGGTTTGGTTTTATATTGGGATGGAATCACAACATCCCCTCCAACTCAAACAACTCCTTCATAATCTCCTCTTCCAACTTAATCAACTTCTTCAATATCTTCTTCGGCGGCTCATAACTCTCTTCCTGATACACCACTTCTCTATAGCGATTAATTGAAAGATCATATTTATTGTCACGGATAAAACTGGCATCCACAACAAAACAGGCTTGAGATCTATCACTAAACTCTTTAGTAGATTTATTTTTCTCCCGCAGCTTTTTATATTTTTTCCATTGCGTCAAAACATCGGGCAGATCATTAACCGCTATCTTGTCGCGTTTGTCATCCAATGAAAAACCATCAGCCTTCACATCGTAATACCACACCTGATCAGTCTCACCACCTTTGGTAAAAAACAATATCGCCGTACTAACACCCGCATAGGGCTTAAACACACCCGAAGGTAAACTCACAACCGCTTCGAGCTGGTTATCTTCAATCAATACTTTACGCAATTGTTGGTGAGCATTGGAGGAACCAAACAACACGCCGTCAGGCACGATAACAGCAGCACGGCCACCAACTTTAAGCATCCGCAGAATCAGCGCGACAAAAAGCAGTTCGGTTTTTTTGGTTTTTACGGTGCGCAATAATTCTGGGTCTACATCTTCTTCATCGAGGCTGCCTTTAAAGGGTGGATTGGCAAGCACAAGATTGAAGCTTTCTTTCGCGGCTTTTGGGTGTTTGTCGGCAAAGCGTTGGCTGAGTGTATCTTGATAATGAATATCGGGATCAGTGACACCGTGCATCACGAGGTTCATGGCGGCGATGCGCAACATGGTGGCGTCGAAGTCAAAGCCGTGGAACATGTCGTTGTCTACATGTTTGCGGTTGTTAGCTAACAGATCACCGGTGTAGATGATTTGCTCTTCTTGTTCGCCTTTTTCATTTGTTATTTTCTCTTTGATAGTGCCCTGTTCTGAGATGTATTTTTGCAAGATAAATTCGTACGTGGTGCTGAGAAAACCTGCTGGGCCGCAGGCGGGATCGCAGATGCGATCGGTGGCGATGGGGTCCATCATTTCGACCATGGTGCGAATAATATGGCGCGGCGTGCGGAACTGGCCATTGATACCGGCGGTGGGGAGTTTGCTGAGCAGGTATTCGTAGAGATCACCTTTGGTGTCGCCTTTGTCTAGGGGTAACTCGTCTACCATGGCGATGGCTTTGACCAATAGTGAGGGCTTTTGGATCATCAACTGGGCGTCTTTCATGAATTCGGAAAATAGCGTGTTTTGCCCGCTGTTGCCTTTGAAGTAGGGAAAGAGTTGATCGCGGATGGTTGATAATAAAAGTTCGGCTGATTCGATATGTTTAAGGTTTTGCCAGCGGAGTTTTTGTTGTTGTTTGTTGAAGCGATGGTTGAAGTCTTTGCCGGTGCGCAGGGATTTTTTTTCGTCGCTGCTTTCGTTCATGTCGAGCAGGCGGGCGTACATGAGGAAGGTGATTTGTTCGATGACGGTTAGAGGGTTGGTGATGCCGCCGGTCCAGAACTCTTCCCAGAGTTTGTCGATTTTGTTTTTTAGAGCGCCTGTGATCATTTAGTTTGTTCCTTTTCTAAAATGCGCAAGTAGTCCAAGCCTTTTTCAGTTAATCGATATTTCTGCAAGCGGCTGTTGGGTTTGTCAGGGATTGTGTATTCAATAGTTTTTGCATCCAGAAGTTCTCGCACAACTTTATTGAGCTGACCGGAAACTTCCTTTTGCCCAAGCTGCGCAGAAATTTCGGATTTGCTTGAGGGCTTGACTTTTAGAACGCGCAGCAGACGATTTTCTAGTGACTCTGGCTGTGACTCTGGCTGCCACTCTGGCTGCGACTCTGGCTGAAGGTGGACTTGAGGGATAGCGTTTCTCTCTGGTGCATCAGCCATAAACTCAGGCACTTTAACAACAATCCGAAACACGTCGCCTTCAATCAGCTCTGGATCTGCACCACCATAAATTTTTCCGTATTTCATCATATTGCGCATACCCGAACCGAGTTCGTCCGCGCGCTGGATTTCGCGAAAGAAGGCGCCGATGACGGGATTTTTGGGATAGGGAGTAAACTTCTCAGGATCAAGCACACCAAAGCCATGGGGTTTGCAACTGTTCTCGGTACGAACCTGGCCGCGCTCTATGATCAATTTGGCCGGGAATGCGTTACGGTATTCGCGGTGTATTAAAATATTAGAGGCCACTTCGCGAAAAATAATGTCGCGAATACTCACGCGATTGATGCCTTCCAGATAAAAAGGATCTGGCAGATGTTTATGCACAAAGGCAACGATATGTTCATAACTCTCGATAAGGTTGGTTCGGACTAGATCCCGATCATCATAACGATCTAGGTTAACCTTACGTAAAATAAGATCAGTACGGTGGTGCGGCACAGCAGAGAGAATGAGATTATCTTGGCCCAGTAGAAGAATTCCCGCCAAGGTGATGCCACCTTCTCCGGTATCTGGATCGACTTGATAAAGTTGCGCGCTCTTCAACAATGCTAGGTCATCCATTTTCAGCCAGGGATGATCGCGCCGCCCTACGCTGGCTAAGCGCCGGCATTGGTCGATTAGATCGCTGCGTAAATCCTCTAACTTGGCAAAACGGTAGATTTTATTTTCTGAATAGGTGGCTTGTTTGCGATGGTATAACTCCGCTACCACCTGGGTATGGTCGGTGATGTCGAAGTCTCCGTCCTCATTGCGATCGTAGATACGGCTATTGCAACGATGCACCTGCGAGCTTTCGGGAACAAAAATATTTAACAATGTTTTGCCTTGCACCACTACAGAATCCACGGACAGATAGGCTGGTGGATGAATCTTTTGTGGGTTATTGAGAGCGGTGACAAAATCCTTTTTTATTTTTGCTACCGCAGCAGGTTCGATGCCCTCAATGTCGCCAGCATCACTCACCCCCAACAGCAAGGTTCCACCATGCCGGTTGAGGAAGGCACACACTGTTTCATAGACATCGCGATTGAGCTGATTGCGGCAGGTTTTAAATTCCAGGTTCACACCTTCGCCTTGGCGGATTTGCTCTAACAGTGGGTGTTCATTCATCTCCATTGATAACTCCTAACCTCAAACCCATTGTCCTTATTGCAGCTCCTATAATAACGCAATTCGATAGCTGTCCTGCAGCACTTTCGTGCTCATTTGTTTCTTGTATCGAGTCAATTTAATTCTGTATCGTTGAGTTTGGTTTGTATATGTGGTTTGTTTTCTCCTAGCTTAATGGCAAATTCTGCGACGAATTTTGCTATTAAGTGTGCTTGTTCGTCTTTAAACAGACCGTCGATGCCGTCTTGATGGAGGGCGATGAAGGGCTGTTCGTATAGTTGGCTGACAGTCATTTGGCCGGTGCGGCAGATTTCGCTTTTTAATAAACCGATGAAGCGCTGCTGCATGGCGTTGAGGTTTATATGGTGTGTCTGCACAAATTGGGTAAATTGGATTTCTATGGCGTTGACGTCTAAACCAATAATGGTGCGGAGTAGTTGATCTACGCCGACACTTGAGTCTGGATAAAATTCCTTTAACAATTTTAAATTCACTTTGGCATTTTGGGTGTGCACTAATGCATTGAGGGCATCGAGTTCAGCTTCGGTCACTGGGAGGCCGGCGCGGATTTTTTGCAACACTGGGTCTTTCTCAAATAAGGGTGTTAGGGTTTTTTCTACTTCTTGGCGGTAGATTTCAAAGTCGACGGTGCGGATATTGGTTTTGCGTTCGTTAAATTCAAAACCGTCGGTTTGCTCTTTGATATCATAGATTATTATCGGCGCGGGCGGTGGATTGATCTCTTTGTCTCGCAGATGAATTATGGGGCGCAGGTGGCGGCGCATTTTTTCAAAGTCGTCAAAGCTGGCCGTTTGCCAGAAGTCGTCCTGCTGTATTTTTTTAATCTCCTGGGCTTTGCTGCGCACTTGGTTTAAGTGCATCGATAGGCTGCGCACTTTAACCAATAATTGCCCTTTAATCATATCCAATAACTCTCCCGCTCTGCTCTGGCCTTCGGTAGATTGTGGTTTACATAAAAGTGTGTGTTGTGCATTGACGAGATCTAAATCCAGTTTTATCGCTTCACTTTGGCCTTGGATGTTGCGCCATTGCATGAGTGGGGCTATCTGTTCCTCTAATGCCGTTTTGGTGACTGGTGCAAACTGGTGTAATACCTCAAGCTGACTGAGTTGGTGTTTGATTTTCCAATTGTCTTTAATGGCAATGGAGTTATCATCGAGCGCGTCTATATCTTGTTTGATTAACACGATCATTTTGCCGAATTGATCTAGCTCACCGCGTTTAAGTGCTTCACTGGCGAAGGTGACGCGCGCTTCAAATAACTTCTGACTGAGGGATTTGTTGGGGCGTGGTTGTTCTTCTTCGTGCTCTAATTCGAAGTATTCGAAGTTAGCCCAGTGATCAAAGATAAGAAATTTAGATTTGTGCTGTCCTGGGCCAAACAGGTTTTCACATAAGCGTGTACCGCGTCCCACCATTTGCCAAAACTTCACTTTGGATTTTACCGGTTTGGCAAAAACGAGATTGAGTACTTGGGGAACATCGATACCGGTATCGAGCATATCGACTGAAATGGCGACAGTGATTTGGCTGTCACTGCCATCAATAGCTTTAAAGTCGTCGATGAGTGTTTCGGCACGCACATCTTGCGAATGGATCACGCGACAAAAGTTACCGCCGTATTCGGGGTACATTTCACTGAACAATTCTGCCAAGAGTTTAGCGTGCGGTATGTTGCGGGCGAATACCATGGATTTACCCAGGGTTTGATCATCGCCCATGCGCAAGCCGTTTTCCATTAGGTTGCGTAAAATGGCGCGGTTGGTGTCTTTGTTATAAACCGCTTTATCGATGACCTGGGCGTCGAAATCTAATTCGTTGGGATCTATGCCATCTTCTTCTAGCTGCGCAATTTGTTCGTCGTTTAGACTTTTGCCTTGGATACCTTCACGCAAAAATTGCGTGGTATGAGTGACTACTTTGAATGGAACGAGATTGCCGTCTTCCACTGCTAACTCTAATGGATAGTTCGCCGTTGGCATTTTATAGTCACAACCAAACAGTTTACTGGTGGAACGGCTGATCATCTCTACCGGCGTAGCGGTGAGGCCCAATTGCATGGTATCAAAATATTTAAACAGATCGCCATAAACGTTGTAGATGGAGCGATGGGATTCATCGGCAATGATCAAATCAAAAAAGCCAGGGTCGTACTCTTCCATAATGCTCATCATGCCTGGATAGGTAGAGACATAAATACGCGCATTCTTTTTGTCTGCTTTTTTGCTCTTGCCTACGATGTACAGCGGCTCACTGAGAAACTCGTTGTAAGTTTTGCCCGCTTGTTTGCGCAACTCTTTGCGGTCACATAAAAACAGTACGCGCTTAGCCCAACCCGCATCAAAGAGGCGTTTTGTTAGGGCGATAGCTACGCGGGTTTTACCGGTACCGGTGGCTTGTACCAGCAACGCTCTACGGTATTTATCGCTGAAACGTTCACAGACACGGGTAATGGCTTCGATTTGATACATGCGCCCGGCGATGTTGGTGTCGATGGGTGTTTGATTGAGATTTTTTCGCTCATGGCGCTGGCGTATTAAATATTGAAGGCTGTCTTTGCTGTAAAAGCCGTAAAGTTTCCGCGGCGCAAACCCTTGGGCGTCATCCCAGATGAAGATGTCGTAGCCATTGGTGTAAAAAATAACGGGGCGCTGTTGGTATTTTTTCTCTAAGGCATCGGCATAGAGTTTGGCTTGTTGACGGCCTTTTTCAGCGGTTTCGCGGGTACGTTTCGCTTCGATTACCGCGAGAGGTTTGCCGTTATCGTCCCATAACACATAGTCACAGTAACCGGTGCCACTCTCGGTCGGTTGGCCATCTACAAGTTCTTCAAAGGTGACCTGTTCGGTATTTTTACCGGTGGCTAGGTCAATGTCCCAACCTCGGCTATAGAGTTCGGTATCGATCAGACGGCGACGGGTTTGAGCCTCGTTCAGTTCCAAACTGTTTTTGGCGTTATCACTGGCTTGCTTGAATTGATTTGCGGTCGCGCTATCAACTTCTTGTTTTAATTTCGCTGTTTGTCGTTGTGCTTCTAATTCGGCTTTTTGTGAGGCTTCTAATTCACTGAGTGCTTGTGCGATGCGTGCTTCATGCTCTGCTAGTTTTTTCTGCAGGGCTTGGTTTTCTTTTTTGATGTCGGTGACATCTAACTTAATGGCAGGAGTAGGTTCAACAAAGGGCTTAAGATCTGCTTTGCTGCCCTTTTTCATGGCGAGCAATAACCATGAGCCAAGGATGTGGGCTTCCTTTAAAAGCCAGATGCTACTGCCTTTAGCAAATTTACCTTCGTGCGCTGCTTTGTTGCCTTCGACACGGATAGCGTGCAATTTGTTGATGATGGCGCTATCGATCATCGATTTGAAGGCGTGGCTCTCTAACCGATCGATAAATTTTTCATTGGGCAGTGTTGGCAGTTGGTAGCTTCGGTAAACAATGCCCACCAGCTTTTCGGCAAAGCAACGCAGTTTGATCAGTGCGCTTTGAGGATCATCAATAGCGTATTGCTCTGCATGTCCCGCGAGATCGGCAAGGTCTGGCCAATGAGGACGAAGGTGCTCGAAGTTTTGTGATTGCATATTGTTGTTTTCATGCCCACGCTAGCGCGAGGGGTGTGCCAAATTTAGTTTAACCCGAGATCTAACATCCGTTTAGATAGTGTTTGGTAATTGGTCACACCTAACAACTTTGTCGCCTTTTGTTTGCTGCCGCTGCTCTTCATGACAGCTGCTTCAACATAATGGCGCTTTTAATCACATATAAGGTTATGTATTTTAAAATTTTATCGAAAGGACGAGGCAATATATCATTTTCTTTCTGTGGTTGTATAAGGAGGGATTGTTGAATATTAGATTAGGCTATTTTTTAGCTGTCGCTCCAACGTATTGCTCGGAATAAAGTTGCATACAATTCACGCATATTGTCGAGCCAACTGCGAAGGGACACCCAACTACTTGGAATTAAAAATCAATCGCTTTGATCAAGTCCAATATCAGATATCAAAGGATACGGGCCCGCTTTCGATGACTTCCATAATTCCTACCGATTATTCTGCAGCGTCACTATTATTAAAGTTCGCAATGCTCTTTTCCTGCATGGTAGCCTCAATCTGTGTTCTTTCTTTTTCAATCTCAAGTTGTAGCTCTTGCTCCGAAGGTAAAAAATGAAGATATTTGGAGGCAAATATTTGTTTGCCCTCGCTGAGTACGGAATATTTAGCGACCGATTCGCTTTTATCCGAGCAGAGGATCAAGCCAATGGTGGGGTTATCCCCTGGCACTTTAAAACGGTCTTCATAAAGTCGGACGTAGCCGTCCATTTGGCCAACATCGCGATGGCTTAATTTTCCTATTTTGAGATCGATCAATAAAAAGCACTTTAGGATGTAGTTGTAAAATACCAGGTCGACATAAAAATTATCGTCATCAAAATGAATATGTTTTTGTCGAGCGACAAAGGAAAAGCCTTTGCCAAGCTCCAATAGAAACGATTGCAAATTGTTGATAATGGCTTGCTCCAATTCATTCTCATGCAGTGTAGGCGTATCGGGCAGGTTGAGGAATTCGAGCACGTAGGGAGTTTTGAGAATAGAAATTGGTGATAGGGATTCGCCCGGCAAACGCTCGCGATCAGTATCAATGAGGCCTTGCTCACCATGGTTTTGCAGAATACGCTCGTAGTAGGCGGTTTGTATTTGCCGTTCCAGTTGGACTTTGCTCCAACCACATTCAATGGCTTCTTTCTCGTAGAAGGCTCTGGCATTAGGGCTCTGTACCCGCATTAAAGCGCGATAGTGCGACCAGGTTAATTCAGCTCGAAATCCGATGTCAGATTCTCTACCCGACAGGTAGAGAATTCCCTCTCCCTCCGATTTGCTCGATTCTCTACCCAGCAGGGCGAGAATGTTCGGGTGTCGATTGCTATAAGTTTGATAAAACAACCGAAAATTCCATAAGTTGGAAGCAGAAAAACCTTTACCATAGGCTTTCGTCAGGCGATTGGACAAATCAGTGATCACTTCTTTACCGTACACAGCCCTTTGTTCTCCGGCTTGCAATGCTTGTACTATTTCCCGCCCAATCAGCCAATACGCAATCACCATGTTGATGTTAACTGACCGCACCGTGTTTGCCCGCGCCTGTTCCAAAATCACAGCCACACGTTCAAACAGACTGTTACCAATGATTAATTCTTTTGATTTTCCTGTTTCATCGCTCATTTTTCCGAGCCCCTTATACTTTGATTTAGTTGTTTATTGCCAAATTGATAAAACTGTCCAATTGATACGAAATCCCATAGCCATCGTATTAATTTTATGTTTGCGAATGAGATCGAGTAATCGGGTTTTCCAGTGGTGACCAGTGCTGATCAAATCCATTAAATAGATTAACATCACCAGAGTGTTATACAACTTGCGGTTTTCAGTCGCATTAAAATTATTCAAAACCCGCTACGGCTTCTGTCGAGGTAATTTGCGTTTTTCTCCATCGACAACAATCATTTCAACCAGGGTACGAATTATACCCCAGTTGGCACTCAACTCAGGATCACGATTTCGCAGTTTTTTCCATACAGTTTAATGTCTGCACTTTCGGTCAGGATCTCTACCACATCTTGATATCAAGATACCCCTCGTATTCGGAGACGTTACGTTTTTTGTGACAGACTGAAAGCACTCCCCACTTCGCAGGTTCAAGCTCGAGGGTGTGAGTGAAACACTGAAATACAATATAACGCGATTCAGAACGGTAACCGTGCCAGCGCAGTGCCGAAACAAATCGGGATATTCATATTTCTTACACCATAAAATAATCGCAATTCCGATTAAAAAAAAGCTGTGCTAAGGGACTCAACTATTTAGCATTAAAAATAAAAACCGAGAGCCATCTTGCTCGAGTCATAAAAATATTCGTCATGCTAATTAAAAAATGTTGTCCTTTTCTGTGTCTTCTGTGCCAACACTTACCAAACAGAGGGATTTCACCTCCGATCTTTTACCGGTTTATCTTGGCGCACTGACTGTCCTTTTCGTCGCCTACTTACTTCATTTAAGATCCCAAAAAATGGAGACCAAATTACATTCCTAGTCAGATAGACAGAGATATTGTGAATAATAATTTGAGCAAAGTTAGAAATCGCAAGCGTGCGGATTAATGACTTGTCACGCTCCATTTCTGAATTGCCGCTTCAAACAAAATGAAATACATTTATACAACGTATATCTATGAGGAAATTATTATGCTTGTCTCCAAATGAGGTAACAGTTTGGCCATTCGATTACCCGCTTCAGTGGTTGAAGCGCTGGAACTGCGTGAAGGTGACAACATTGAGTTTGTGCTTGCGGACAAACGCGTTTTCCAGATAAGGAAGAAACCTGAGAATGAAGTTTTTCTTGCGAGGTTACGAAAGTTCCGGGGAAAACTACCAGCCGATTTCAAGTTTGATCGGGACGATGCGAATGCCCGCGACTAAAGCTTTCATCGACACGAATGTTCTGCTTTATCTATTGTCGGCTGATACCGATAAGGCTGATCGATAGGGAATAACGTGATTCGGCGTCGGTGGCATTTCCCTCGTATGCATTAATTATCGGCATCCGATGGCCAAGCCCAGCCGTTCTCCTCAAGGGCCCTTCAGTCGAATCAAGACTATTCACTAAATATTATGCAGGGATGTTCTTCAACTGCGTTTTTCTAGGTTCAATGCTTCATCACCGGGTCGTCTTTTTTACGCATGTCTCTGGCTGCTTCTGCGGCTGTGTCGAGTTTTTCTTTGCATTCTAAATATTCTGCTTCACTCTTTGGATCGCCCGGACGCTGGTTTACACATCCGCCCGGCAAAAACACTGGTCCCGAGGCACACGAAACAATAACAAATGAAACAGTAATAAATAGTGTTAAGAGCAAATATTTCAATCCACTAATGCTCGGTACTTTAAAATCAGCTCGATTATTTCATTGGTACTGGCCGAGGCTGCTAGTGATGCATTCAAATTATTTCGCTGTGGAAGCGAGATATCAAATCGTTGCACCAAGATACTAGCGACTTGTTCGTCTGAGTTTGGATCAAATTCTGCACCTGCAAGCGTACATATTCGCTTAAGCATGAATTCTCTGTTATTCATAAATATTTTTTCCCATTATGTGTCCATCCTAATAATTTATTACTTTTGTACTGCGATACAATTTACTTTTTCTAGTTTGATTTTTTCCCGTCCGATTAAACGAGTGTCGTTATACACTAGGACGTCGATTTCCGACGCTTCTCCCTCAATCGTTAACGGCATTTCTGTGCCTTTTTTATTTTCGATCTCCACCCTGAGTTTGGCTTTGTCGTTAGACTCTTTATTATTCAACTCTTGATTATTAAGTTCGGGCAAAATAAAAAGTTGTTGTGCGTCAACTTCAAAGAACAAGGTGTAATCCGAGCGACGCAATTGATACTGCGTCGGCATCGATTTTTTAAACATGCACCGATCACTCAACTCGCCTTGAGTCGTGCTAATAAGTTCAGCATCAGCGGAAAGAAGAATAGATCGCTCTTGATAAAAAGGTGCAGCACAACTGGTAATGAACGCTGTTATAAACAGTGTAATGCCTGTTTTTAGATTCGTCTTTATAAACAAGATTGAGCGAGTTGTTAGCAACAATGGTTAGTCATTCATTTAATGTCTCTGTGAGAGAACGTTGGATTAAACCCAGATTGCGCAAATTGGCATGGGCTAAAGGCGAGACAAAGTACTCGTCTTTAGCCCTCCTTGTCCACTCACTAGGGGCCAACTACGGAATAACACCACAAACCAAACGCGGACCACCGCCACCAAGCGCTTCAGGATGATCCGAATGGTTGTCTCCGCCAGTATGAATCATCAACGCACGGCCTTTTACATCAGCCATCTTCAGTCTAGGTGCCAATACTGGGTTGTTTGCATTGCCCTTATCATCGACCACTAACGCAGGTAAATCACCCAGATGCCCATTACCCCAAGGCAAACCGTGAAGTTTGCTCATTGCGGGATCATAATGTGCTCCCGCGGCTAAAGCAGGCGTCATCTTCCCGTCTTTTTCTTTGGCATCACAACTCGGGTTTTCATGCACATGGAAACCATGCAAGCCTGGCGGCAGGCCGGTTAAGACGGGAGTGAATACTACGCCATAAGATGTTTCACTGATAACTACTTTGCCGACCAAATTCCCCACGCCTTTAGCATCAACCATATTCATGGGAACAGTAATATCGGCCTGGGCGACTCCGCACATGCTGAGCGTGACCGCAACAAACAATTGTTTGAATCGATTTCGCATAAATTCTCCTTTCTTGAACTCAAAACCGTGTTGGTGGTTTTAAGATTTTTATTATCGCTATTATTATTTAGAAATCTGTCGGCCTTAAGACAGACCTACAGCAGACAGACCTACAGCAAATTGGCTATTTAGTTAGAGCAAAGAGGGCATTTACTGCCTGATCTACTGAGTATCTGTGCGCTGCTCTTTAATTCTTCTTACCAAATGGATAATGATGGGCAGCATAAAAACGATACCTGCACCAACTAAGACTACACTATAGCCTTCAAACCGGTATTGGGAAGGGAGGAAATCAAAGCCTGCAAGTTGCTTAGCAAGCCCAACGCCAAGTAGAACTGTACCGATGGCGTCGAGGATTATTAGCTTCGGCGGTAATGTTGGTTCTTTTGTATGCTGCATGTTTCCCAATGTTTGAGCATTAATCCGTCTGCGGTAGTACTCCCTCCCGACAGCATAATTGACTCACTTTTAAGGTTCCAGAAAAATCAACTGCTTATTTTTATTTAGGTTGATAGTCATACAAATATAATATTAGAAAAATTCTCCCTTTCTATAAAACAATACTCACCATCATGCACTCTAATCTTGAAATAGCTTGAGAGAGCATTGCCTTGTCGACGAGCTAGGAGACAGGAGATTATACAATGATGGAAATTATCGCCGAAAATATCCCTATTTATTTTGACCTGCAAGAAATCTGCGATCGTTGCCTGGCTGATGCTAATACGGTCATTAAACTGGTTGAATGCGGTGTGGTAGAGCCAGAGGGACGAACCGCTACCCATTGGCGATTCTCCGCCAATGACTATTTACGCTTACGACGTGCATTGCGTCTCAAGCGAGATCTTGAAATTAACGAGCCAGGTATTGCGCTAGTACTGGAAGTTTTGGATGAATTGCAAGCCATGAGAGCAGAATTAAAGCGCTTGCGTCGACGATTGTTGATTTAACTAAACGCTGAAAATAAGCATCTACCACTGTATAAAATTGAGGTCATCACTAATGGCTTACACCTAGTCCATGATGGCAAATCAATCTATTTTTCTCTTTTCCGATCATTGACTTACTTCACTTCAGGCGATTCTTGACCGCCTTGGTTCGGTGTCCTTAACTGGTTGATGGTGACGATGGATTACGTCAACTACAGGTCCGCCAAGTTGTATCGTCTCCCCCTTACTAAAACCTAGAGTTCTAAAACCTAGAGTCCTAAAACCTAGAGTTACATGGATGCTAAACCCTGGAGCTTCACTATGCCTTCTTTACGACTGGGCGCAGGCCCTGCCGCTGTTTTTTCCATCACACTGCTGTCACTATTACAAAGCACTCATAGTTATGCTATTAATCTTCCGACGGCGATTGATCAAGCTCTGAATAATGTGCCCGCCATCCGCGCCGAACGCGAGCAGGTGCGCGCCAGTGAACAGGCTGTGCTTGAATTGCAGGGGGCGGAAAAACCCCAGGTGAACTTCAATATTTCTGCTGGCGCACAGAAAGTGAATAGTACTACCACCCGACCCTTATACGGCGGCGGTTACACAGGTTTCTGGCGCGACCAAGAATCCCTTCGCCTCACTCAATTGCTGTTTGACAATGGCGGCACTGCCCTGCGCATCGGCGCGGCGAAACAGGATCTCTGGGCACAGGAATACCGTATCGATGCGCTGCAAGATAAAGTCGCCCTGGATGCCGCGGCCACCTACATAGATGTGCTTAAAGCCAAGGAGTTTGTCGAACTGGCTGAAGAGAATGTGAAAAATAGCGAATCCCTCACCGGCATGATTCAACAGCAAGTTGCCAAGGGTCGCGCACCTGCGGTGGATTATTCCCTGGCGGATTCGCGTCTGCAAAATGCCTTCACCGATCTGCAAGGTTTCAAAGGTGACTTGGAAGATGCCCATGTGCGCTACATCCAATTGATGGGACAGCCACCCACCGTGCTGACAACAGTCACACCGATCGCTGGGCTGGCGGACTTAACCCGCGAAGAGGCATTGCGACGCACCTTTGCCAACAACCCAGAATTGCGTCTGGCGAAAGAAAATATCGGTGCCGCCCACTCGCGAGCCAGCGCTGCGCGCGAATCCCGCTTGCCACGCTTTGATGTGGAGGCTTATCTCACAGATGGCACTAATTTGGAGGGCACCGAAGGGGACAATGGCAGCTACGGTGCCAATCTGGTGATGTCCTATGATCTCTACACTGGCGGCAGTAATCGCGCCCGCGAGCGCCGCGAATTGGCTAATCAGAACGCCGCCTAATTTGATTTGGATGAACGCAAACGCCAACTCACGGAACGCACCTATCGCGCCCTCAACGATCTCAAAACCACAACACAGAATTTAGTTTTCTTAAAAAAGCAGGTGGAAAATAACGACAAAATTCTCCTCGCCTATCGACAACAGCTGAGCTTGGGCCAGCGCACACCGCTTGACGTACTGAACGTGCAAGAAACCCTGTATCGTTCGATACTGCGCTACCGCGACACGGCGAACCGCCAATTGCGCGCGCAGTTTGAATTGCTCGCCACCACTGGTGAATTGCGTCCGAGCCTGCAAACAGGTGCTTTACCCACGGGCACTTTGCAGAGTAACAAGTTGCAAGCTATCACGCCGACAGCCAGGACATTATCAACAAACCCTGCTCCCGTTGGTACCGCACAGCCCTAATGCAGCAACAGGCGAGACTCTATTCCAAGTGAATTCCAGGATGCATGTAGCTTGGTGGTGTAAGACAAAATAAAATATGAGGTAGATATCATGTCAGCTATTGATGTTGTTGTCAGTTTATCTGGCAACCGCAAGTCTAAAGTGACAGTAGAAACCCAGGGCAAAGTTCGGGTGATAAAACTCCCCGATGGCGCGACGGTCGACACCCACAACTTTCAAAGCGGTACGCAGATCAAAGAAACCAATGGGGTGATCATCGTCAACTTACCCGATGGCACGAAATTGGTCTTTGTGCAGGAAAGTACGCCGGAATCTGTCTACGCCGAATTAGCCGATCAGCAATCCGATAAAATCCTGGACCTCACCGGACGAACTCTGGAGAGCACCGGCAACAACAATACCGATACCAATCAGAGTAATCAGAACAGTCAGAATAAAGCAGACGCGAGTAACGGCGGCGGCAACTCCAATGACAACAACGGAACTAACAACAGCGCCAACAATAACAACACGCAAAACAATACTGCTAACGACAGTGGTGATGGCAATGTTAACAATGACGGTAGTGCTGCAGAATCATCGCAATCCAGCACACAAGAATTTAATACCTCCAATGCAGATTCTAACAGCAACTCTAATAGCAGTTCTAACAGTACAATAACTACTTATTCCGACCCTCAACTGGCATTTGGCAACGACGGTGGTTATCACAGTGATATTTCAAGCGGCGGCTATTCTGGGAGTGATTCTTCTTCCAGTAGCTTTTCTAACAACAGCTTTTCGAACAGCAGTTTTTCCAACAGCAACTCGAGCAGTTCGGATTTTTCCAGCAGCTTCACCACACCCGATGAAGTTACTCAAACCAGTTATGGCGGTGATAATAATGACATAGGCAACACCAGCTATGGTGGCAACAATACTGCCATTGAGGTATCGCTAGGGCCGGTAGAAATACCTGTCATCATACAGCCACAATTTCCACCTCACATCACCGCGCCCATTACCCCGCAACAAATGTCTGGCGCGGGCCCGTGGCATTTCCAGGTGCCATTAAATACCTTTGAAGACCCTAATCCCGCCGACAGCTTAAGTTTTTCCGCCAGCTTGGCGAATGATGATCCTTTACCAGACTGGCTCAGTTTCGATGCACCTCAACTGCTTTTTTCCGGCAATCCTCCGCTCTCGTTATCCAATCAAGACTTAGCACTGAAGGTCACTGCAACGGACAATCACGGTGACAGTGTGGCGGCAGTCTTCACGGCTACCTTTGGCGACACTAATGATCCGCCGACAGTAGCGGCAGAGATTGAATCGCAGGTGTTTAACAGTGCAGGTTTATGGCAATTTACCGTTCCAGCCACTACCTTCGCCGATGTGGATGACACGGATATTTTAACCTTGAGCGCCACCTTAAGCGATGGCTCTGCCCTGCCAGACTGGCTAACCTTTAATGCCGATACCGGCACCTTTTCCGGTAATTCGCCACCCAGTTTTAACAATCAACTATTGCAAATACAAATTACCGCCACGGATTTATCGGGTACACAGATCAATACGGTATTTCCTGTTACCTTGAACAACACCAACGATGCACCCACGGTCAGTGTGCCGACTAGCCAGAGCACGGCTGCCGAGGGTGGTAGTATCGTGATCACTGGCGTGGCTATTGCCGAAACGGATAGCCATGACGATCCCCGAGTGACGCTTAGAGTCCACTTTGGCGTGATTTCATTACCGTCTAGAAGAGGCTTGATATTTAGCGAGGGCGATGGCAGCAGCGCTGCCAGCCTGAGTTTCACTGGCACACTCACTGACGTTAATGAAGCCCTAGCCACTATTAACTACACGCCGGCGAGCGATTTTAATGGCACTGAAACACTGACAATAACCACTGTTGATACCGACAATGTTTCCGCTACTAACAGCGTCAATATCAGCATTAGCGCAGTGAATGACAGCCCGGTCATTACAGTGCCAGTGGCACAAACTACCAATGAAGACACCAGCAAAAGTATTACCGGTGTCGCTATTGCCGATATTGAAAGTGAAAATCAAACCGTCACCTTGTCGGTTTCCCACGGTGTGATTTCTTTAGCCTCGATCACAGGTTTGAGCTTTACCACTGGCGACGGTAGCAGCGATGCGTCGATGACCTTTAGCGGAACTGTATCCGCTATCAATACCGCATTAGCAACGCTGACTTATGCGCCGACGATTGACTACAACGGCTCGGATACTTTATCCATTACCGCCACCGATGCCAGCAGCGGTTCCGATACAGATACCATCGCGATTACCGTGAACTCGGTGAATGATGCGCCAGTGAATACTGTGCCCTCGGTACCATCGACCAA
>OBEQ010315730.1_pt1 | contig 18913 bp, 20 predicted proteins | sample 1670901 | NCBI WGS metagenome assembly OBEQ01 (sample SAMEA104232315, study PRJEB22302) | groundwater metagenome | biome: forest; feature: aquifer; material: groundwater | place: USA | collected 2011-08-07 | depth 5.4 m
ACATTTAAACAAACATGCGTCACTAGAGTTAAGCATCAAAAAACAGGCCCAGTGGCCTGACATACTTACAAACTTAGGAATTAACCAACCAAATTATTTTGAAAAATCAGCGTAAATACCAACCATTAATTAAACGGTAACCGGTAAAAATAGAAACAGAGTGTGACCTTTATTAAACACGAGCATCATAGATGCCTCCTGGGTGAGTCAGTGTTTATCTAATGTAGAAAGAATAATCTTCTTTCCATGGTCTTGACTCAGATGTGAGAACTGGCACTACGGTGGCCAGTGGGGTTCGTGCTGCATACAACTCTCCTTGTTTGTCCGCAAAACTTCGCGGAGAGTTCTTATTCTAAAGACTACAGCAATAGGAACATAGTAATCCCAAAAATATTCGTAGTCAAGCTGTGGATAAGTTAGATGGATATAGCCTATTTTTCACTTACCATACTCACTTCCGGAATTTGCTTAAGCGCAGTTACTAGTTCGTCTGAAATACGAACTTGAGTTCTGGTTTTAATAGTCTTAGCTGCGCTGCCTGTGCCCATGCTTACATATACTTGCGCATTGCCTGGATTGTTTACTACGACATCTTTAATTCGGTTTAAGGTGTCAGGCGTGCTTGCGGATTTTACATGAATAACAATTTGTTTGCTTTTTTCCATTTCAGAAAGGGCCATGGTATAGAGTTCATCGTTTGGCAGAGTTTGAATTGTGTCCGCAATTAATTTAAAGTCCCCATCTTTATCCGACAGTCTGCCGGAAATCTGAATTATGTTATCCACGGCTAAAAATGGTAGTGCATTTTGCATTACTTTAGGAAAGACGAGCACCTCAACACAGCCAGTAGAATCTTCTAGGCTAAAAAATGCCATAGGTTCACTTTTTTTTGTAATTGTACGCTTGAGTTTAGTAATAATACCGCCAAGGGTTACTAATCTACCAATGCTTTCTTCTGTAAAATTTTTAACTCGGTCAAAACTCTTAAGCACTTGTTGATATGTATCGAGGGGGTGTGCAGAAACATAGAGGCCTAAATGTTCTTTTTCCCATGACAGCTTTTCTTCTGTTGTTGCTGGGTGCGCTGGTTTAAGGGTAAGTTTACCTACAGATAATGTTTTGCCAAACAAAGAATTCTGCCCTGAGGTCTCAGCCTTAAAATGGTTACGTAAAAAATCTAGCACATATTCTGTGTTAGCTAACAGCTGGCCACGTTCGCCATAGGCATCTAGACCGCCAGACTTAGCCAGAGCTTCCCAAGACTTTTTGTTTAAATTTTTGGTATAACAACGAGTCAGAAAATCTTCTAAAGAGCTAAACCGGTCGTTTCCTCTTACCGTTTTAATTTTTTCCACTACGTCTGAACCTAAATTTTTTATCGCATTCAGACCAAAGCGAATGGTATGTTCGTCGGTTACGGTAAAGTCGCCCCAAGATTCGTTAACATCTGGTGGTAGTATGGTAATGACTAAATTTTTACATTCTTCTACTGCAGCAAAAATTTTATCTTCATCCCCGGACTCCGCAGTCATTACTGCTGCCATAAATTCAACCGGAAAATTAGCTTTCATGTAGGCGGTTTGGTAGGAAACCATAGAATAGCTCGCTGCATGAGCCTTACCAAAACCGTACGCAGCAAAAGGTTCAATAAGGGCAAACAACTCCGCTGCCTGGGCATGACTCATACCACCACTAACACAGCCATCCATAAACTTTACTTTTTGTTTAGCCATTTCTTCAGGAATTTTCTTACCCATGGCTTTACGTAATTTATCAGCTTCTTCCCAGGAGTAGCCGGCTATATTAATGGCAGTAAGTAATACATCGTCCTGATACACCAACAACCCTAAGCTGCGCTCTAAGTAATCCTTCATGCGTGGATCAAAGTAGCTTACACGGTTTGGGTTGTGCCGCCGGGCAATGTATTCGGGAATAATACCCATAGGGCCTGGGCGGTATAAAGCTATCATGGCAGAGACATCAAAAATATTTTGCGGCCGAAGGTCTTTAAGGTAACGTGTCATTCCGCTTGAACCAAGCTGAAACACACCAAAAGTGTAACCATCGGCCAGAAGTTTAAATGTTTTAGGGTCCGGATGCGGGAGGTTATAAATATCTATGCTCACTTTGTGGCGAGACTCAACTAAGCGAACTGCTTCTTCTAAAATAGAAAGGTTGCGAATTCCCAGTAGATCCATTTTTACCACGCCGAGCGCATGACTTTCGGCACCAACATCGAGCGCATACATATCGTACTGAGTAATGAGCCGGTCGCCGTCTGGTTCTTTTTGTAGAGGCGTATAGTCGGTCAGGGGAGTAGGAGTAATTGCTAAAGCGGCAGCGTGAATAGAAGCGTGCCGAGCGCAGCCTTCAAGTTTTCTGGCTACATCTAAAATACGTTTGGTTTCTGGATCCTGCGAATAAATTTGTTTTAATTCCGGGTTCATGTCGAGCGCTTTATCTAGCGTCATGTGAAAGCCTTGTTTACCCAGAGGAATCATTTTAGCAATGCGGTCGCACTTACCGTAAGCAACACCAAGGGCACGGCCAACATCCCGGACTGCTGCTCTGGCCATCATGGTTCCAAAGGTAATAACTTGGGCGACTTTATCGTTACCATAGCGCTTGGTAATCCATTCTATAGCTTCGTCACGGCGGTTATCGGAAATATCCAGGTCTACATCGGGTGGGGTAGGGCGATACACGGTTAGAAAACGCTCAAACGGAAGTTGATAATAAATAGGATCCACCGTACTAATGTTTAAAATACGGCTAATAATACTTCCGGCGGCCGACCCTCTGGTATTGGTAATGGCACCAATGGAGTGAGCTCCTTCTACAATGTCGGCTACCATAATAAAATACGGCGCAAACCCTTTTTGACAAATAATATCTAACTCGTATTGAATACGCTCGGTAATTTCTGGTGAAAGTTCGCCACGCTCATTTCCGTAAATAGGTCCAGCTTTGGTCCAGACAGACTCAGTAAGGAATTGTTCCGCTGTTTTTCCTTGAGGAAGCTCCACCTGAGCAAAATAGCGCTGGTTAGTAGGAATATCAACATTGCACGTCTCTGCAATAGTTTGGCTGAAGGTTACTGCTTCGGGAATATCGCTAAATAAGTTTTCCATTTCTTCTGGGGATTTAAGCGAAAGATCATGCGCGCGCATATCTAAACGGTTTGTGTCACCAACAGTACGACCAATACCAATACACACCAGCACGTCTTGAGCTTCTGCATCTGACTCCTGAATATAGTGGCAGTCTGCAGTTGCCGAGTAACGCAGATCGTGTCGTTTTGCTAAGTCGAGTAACCGGGTGTTAAGTTCTGTTTCTTTGGTTCGTTCTTCACCTCCACGGGCATTACGCTGAAGTTCTATAAAAAACCGGTCCGTACCAAAAATATCTAGATAAGCAGCTAAAGTTTCTTCGGCTACAACTTTAGATTTATTCATAACCCCGCGTGCTACTTCGCCGCGTTGACAGCCTGAGAGCGCAATAAGACCCTCGGAGTATTTTTTTAAAGTAATCCGATCAATGCGAGGTTTGTAATAAAAACCCTCGGTATGCCCGAGCGTAGTAAGCTGCATTAAATTTTGATAGCCTTGGAAGTTTTGGGCCAGGAGTGTGAGATGAAAATAATCTGCATCTTGTTTGCCTTCTTTGTCTTGCATTCCTCGTGGCGCAATGTAGGCCTCCATACCAATAATTGGTCGCATTCCCAGTTCCTTGCAGGTGTTAAAAAATTCAATTGCTCCATACATAACACCGTGATCAGTAAGCGCAAGAGAATCCATACCTAATTCTTTAGCGCGCTCAACTAAAGGCTCTATTTTGGAGAGTCCGTCAAGGAGACTAAAGTGGCTATGGCAATGTAAGTGCGCAAAAGACATAGTAAATCAAATGAGTTTTTTCATGTAAGGTGTATCTAAGTATATCAAAAAGTAATCTGGTTTGTTATACTTTTGTATATGGACACAGAATCCATTAAGAATGAGTCTGAATTACTAGCGGCACAAAGTGTATTAACCGTTCATTCTTTGTTTTCTCAATTCAGCCCAGTAGGTAAGTTTGTGCTTGTCGGTGGACTGATTGGACTTATACCACTCTATTTTGTTACTCGATTTGCTTCTCATACCTATTATACGGAAAAATACAAAAGCTATGCTGTTACTGCGCGCGCTTCTTTTACAAATCCCAAAGATGTAAGTGCTGGAACAGTAGGAGTTGTTCTGGCCGGTAGCGGTCAGTTTGCAGGATTTGTTCAAGTAAAAAATGAAAATTTAGACCTAGCTCTAGCTGATGCTACATATACGTTCCGTTTTTACAATGCCCAAAATGGTGAAGTATATACTATAAGTGGCCAATTCTTTTTACTACCCAATCAACAAAAGTATTTAGTTATACCTAAAATTCCTGTAAAGGTTACTGTAGAACGCGGAGAAATTACTTTTTCTCATCAGCACTGGGTCAAGCGCTTTGCTATACCCCCAGTTTCTGTTGCGTATACTACCCCCAGGTGGTCCTACCAAACAGATCCCCAAAGTTTTATTATAGAAGGTAGTATTACAAATCAAAGTGCATATGTACTAAGCACAGTTAAACTTGTTTTGGTTGCGTTTAACGAAATGGGCCAAGTGGTTGCCATATCACAACGAGAAGAATATACTTTGCAACCCAATAAACTACGATCTTTTCAACAAGTTATTTCAGGTCTGTCCCCTGAAGGCGTAACCAAAGTTGTGGTGTATCCAGATGTAAATACTTTAGATAACAGTAATCTCCGCCCTTTAAGCTCAAATAGTAGATGATCTTCTATAAGGTTTAATCTGGCTGTCCTCTCTCAGTGTGCCTTATGAATAATTTTTTTTCTAAATTTAAATACCTTGATATTCCGCTGGCTATTGGCAGCGGATTATTACTCTTGGCAGGGCTTGCAATGTTATACGCTATTTCGTTTTCCGGAGATACTATGCCTTTATTTTATCGGCAGCTTGCAGTTGCGGGGCTCGGAGTAATTATATTCTTACTGTCTGCCTTTTATAACTACCAACGTTTAGCCAAGATCAACCGGTATATATATCCATGTATGTTGGTTATACTTCTGGTTTTGTTGTTATTTGGTAGAGAGATTAAAGGAAGTAGCAGGTGGGTGGACTTGGGTATTGTTAGTTTTCAGCCTGCTGAGTTTGTTAAACTTATGGTAGTACTCGGGCTTGCACGTTTGCTGTATTTACGAAGAGGAGAAATAAATTCCTGGAAAAATATTTTACTTTCTCTTCTATATATTGTACTACCTACTACACTTATTATTCTTCAACCAGACTTGGGTTCCGCACTTATTGTATTAGCTGTGTGGGGAGGCATGCTTCTGTTGAGCCCTATTCGTAAGCAAGCAGTTATATTACTGGTAGTTGCCGGTCTTGCTATTGCGGGGCTCTCATGGAAGTTTGTATTGCAAGATTATCAACGGCATCGCATAGATGTATTTTTAAATCCAGATCTGGACCCCCAAGGTAAAGGTTATAACGTGAGACAGGCGATTATTGCAGTAGGAAGTGGTGGAGTTGCTGGTAGAGGATTAGGAAAAGGGTTGCAAAGCCAACTTCGGTTTCTGCCTGAACGAAATACAGATTTTATTTTTGCATCTGTAGCAGAAGAAATAGGATTTATGGGTTCCATAGTCTTAGTAGGTTTGTATGGTTTTGTGTTTTGGCGAATGGTAAAAATTATGGAGTTTGCACGTGACGACCTTGGTATGTATATTGTTGGTGGGGTATTATGGATGCTCCTTGGGCAAGTACTCATTAATATTGGTATGAATATCGGACTCATGCCAGTAACCGGGATTCCGCTTCCCTTTATGAGTTATGGCAGAAGCTCGCTTTTGGTAGTATGTATGGCACTAGGAATTGTGCAAAATGTTGCTATACAAACTAAAGCGTTGCGGTTTTAAAGTGAAGTGCTATACTGCAGGTATGAAAAAGCTAGATATTAAAAAAATTATGAGTTGGCTTGGGTTGGTACTACGTTGTCCCATTTGTGGTATTAAGTATAATTTGGATAATACCCAAGTATTAGAAAGCCAGCAGAGCCCAGACTCGCCAGATACTCGGTTGCTTATTCATTCGGATTGCCAGAAGTGTAAAAGTTCGGTTATGTTTAATATAGATATAAATGGTGCAGATATTTTTAGTGTTGGAATGGTAACGGATTTGACCTCAAATGATTCTGCAAAATTTAGCAGGTTAGAGCCTATTGACGTTAATGAATGCATTGCGCTTCACAAGAGCTTAAAGAATTTTCGAGGTGATTTTATTAAAGTATTTGGAAAACATAAAGTTTAAGATTTATTTAAAGAAACACCTCAGAGATATGAAAACTATATCACCGGGTGTTTTTTGTTTATCCGACACAGTACCAGACTTGCCAAAACATAGCCTTTTTGTTACACTGCCTCCACTATATATTGGTGGAAACCAAAGTTTTGTACTATTAATTTACTAGTGTCCATGGAAAAAGTTGCATTACAGCTACATAGCCAAAACCGCTCCGTCATTCGTGGTTTAGTTAATAAACTGCGTAAAGGGGGCTTGCTGCCAGCAGAGTTGTATGGTCATAAGCAAGCTAATAAACACTTAGCGGTAAATCAGATTGAATTTGAAAAGTTATTTCGTAAAGCTGGAGAAAGCACGATTATTCAACTGAAAATTGAAGACGGCGGTTTTCATAATGTTTTAGTACACGATGTGCAGCGTCACTACCTTACTAACCGTCCCATTCATGTGGATTTTTACGAGGTAAGTATGACAGAACGTCTTAAAGCAACTGTTGCTTTGGAATTTATGGGCGACGCTGCCGCTGTAAAAGCCCTTGGCGGTACGTTGGTACGGGTGCTTGACCAAGTTGAAGTAGAATGTTTACCAGGGGATCTTCCGCATAATATTGAAATTGATATTAGCAAACTGGCCACATTTGAAGACGTAATAAAAGTAAGTGATCTGTTAGTTTCAGATAAGGTAAAAATGCTTACTCCTTTGGAAGAACTGGTAGCAAAAGTACAACCTCCTCGCGATGTTGAAGCAGAGCTTGCTGTGCCCGTAGTAGAAGATGTAAGCACAGTTGTTGTTGAAAAGAAAACTGACAAAGAAGCCGAAGAAGCGGTAGTAGAAAGTTAAACATATTCTCGCAGTGTTCCCTCAGGCTACCGAGGGAACTTTTTTTAAAACCTTTGTTTCTGCATGCTAGAATATATATATATATGGGTCGCAGAAGAAAACCAAACAAAAACAAACACCAGTCGTTTTTATTAACTTTACCCGCACCAGAACACCGTTCTCATATCGGTTTAGTGCTGGCGATTGTTGGCGTCTGTTTGGTTTTGATAGGAATTGGTGTATGGAGTTATTTTTCTTATAAAGAACCAGTAGCAAATCTTGGTAATGCATATAGAAAAATTCTTACTGCTCATGAACTAGAGCATGATTATGCACGAAGGCAGGTACCAGAAGATATTGGCCGGCGTTCATCAAATACCATCACGCGTCCTTTTACTTTACCTATATTAATGTATCACCATGTTGGGATACTGCCTGAACACGCAGATGCAATAAGGCAGGATTTAACAGTATCTCCACAAGATTTTGAAAAACAAGTTGCCTGGCTTGCACATAATGGTTACAGCTCAGTAACTTTAGAACAGTTCTTGCAGTCTCAAGAGGCAGGACCACCGCTCCCAAAAAAAGCAGTGGTACTTACTTTTGATGATGGCTATAAAGATGTTTTCGATTTAGCAGTGCCAATTTTAAAAAAGTATAATTTTATAGGCAGCTTTGCAATTATCACTCGTTATGTGGGCAATCCTGATTACGCTACCTGGGAACAAATTTCGCTTGCGCAGAGTTTAGGTATGGAGATTGTATCTCATACACAAAATCACTTTGATGGAAAAGATCCCAAATATTCAAGCCAGTTTATTACAGATAACTTAGCAGGTTCACTTGCAGATCTTTCCTTGCACGGCATTGTCACACGTGTACTTATTTACCCATATGGTCATTACACTCCGCTTTATATTAAGCAGGCGATGGAGGCAGGATTTGCCATGGGTTTAACTGTGCATTTTGGCAAAGTACTAGATCTGGCAAACCTTATGGAGGTACCCCGGCTTCGGGTGCATGGTAAGCAAGATTTTATAGCTTTTACTAAATATTTTACAAATTAGAACAGGTTTAAAATAAAGAAACGGTTCACCTTATTCTGGTGAACCGTCTTCTATTTCTTGAGTATCATATAGCGCTGCTAAAATACCAAACGCAAGTGCTAGATGCAAGAACATAAAGCAGGTAAAGTGGTTGTGGCTAGATTCGGGCGCAATGTAAATAAACCCATTCATAGCCAGTGTGTAGCTTGCAGGCAAAACTATGCCACGTGCCCCCAGCTTTTTCCAGCAATAGTAGCTTAAGTAGGTGGGAAGGAATACCAAAGAGGGAACAACTACAAAAAAGAAAATCATAAAGATATCTCTTTGGGTAGGCAGGTGATTATTTGGCAGAAAACCCGCAACCCCCACAATTATTGCAAGTAATAACCCCATTATTGCCAAGTCAATCATGTATTGTGTCCTCCAGTTGAGTAAGAGAAGTTTTGGTTTAATTTCGTATTATAGCATATCTAGTTAATTTTTTCAAGTCATTTTTATAGGTTGGTTTTGAGTTAAAGACTAGCTTTACAGTTTTAGTAATAATTTTTTTGCTTGAAGGGTCAGTTTCTAAAAGCAATATCCCGCCTAAATTTAGGCGCTGTTTGCTTTCTGTAATACATTTTTGTATAAGCACATGTGTATTACTACCATCAGTAATTGCAGATCTTGGTTCAAATTTTAAAGCAGACTTTAGTTTTATATAGTCTGCGAGTGGTACGTAGGGTAAGTTGGCAATAATAATATCAAACGTGCCCTGAATATTTTGAAACAAATTACTTTCAATAAAATGAATATGTGGCGTTTTTAAGTTTTTTGCATTGAACTGAGCAACGCGTAAAGCTTTCCTTGAGATATCGCTGGCGTATATAATAAGCTGCGAGCCGTTATCTGCGCGGGAGTTTTTTGCAAGCGTAATTGCAATGCAGCCACTGCCTGTACCTAGATCCAGTATAGTAATCTTTTTTTTATTTCTACTATTTAATTTTCTCTTTTCTACTTCGCTAATCACGAGGTCAATAAGTGTTTCTGTTTCAGGCCTGGGGATAAGTGTGTCTGGAGTAACTCGGAATAGTAAGCCGTAAAATTCTTTTTTACCAATAAGGTATGCAATAGGCACGCCAGTATTTCGTTTTTTGCAAAGTTTTGTATACTGCAGAACTTGTTTTGGCGTCAATTTTTTATCCCTGTGCATATACAAAAACTCCTTGGAAACCTTTAGAGTATGCGCAAGGAGTAGATCGTTTTCTATGGTTGGGAATTGTGTGAGTGCTTGTGCTATAGTCATTTACTCAACCGTTCCTTTTTTAATGCAAGGTCTGCTTTATATAAACTTTCAAAAATCGCTTCAAACTTTCCTTCCATGATTAAGTTTATTTGGTTAAAGTTTTGGTTTATCCGATGGTCTGTAACGCGGTCCTGAGGAAAGTTGTAGGTTCTAATTTTTTCGCTCCGATCGCCCGTGCCAATTTGACTATTACGGGCGTTTTTTATTTTATCTTCTTCAATTTGACGGTAGTGCGCTGCTACCCGGGCACGAATAACATCGAGCGCTTTTTCTTTATTTTGTGCTTGGGAGCGCTCGTCTTGGCACTGAGCAGTTATACCCGTGGGAAGGTGAGTAATTCTAATTGCTGAGTAAGTAGTATTAACACTCTGGCCACCGTGACCAGAAGACGTAGTGGCCTCTATTTTAAGATCTTTTGGGTCAATATGAAAATCTTTTTCTTCAATTTCTGGGAGTACTGCAACAGTAATAGTAGAGGTATGTACGCGGCCAGATTTTTCGGTTTCTGGAACTCGTTGTACCCGGTGCACTCCAGATTCAAATTTAAATACACTAAAAGGTCCTGGAGTTCCCTTACCAGTTACCTCAAAAATTATTTCCTTGAAACCTCCGACATCGCTTTTGGAAGACGAAACAATATGACTTCGCCAGTTACGCGATTCTGCGTACTTAGCGTATGCACGAAACAGCTCTGCGGCAAAAAGTGTTGCTTCGTCTCCTCCTGCGCCAGCACGCATTTCTATAATAATATTATTATCGTCTCGTTCGTCTCTTGGTAAAAGTTCAGTTTCAATCGTCTCTGTTAGTTTTGCTGCTTCAGCCTGAAGGCGAGGAAGCTCTTCCTCCACCAGAGCTTGTAGCTGCGGATCTGTATCAGCCGCAATGTGTGTGGTGTCTGTAATTTGTTTTTCAAGTTTTTCTAAAGAGATAATTTTTTCTACAACTGAAGAAAGCGCAGCTTGGCGTTTGCCTAAGCCCGCAAGATTGGCACCACTTCCAGTGCTCAGTTGTTCTGTGAGGGAGTTGTACTCGTCGAGAATTTTTTGAAATGCTTGATTCATAGCTATAGCTTATCAAAGTAACACAAAACCATCCATACACCTGGATGGTTTTAGAGGGAGTATTCCACAGAGTTACTTTTTTTCTGCGCGAGTTTTTCGGGTCTTTTTAGGTTTAGCTTCAGCTTTAACTTTTGCTGCAACTTCAGTACGGCGTTTAAATCTATCTACTGTTCCAGTGGTGTCTATAAGTTTTTGCTTCCCTGTATAAAAGGGGTGGCACTTGCTACAAATTTCTGTATGTAGTTCCGCAAGCGTTGAGCCTGTTGAAAAAGTGTTGCCGCATGCGCACGTAACAACAGTGTTTGTATAATAGGTTGGATGAATTGCTTGTTTCATGTGAGTAATTTATTTGGTTGAAAATTTTTGAAGTAAGGAATTATATAAAATATCCAATATAGTATACCGAGGCTTGCCTTTTTGGTCAAGGGATGGTACAATTTCTAAGTAATTAATAAGCATATCCCATAGTTATTCTGTCCGCAGAGCGCGGATTAATGGGATAGAAGCACAAGGATAACACTATGAAAGATGTATCGTTATTAGATTTGCTTAAAAGCGGCGCTCATTTTGGCCACACCACCAGCCGGTGGAACCCCAAGATGAAGCCTTTTATTTTTGCTGTTAGAAATAATATCCATATCTTGGATCTAGAAAAAACAAAAAAGCATTTGCTCAAAGCACTCAGCTTTTTAACAGACGCTGCGAGCAAAGGCCAGGTGGTGTTGTTTGTTGGTACCAAGCGGCAAGCAAAAGATATTATTCGCACAGCTGCAGAAAGCTGTGGTAGCCCCTTTGTTAACGTGCGTTGGTTGGGTGGCATGTTTACGAATTTTAAAACTATTCAAAAAACTATTAAGAAACTAGAAAAATTACAGGAAACACAGGCAGGTGCAGACTTTGATGTCCGCTATACTAAAAAGGAACGTTTAATGATTGAGCGAGAAGTAGAAAAGTTGACTAAACTATTTGACGGAGTAAAAGACATGAAGCGTTTGCCAGACATTATTTTTGTAGCAGACGTAAACTATGATGATATCGCAGTAAGAGAAGCTCAGAAAACTAAAGTAAAAATTGTGGGCTTGGTGGATAGTAATAGCAGCCCTGAAGGAATTGATTATATTATTCCATGCAACGACGACGCAACTAAAGCTGTTGAGCTTATGGTGACCATGGCGGCTGAAGCTGTTTTGGAGGGAAAATCTCGCGCAACCGCTCTTAAACCACAAGAGATTATTTAGCAGCCACATTAATGCAAAAAATTAAAAACTACGTATGAGTACAGATTTAATTAAAGAACTAAGAGAACTTACTGGTGCTGGGATGATGGATATTAAGGAGGCTTTGACTCAGACTGGTTCTCAAAAAGAAGAAGCTATTGCGTTCCTTCGAAAAAAGGGTTTAACCAAAATGACCAAGAAGCAGGACCGGGTAGCAAAGGAAGGCTTGGTAGAAAGCTATATTCACCCGGGAAGTAAACTTGGTGTATTAATCGAGGTAAACTGCGAGACAGACTTTGTAGCCAGGACAGATGATTTTAAAGCTTTGGTAAAAGATTTAGCACTGCATATTGCTGCAGCTAACCCGCTGTACATTAGTCGCGAAGAAGTGCCCGGCGAAGTTGTAGAAAAAGAGCGAGAAATAGTTCGTGCCCAAGCCGAGGGTAAGCCTTTGGACATTGTAGATCGTATGGTAGAAGGTAAACTGGAAAAGTATTTTGAAGAAGTCTGTTTACTAGAGCAAAAATTTATAAAGGATCAGGATAAAACTATTAATCAGTACATTGCTGAGTCAGTTGCTAAAATGGGAGAAAACGTTCAAGTACGTCGTTTTTCACGGTTCGTGCTAGGAAACTAAATAGTTTAGATTTTTAGTTTTGTGAATTTTCAAATTGTACCAAATATTATTCTTTTGATTGCCATTCTTGCTTTGGTATTGATTATTGCCAGGCGTATCCCAGAAGCAACAAAAGCAGAAGAGGAAGAACAACATTCATCCGGCGTACCCGCTCAAGCCCCATCGGGCTGGCGGGTCGCTTTTGTCTTTGCTTTGAAGCGGTTGTGGCATTTTATTTTAGAAGCAAAAGACTTAAAACCTCAAGCCCACACCGCATACCGAATAAAAAAGATTTTTAAAAAAAAGCAGCAACCAATAGGGCCTGCTAAAGGTTTGTATAAAACAGTACCTCCAGAAGAACCTAAACCCAAGTTGCCGGGAACCGAAGCAGAGCTGCTTGAGTTTATTAAACACAATCCAAAAGATTTGCAGGGCTTTGTAAGATTGGCAAAATATTACCTTGATAAAGATCAGTTTACAGAAGCAGTAGGAGTTTACGAGTATTTAACTAAGCTTGAGCCAGGTAATCCAGGTTTTCATGCCAAGCTTGGGTTTGCCTATTATCAAATCGAAAACTATGAACGCGCTGTAGAAAGTTTTCAAAAGTCTTTAGCTCTTGATTCAGCCCAACCGAACCGCTATTATAATCTAGGTTTAGCTCAGGAAGCCATAGGTGAAATGACAGCAGCGCGCAAAGCATTTAAACAAGCCCAAAGTTTAGATCCACAAAATTCTAAGTATCGTATTGCACTTAACACGCTAAACAGAAACATCCGCGAAACGAGAAAAGGAGAATGAACTTTGATCCTGGAAAATCTCCAGGATTTTACATTGTCAAAAAAGTAAACTTTATATTTCATTAGAAATGATATTGTAAATTTAATTCAAAAAGCTGCTAGTTTAGTTGAAAATATTAAGGCTTGAAAAAAAGTCAGAATATGTTAATAATATATAGGTTCATTCCGCCGTTGTAGCTCAGTTGGTAGAGCATCTCCATGGTGAGTCACAATACTCTTGCCCTTCATAGCAGTAATGCTATGTTGCCACCCGAATAACGGTTAAAGCCCAGCCACAGTTTTGCTTTTTTTACAAAACTAGAAAAACTGGAGTTGGGTCAGACCGTAGCGCGCTTTCCGCGCTCGAACGACTGACAAGGGCTCCGTAGCACCGGAGAAGATACAGTCTAACCCTCATATAATGCGACCAGCAGAAGTTGAGGTGTAAGTGAAGGAGAAGGTCATCGGTTCAATCCCGATCAACGGCTCCAGAAAAAACAACCCGCCACAATGGGTTGTTTTTTTGAAAAACTATACAAAAGAGGTATGATATAAATCTTGGGGTTTACAAGAACATTTCACAGGGGGATTAATCATGTTATATCTAAAAGAGTTAAGCCGTGAGGAGTTGTTAGCTATTAACTCATCTGATAATGAGCACAGAGTGCCTGCAATAGAAATATATGCAGCAGGAGACATGGCTATGGAGCATTGGTACGGCAGAGGTTGTGGCGGGTGCTACCTTTTACACTTGGTAAACCAAGAAGATGCTCGTGCTGAGTGCGCCTACATCAGAAGCCTATTGCAGCAAGAACACAAAAAATGTCGACATTTTTCTGGAAGTTGCAAAGCAGCCGCGGGTGCGGTGCTGGTATACGAAAACAATGGTGGCAGAAAGTGTGTTGAGTTCCAACACTTTAATACTTTTGTACCTACTGGAGAACCTAAATTTCGGGAAGTATCTGTTTTGAAGTATGGACTAAGCGGGTTCCTAACCGGTGCGCATCTGGGGCGTTTATCTGCATTGGCAGGTGAGGATCCAAGAGTACCTCCGTTTGTCGCTGGTGAGCAGGTTCATCGTATGGGTTCAACAGTAGATTACTGGTATATGCATGCTCTTCCATTTGGTAATCAAGCAAAGTTTTTTACTACTGGTCGGGGCCCTGGAGTGGATCTGGTGTTTATCAAGGAAGTCGAATATTTTGACCAAGAGCAAGTATGGGGCGTACGCTTTAGTGGTATGGAAAGTTTCTACCCAGCAGCTTGTTTTTCAAAAAAAGGCAATGGATTCTTTGATACTAAATGGAACCCTTTTTCTCCTTCAGTGGGGTAGGTTTAAAGAAAGTTTGCCTCCTTATTTGTTCTGAGCACCTTATTTGTACAGTAAGGTGCTTTTTTGTACTATTTTATTGACTGTGCGATAAATGTATGCTAGGATATTTTTTCATTTTGCTATTTGTTGAAAATACATTGTGAAAGGAGGACTGTATGAAGGCAGGATTTAGACTGAGACACCACCTTGTCCCTGTACCAATAGAAAAAGCTATTACGCTAGCGGAAGAAATTGGTACGCGAGTTAAGATGCCAAAGCAGGTTGAAAGAATGCCAGGTATTCCCAAAGGTCAAAGTCTTATTGCAGTAGTATGTAGTCAACAAAACAAACATACTACTAACGTGACAGGACGAGAAAACTTTGACAGATTTTTTCACCACTTACAAGCTGGTATCTTTGAAAAAGCCGAGCTTTTTCTGGTTCCAGAAGACCGACTCGTGGAATGTCTCCACGAAGACAAAATTTGGTTTACCGAAAAGTTCAAATCTAAAGGGGTAAAGCGGTAAATGCTACAAATCAGGATTCCACTTATTTTCTAGTGGAGTCCTTTTTATTTCCTTTGAATGAGAGTTTGTACTACTATAGCTATATATGCAATACAATAACTTAACCCCAGAAGAAGAGCGTGTAATTGTGCACAAAGGTACAGAAGCACCATTTACTGGAGAGTATGACCAACTTTTTACTCCAGGTACCTATATATGCCGCAGGTGTAATACCCCGCTTTATTCTTCTAAAACTAAATTTGATGCAGGATGTGGTTGGCCCGCATTTGACGATCATTTCCCAGGCTCAGTAACCACACATACAGATGCAGATGGTATGCGCACAGAAATTGTGTGCGCAAATTGTGGCGCGCATTTAGGCCATGTATTTGAAGGTGAACATTTAACAGAAAAAGATACCCGCCACTGCGTTAATTCGCTTTCTATAAAGTTTATCCCCGAAGGAAAAGACATGCCAGCAGTAATTAAAGAATTATAATATGGAAAAAGCAGTTTTGGGAGGTGGATGTTTTTGGTGTTTAGAAGCTTTTTTTAATGAGCTTAAAGGCGTTGAGAAAGTTGTTTCTGGTTATGCGGGTGGTCCGTCAGCTGACCGGTTACCCAATCCAACCTATGAGCTAGTATCTATGGGAAGCACTGGTCACGCAGAAGTTGTAGAGATTACGTTTGATCCAGGTGTGCTAAGTTTTGAAACACTTCTTACTATCTTTTTTGCAGCCCACGACCCAACTACCCTAAATAGGCAGGGAAACGACATTGGGGAGCAATACCGTTCGATTATTTTGTATGAAAACGAAGAACAAAAGCAGCGTGCAGAAAAAAAGATTCAAGAGCTCACTGAAGCAAAAAAATTTAGCGATCCAATAGTGACGCAAGTAGTTCCGCTTGATACATTTTATACTGCAGAGGAATACCACCAGAACTATTATAAAAATAATCCTAACCAGCCATATTGCTCATTTGTTATTTCGCCAAAAATGAAAAAGCTGCGAGAAGAGTTTAAGGATTTACTTAGATAGTCTGTTATGAACAATGCAAGGCCTTTTTGTTTTGGGTGTAAAAAATCTTAAGAAAGCTGATTCTAATAAAATTCTTTTATTCAAACTAAAACACCCCGCTTTAGCGGGGTGTTTTAGTGGTGGGCAGGAGAGGATTCGAACCTCTGAAGGCATAAGCCAGCTGATTTCATTTAATTCTATTGTTTCCAATAGGCATGGACTATATCTTTACCATTTCCACCAATAGGTGGTTTAGGTATTCCGGTATCTAGTCTCTACGGTGCCCCTTCGTTTTTCCTTATTCCGTTCAGCCAGGACTGCGTCCTAGCTTTACTACATTTCGGAAAAGCCTCGGTTCATCCCAAATTACTTATCACTAGTGTTTTAAAAAGACTCTTGGCTCGCGATGGCCTGGCTTGCCAGGACAAGCTCGTGTCGAATCTTTTTAAAACCGCAATTGTGATCAAGTAATTTGGGAGCCCTATAGGCCCAAAGGGTTCCCACGGTGTTCGCATATCCATTCGGACTTAGCCTTCACCGTTATCCCGGAAAGTTCATCTAGTAGTTTCCTAATAGAGCTGCAATTTTTTACAGTCAGCCCCCGTTGACCACTTGGGTACCTACCCCTAGGTGTTTAATTTCAAAGAGATTTTGGATATTAAATCTAATATATCTCTAAGAAGTTTTTTGTCGCTATAGCGTATATGCAATACACCATAGGGAGCTATTCTGCTACTATTTTTATTCTTGCGGATATAAGGCTTGGTAAATTGTTTCTTATTTACTTTAAGTAAATGAGTCCAATACTTAATCAGGTCAGTAAGCTTTTGGGAAGAAAAACAGTACAGGTAGAATTTTATCCTATTTCTCTGAACCCCGCAAATATCATTAAGGAACCGAAAAAATATTTGTATGGCTTGAGGAGAGGTATTTGTAAAGTCCACTGTCTTGCCAGTTTTTGCTCCTTCTCCTAAGTAGAGCATTAAGGCAGCAATTTCGAGAAATTTATCTTGCAGGCTTAATTTTGTCCTGTAGGTATAAGTTTTTAGCTGTTTTTCAAAACGTATTTTATTCTGGACTGCAGGTGTCCTCCGAGGGATATTGTTCTTTTCTAAAAATCGATAGATTTGGCGCATCGAAAAGTTTGTTACTTGAGATATTTCATAAGCGCTTAAGCCTTTAGCATACAGCATTATTATACTTTTTTTATTTTCCTTCATAGTAGATAGCAATATTTATACAGTCACCTTATTTTAACATAATTTTAAAAAATATTAACAAATAAAAAATCCGGAAGGGTGAGCTTCCGAACTTTTGTTACACATAACCAAGTATTCTACGAACCAAACATATTGCCAGGTTAATACCGCAGCTCCACAATAAGTTATTCAGATACAGCTTTCGTACCTCATCCATGGGGAGACTATCCGTGGTAGCGTACCTGCCCGCTGTGTACATACTTCCTAAACAAAGCACTCCTGCGCTTACAGCTCCCAGAGGAGACAAAAATACGGTTGCATAGCCAGTGCATATACCGCAGACAGTGGTGAGAAGTATAGTAGCGCATTTCCCCGAATGTATTGCTAAACAACATACTCCTACAAGAGAGCTCCAAAGGATAATGTTGAATAAAGGTTCGCTTATGGTGTGGCTTGCCCGCAGGGGGATAAGGCACATCACAAAACTTAGGACACCAAGAAAGAATACTTGATAGTTTTTGAACTCCGATAATTTTTCGTGGGTCGGATTTGGACTTGGAGTTCTCACATTCATTCCTCCTCGTGGACACATGGACTCTTTTTACAACAAGGTTGTAGCCGGCAGACTCCAGTGGCTCGCGTAAGCCACGGGATATCATAGCCTAAAGCAGTATCTGGGTCAACCCGGATTTTCGTAGTGTATACTATAATTATGAATCTTTTTTCAGTTGTAATTACTGTTGCAGGGCTTGCCTTATTCGAAACTGTTAGCAGTATTGATAACGCAATTATTAATGCCGAGGTGCTTGGTACTATGGGGCCAAGAGCGCGAAAGTGGTTTTTGTTTTGGGGACTACTATTTGCAGTTTTTATTGTCCGTGGATTACTCCCGTGGCTTATTGTTTGGCTCGCAACTCCGGGGGTAGGGCCTTGGGGAGCCTTGACTGCTGCGTTTAGTAACGATCCATCAGTACTCGTAGCCGTAGAGCATGCAGCACCAGTACTGCTTGCAGGTGGCGGTACATTTCTGGTGTTTTTATTTTTTCACTGGCTGTTTTTAGAACCCAAAAATTATGGAATTAAAGGTGAAAAATTTTTTCACTCCCAAGGAGTATGGTTTTATGCGGTTGTCTCAGTACTGCTTTCTGTATTAGTTTGGGTAGCCCGTAAAATTAACCCTATTATGGCTTTTGGCGCAGTAATTGGTTCAACTGCATTTTTTATAACTCATGGGTTTAAAGAAAATGCAGAAAAAAGTGAACAACAGCTCATGAAAGGCCATTTGTCAGATTTTAGTAAAATTTTGTATTTAGAAATAATTGATTCTACTTTTTCAATTGACGGAGTATTAGGTGCTTTTGCCTTTACCTTGTCTGTACCTTTAATTATCTTAGGAAATGGACTTGGTGCTATAGTCGTGCGTCAACTTACCCTAGGGAATATTGATAAGATAAAAAAGTACATTTTTTTAAAAAACGGCGCCATGTATTCTATTTTAGTACTCGGTGTGGTGATGCTTGCAGATGCGTTTGGTATACATATTCCTTCGTGGGTTTCGCCAGTTACTACGTTTATAGTAGTCGGCGGATTTTTCTACAAATCCAAGCGCAGTTTGGCGACGTAAAGCAGTTTATTACCTGGCTGGATTTTTTTTAAGGTTTTAGGTATAATTTGCATTACAGTCTAATACGTGCCGGTGTAGCTCAGTTGGTTAGAGCA
>OBEQ011864182.1_pt1 | contig 18913 bp, 12 predicted proteins | sample 1670901 | NCBI WGS metagenome assembly OBEQ01 (sample SAMEA104232315, study PRJEB22302) | groundwater metagenome | biome: forest; feature: aquifer; material: groundwater | place: USA | collected 2011-08-07 | depth 5.4 m
AGGTCGCACATGGACGCGCAGGTCTTGGAACGACGGCATTTTCGTCGGATGGACATTGATGTGTCGGTAAAGATCGGCCGGCTGGACGCCGCCGCCGACGCCACGATCGAGCCGATTGTCGCACCCGCGAAGAACATCAGCCTCGCCGGTGTGTATTGCTACCTCAAGGCGCCGAGCGATCTTGCGGTCGGTGACGCGGTCATGTGCTCGATCAATGTGCCGCCCGCGGAGGCGAAGATATTTCCATTTGCGCGGCTTCACAGCAAGGGGTGGGTAACGCGTGTCGATCAAATCTTAACCGGCCGGCGGGCGGGCGAGATCGCCTCGGGCGAGCAGCTGGTCGGCATTGCGATCGCGTTCGCGTCGGATGCGACCGCGCTGGCGACATTCGAGTGATGGCTGTGTGCAGGAGGGCGCGCGAAACCCGCATGGATTGCAGCGACGCACGTGCACCGCGTGAGGCGACGCACCGTTTGGTCCCCGGCTGGTCCCGGCTTGCCCTCAGCGTGTTCGTCGGCGCCGCAACGCTGGTCGGCGCGGGATGCTCGCGCAAGGGTGGGTCCAGCACCGCGGGCTTGCGCCTGTGGTATTGGATGACCGACCGCGAAGACGCCTTCAACGAGCTGGCCAAGCGGTACAAGCAGGAGCACGGCGTCGACGTGCGCTGCGAGCTGTATGCGCCCTCCGATCTCTATTCGCAGAAGGTCCGCGCGGCCGCGCAGACCGACGGTCTGCCGGATATCTACGGCGTGCTCGGCGAGCTGCGCGACGTCGCGAGCTTCGTGAAGGCCGGCCACGTGCTGTCGCTGACCGACGCGCTCGAGGCGAACAATAAGGAATGGGAGAAGGTTTTCTTTCCGGTCGCCCTCGAGATGAATCGCTTCAAGCCGGGGAACAATTACGCAGCACCGCCCGGCACGTACGGCGTGCCGATCGACGTCATGAACATCCAGGTCTTCTACAACAAGAAGCTCCTCAAAGAGCTTGGTCTCGACCCTGAGCATCCGCCGCAAACGTGGGACGCGTTTCTCGACGCGGGCAAGCGGGCCAAGGCCAAAGGCATGACGGGCTTTGTCAGCGGATGGGCCGAGCTGTGGATGGTCGACTGTTTCGCGACGAACTACGCCGTCCACCTCATGGGCATGGAGAAAGTGGCCGCCACGTTCCGTGGTGAGAGGCGGTACACCGAGCCCGAGTGGATCGCCGTGCTGCACCTGTTCGAGCAGATGCGCGACAGCGGCCTGCTCGCCGATGGCATCGTGACGATGGGCAACAAGCAAGCCGAGCAGCTCTTCGCGAACGAGCAAGCGGTCTTCGCCTTCAACGGCACGTGGGGCGTCAATGTGTTCCAAAGTATGAACCCCAACCTGGACTACGGTGTCATGATGCTGCCCGTCGTCGACAAGAGCCGGCCGATGGTGACGTGGGGCGGTGCGGGCTCGAGCTTCATGGTGAACGCGAAGTCGCAGAAGGCGGCCCAGGCCGTGGACTTCCTGAAGTGGCTGACCGCCGAACCGCAGCAGCGCTACTTGCTCGAGCAGACCAACAACATTCCCGCCAATCAGCTCGCCGCCACGAATCTTCCTCCGAAGCTGGCGGCATTCGCCGACGCCATGAAATCGGTGATTCACCCGCGGCTGTTCGACGTGCAAGAGCGCTCCGTCGTGATCGAGGGGTTCGACAAGGGCATCCAGTCGATCTTGATCGGCGAGCAGACCCCACTGCAAGTGGCGCAAGCGGTGCAACAGGTCAAGCAGCGCGAGGAAGCGCGGCAAGCCTCGCTGCAGAGCGATCATGCGACACGCTAGCCAGGAGCCACGATGCGTGCGGTGACCCGTTCGCTCAACGCCGAAACCGTGGCGCCGTACTTGTTTATCCTCCCCGCGATCGCGCTCTTTCTGGTCTTCAGCATCTACTCGTTCTCGCTGCTGACCTACCTCAGTCTGTTCGAGTGGGATGGCATCAGCCCGATGAAACAGTTCGTCGGTCTGGCCAACTACTGGTACGTCGTTGCCCAGGACCACGTCTTTTGGCAATCGTTTAAACAAGCCGGGTTTCTCACGCTCCTGGCAATCGTCTTCCAGAACACGCTCGCGCTGCTGCTGGCCATCGCCGTCAATCAGAAGTTGTCGCTCAGCGGCATCTACCGGACGCTGTTCTTCTTGCCGCCGATCCTCTCGGAGATCGTCGTCGGCTTGATCTGGGCGTGGATCTACGACGGCAAGTTCGGCATCTTCAACGAAATGCTCCGGGCGATCGGCCTCGGGCATTTTGCCCGCAGCTGGCTGGCCGATCCGCACACCGCACTCACGGCCGTCGGCATTATCCATATGTGGAAAGGGTTCGGCTGGGGCTTCGTGATTTTCCTCGCGGGCTTGCAGACGATCCCGCACGACCTCTATGAAGCCGCCACCGTCGACGGCGCGAGCGCGTGGGCGCAGTTCCGCCACATTACGCTGCCGATGCTGGTCCCGGTGTTCGTGGTCGTCTCGGTGCTGACGATCCTCGGCACGATGCAGATCTTCGCGCTGATCATGGCGACGACACAGGGCGGGCCGGCGTTCCACACCGAGGTGCCGATCACGCGCATCATGAGCAGCATGCAAGGCTCCTCGCGCCTCGGCTACGCCTGCGCGCAGGGCATCGTGTTCGGCATCATCTTGTTGACGGTGTCGCTGCTGCAGATGCGGCTGTCGCGCCGGATGGAGGGTGCTCGATGACCCGCGTGCAGCGCATGCTCCTCGTCCAGCGATTGAAGCAAAAGGCGCAGCACACGCTCTCCCACGCGCTGTGCCTGCCGATCGCGCTGAGCTGCGTGTTTCCGCTGGTGTGGATGATCTCCTCGAGCCTCAAGACGCAGCAGACCGTGTTCCGCGACTACTCGCTGATCCCGATGCCCGCGCACTTCGAGAACTACGCGCTGGCGTGGACCAAAGGCCACTTCGGCACCTACTTCGTCAACTCGCTCGGCTACACGGCGGTCACCGTCGCGGGCGTGCTGGCGCTCTCATCGATGGCCGCGTACGCGTTCTCGCGCTTCACGTTCGCGGGCAAAGGCTTCCTCTATAAGCTCCTGCTCTCGACGATGCTCGTGCCGATCCCGGGCTCGTTCGTCGCGCTCTACATTCTGCTGACGCAGTTCGGCATGATCGACAACTTGACCGGCCAGGTGATGCCGCGGCTCGGCTACATCCTGCCGCAGATCAACGGCGGGCTACCGTTCGGCATCTTTATTATGAAGCCGTTCTTCGACGCGATTCCGAAGGAGCTCGAGGAGTCCGCGAAAGTCGATGGCGCCGGAATCTTCGAAGTGTTCTGGCACATCATGCTGCCGCTGGCGCGGCCCGCGCTGGCCGTCGTCGCGTTGTCGACGCCGCTCGCGGCCTGGAACGAATTTTTGCTCGCGTACTTGGTGTTTTCGCGGCACGAGCTCATGCCGTTGCAGCGAGGGCTATTGGCGTTCCATGGGGCGCACCTGACCGACTACCCGCTCCTGATGGCGGGCATGGTCATCTCGGTGCTCCCGGTGGTCGTCATCTATCTGGTGATGCAGCGTTACATCATCCAAGGCATCACCGCCGGAGCACTGAAAGGTTAATTACAAGGTAACCGCGCGAGTGAGGCGCGCAAGCAAGGAGGCAGGGCAATGAGTACCAGAGGGAGCGTGTGGTTGGTAGTGACCGTCAGCCTGGTGGCTCCAGCGCTGGCGTGGGCCGAGACCGGCGTCTCGGCAAGTGGCGGGGCCACGGGGGCTCCGCATACAGCGCAGACGCAGGCCGCGCCGTCAGGGGAGTACGACTTCGGCGACTTTACGTCGGAGACGTTGACGACGAAGGCGTGGGAAGCGCTGAACAACGGCGACTACGCGGCGGTTGACGCGTACGCCGGCAAGTGCATCGACATGTTCGAGACGCAAGCACTCGAGCAATCGAACAGCTTGACCGACTTCGCACCGAAGGAGTCGGCGTTCAACTACTGGGCGCTGAACGACGTGGCGACCTCGTACTTCATCCTCGGCCAGGCGCGGTTGGCGCAGGGTAAGGTGAAGGAAGCGCAAGACGCGTTTCACATCGTGATCGAGAAGTACCCGTTTGCGCAGTGCTGGGATCCCAAGGGGTGGTTCTGGCACGTCGCGGAAGCGGCGAACGACAAGCTCAGCACGATCGGCACGCCGTATGACTTCGGCGACTACACGTCGTCGACGTTGACCGTCCGGGCCTGGGAAGCATTGGGCAAGGGCGACCATCGCGGTGTCGAGCTGTTCGTGAAGAAGTGCGTCGAGCTCTACGAGGAAGAGGCCAAGAAGCAGCAGGCCTCGCTGACCGCGTTCGCGCCGAAGGAGAACGCGTTCGACTACTGGGCGCTGAATGACGTCGGCACGTGTTTCTTCATCCTCGGCAAGTCGCTGAAGGACCAGAAGCGCTACCCGGAAGCGAAGGCGGCGTTTGAGCGGGTCATCAGCGACTTCAGCTTCGCGCAGTGCTGGGACCCGAAGGGGTGGTTCTGGCAGGTCGCCAAGGGTGCCAAGGAAGAGCTGAAGAAGATCGAGGTCCTGAGCCAGATCTCAGGGTAAGTTGCAAAGAACGTCGATCTCGTGCGGGTTCGGAATGCGGAGTCCATCGCGATTCCGCATTCCGAATTCTCCGCACGATGGCCGTGATCGGTGATCGCGTGTACTGCGAACGTCTCTTGGCGGCTAACGAAGGGTGGCCATGAGGAAGCTGTGGCTGGCGTTGTGCTTGATCGTCGGCGTCTGCGCGTCATCGGCGGCCGAGGCTGCGCGGGTCGAAGCGCGCGGCGACTGGCTCTACGTCGACGGCGAGCCGTTCCTCGTCAAGGGGATCGGCTATTCGCCATACCGGCCCGGCACGTCGCCGTGGGTCGGGCAGGTGAGCCTCGACACGATGGCGCAAGACTTCGAGCAGATCCGCCAGGCCGGGTTCAACACGATCCGGACATGGACTCCACTGTCGGCCGAGCAATTGGCGTTGGCTCGTCAACACGGTCTGATGGTGTTGCAAGGCATTTGGGTGGACCCCAAGGGCAACTACGATTCCGACACGTTCCGCAGCGCGGTCGTGGATGTGGTCCACAAGCAAGTCGAGCGCCTGAAGGGCAATGACACCGTCCTGGCCGTGATCATCGGCAACGAATTTTCTCCCGCTCGGGCGGCCTTGGTGGGCATCAAGTCAGTCGAAGAGGTCTTGCGCCTGGCCGCGCAAGCGGCGAAGCAGGCTGATCCGACGCGACTGGTGACCTATTCGAATTGGCCGCTGTTGAGCACGCTCGATGTCTCGATGCTCGACATCGTCGGGTTCAACGTCTATCCCTACGAGCCCATCGGCGTGTCCTATAGCTTCGGCTATCGCGGCTACATCGAGCACTTGAAGACCACGCTGGCCCACGACAAGCCGCTGCTCATCACCGAGACAGGGCTCTCCGTCTCGCCGAAGCCCGGCGCCAAGCCGGGATATGGCGGCAACACGCCGGAGACGCAAGCCCGCGACGTGGTCAAGCTGCTCGATTCGGCCTACGACGCCGGTGCGGCCGGCGCCTGCGTCTTCGAGTGGAACGACGAATGGTGGAAGCGTTCCGAGTCTCGAGGCGACGAGCGCGTCCACGATGAGAATGATCCGGAAGAGTGGTTCGGCATCACGGAGTTTCTCTCGGGTCCGTTGCCGCCCGCGCAGACTGACGCGCGCCTGCCGATCGCCGAGGTGAAGCAAGCCGGCGGCCTGGTTTCCGCCGAGCCGGTCCCGGCACCGGGCGCCGAGCCAGCCGTGCGGCCTGAGCAGCTGCGGGCCAGCCCGCGGCCTGCCTATGGCGCGCTGCAGACATTCAACCAGGCGATCCTCGTGACCCCCGCGAGCGAAACTCGCTACCAAGAGCGCATCGTTGGGTCGGTCTACGCGGAAGATGTTGTCGGCTCCGTGCGGTTTCGAATCGGGAAGGGCAAGTGGCTGTCGGCCTCCCAGGTGAGCCCGCATTGGTGGCGCGCCCAGCTTCCGGTCCCCAAGACCGACCCATCGAAGCCGCTGAAGTTCGTCATGGAGGCGCGCGACAAGCAAGGCAAGGTCCTCGTGCAGCGGGAGCGCTCGGTGTTCGTCAATGGTGTCGAGCCCGCACCGGTCGTGACGATCCAGACCGAGGCGGAGCATTTCGACGTCGGCTCGGAGCGCCAGTTCACGAAGGTCGTCATCTCGGTGGCGGATACGCAAGGTGCGCCGATGCCGAACCAGCCGGTCATGCTGTCGATCGCCGAACCCGTCAGCCAATTTGAGCTGACGCACGAAAAGCAAACCGACGAGCACGGCCGCATCGAGGTCAGCTATCCGATCTGGGATGCGGGCCTCGTGATGTTTTCGGCGGCGGTAGCCGTCGACAACCTCCATCCGACGCGCCGCGTCGGGGCGGAGCGATCGGTCGTGGTCGACAAGCGAGAGGATGTCGCGAAGAGTGCCGCGCTCACGCATCAACCGTCGGTATGGGAGCAGGGTCTGCCCGAGGCGGTCCGCCAGGCGCTGGCGCATGCGAAGCCCGCGTTTCAGCTCTTCGACCCGGGCACGGAGGCGATCGTGGACTACGCGCGGTACGGCCGGTTCGTGAACGTCGGCACGCCCGAGTACCGCTATGACATCACCGACCAGCCCGGGCTGGCGAAGGCCGTCGGCGAAGGGATCTACCCGAATGAAGAAGGCCTCATCAAAGACCCGGCGTATCGTCGCGCGCTGGAGCAGGACCTGCTCGAAGGCAACATCTGGGATCTGACCTATTCGGACAATCCACAGATCGGGTTCCTCAGGTGGGCCGGCTCGAGCGAAGAGGCGCCGGGCGTCAAACAGTTCTTCACCGCGATGACACTCGAGCGCGCCGGGCTGCTGCAACAGGCCGTCAAGGCCTACTACGCGGTGATCGTCCATTATCCGGGCACCGTCGGTTGGACCGAGTTCAAGACGCCGTGGTACGTCGGCAAAGTGGCCCGCGACAAGATCGAGGCGATCGTGCGGCTGCACCCCGAGCTCGGCCTGCGGATCGAGGGCGCGCATATCGATATCGACCATGCGTTCGATAACATTGTCGAAAACGACGTCGTGCATCCGTTCCCAGGCCAGCTGGTGCGCGTGCGGCCGGAGGATGTGAATCCGCCGACACTGGACCTCTCGACGCTGGCCGTCAAGCGCGAGATCGGCCGGGGGCGCGTGCGGCTGCGCCAGTTCGCGAACAACCATTGGCGGCTGTTGGTCGACAACAAGCCGTGGGTGATCCGCGGGATGTCGTACCAGCCGAGCGCCGTCGGCCAATCGCCCGATGACGGCACGCTCCAGCACAACGATTGGATGACGGCCGACCGCAACAAGAACGGCCTCGTCGACGGCCCGTTCGACACGTTCGTCGACGCGAACCGCAACAACAAGCAAGACCCGGACGAGCCGACGGTCGGCGACTTCCAACTCATGAAGAACATGGGCGTGAACACGATCCGTCTCTATCACCACGCTTCGAATAAGGAACTGCTGCGCCAGCTATACGATCAGTACGGGATCATGGTATTGATGGGCGACTTCGTCGGCATGTATACCGTCGGATCCGGTGCCAAGTGGGAAGATGGCACGGATTATCTGAACCCCGAGCAGCGTAAGCGGATGACCGAGAGCGTCAAGCAGATGGTCCGCGAGTTCAAGAAGGAACCGTACATCTTGATGTGGGTGCTCGGCAATGAGAACAACTATGGCGGCGTGCACGGCATCATTGGCGGCCGCGGCAACGCCTCGCAGCACCCGCGCGAGTACTACGCGTTTCTGAACGAGCTGGCCACGTGGATTCATCAGGAAGATCCGAACCACCCGGTGATGGTGGCAAACGGCGAGTGGTTGTTTGTCGACGTGATGGCCAGCGCCGCGCCGGCCATCGATGTTTTCGGCGCCAATGTGTACCGTGGCGACCACGGCTTCGGCCGCAGCTTCTTCGACGCGATCGCGCAACAGCTGGACCGACCGGTCGTGATTTCGGAGTTCGGTTGCCCGGCGTACCAGGCGAATCGTCCGCTGGAAGTCGGTGAGCTCGGGCAGGCGATGTATCATCTCGGCAACTGGGTTGACCTGGCGGACAACATGGCCGGGCGCGGGACCGGCAACGCGATCGGCGGTGTGGTGTTCGAGTTTGTTGACGAGTGGTGGAAGGCCGGCCAGCCGCCGCGTTTCTCATCGACCGTGCACGAAACCGTCCCCAACTGGTCCGGTCCCTTTCCAGGCGGCAAGAACTACGAAGAGTGGTTCGGAATCACGAGCCAGGGTGACGGAACGATGAGCCCATTCCTGCGGCAACTGCGGCTCGCATACTTTCTGTACCAGCAGCTGTGGAAGACGCCGTAAGCCGGCATCCGCAAGCTGGTTTTCTCGTCGAGAAATTCAAGAAAATCGCTTGACCAGCGTCGAGAATCGACCTATAATAAGTTTTGTTCTGAAGAGATTGTGAAATAACTTAAAAATTCCATCGAAAAGGCACACCTCTCCGGTTCAGCCGGGGACTTTGCGGCGAATTCGGCCGCGGAGCATCGCAAGATGGGGTCGCAAAGCCACGGGTCCTGAACGCCGCTCCAGCGGTCGGGGGCTCGCAAGTACGTGCGGGTCCGCAGGCCGGGGGTGATGAGGACAGCCGAGCTGCCGAAATGGCGCTCGGCTCTTTGTTTTTTTGTCCTACAATAGTAGAAGTCGCTCGATCAGCCCCGCAGCGACGGGGTTCCCGCGACAGTTTCACAGCGCGGGAAGGCAAACCCATCGTAAGATGGGGACCCTGTGAGCCAGAGATGGCCGCAGGCCTTGGGTTCGCGAGAACTCGAGGGCAAAGCCACGGGCCTTGGAAGCTGCTGATCGTCGCTCGAGACCTTCGCGAGCGGAAGATGTGATGAACAGCGCCGAGGTAGCCGGGTTGCCGAAGCAGGCAGCCCGGCTCTTTTGTTCAGGAGCTGTTCGTGTGCTGGAGTGCTGTGGGAGGCACTGCGCCGATGCCGGCGCCAACCAGGAGGCCGCTCGCGACCAGGGCGAGTCGCGATCACCGGATGATCTATTGTGAGGCTGAAAAGGGGGACATCAGCATGAAGAAAGTTGTGGGGATTGTGATGCTCGGCGCCGCGGTGATCGCCTTACCGCTGGGCGTGCGAGCGCAGACCGTCGGGCCGATCCCGGTATCGGCGACGGTCGATTCGGTGCAGTCGTTCAATTGCACGATCGTGCAGTTCCAAAATGGCGCTCGGGTCGGTGAAGTGACCCGGATGGACTTCGGCACGTCGTTCCGCGGAAAGAATACCGACGGGAGCCTCGCGGCCCTGACCTTCAGCCGGCACCACCAAATCTTCTGCGGGTTCCTGGGTCCTGCGGGCAGCATTACCACGTCGGGTACGCCGCTGAGCAACGGCACGACGACACTGCCCAACGGTGCCTACATCCAGACACCGCTGCAGGGGCAGGGTGGTGATCCTACGAAGCCGCTTCCGGGGGGGTCGATTGTCGGCACACGCTCGACCGCGGTCGGGACGCACCAGGTCTATTCCGGGCCAAGTGGAGCGACGGTGTCGTGGACCGTCGGGATCACGAACGACCCGAACAATGGGGCAACGGAATTCATTCCGCCCTCGCAGGCCGCCGGCACGTACAACGGGACCTACACCATCACCTACACACCTTCGAGCTGATGGTGATTGATCTGAAGAGATGAGGAGTGCAGGGCGTTGCCTCATCGCACTCGCCTGCCTGGTCTCCGCGCTTGTCGCGGGGGCCAGGCAGGTTTTTGCATTGGGCTTGAGCAGCAACAATCCGATCGTCGATCAAGTGCTCGCGCCGGGCGATGCGGTGCAGGGCACCATCGAGCTGGTCAGCTCCACCGATCGGCCGATCCATCTGAAAGTCTACGTGGAAGACTGGCAGTACACGCCGGCCGGCGACGGCAACAAGCAATTTGCGCCGCCCGGCACGTTGCAGCGGTCCGCATCGACGTGGATCACGTTTTTCCCGCGCGAGTTGGACGTTCCGGCGCGCGGTCAAGTGCTGGTCGACTACAGCATCCGCGTCCCGAAAGATCCGTCATTATCCGGCGGCTACTACTCCGTTCTCTTTTTTGAATCGGAGGTCAATGAGCCGGCGGGGGAGGGCAAAGACTCGGTGACGGTGAAATATGCGGCGCGCCTCGGCAGCCTGTTCAATATCACGATCAAGGGCACGGCGCAACGCCAGGCGCAGCTGACCGTCGAGTCTGTCTCGCCTCCCTCGCGGTCGTTGCCGCTGCGAGTCCATGGGGCGATCAGCAACGGCGGTAACGTCCGGCTCACGTGCGACGGATCGTTCCACGTGCTCTCGTCGGCGAATCTGGTCGCGGCGCGCGGCGAGCTGCCCCGGCGTTATCTATGGCCGGGCGTCAAAGCTCCCGTCGATCTGGAGTGGCCCGGCTCGCTTGACCCGGGAGCGTATACGGTCGTCCTGACATACGATTGCGGCGAAAACCTCATACTGGTCGAGGAGGCGTCGGCAACCGTCCGATGACCACGATCCACGAATGCCTCGCGCCCCCTCGACCTTGTCCTTTGTTCTGCTCAGCGCCTGCCTCGCGGTCTTTGCCGTAGCGGACGCAGACGCGGCATCGATCTTTCCCTCCAGCGGCCTCGAGCTGATTGTCGGCGAGCCGGCGCGAATTCCCGTCCCCGGTATCCAGCGATTCCTCATCGGTGATCCGAGTTTGGTCAGCGCGGAAATCGTCGGCGGCGCGCTCCGCATGACGCCCATCGCCGCCGGGCGCACGTATCTGATCGTCTGGACGACCACCGGGCGCGAGACGACCTCGCTGCGCGTCTTGCCGATGCGGCCGATCGCCCCGCCGCCCGAAGAAACAAAGAAATCGACGGTCGAGCACGCGGACACGATGAAGGTCGGCTACACGACCGAATACGAATATACGCGCCGCGGCCAGACGTGGTCGCGGACCGGCGAAGACACGACCAATCGCTTCGTACACACGCTGACGCCGCACATGGATACGCCGTACGGCCAATTCTCGTCGCTGTTCCAATATGATCGCGTCAACGACCTGCACGACCTGACCACCTGGTGGACGAGGCTCAACAACGCGCACCTCGGCCCGCTGCGCGACTTCGACGCGATCGCCGGCGACACATCGCTGCCGTCGATCGGCAGCGGGTTTGCCGTACAGTCGACGGGCTATCGCGGCGGCACCATGACCTATCGCGGCGGCACGCCCTGGACCGTCACCGGGCTGTGGGGCCAAGAGCGCACGGGCATCTACGGGATTCCGACGAGCGCCTTCTCGCAGGAGCGGGCCTCGTATATGACCGGCACGTACCTTTCGTATCTCGACCCGACCAAGCCGTGGTCGATGAAGGGTGCCGCGCTGTTCGGCTATGGCAGCGAACGCACACCCGTGCAGAGCGATCAGGTCATCGATCTCGTTAATACGGTCAAGTTGCTCGAGCCGTGGTCCGTCGAAAACGAGCTGGCCTTCAGCGAGCGGTCGGTCGGCTACACCATCGGCACGGCCTGGAATCGGCCTCAACACTACGCGAAGCTGACCTACCGTGACATCCCCGAAGACTTCGAAACGATCATCGGTCCCGGCGTCGATCAAGGTGAGCGCGGCGTGTTGTTCGACAGCAACTGGGCGCTGACGCAACAGCTCTCGCTGCACGGCCGGGTCGACTGGTACAAGAACCGGCTCTTTCCGAATCCCGCAGAGCCGGACGTGACAAATCTCGACACGGACGTGTATGCCGACTGGCGGCCATGGACGAACACGGGCGTGTCGGCGTATCTGAGCCGCTATCACGACCTCGGATTGTCATCGCCGCACGATGATTTCCGGATCGGCACGAGCCTGACGCAGCGGCTGCCGATGCGTTGGCTGCTGCACGCGGGCAAGGACCCATACCTCACGACGCGGTACGAGCACGCCTCGGGCCGCACCGTCTCGCTCCCGGACCTCGATTTCAGCACCGAGATCATCGGCGCAAATTTATCGCAGCCGCTCTTCTGGGGGTTCACCGCGAACGTCGGCGAGGAATGGCATTTTCTCAAGGAGACGCACACGGGCAACACGTCGCAGCCGCGCCGCTTTACCACCGGCGTCAACCATGTCTCCACATTTCGCGACGGCCGCGTACAGTTGCGCGGTCAGGTCGACTACGAGAAGGAGTCGGGTGTCGTGTCGACCAGGAGCTTCCTAGCGGGACAGGACCGGATCCAGTATGGGGCGGGGGTGACCTATCGGCCCACGCCGAATCAGGAATGGCACACCGACGGGTACATCGAGCACGTCAAGTTCGAGACCGGCCAGGCGCCTCATGTCGAGTTTTCGATTCTCAGCGGGGCGCGCATGTTGTTCGACACGCGTGTCGTACGTTGGGACCCGGCGATGATGATCGGCGGCATGGTGTTCCACGACGTCAACGGCGATCGCGTCCGGCAGCCGGGCGAGCCGGGCCTTCAGGGCGTGCGGGTCACCGCCGGGCCGGGCCGCGAGACGGTCACCAACCGCGACGGGCGGTTTGCGTTCGGCCGCATCCGCGCGAAGAGCGTGCCGGTCGCCGTCGATCTGGCCAGTCTGCCCGAGGGCTTCGTGTTGTCGACGGATCCGACGCAGGTCGTGGAGTCCAGCCACGGACCTGTCATGCCACTGCTCTTCGGGGCGCTCGGTCGCGGCGAGATCCGCGGCCGCGTGTTCTATGATGTCGACGGCGACGGCCGCTACAGCGAGGCGGACCAAGGACTCGACGGCGTGAAACTCACATTGGATGGACACAGCGCGCTGACCGACCACTCGGGCTGGTTTTATTTCCGCGACTTATCCGGCGGCACCTACACGCTGACGGTCGTGCTCGAGAGCGTGCCGCTGCGCTATATCCCGCGCGTGCCGCTGCGCCAAGTAATCGAGTTGCCCGAAGGCGGGTCGCAGACGATCGATCTGCCGATGACCGTGCGGCGCGTGCTGCAAGGCCAAGTCTTCATCGACCACAACGGCAACCGGACATTCGACGTCGACGAGCGCCCGATCGTGGGCATGCCGGTCTGTCTCGATGGGAGGCTGGCGGTGAGCACGGACGAGCAGGGGCGCTATCGCTTCGCGGAAATCGGCACCGGCCAGCACCGCGTGCTGCTGAATTGCGGCATGCCGCTCAAAGGCGTACTGCCGCTGTCGAGCACCCGGCCGCTGATCACGATCCGGCCGCAAGATCCGGATACGATTACCGTGGACTTCTTGCTGGACGCGGAAGGGGCGCTGCTGGAGAAACTCAAGCCCGCTCGCCCGAAGCTGTCGATGCCCGAGGATGATGTCACTGGGCTGTGACGGTCATGAGGATCGAGCCGCGGTAGGTGCCGGCGGCTTGACCTGGAGGGACGTCCAATTGGTAGGCGACCGATCGTGTGGCCGATTGGCCGATCGCATCGGAGCTCATGACGACGGCGGCTTGGTCGACGGGCTGACCGTTCGTTCCGCCCGAGGGGTCGACGAGCAGTTGCCGCGGCGGCAGGCTGAGACCGGATTCGTTGGTCATCGGCTGCACGAGCTCTTGCGTGACTTGATACGGCCGGCCCATGTTGCTGTCGACGTGGATGCTGACCCCGACGGGTCGCGACCGGCGCGATTCCGTCGAGGAGCTGTGGATCGTGCCCAGATCGATGCGCTTGCCGGTCTCCGGCTCCACGGTCATCGACAACTCGGGCTCGATGACGGCGACGACGTCGACGGTTTGCGACTTGCTCTCGGCGATGGCGACCCGTGGCGCGAGGAGCATGATGGTGAGAGCCGCGAACAGACATGTCCGCCGTCGGGGAATGGTGGTCGATCGACGCATCACGAGAGTCTGCATGGCGCAGCCTGTCCCGGCAGCCCAACTGCCCGTCGTCATCCGGCGGATACCCGGATGGCGCGAGGGCTTGTGGCTTTGCCCGAGGTCGGCCCGGTCGATCGGCCGACCCGCGGCTCCGCGCGACATGACATCGCGTCGGAGGTACACGCCTTACGGCGTGGTTGCCCTTGTGGCGTTTCAAGGAACTCGAACTCGGTGTCGTCGCTGCGCTCGCGCGCGGGCGATTGACACCGTCATTGGCTGAAGTATACCATACGAAAGAACCTGATCGGCGAGAGGAGAGTGTCGTCGATGCGTCGATCGCACGCGTGGGTTTCGATTGTCTCCTTCCTGGTGTGGTGCTCACCAGTTTGTCTGTCATCCGTCGCTGCCGCGCCCAGTTTGAACGCGTCCGGATTGCGCGGCGGCTCGTCCATTGATCTCGGCCAGTTGGGCGCCGATCGTCCCGCGACGGAGCAGGTGGCGCTGCAGATGACGAACGACGTCGCGAAGCAGTATCGACTCGTGCAGTCGGTGCCGGGCCCGATCGTGAATGAGCGCGGCACCGCGCTGCGTCCCGACGCGCTCGTGATGGAAATCACCGGCGGGAACTCGGGCACCGTGCGCGTGCGCGGGGTCTTTCCCGTGCAAGCCGCAACCACGGAATTGTTCGTCTCGAATCCTCAGGGTCAGTCGGATCAATTGACGCTGCTGTATAGTGTGCCGCCGACGGTGTCGCCGGAGGCCGGCACGTATCGCGGCTCGATCACGTATACGCTCGAGCTGGCCGACGGGTCCGCGTCGCGGACGCTCACGATGCCGCTGCAGCTGCGCGTGAGTTCCGTTGTCGGATTGCAAGTGGCCGCGAACTCCAGCCCGCGCGTCGACTTCGGCAGCCTCGAGCCCGGCCGGCGGTCGCAGCCCAAGAGTGTCTCGTTTGCCGTGACGCTGAATGCGCCGGGTCCGGTCCGCGTCATGCAATCGCTCGAAGCGCCGCTGACCAACGAGCGGGGCCAGACGATCGGGTTCGATCACGTGCACATGGTCACGGATGGCTCGCAAGCGGACCGGCCGGTCGAGCCGCAGATGACGCTGCTGTCGATCGACCAGCCGCTCGGCACACAGCAGCCGGTGCAAGTGACCTACACGCTCGACGTGCCCGAGGGCCAGCAGGCCGGCGTGTATCATACCGTCGCGACGATCGCGTTGTCGGGCGCGGTGATCGCCGGCGGGGGCGGCGTCGTGCAGGTGCCGCTGGAAGTCGCCGTGCCGTCGGTGCTGTCGATGACCGTCGCGCCGTCGGCGGGGCAGGCGCTGGCGCTCAATTTCGCGCACCTGGTCCCGGGCCAAACGAGCCCGGCGCAGACTCTGACCGTCGCGATCCAGAGCAACATCGGTCAGCCGTACGAAGTGGTGCAGGAACTGGCCAGACAATTGATCAGCGACGACGGCCGACAGCTGCCGGCGGATGCGCTGCGCTTTGCCGGCACCGGCGCCTTGGTGGGCGTGCTGGCAGCGCCGCAGCTGACATCGGTGCCGGTCGGTCGCAGTGTGGTGTATCGATCTGACGCCCTGGGCAGCCAAACGAGCTTCAGCGTTGCCTATCAGGTGCAAATTCCGCCCGACGCGGCCGCCGGGACCTACCGCAGCAGCCTCCTATATACAGTGACCCCACTGTGAGCTTCGCGCGCTCGGCAGTTTCCCGCAGACGAGATTTTAGCGCGGCTTACCGACTCAGCGACGACGAATATCGAAATTGCTCTCGCGGCACGCCCTCGCGCTATATTCAAATGCGTGAACGTGTTAAAGTAATCTTGACAAGCTTCAAAAAGTTTTGAAAGATAGTCCAAACAGGAACAATCGCAACGCCCGCTCACCCATCCTCCGAGGCGAAGTGCCCCTGGTGCTGCGGCCTGAACGTCCGGCCGCACGGCGGGGAATCCCGAACGCAGAAGGTGCCCTGATCTGATGATGCGACGCCGCACGTTACTGGAAGACCACCGGCTCACCGAACGCGAACAAAAGAACCTCGAACTGCTGGAAATGATCCGCCAGCGCGGCCTGCTGACCCGCACCGAGCTCTCCCGCGGGACAGGCTTCAACATCGTGACGGTTTCCAACTACGTCTCCGAGTTCATCAAGCAAGGCCTGGTCGTCGAGCGCGGCTTCGATGTCTCGACCGGCGGCCGCAAGCCGATCCTCGTCGAATTGAATGCGACCGCAGGGTACGCGATCGGCGTGGACCTCGGGCTCATGGACTACGCCAAAACGTTCATGGTCGCGATCATCACCGACCTGCGAGGAACCATCGTCCACCGGATGGTCCGGCCTCGGGGGATCGACAGCATGGACCAGGTGCTCGCGTCGGCGGGCGAGCTCATTCGGCAGCTCATCAAGACCAGCCCCATCGATCCAAAAAAAATCCGCGGGGCGGCCATCGGCGTGGGCGGCATCGTGGACGTCCGGGCCGGCACGGTTCGCGACACGTCGCATCGCGGTATTCGCACGAGCTACTTGGCGCTGCAGGGGCGGTGGGAAGCGGAATTCAAAATGCCGGTCCTGATCGGCAACGATGCGACCCTCGCGGGGTACGGCGAGTATCGGCTCGGGATCGACCGACAGATTGAAAACATGGTCTACGTGTATTCGGACATCGGCTCGAGCCTGATCATGCACGGGCACATTTATTGGGGATCGTGCGGCAGTGCCGGGGAGCTGGGTGTGCGGATCCACGGCAAGGATGACTACCTCAGCTGGATCAAGGGCAGCAGCATCGTCTCGACGAACATTTGGGATCTGGGTCTTTCCGGATCCGCCAAGCGCTTGATCAAGGACGGCGAGAAGAGCGCGATCAGCGAGATGGTCAACGGAAAGCTCGACGATATTTCGCTGGAGATCATCATCCAAGCGGCTCAATCCGGCGACCAGCTGGCGCGCGAGCTGATCGAGCATGGGGCACTGCAAGTCGGCATTCGGATCGCGTCGATCGTCAACCTGCTCAATCCGGAGATGGTCGTGATCGGAGGCGGGATCGAGCGCGCCGGCTCGCTGCTGCTTGAGCCGGTGTGGAGAGCGGTTCGGCGATACGCCGATGAAGAACCGGCGAGCTTGGTGGATATTCTTCCAGCGAAACTGGGCGAGCACGCCACGTCGCTGGGTGCTGCGTGCTGGGTGATTCGCGAAGTGTTTATCCAAGCCTGAGCGATCACAGCAGGGAGGGCATGAGCCGGCCACTGTTCGCCTGGCATCGAGCAGGTCGACTTCCCGTCAATATGATCGCGGCCATCGCCGGCATGATGGTGCTGGGTGCCATCGCGCTGCTGTCGATGTCGCAGATCGGACCGCTGAAGGAACAGATCCGACGCAAAGACCAACAGGTCGCCACCATGCGGTCCGACCATGAGCAGTTGCAGCAGCAAGTCAAAGACCTGCAGGGCGAGCAGCAAAACCTCCAAGGGCGCGTGCAGGACTTGCGCACCCAGCTCGCGTCGGCGACCACCGAGCGCGACCAAATGCACAGCACGCTCGACCAGCTGCAAACGCGTTTCCGATCGATTGAGGAAGACAACGCGAAGTTCGAGCAGCGCATCAGCGAGCTGATGGGCGAGCGCGACCGACTCGCCGAACAGCAGAAAGCGCTGGAGATCGAGAAGACCTCGCTCGAGCGCCAAGCTGTCCGATTGAAGAACCGACTCGCGTTCCTCGGCCGCGATTCCGAGCAAGTCAGCTCCCTCTACGGGCAGCTGAAGGTGCAAGCCGAGGGCGGGACGTTGCCGTCGCCGAACGTGCAGCGGCCGACGTTCGCATTCGACGGCCCGCAAGCGCAGATCGCGCCTCCCACCGGACAGATCGCGCAGCCTGGGATGCGCCCGATGCAGTTGGCGCAAGCTCCCGTCTCCAATTTCGCCGCGGGCTCGCCCGGGCCGCGTGCCGCCGAAGGCTCATCCGACAGTCCGCCCCAGCCGCCGACCATCGAACTCTCGCCGATCGTGGTCCGCAGCGCGCAAGCCGAAGTGATGCGGATGCTCCGCGGCCAGGTCGTCGAGATCAACACGACGCATGGGTTCATCGTGGTCGACAAGGGATCCGATGACGGCGTGCAGCTGGGCATGGGCTTCGATGTCCTGCGGGGCGGCGGTCAGATCGCTCACGTCGTCGTCGTGCGCCTGCGGTCCAAACTGTCGGCTTGCGAGATCGTGTCCGCGCGCTCGCCCGGCTCTCCTCAGGTCGGCGATCTGGCTGTGCAGAGCGGCTCGTAAGCGGCACCGCTCGCCGACATTCGCGCGGCATGAGCTCCATGCATTCGAGCATCAGCTCCGGACGCATTCCACGCTCGCCACGCATCAGCCCTGACAGGTGGTTGTGAGCCCACAAGGCCGTTCGGTCCGCACGTTCTTCTCGGGCAACGCGCGCGGCCAGCTCGTCGTCGCCACGCGCCAGCTCGCGACCCTGGTCAAGGCGGGCATGCCGCTGCTGCGCGCCCTGCGCACCATCAGCGACCAGCTCGACCCCGGCCCACTGCGCCAAGCCTTCGCGCAAATCTCCTCCGACGTCGAAGCCGGCATCAAACTCTCCGAAGCGCTCGCCCGGCATCCGCGTTTTTTCGCGCCGTTCTACGTGAACATGATCCGCGCCGGTGAGGTGGGCGGGCTGCTCGACGAAATCCTCAAGCGGCTCGCCGATCTCATGGAAAAGCAGCGCCGCATCCAAGACCGCGTGCGCAGTGCGTTGATGTACCCGGCGTTCGTGATGTTCGCGGCGGTGAGCATCCTGATCATTCTCATGGCATTCGTCGTGCCGACGTTCATGGGGATGTTCGCGGAGCTGGGCTCAGCGCTGCCGCTGCCGACGAGGATTTTGGTCATGGCCTGCACGATTATCCGCAAGGCGTGGTGGCTCGTGCTCTTGGTCCTCGGCGGAATCGGTGCCTTGCTCAATGCCGCCGCGCACACGCCGGGCGGCAAGCGCGCGATCGACCAATTCCTCCTCCACTTTCCCATTATCGGCTCGCTGCTGCAGCGGCTGCTCATCCCGCGGCTCGCCCGCACCCTCGCCCCCCCGCTC
>OBEQ010111156.1_pt1 | contig 18907 bp, 19 predicted proteins | sample 1670901 | NCBI WGS metagenome assembly OBEQ01 (sample SAMEA104232315, study PRJEB22302) | groundwater metagenome | biome: forest; feature: aquifer; material: groundwater | place: USA | collected 2011-08-07 | depth 5.4 m
ATGTTTGTGATGGGCTTTCTCGAAAACGTCTTGGATTTTCATGATCCGCTCCCATTGAGACGGGGGATAATTCATGGCCAACCTCCTGATAGGAAAACTGGCCTGGCATTATACCCGCCCGGTTGAAAGCGGACATTTCATTAGCTTACTACAGCCAGTCAAACCTATCATTGACTTCCAAAAGCCTTTCCGCTAATATTCACTCCTTTAAATTATTCATCGAAAGGAGGTGACAACAATGAAGAAAATGCAACTCGTCATGGCAGTTTTGCTCGCCACCTTCGTACTTTATCAAGGGGCAGCTTACGCCAAAACGGTGTCGGGAAAAATGGTTAGCACAGATGCTCTCGCTAACACCTTAACCCTGAGCCAGAAGAGCGTTGTAACAGGTACCGATGAGAACGTGGCTGTTTCAGTAAAAGCTACGACCACTTATTCCGGTGTCAGCGCTTTAGCAGATCTAAAAGCAGGCGATGAAGTTTCGGTTGAAGCAGAACAAGATGCGGCCACCAATAGTTGGATCGCAACCTCAGTAACCAAAGCTGAAGCACCTGCTACTGCTACTACGACTGCTGCTGCTCCCACTACCGTGCAGTAACAAAAGGTCGCCTAATTTCTTAAAAAGCGGGAAAAGCTGCTGGGGGTGAACTTCAGGAAAGATTTGTGAAGCGGGCTACTCTCGGGTCCGAACCCATAACTAATCCCGCAGGCGTTCGAGAGAGCACTCATCATTTAAAAGGCCAGTTCCAATTTTCATTCGGTACGACATGAAAGTTGGGATTGGCCTCTTATATTTTAGTTTTTTTGAGTTTGCCGAACCGAGACGGTCCTGGAAAAATAAGAGAGAGAACAACCGAAAAAACCAAGACACCTGCTACAATGCACAGAGCAATGTGGATCGGAATAAGGAAAAAATGAGAAAATAACATTTTGGCACCAATAAAAATAAGGATGACCGAAAGACCGTAACTTAAGTAGTGAAACCGTTTCATCATTCCTGCAAGTGCAAAGTAAAGTGCCCGAAGCCCTAAAATCGCGAAAATATTTGACGTATACACGATGAATGGATCTAACGTTATGCCAAAAACCGCTGGGATCGAATCTATCGCGAAAATCAGGTCCGTCGTTTCCACAACAAGAAGCACCGCTAAAAGTGGCGTCGCGAAGTACTGGCCCGCTCGCTTAACGAAAAATTTATCTCCCTCATAATCTTTCGTTGCCGGAACAAATTTTCGAAAGAGTCTAATCACCGGATTCTTCTCTGGTTCGATTTGCTTCTCCGGCGCAGAAACCATTTTGATTCCCGTCCAAACCAAAAGTCCTCCGAATAGATAAAGCAGCCAGTGGAATTTATGGATGAGCGTCAGACCTGTTGAAATAAAGATGGCCCGCAGGAGAATGGCTCCCAAAATACCCCAGACCAACGCTTTTCTTTGAACAAAAGCAGGAACCGAAAAGTAAGAAAAAATCATAAGGAAGACGAATATGTTGTCGATACTGAGGGATTCTTCAATCAAATAACCGGTCAAAAACTCAAGCGCAGGACGTGGACCGCGTGTCACGTAAATACCCAAGTTAAAAAGAAGCGCGAGACTGATCCAAAACCCCATGAGCAAAAGAGACTCTTTAACTTTAATCTCATGAGATTTACGTTGAAAAACGCCTAGATCAAGTGCCAGCATCATCAAAATAAAAGCAATGAAGCCGCCCCACGCAAGAACTTCTTTACCCATCAATTTTTTCCTTTGATTTTGAACTGTGCAAGCTTGGATGACGATCCAACGCTGAATGTAAAATTTTACGGATCAATTGACTATAACTCAGACCTCTTTTTTGAGCAAGGATAACTAAATCTCCAGATTCCGGCGAAAGCCCCGGCAAAGGATTGACTTCCAAAAAATAAATTTTTCCCTCTCGGTTCATCCGAAAATCAAATCGTGCAACATCTCGTAGCCCTAAGGTTTTAAAAAGTTTCAAAGAAACATCCCTAATCTCTTTCTCGCTAGAAGGATCCAATTGGGCGGGACATTGATACTGAACTACTTCTTTCCAATTTCGTTTAACCTCAAGCGAATAACAAAAATCCTTCTTGCTTGGATTGGAGTATGAAACTTCCATGACGCCGATAATTTCAGGTGGTTGATTCCCAACAATCCCAACCGTAAATTCACGACCCGAAATGTACTTCTCGACCAAAATGGGTTGATTCGGATAATTGTTGAACAAGCGGTTTATTTCCTTTTCGAGCTCAGAACAGTCTTTTACCAGAGAAGAAAACCGGATACCAATAGAAGAACCTTGCCAAAGCGGTTTTACAAAAAGAGGAAATCGATCGGGAACGGCAGATAAATTCCCTTTTTCTTCTACCACCCAAAAATCGGGCGTCAGGATTCCAAGCGAGATTGCAATTCGCTTCGCAAAAGATTTATCCAGCGTAACCGCAAGACCGAGCGGATCGGACCCTGAATAAGGGATTTGGAGCGATTCCAAAAGCGCGGGGATATGAGCTTCCCTGTTCCGTCCCTGAAATCCCTCAGCAATATTAAAAACGAATTCAATTTCAAAACGTTTAATTTTTTCGATCACGTTCAAGTCACCTCCTAAAAGATGGACTTCATGACCCGCTTGAGACAAAACGCTTTGAATGGCTTCGATCGTTTCTGGAAGATCAAACTCTTCCAGAGCATCTTCGGGAAGTGGCACACGCGAGGCCGGTAGAATATCGCTTTTTAGATTGTACGTGATTCCAATACGCACAAAGAGGATTATGCTTTCTTGGCTTGGCCGTTTTTGGAATTTTTCAAAACCCAATTTCGCTGGCCATGGTAGTGTCTCTCAGAAGTAAACGCAGGAAGATTCCCATGATATTTTTTGCGCCGATTTAACCTTTCGTTACCATGAAACGAACGCTTCACCCCAAAAGGGCCTTCGGCTTTTTCTTTTGGAATTGGGTTCTTATATTCAAACACAAAGCCTTCGTAATTTCTCAAGATCACTCCGTCTTTGGTTTCGTCAAGCATGTAATTTGGGCCGATTGGAATTTTTCCACCGCCTCCGGGGGCATCGATGACAAATTGAGGAACGGCAAAACCCGTTGTATGGCCGCGCAAACCTTCGATGAGTTCAATTCCTTTCCAAATGGATGTGCGCAAATGTTCCGTTCCCTTAACTGGATCACATTGGTAGAGATAGTAAGGTCGAACTCCAATTTTTAAAAGTTCGTGGCACAAAGAACGCATCACAGGAAGACTGTCGTTCACCCCTTTTAGAAGAACGCTTTGGTTGTTCATGGGCATGCCGCCGCGCTGCAGTATATCGCACGCCAAAGCAGCTTCCCGAGTAATCTCGCGCGGATGATTGAAGTGGGTATTGACCCAAAGTGGACGATATTTGGAAAGTGTATCGACAAGTTCTTGATCGATCCTCTGCGGGAGCACCACAGGAAAACGGGTTCCAATGCGTATGATTTCGATATGTGGAATCGCCCTCAGTTTGGCAAGAATTCGGTCGAGTTTCGCGGTTCCAAGCACCAATGGATCGCCTCCTGAAATTAATATGTCGCGTACTCGAGAGGTTTTTTCTAAATATTCAACCATGCGGTCTATTTCATGATCATCCCGCGTCCAAAGACCTTCTTCCCACTCCCGTTTTCGCGTGCAGTGCCGGCAATTCATGGGGCAAACGTTCGTCACCTGCATCAGAACACGATCCGGGTAACGGTGAACCAGTCCCGGAACCGGCATATCTTCTTCCTCTTGAAGAGGGTCAGGCTCACCCACATCTGCAAACTCAATTTCATCGCGCGTTGGAAACGATTGAATTCGAATGGGATCTTCTGGATCAGTGAAGTCAATGAGGCAAAGGTAATAAGGAACGATAATGACGGGATACTTTTCGATCACACGGGTTAAAACGGCGCGCTCAGACTCCTGAAATTTTCCATATTTCATGACCGTTTCAAGTGATGTTGCGGCATTTCGAAGCTGCCAGCGCCAATCATTCCATTCGCCGTCCGTTACTTGAGGAAAGAGTTCGCGCCTGCGTTTTTCGACGTTCCAATTGGAAGAAATATTGAATTGATGAGAAACCCGGCCGTTTGTCGTCATCGTTATTATTTGTTCAACTAAACTGTTTTATTCAAGTTTAACTATCGAAGCATCGCTTTTTATATCGACCATTTACTGTAAATCTTTGATTTCCCTTTTGATTAAGTTATACCACACGCAATTTAGAAATCCAAAAATAGGGCAAAAGCGCTGCTCCCATTTCCCCATCCTTTAGGAGGACTTGTTCCTTTGTCTGGCCGCTCACAAAACGCAAGATGGAGATAAGAGAATCGTGATACCGCAGATGACCAACCCGTCCCAAAACACGGCCTTTTTCAATATAAAGACTTCCTGCCGTCGCAAGTCCTGTTACTTCGAGCTCTTTTTCACGAACCAACGTATGATATCTGAGTTTGTTGATAAAAATTCCCCGCCGAATTCGCTTGAAGACTTCGTCAAGTGTCAGCGCACCCTGCTGGCCTACTAAATTCTGGGGATAAACAGCATGTTCAGAAATCCATCGAAAACTATTTCCTCTATCAAGAAGACCTCTTAAAATCCCGCGATCTACGAGCACAACTTTTCTTCTCGGCGCTCCATCCATATCAAATGGAATGCCAAATTGTCTTGGATGAGTCATGTTTTCATGAAGTGTGAAATTTTCAGAAAAAATTTGTTTCCCCAAAAAACCTGAAAGGACACTTTTTCCGCTTTCATAAAGATGAGCGTCAAAATGGTGTCTCAGCGGTTCTATTAATTCAAGGAACGCTCGCGGATGAAACACACACTCATATTCACCGGACTTAACGGAAACTTCCTTAAAGGAAGCGGCTTGAGCTAATTTGCTGGCTTCTTGAATGACAGAGGCAACTTTTAATTTTCTGGGATCCGGATGGTAAAAACTGGAATAACCTTTTCCTGAACCCTTTGTTATTGTAACGCCAAAACGGACGGCGGTGGTAGGATGAGAAAGTTCAAAGCCTTTCGAATCAGCAAGATAGAAAAAACGCTCGTAAGCAGAAAAATATCCATTCGCGCTGGCCTGTTCCTTTCGAATCAAATCAATCCCTTCTTCGATGGCAGAAGTGGCCATTTCAGGAATTTTCCTCAGCGTGAGTGAAAAATGTTCCTTTACTTTTGGGGAAGCCATTTTTTTAAAGGTTGTCAATGAAGCTGGTTCTGGAGTCAAGTGTCGGATTTGGCTTAGCTTTTCTTTGATGCCTGCTTTTGAACCATCATTGGATTCTAAATATACAGGACCGTCACGACCCAACAAACGAAGCGTATAAGCAAGAAGATCCTGGAAACCATTTTGATGAACTCCATTATTGGTAAAGCGAACCAAAGCTCCTCTTTTAATCCGGATCAAAATCTGAATCGGAAGAGATTTGGACAAACTTAAAATCTCGCGAGCTGTTTTTCTAGCTTCCTCAACCATCATTGCGTTCCGCTTTCCATTTTAAAATCTTCCGAATTGAACCTTACGGAAACGCGCCGGACTTACCCCATGTCCTGTGAAAGCCTCTTGATAAGGCCCACCTTTTCCGCAATCTGAAAAACCCCAGAATTCCCATTCTTTTTTGCCACACACCCAATCACACGACCGCCAAAAATCGAGCGTATTGCCATGATAAATGGGAAACCGCACGAGACCTGCGATCTTTCCTTTTCGAATCAGATATCCCATTTCCCCACCAATTTGAAAATCAAGGCGCAGCTCATCAATAGACCAACTCAACTCGTTATCGACCAAAATTCCATTTTCGGTTTCTCGAATCATTTGCGCCAAACTCCCTTTTTCGGGAAGAAGACTCAAGTTCGTCATCCGAATCAAAGGATAATGCGACCAATCCTCAGCAACCATATTGGCACTCGATCCTGTTTGATTAAGGAAAAAAGCGGTTTCACGGCTGGTTAAATAGTCCTTAAAAATTCCTTGCCTCAGGACTTCAATCTTTCTTGCTGGGATACCTTCATCATCATAAGCAAAACTGCCGGTGCCAGCACCCAAGCTAAGACTTGCATCACTCACCAAATTGACAACAGGTGAAGCCACCGGAAATCCTCCCAAAAGCCCCGGATTTAAAAAAGTTCTTCCGCCAAAATTGTCTTCATAACCGTAAACGCGATCGGATTCAGAAGCATGTCCAAACGTCTCATGCAATTGAAGGGCTAATGCAGAACCTTTCAGAATTAAATCAAAAGTTCCATGCGGAGCTTTTGGGCTTTTTCGAAGCTCTTTCAATTCCCGAGCAAGCCGAAGAGCCTCCTTTGGAAATTTTAAATCTCGAATTGCTTCGTAACCTTGCGCCCGAAAGCGGCCTGTTGGTCCAGGCCAGCTTCGTTTGATTTTTTCTCGGGTTCTGTTTGATTCAAGCCAAACTTCTCCAGCGATCCATCCGCCCGTTCGGTAATGTGTTTGCTGGATCCAACTTCCCTCATTTGAAACCAATACAACTTTCTTCCGGGTAAAATCGAGCAATCCAGATGTTGAATCGATCCAGGAATTTGTGAGAAGTAATTGTTCTGCTTCGAGCAAAGGTTCCACTTTTTTCTTCGTGGACAATTTCCACGGATCTTGTTGGATTCGTGTTTCCCAATGAGCTCTAGTAGGCTTTGCCGGAACAAGTTTTACTTCAGCGTGACGAATTTTTGAAAACTGCTTCGCCATTTGATACGCTTGATCCAAATGCGAGGAAAGTGAATATTCGGAAAGGTCATACGTCGCAGAAAACCCGAAAGTTCCGTCTTTTAAAACTCTAAAGCCCACTCCTTTTGAGTGTATGTCCTTAGTTTCATCCACGGCTCCATTTTGAGTCCGGATCTTCACCCGCTCCAACTCAACGAACCTTAAGTCGGAATATTCAGAATCCAATCGAGCCATTTTACTTTGTAGACGCGCAAGAATTTTTCTCATTGGCCGCTAATATATTAACGGTTTTAAGGTTTAAGCCCTTAAAGCCGAAATAAGAATGATCTTAAGTTTAAACTAAGGTTGCGTAAACTTCTCAAAATGTCTAATCGCACTAACTACGACTACGGTACGGGAAATTCGGTTCAAAAGCTTTTTTGTGAACTGTCCTCCTCAAAAATTAACCACCTTGCCCGTGAAGTCAATCGCCTTGCCGCTTCTCATGGTCTAACTTATACGGATGATCATGGCAAAACAACCCTGATTAATATAACATTACGGCCACGCTTGATTCATGCCAAGATCGAGAAGGCCCTCTGGCAAGTCATTCGCTCATTTGACAGTGCGTTTCAAAAAATAGCTCCGCTTTATTTCAAAAACCCATCTTTCTATGAACTCTTTCCTTTTTCGGACCGAGAACGCGATTGGTTGTCCTGCCTTCAAGATCCTCAATATATCCCAGGACGGCTGGCAACCCGCTGGGATGCGAATACCACTTTCGCAAACGATGAGTGGCGAGAAGGATTTTCCTTTTTCGAAGTCAACGGCGTCGGCGTTGGCGGAATGTGGTATGGTCCTGCTGCTGGAGAAGTGGCATTGAAAACCGTGGTACGTGAACTTCGGAAACTTGATCCTTACTTCTCGCCCATTCCTACTCAAAACATGGGTCTTCTGCTGCTTGAACTAACCAAAAGCCAACGCAAGAAACTAAACCGAACACGCGGTGTCATTGCGCTTGCCATGGAAAAAGCAAGCGGCTCCAATTTTATCGAATTTGAACGGCTTGCAAAACTTTATGGAAAACTGGGATATCCGACAATTGTAATTGAACCTACCCATTTATATTTAAAGGGCGAGGAACTAGTCGCGCACGGGAAAATAGTAGACCTCGTTTATCGCGACACAACACTTTCTGAACTTTGTCATTTCGAAGAAAATGGTTACGACCTTAGAGCGCTGAAAGAAGCATTTCGCCGAGGTCAGGTGATTTCTTCTCTTGAAGGTGAGTTTGATCACAAAAGTGTTTTTGAAGTTTTTACAAATCCTGAATATGCGGCCGCCTTCACCAAAAAGGAACGCGATCTTTTCAAGCGCTATGTGTTATGGACGAGGCTCGTCAGCGAACGAAACACCACAAATCCCCAAGGAAAGACGGTTGATCTCATCCCGTTCACTCTTAAACACCAAAACAACTTGGTTCTTAAACCCAACAGACTGTACGGCGGAAAAGGAATCGTTTTTGGTTGTGAAGTAAACCGCACTTCTTGGCAGAAGAAAATTGAAACGGCCATGAAAGAACCTGGGGATTGGGTGATCCAACAGCTGGGTAAACTCAGGAAGAAAAGTTTCTTCAGTCCTCTTAATCGAAAAGTCTGTCAGAAAAACTATTACGTCGTCTCAGGTTTTTTTGCTACGGAAAAAGGGCTCGGCATGGTGGGGCGAATGTCTGAAAAAACGATCGTGAATGTCGCGCGCCGCGGCGGCCTTACGCCGATCCTCTTGATGAAGTAAGGGCAGAGTTACTCCGCCCTTACATTTGGGCTCGTTCCGAAGACCGTGATTCTGAACTCTGGGTAAAATCATCCTGATTCGGATTGTCCCTTGTTTTGATCGCAGCCGCACCGGCTGTGCCTACCGCAACCGCACTTCCAGCCGCAAGATAAGCTCCACCGCCTGAAGCCACTCCGCCTGCTGAGGCAGGAATCGCGGCGAAACCAACAGCGCCCCCCGCCACTCCCAAGGTTGCGAGCGTGGCAGCAAACACGTAGATTTTGGTTGAACTGCTGTAAGGCCCATCATAAGGAATTTCACCTGGCTTTACTTTTGGATCGAGCATTCGGTAGTTAGGCTTTGAAGTTTTCTTCCGCAGTTTCACAAATGGATCTTCCGCAAGCGGTTGATCACCTGAAACAATACTCACGTAAGGCTTTCCTGTTTTCGGGTGCTCGCGCACAACAACACGGGTATGGGTTTCTCCAATCACTTCAGAAGCATAAAGGGGGCTTACCAAAAAAGAAACTAGTAAGAACGTGCTAAGAACACTGAACAAAACTCCACCCGTATCGTCATTGCGAGGAGAGAAGCGACGAAGCAATCCAGAACTTTGAGATTGCCACGCCCCTTCGGGGCTCGCAATGACGGTTTTGTTACACACTCTAAGAAATCGGACCATTTGAGCCTTTGCTTTCCCACGTATCTTTTTGAACTGAATCTTGCAAATATTGTATGATAGCCAGGACGTTATTTTCAATCGCGGCATTCAGATTCACCTGAGGACCTCCTTTTTTGGCAAAAACTTTTTTGGCATCGCTGGTTCCCGTCGCTTCAAACCGGCCCAACGTATTGAGACTGGAATTTAGAACAACGGTTTCCGTCGTCAAACTAACCGCATGACTTCCCCACGTAACTCGATTTTTGAATTCTTTAACTTTAACGAGAACGAGGTGCTGAACTCCGTACTGCTTCAGAATTACAGGGGTCGGTTCTGTCTCCAAAAAAATAAACTCATCAAATCCCGTTTGGAAAGCCTCAACCAACATAGGGCCAAACGCTTCCCCAACATGATAGGTTTGAGGATCTGCCGTCCGGCCGCCTCGGTCATAAGATTTATATTCCAAAAGATTGGCTGGTAAATAGAGAGCGATGCGTTCATGAATAGGTTGAACCGTTTGAGAAAAATTTTCGGAGAGGATGCCCGGCGCATGAATGTCCCAGCCGAAAATGCTGGCACATCCCATTGGTAATGAAAAAAGGCCGATAAAAATATATCGGCCTCCTGTTTGAAGGATACGTCCCAACCTCTTGGATTGTCTAATACTGATTTTCCTCTATTCCCTTACGTGACCAACCCCCAATTAAAGATTGGTGTTTGACGTTTGCGAAACAATATGAACATCCCGCTGAGGAAATGGAATACTGATATTCGCTGACTGCAGGGCTTTAAAAACGGCGAGATTCACCGCATAAGAAGTTTGGAAGTATTTTGCCGTAGGAATCCAATAACGAAAACTGATATTAATCGCGGAATCTCCAAAATCTTTGATTCCGATTTGAACGGGTGGAGTTTGGGTCACATCGTTAAACTGCCGAAGAGTCTGTTTCACAATTTGGATTGCCTTTTCTGGATCGCTGTCATAACCAATTCCAACCACACCCTCAACCACCTGATTCGCCTTTGAATTGTAAAGGATTTCCCCAACAATGTGTTTATTCGGAATTGTGATCTTTACGCCATCTTCATTTGAAAGAATGGTCAAGCGAGCCTCACCTCCTCAACCAAACCGCTTACGCCCGTCACGGTAATCGTATCCCCAACGACAAAAGGTCGGCCCAAAATAATTGAAAGACCCGCCCCATAATTGGACAAAGGTCCTTGAATCGCATAAGTAGCACCGAAAGCAACTGCGCCTAAGGCTGCCACAAATGGGGTGATCGTGATCCCGAATTTTCCTAAGGCAATCAAGATCGCAAAGGCAAAGACAATCAATTTGACAGTTGAAGCAAGAAACTTGGAAAGTGTGACATCGAACTTTCGCTTGGTGCAAAGATTAAGCGCAAGTCCGCCGATCCACTTGGCAAACAAGCCACCCACAATCAAAATAATAACGGCACCGCAAACTTGAAAACTATAATTCACAAAAAATTCGATCAGCGTATTAACTAGCTTCTGTATGGTTGTCACTTGTTCTTGCATTAATCCGTCTCCAGCAATTTTCTCTAGCAAAAATATCTGCTCATGTTCATTTACAATTCCTAGTAATAATTGCCAAATAGTTTACCTCTGGTGGCCAAATTCTTCCAGAAGATTTTAACAGAAGATTTTAAGTGCCATTTGCAGAACGAAATTGGTCCCATAACCGTTTAAAGCGCGCTTCGTAAATCATGCGATAGGTCTCCATTTTATCAGGGAAAAACTTTTTCACCTTTTCTTCCAGTTTCGATTTGGCAATTTCGATATCAACAGCTTGACATCCCTCATTCAGAATCATCTGACATATGAGCTGTGCATCCCGCTGAATTTCCTTTGCTCTTTTGTGTTCTTCGGTACCTTCGCAGTACCTCAAGAAATCTTCCGCTGTTTCGATCAAGGACATATCCAGCTTGAAACCGCAGCGGCACTTGAGCCTTTTACCTTCTTCAAGTTTCACGACATCGTGCAAAAAACCACATTTAGGACACCGGATGGCCATTCTATCTCGCTTAATTTGAATGTTCAGGTTAGACGAATGAGATGGTACAAAACTAAAACAGAAGTTGTTTACTGCTTTGGTTCATGAAATAAAAGCCAATCATGGCAATGGTATAAAATTCAGACTGAGAAGGAATGGAAGCAGGTAGATTTAAATCTTTAAGCGAAGGGCCTGCAAAAAGAAAAAATGAAGGAATCAATAAACCCAGCAGCAGAACAGCAATAGGCTTTTCAGTTTTTAACATGTTAGCCTTTCATCTTGGAAAGCATACCGTTTTCGGCAGCACTTTTAACGGCCGGCAAATACATCTTTCCGATATACTCTGTTAACATGCGGTCCGTATTAAACTGTATTGTGATCGTGCGAATCGCTTCTTTCATCATGGTAGCCCAGCCCGGCGAAAAAGTTGAGAAGGTGGAAACAGAATCAGTTTTTGAAGAACTTTTGCTCCGAGAAGATTCCTTGGCTTGCTTTTGCCCTTCAAAGTAAAGCGGTAGGATCGTATTTTCCAGTAGTGTAAAAAGTTCTGCGCGATCTTGTACTGCGGACTGTACGTCCCCTTTCCCAAAAAGCCACCCATTTTCGCCGTGCTGAATTCCTTCTGGAACCCAGCCATCCGGAATAGACACATTAAGAACACCGTTCATCCCAGCCTTCATGCCGCTCGTTCCGCTCGCCTCATAAGGACGAATGGGGTTATTCAACCAAATGTCCACTCCAGCAACAAGATAACGAGCGAGATCAATATCATAATCCGGAATAAATACAATCTGAGAACGAAAACCGCGCTCTTCAGAGCGCTTCCGAAGTCTTTGGGATATTTGAACAATATCGTGAATTCGTTTGAAACCAGTTAAATTATTAGGGTGGGGCTTTCCGGCAAACAAAATATGGACGGGTCTATGATATCTTTTATAGGCAGACTCCAAAAATTGGAAGAGCCTTTCCTCATCTTCAAGAAATAAAGTCACGCGCTTATAATCGGCAAATCGGCGCGCGAAACCAATCATAAAAGAATCCAAATCCAGAAGGTCGCGGGTACGTTCATGAATTAATTGGTTGTCTAGGTTTTCACGCAAAAGTTGATCGGCAAATCGCTCGCGCACTTTTTCAATCAGTTTGGCTTTAAACTCCAGATGAAGAATCCAAATTTTCTCATCTTCAATTTCTGAAACTTTTTCAATTCCTCCTCGCGATTCAACTAACTGTCTCAGGATTGGTTTTTGCCAATAAGGAACGTGGACGGCGTTGGTAATCGAACTGATCGGAACTTCTTTTGCCTGCGCATCACTTTTGCCCCAAGCGTATGCCCACATATGGCGGCAGACTTCACCATGCAGCGCGCTGACGCCGTTCCGGCAGGCGCCCGATAAAAGCAAAGCTAGTTTTGTCATATCAAACATATTCTCCCGGTTGCGACCAAAATTAAAAAACTTTTCGCCCTCATCGTGATTGAGAAAAGTATCTAGATAAGGTTCCAAATATTCTCTGACGAGCTTTTCATCAAAACGTTCATTGCCTTCAGGAACAGGGGTGTGCGTCGTGAAACCAATCACTTCGGCGCTCTTCGCACGCGCATCCTCAAAAGAAATGGAGGTTTTCCGTATCATCTGATGGATCACTTCAATTGCGGCAAAAGCAACGTGTCCCTCATTCAAATGGTAAGTTGCAGGTTCATAGCCTGCTGCTTCCAAAGCTTGAACCCCGCCAATGCCAAGCAGAATTTCTTGTTCAAGCCGCCGTCTGCGCTCTTCTTCATGATGCTTCTGTGAAGCATAAAGGCGGCGGGTAATGTGACGATCATGAACGCGATTTTCGCGAAGATTGGAATCAAGAAGGAGCAAATCGCTGCGTCCAATCCGAGCCCGCCAAACACGAGCTTTCACGATACGGTTTTTCATAGCGACTTCAAGAATAAGCTCTTCATTGGTTCCGGCTCGTTTCACAGCCTCAAGCGGCAGGAAGTCGCGCACACGTTTTCCGGGCGGCACAATAGCATCATAAATCACTTTCATCGATCCATCCGAAGTTACTTCTTGATCATAATAACCATGTAAATAAAATAGTCCTACTCCCACCATTTTAAGACCTAGATCGCTTGCACCACGAAGGTGATCACCGGAAAGAATGCCCAATCCTCCCGAATAAATTCGAAGAATGTCAATGCCATATTCCATAGAAAAGTAAGCGATTACACGACCGCTCAAATCAGGATAGTGACGTGTAACAAACGTATCGCTCGCTTGCATATAAGTTTTGAAAGATTCCTCCACTCTTTTGAAACGTTGGAGAAATCCTTCATCAGTCAGAAGTTCAGCAATCCGGCGCCGATAAAGCGAGGGGTTTTCATCTTGAATCTTTAAGAAGCGATAAAGATTTCGTCTGAAGAGTCCCCAGATATAAGGACTGACGTTTCGGAAAAGAAGATGAACATCCGCATTCCACTCAAACCAGAGGTTCGATACGATTCGTCGCAATGTTCGATCGATATCAAGCATGGGCTATGATTTGTTAAGGGTTTTGGTTATGGTAACTCGGAGAGTTGGGTTAATCAAAAATTTCGTACGCACTCCTGAACCCGTTTTCCTTAATGGCATAAAGAAACCGGGTTCAGGCCGCGTAATCAGATGGTGGTAAAGCAGACGATCAGCTCAAATGCTTGGAAACAAGCTTGGTCATTTCAAACATGTTCACGGTGCGTTTCCCACCGAAAACCGTCTGAAGCGTTGCATCGGCATTGATATTACGCTTGTTCGCTGGATCCTGTAAATTGTTTTTCTTAATGTATTCCCACAACTTCTTCGTAGCTTCGGTGCGCGGAAGCGGCTGTGATCCTACGACTTTTGCGAGATCTGAACTCGGCTTCAACGGTTTCATAAATGCTGGATTCGGCTTTCTGGCCATTATTTCCTCCTTAGTGTGTCACGTTTCAGTTGCTTAAAGACTTCATCTTTCTACCACAAGGACAAGGGCTGCTTCAATCTAAATCGTTATTCGCTGTTGCGTCTCAAATCCATTAACGACCGCGTGAGCTTTTCCTTGCTTTGAGGCACTCGTTTCTGAATTGGTTTTTATTATACCAGATTTATCTTAATGATACAGCAGAAAGAAAAACAAATTTTCATGAACTATTTGTGTTTAATCACAGGCTCTTCAAAAGGAAGGTCGACAATATTCGGATGGTGATCAGAAATGCGCTTTTTTAAAACCATGTTCATTTCTTCCAATGTCCGTCCAAAATGTGGAGCGAAGCGATAAGGTCCGTGTTTATCCTTTGGATCCTTCAGAAAGGATTTTACGAAAACCCAATCCAGACGGTACTTTCCGATTACTCTGATCAGCGGTCGATTACCCACACGAAATGTGGTTTTAAAGCCACGTTTGTCCCTTTGATTTGAGTTGGCTAAAAGCCCGCCTTTGTGTCCGAAGGAACGCTTTCGATCTCCACGGAAATCAAAGGCGTAGCCATCATTAAACCTAAAGTTTCGAATGGCTTTAAAAAGCTTTGCTGTGGAGTTGGGAGCTACAACAGGAATATTTTGGGCTGTCGGATTTTGGTAATTTTTCGTAAAATTGGAAATCGTTCTAGTTGCATTGATGAAAAGACCGTGTGTGGTCAGTTGATTGACGGCTACAGAGAACCATAAAGTAGGATCTTTTGCTTTCCGCTCGACAATTCGCACCGTTGAAGTCGGACTTAAATCCGAAGGCGCTGCATTGAAATCTCCAGCCATGACCACAGGATTATCAATTCCTCTGATGTATTCCAAAATCTCTTTGATTTGGGCTTCGCGCGCTTTTGGAAGGCATTTGATTTCAAGATGAACGTTAATAATGGTCAAGGTATCGTGCGGAAGCCCTGGTACTTCGAGATCAACACGCATAAAAATTCTCCCGCCCACTTTTATTTCTCTATGAATTTCCTCGTCAACAAACGCTTTCGCACCAATGCGCCTAGCTTTTTCAAGAAATGAAAATTTCCGCTTCTCATTCCAATACCAGTCATACCCTTGATTCCGTAACGGAATAACGGTCACTGACTTAATGGGATAGCGACTTAAAACAGCGGAACCAAAAATTCCTTTATACCGTTCGGGATCAACGCGGAAGTATTCCATAACTTCCTTATCGTCCACAATTCCGCCGTGAAAATGCATATCTTCAATACCTAAGTAAGCAGGATCAACTTCAAGATAAGCCGCTCCGTAAGCATAATTCATATTTAAGGCCTCTGCTAAATCCCGAGCGGCATTTCGATAGCCTGACCGTTTAACGCCGAAATCCATCTCTTGAAGCAGAACGACATCTGCTTCCGCCAGTAAATTCCGTTCTTCAATCGCCATTTTGTATTTTTTAGATGAAGGCGGAAATCTGCTTTGATTAATTAAGGCTTGGTAACCTTCTGGATTGGTAAAAGCAGCGATAGCTTGGTCCATTTCAATGGACCATTCAATGTTCCAAGTTGCAATCCTCAAGAATGGCCCCAAAACCGGATGGATTCGTTTCGGCGGATGGCTCCCGCGATAATAGGCTTCGTTTGAAATAATGGGTGTGGTCCAAAGCTTCTGAAGTTTAATATAAAGCGGGCCGAGGGGGTCTGGATTTTTGGCAAGACTTAAGAGTTCGTCAAACGTGAGAAACTCTGGAGCCGAATAACGAATGAAATTGACGTTTTCTAAATTTTCAGATCCGTGGCCAAGATCGATTCCACCGAAAAAAATAAGCAGGGCGAAAAAAACAAGTCCAATTTTTTTCATGAAAACCTATCGAGACGCTTTGAGTCTGTGCTTGAACTCATCCCAAGGGAAATAATTGCCTGGACATTCGGTATTTTTTCCGGGCACATCTCGGTGGCGAATGATGTGGTTCAGTGGAATTTTATAATGAGCCTTGAGTGTATTGACCAGGAAAACGAGCGATTCCAATTGAATCCCGGGAACATGAGTTTCAGAATAATTTCCGATCAAGCAGATACCAATTCCATTTTCGTTCATCCCCGCCGCATTGCAATGAGCTCCATTTTCTTGCCTAACCCAGCGCGGCCCTATTTCAATCTGACCAAGTCCTTTGCCGAGCGTGCCATTATCGATTAAGAAATGATATCCCAATCCGTTCTCAAATCCGCGGCGGAAGTGAAGCTTGTCGATCATGAGCGCATTTCCATCATGGGTAGCACTATGATGAATCACGATATAAGTCCAAGGGCGGCTATTGTAAAGTGGAATCACGGACCGAGCTTCTGAGGCAGCCCTTGGAATCAAAAGCTTTTGCCCCACCTCGATGGATTTTGGACTCTTAAGACTATTTGCATTCATAATCGTTTTGACGTCTACACCATACATTTTGCTGATTCTCCACAAGGTCTCCATCCGCGCCACCTCATGGTAAATGTCTTGACGGATAAAAGGCCCTGAAGAACCTGCAACCACAACGCCCACCCCCGAGGGAGACGGAGGGCCAGAAGTGCCGCATCCGAAAAAAACGAACAGCGCAAGGACACACAAAGACCTGAAAATTATTTTGTTAAGGAAAAGATGTTTGGTTTGCATCATCTATAGGGCTGACATCGCTAAAATACTGTGATCGGATCAAAAAGGAAGGGACTTAAGCCTATTTTTTGAGCTCTTTGGGAAGCTGATCAATCTTTGCCGCCAAGATAAAATCATTTTCAGAAAGACCGCCAATCGAATGTGTTGCCAATTCAATACGAAGTTTACGATAACCGGTTAAATGAAGATCTGGATGGTGATCTTCGGACTCTGCCACTTCGGCAATTTTATCAATAAACCGAACGGCTGCAAGGAAATCTTTCATGACATATTGGCGCGAAATACTCTTCGTATCGCCTGCCAGCATCCAATCCGGAAGCTGGGCAGCATACTCTTTAGCCTGTGGCAAGGAAAAAGGAACCACGCCTTGTCCGCAAGGTTGACATTTTTTCCTCGTCAATTCCTTAAGGTCAGGTAGTGTCATAGTATAATCCTTTCATTTGCAACGTTAAGAGCAATTCCCCACCATTTGCGCAATACAAATGGCGGAGAATCACTCTGGCTTTCTGCGCGAGTCTTCGAGCAAATTCTGAATCTCAAATTCCTCGGCGCCGAATTCCTTTGCAATTTCAATTGCAAGAGGGCAATCCTCGTACACCTCATTTACGAGCGCTTCCTTTAAATATAAAAGCGCTGTCACTTTCACGGGGTGGCGAGAAGTGCGCCTCCTCTTCCAAGTTCTATTTAAATTCGTCGCCCAAACCATTGTATTTTCCTCCTTTCTTTTGAAATTTCAAGCGTTTCATATTTACACTGTAATTAAGCTAGTCTCGACGAACAGACAATAAAAAAGCCCATTACCAATTTTTTCGGTAATGGGCTTTCGGCTACTTTCTGAATTCTTCAGACTGCTTTAGGCTTTTCCAAATCCTCCTAAGCCCATTACCACCGTGCGAAGGCAAATCTTATCGCAAGACAGACGATAAGCGGCCCACACGATATGTGGCATTGTGCTTTTCATCATAAATGGCGTTTGGTAAACCTGATTCATCTGAACTTGTTCCTCAATGGGTAACATTATGCCCGACTTTCGTAAGATTGTCAAACCCGCTTTCTCCAAGGTCACGTATCATAAATTGTGTAATTGGCAAGTACCTGGAAATAAAAAGGGTGTATCCTTCTGGCGCCAACCAAGGAGGATACACCCGTGGAAACTACACTCGATAACGTCAGATTGCTCCGACAAGGACAGATCTTAAAAGAATGGTGGACCGAGGTAAAGGAAAACTTTTGGGAGACAGATGCTCGTCTCAAGGTTAAAGGGTTGTTAAAAATGCTCATGGAACAAACTCTTATTGAAGATCTCGAATTAGAGCGTCAGAAAATAGCCGAGCCCGCTTATCGTAACGGCTATTATCCACGCAGTTTGGTGACTCAATTCGGGCTGATCGAAGACCTTCGGGTGCCACGACTCCGAGAAGAATCTTTCCAAACGCGTGTCTTTGAACGTTACCAGAGGCATCAAAGCCAGGTCGATGATTTGATTCAAAACACTTTCCTGGCCGGCGTCTCTACTCGGCGCGTCGGAGAAGTTTTAAGGCAACTCCTTGAAACCAAGGTTTCGGCCACCAAAGTCTCCCGAGTCTGCTTGAAACTCAATGCGCAGGTTGCTCTCTATCATTCTCGACCTTTGATCGATGAATACCAGTATCTGATTTTGGATGCTATTACTCTCAAAGTCCGGTACAACGGTAAATATTACAGCCGAAAAGTATTAGCCGCTTATGGCATTACGCTTTTCGGTAAACGTGAAATGATCGATTTCAAACAAGCCAAAGGAGAATCCCGAGAGGCTTGGGAAAGTTTTCTGCAAAATCTCTACAATCGTGGATTCGAAGGAAAACATCTCAAACTGATTGCCATGGACGGCTCCGCCGGTTTGAAAGCAGCTTGTGAGCTGGTATTTCCCCAAGCGAAGATTCAGCGCTGTTGGTTTCATAAACTTCAAAATGTTTCCAACTATTGCAAGAAAAAATATCAAGAGGACTGCATCCATCAAGCTCGCAGGATTTACAAAGCCAAAGATCAAACTCATGCCCTAAAAGAATTTAAAGCTTGGAAAAAGGCTTGGCAGCGCTTTTGTCCCAAAGCCGTCCATTGCCTTGAAAAAGATCTTGAGCAAATGCTCGCTTTTCTGGATTGTCCCAAGTCTCACAGGATCCGGGTCCGGACTACCAATGTCACGGTGAAACAGTGCCAAGGAGGCATTGA
>OBEQ012081304.1_pt1 | contig 18904 bp, 22 predicted proteins | sample 1670901 | NCBI WGS metagenome assembly OBEQ01 (sample SAMEA104232315, study PRJEB22302) | groundwater metagenome | biome: forest; feature: aquifer; material: groundwater | place: USA | collected 2011-08-07 | depth 5.4 m
AAAGCAATGGAGTTGTTGGGTGACATGATAAACAATTATGAGAGAGAGAGAGAGAGAGAGCTTTTCCCCATGGCATGCCAATTGGCAATTTAACTTCACAACTGTTTGGCAATATTTGTCTTAATGAACTTGACCAATTTGTTAAAAATAAACTGAAAATAAAACATTATGTGCGTTATACAGACGACTTTATTATCGTGGCAGGGGAGAGGGAGTATTTGGAAAATTTGGTAGGACCAATAGGTAAATTTCTAAGGGATGAATTGGGGCTCAGACTTCATCCGGGGAAAGTGATTTTGCGAAAATATTGTCAAGGAATTGATTTTTTAGGTTATGTCATTTTGCCACACCACATTGTTTTAAGAACAAAGACAAAAAAGCGTATTTGGAGAAAGCTGAAAAATGGGGTGAGCTCGCAGGGACTGGTTTCCTATCTTGGGGTTTTGGCCCACGCGAACTCTTTTAGACTGGCCCAGAAAATGCAAGCTAGTTTTGGGTCGAGATGACCGGTGCTATACTTCTTTTGTGGATTATTTTGATCTCAAACTTTGTGGGCTAGTTCGGAAATTGCCGCTGACTCATGTGGGGAAAAACACGCGATTGGCGAATTTTTCTCTTCTTGGAGACGTAGAGTTAGTGGCGGCGGTCGCTGATGAATTAGAAAAAAAACTCAAGAAGATAAAATTTGATTTTTTGGTCGGGCCAGAGGTGAAAGTAGTGCCGCTGATTGCCGAGTTGGCCCAAAGAATGAAGCAAAAAAGGTTTGTGATTTGTCGCAAAAGTGTCAAACCCTATATGGTGAGCCCAGTCGTTTTAAAGCCACTATCTTATTTCCCCAAACATATCAGACAATTAGTGATTGATGGCAGCGACAGCGAACTTTTGAGAGGTAAGAAAGTGGTGATCATTGATGATGTGGTGTCAACTGGAGTGACGATGCGAATGATGAAAGAGTTAGCAGAGAGAGTGGGGGCAGAAGTGGTAGCGACAGTGGCAGTATTGCGACAAGGGAAACAGTTTGATGATTTAGGAGAGTTTATTTATTTGGGCGAGTTACCAGTTTTTACTAGTTGACAGGAGCCAGTTATTTTTTTAAAGTGGAGATAACAGTGTAATAGCCCCGTTTCCTTTCGGGAGAAAGATATGAATTTAAAGGTAAGCAATTGTGATTGTTGGTTTTGTGATTTACTCAATTTAATTTATGCCCGCTTGTTTGGCGGGATTTTTTATCTTAAAGGTTGAAAAGTAACATTAACAATTTTACCAATGATAAACCTAGAGAAAAATGTGGTATTTTTGGGGTTTATGGAAAAGGATTTGAGGCGGCACGCCTGGTCCATACTGGATTATGGGCGCTCCAACATCGGGGCCAGGAGAGTTCGGGAATTGCCAGCTCTGACGGTAAACAAATCTATTGCCATAAAAAAATGGGGCTGGTGGCCCATGTTTATGATGAAACCAACTTAAAAAAACTCCCCGGTTTTATTGCTATTGGTCACAATCGTTATTCCACGTCTGGGGAGTCCATTGCTCGACACAGCCAACCAATTGTTATCGAGAAGTTTAATCTGGCTCTGGCCCACAATGGAAATTTGCCCAACACCACCGAGATTAAAAAGTTTTTAACAGAAAAAAAGGTTACCTTTGCCGGGCTCAATGATTCCGAGATGATGTGTCGGATGATTGCGTTTTTTTTGGGGAAAGGGCTCTCTTTGGAAGAAGCAGTTAAGAAGTCATTTCCATTTTTTACTGGAGTTTTTTGTCTTCTAATCATGACCAAAAATAAACTAGTGGCAGTCCGGGATTCCTTTGGAATTCGACCCTTATCGATTGGCAAACTAAACGGCGGATTTGTTTTTTCCTCGGAGACGTGTGCTTTTGACACCATTGGGGCAACATATTTGCGGGATGTGAAACCAGGAGAGATGGTAGTAGTGTCTGATCAGAAAATTTCTTCTTGGCAGTTGTCTTTGGGGAAACAAAAACTAGACATTTTTGAATTTATTTATTTTGCTCGTCCCGACAGCCAACTTTTAGGTAAAAGCGTTTATGAAGTGCGCAAGAATTTGGGTCGTCACCTGGCGAGGGAATATAAAATTAAAGCTGATGTTGTAGTCCCAGTTCCAGATTCAGCTATCCCAGCGGCGCTGGGTTTTTGCGAGGTGACCAAAATTCCCCTGGATCATGGATTGACCAAAAATCGTTATATCCACCGGACTTTTATTCGACCAGCAAAATCGCTTCGGGAAGATGGGGTGGAGATGAAACTCAATGCGATGGCCGGGGTTCTTGCCGGCAAGAAAGTTATTGTCATTGATGATTCGATTGTCAGGGGAACTACTTCCAGAAGAATTGTCAAAAAGATTCGCCAGGCGGGGGCAAAAGAAGTCCATTTTTTTGTCAGTTCACCGCCAGTTAAGTTTCCGGATTTTTATGGCATTGACACACCTTCCCAGGGGGATTTAATTGGGGCGATGAAGAATATCGAAGAGGTCCGTCGATTTATTGGCGCGGACAGCTTAAATTACCTGTCGTATAAAGGAATGATTAAGGCGACAGGATTATCTGAAAGCCTATTTTCGACATCATGTTTTAGCGGGGTTTATCCCGTGGATATTGGCGAGCGAGCTCGCGAAGTTTCTTTTGAGATATGAGCAAAATTGAAAGAAAAACCCGGGCCATGATCTTTATTTCGGGAGAAGGGACAAATTTACAGGAGATAATCGACGGTGCAAAGACAGGTAATATTAGTGCTGATTTGGTAGGAGTAGTGTCAAACAAAGAGTCGGCTTTTGGGCTGGTTCGTGCTAGGGGAGCGCAAATTGACACTAAAGTAGTGCCATCGAAGGGGACATTAAACGTTCCTGCGTTGCGCCGTAAGGTTGAAGATGAATTTTTAAACTATATTGTTGATCGTCACCCAGACATTATTGTTTTGGCCGGGTTTATGATGATTTTGAGCGATGATTTTTTACGAGAAGTGCAAAGTTTGGGAATTATAGCGATAAATTTACACCCGGCGCTCCTTCCCAGCGATGGTGGAGAAGAGGTTGTAACGTCGCTAGGGACGAAAATTCCCGCCTTGAGGGGGACACACATGATTGAAGAGGCCTATCGTCAGAATTTTGCCATCTCTGGGGTGACAGTGCACCAGGTTTTGCCGGGAGTAGGGGTTGATAAAGGGCCAATTATTCTTAGACAAGAGGTGACAAGAGATTTACAGAACGACACACAAGAAAGTTGGGAAACAAAGATGCATGCTGTCGAACATCGAGTCTTGACGGCAGCTTTGAATCGAGTCATAAAGGTACTAGAACAAGGTGTTGATGTTAGCAGGGGACAATATTCTTGGCAGAGCAAGTTATGAATAAAAAAAAGACAGTTTTAGTTGTTGATGGTGGCGGACGAGGAGCGGCGCTAGTTCATAAATATGCTCAAAGCAGTCATGTGGGGAGAATTTTGGCTGTGCCGGGGAATGATTTAATGAAAATAAACATTGACAAGCCAGTACAAATCTACCATCAATTTAAAACCACCAGTGTTAAGGAAATTTTAGAAATTTGTCAGAGGGAGAAGGTTGACCTAGTTGATGTCGCTCAAGATAATGCTGTGGAAGCAGGGCTTGTTGATGTTCTTTTGAAAAATGGAGTAGTGGCGGTTGGTCCTTTACGAGATGCCGGAGAAATTGAATGGAGTAAAAATTGGGCAAGAGAACTACTGAAAAAAGCCAAAGTGTCGCAACCGGATTATCAAACTTTTACAGATCTTAAGAAGGCACAAGATTATATAAAGAATCAAAATGAGGGGATGTGGTTTATTAAAGCGTCTGGACTGGCTGAGGGGAAGGGAGCCTTATCGGCAAGAAGCAGAACCGAGGCCATTGAAAAAATAAAAGAGTTAAAAAAATTTGGCCCAGCAGCAGAGAAATTCTTGATTGAACAGTGGTTGGTGGGAGAAGAATTCTCAACTTTTGTAATTAGTGATGGTAACAGCTATCAATTTATTGGTGATGCCCAAGACCATAAACGGGTTGATGATTTTGATCAAAGAGAAAATACTGGGGGGATGGGATGTAGCAGCCCGCCGTTGGTTTTGACTCAAGACATAAAAAAACAGATCAATGAAGTTGTAGGGAAAACTTTAGGTGAATTGAGGAGGATTGGTCGACCTTATCAGGGGATTCTTTATTTGGGCGGAATGATTGTCCCGGGAAAAACCAGGGCAAAAGTTTACGTGATTGAATTTAATGCTCGTTGGGGTGATCCAGAAGCTCAAGCTTTGGTCCCGGGAATAAAAAATGACCTATTTGAAGTTTCTTTGGCAGTTTTCAAAGGACGACTGGATGAAATAAAAATCAAAAGGGACAACTTATCACGAGTGGTGGTGGCGGGAGCAGCGAGAGGATACCCAAGTAATTACCAGGAAGTTAAAGGGAAGCAGATTTATGGATTGGATGAAGCCCAAAAAGTTCCGGGAGTATGTCTTTATGGCGCCGGTGTAAAAAAAGAGGGAGGAAAATACTTTGCTAACGGGGGGAGACTGTTTTATCTCGTTGGTGAAGGAAAAACAGTTGTCGAAGCAAGACAAAAAGTCTATCAAGCAATGTCACTAGTGAGTATTGAGGGAAACAATCTCCATTATCGGACCGATATTGGCTGGCGTGACGTTCAAAGGTTGCGACAAAAAATATGACAGTCGGAATTGTTCGTTTTCCATGTTCTAATTGTGATTTTGATGCGCTAAAATTTTTTCAAAAATTTGGGCACCGGGCGGAGTTTATTTGGTATCGAGAAACCAAGGTTAAAAACTATGACTTACTAGTATTGCCCGGCGGGTTTGCCTTTGGCGACCGGGTGTATAAAAAGGCAACTGGGAGATATGTCATTGATCCGGGAGAGCAGGCGTTAAAATCACCAGTGATGAATGCTATTTTGCGAGCCGCGAAAAATAAGGAGCCGATTTTGGGGATCTGCAATGGCTTCCAGATTTTGGTTAAAGCGGGATTGTTGCCAGGAAAATTAGAGAAAAATAAAGACGGGATGTTTGTGTGCGACTGGACAGATTGCCGAGTGGAAGAACCTTTCTTTGGAGACAAATCGTTAGTGGGTAAGACATTTAAAATTCCCGTGGCCCATGGGTATGGTCGATATCAGGTCAGTGACAAAGACTATGAAAGGCTTAAAAAGAGTGGCCAGATTTTTTTGGAATACCAGAGATTTAATCCTAACGGGTCGTTTAGAAATATTGCCGGAGTGAGTAACCAAAGAAAAAATGTTTTTGGCTTGATGCCGCATCCAGAAAGAACCCCCGACGGACAATATTTTATGAGAGCGATAGAAAAGTATGTCAAACAAAGATAATATTCCAAAAGTTTTGGCCCAGGCGATGAGTAGTGAACACACCAGCTACGGTAGTACTAAAAAGTATCTTAAAAAACTGCCGACCACTGGTAAATATGTGATTCAGGGACCGGGAGAAAATGCCGGGATTGTTGATTTGGGGCAGGGGTGGGCCTTGGCTATTCGGATTGAAAGCCATAACCACCCATCTTTTATTAAACCCTATCATGGAGCGGCGACAGGAGTGGGGGGGATCTTGCGAGATATATTTACCATGGGGGCGCGGCCGATTGGGCTGTTAGATTTTTTACGCTTTGGGACTGACAATCGAGCAAAAAAATTATTTAAAGAGGTGGTGCGGGGGATTGCGGACTACGGCGATTGTGTCGGGGTGCCAGTGGTCGGTGGAGATCTCTTTTTTGACGCCACTTATAACCACAATTGTCTTGTCAATGTGGCGGCGTTTGGTTTAGTGAAGAAAAAGAATATTATTTATGGCAATGCTTTGTCAGTGGGCAGTGATTTGATTTATGTCGGGGCGAGAACGGGGCGAGATGGTATAGGGGGAGCGCAAATGGCATCGGCTAATTTGAATGTTTTAGATGAGCGGGCGGTGCAAGAGGCCGATCCATTTTTAGAAAAGTTGCTTTTAGAAGCGTGTGGGGAACTAGCCCAGACCGATTGGATTGAAGGGATGCAAGATATGGGGGCGGCAGGACTACTTTGCTCCACGACAGAGGTAGTGCGACGAGGTCAGAAAAAAACTGGGAAGAACCTGGGGGCGAGGGTTTATTTAAATCGGGTCCCGACCAAAGCGACCAATATGACACCAGTGGAGATGTTGTTATCTGAGTCGCAGGAGCGGATGCTTATTGTCGGGAAGAGAAAATACCGCAGCAAGATATTAAAACTGTTTAAACATTGGGATTTGGAAGCGGTGGTAGTGGGAGAAGTAGTGACTGGAGGGAAATATACGATTGTTTATGATCAAAAAGGAATGAAAAACATTTCCTTGGTGATGGATTTGGATAAAATAATTCCTGATGTAGAAACGCCATGGAAACTGGTCCCACAGGAGCCACAAAAGAGTAAATCTACTTCTGGAACAATGGCACAAAAAAAATATATTTGGCAGCAATATGATTGGATGGTAGGAACCAGGACCATAAAAGGGCCAGATATGCCAGGACAATATGCCATTATGGCGGTGCCAGAAGTAGATTCCGAGTTGGTGGTTTGTTGGGGGAGTGATCCTGCCGGAGAAGGATTTGCCTTTGATAAGTGTTTCGAGCAGATGAAAAATTTGAAAGCAAGGCCGTTGGGGTTGACAAACTGTTTAAATTTTGGCCACCCAAAAGAATCGATGTGGGTGTTCGTGAAAACCATTGATGTCTTGGCAAAACGGTGTCGGGAGTTTAATGTTCCGGTCGTTTCTGGTAATGTCAGTTTATATAACAGCTATAAAAATCATTCGATCAAACCAACAGCGGTGTTGGTGATGGTCGGATTACGCAAAAATGGCAAATATTCACCCGAGTCTTAAGAATAACGAATTTTGGTACCAGGATGTCCTTTTAGTTTGTGATAATCTTCCGGCAGTAGAGCGAGAAGAGGTCGATCTAACGTCACGACTATCACGAAATATTATTCTGAAAACTCCCTTTGTCAGCTCGCCAATGGATACGGTGACCGAGGCAGAAATGGCAATTCTTTTGGCTCTTTCTGGCGGTATTGGGGTAATCCATTACAACCTGTCTGCTGATGATCAAGGTAGGCAAGTGCGAAAAGTCAAGAGTTTTGAGTCGGCTTTTATCAGAAATCCAGTAGTTTTGGGACCAAAAAACACAGTGGGTGATGTTTACGAAGTTGCCAGACAATATGGGTTTTTTAGTGTTCCGGTAACTAGTGATGGCACAATGCAAGGGAAACTAGTGGGCATTGTGACCCATCGTGACGTGCGCTATTTCGAAACTCCAGAGCAAATGCATCTGGAACTTCGCAAAATTATGACTCCCCAGGAGAAACTGGTAATCGCTAAAGCTGCAGATATTTTGAATAAAAATGACTTCCGAGCAGCGAACAAAATTATTCGAAAAAATAATTTAGATACCTTGCCGATTGTGGATAAAGGTTTCCGCCTAGTAGCTTTGGTGACTGATTCTGATTTACGTAAAAACGAGCGTTATCCGCTAGCCACTAAGGATACAAATAAGCAACTAAAGGTTTTGGCCGCGGTGGAGTCGCGCCTGGAGCTAGCCAAAAAAAGGGTGCCAGTTTTGCAAGAAGCAGGAGTTGATGGGATAGTAGTGGACGCGTCAGTGCTTTTTAAAGAGCAGCTGGAGATTGCTAAATTTATCAAAAAGACCGCACCAGAACTGGAAGTGATTTTGGGTAATGTTGATTCGGGAAAAATGGTTTGGGAGGTGCTCCAAAATGCCAGTCGGCTCGTTGACGGGCTGCGAGTGGGAATCGGGCCGGGGACCGCATGTATCACTCAAGAACAGTTGGGGGTGGGTCGGGCTCAGGGATCGGCGGTTTGGGATTGTTCCCAGGCGGCATTAGAATGGGCAAAGAGGCGGAAATATAAAATCCCCCTTATTGCCGATGGGGGAATAAAGCGCCCATCAGACATTGCTAAAGCCCTCGCATTGGGGGCAGACTCGGTGATGATGGGTGGTCTGTTGGCGGGTCTCGAAGAATCGCCGGGAGAGCCAGAGTTTGATGAAGAGGCGGGTTATCTGGTAAAAAAATATCGTGGGATGGGGTCGCTAGAGGCCATGCAAGTTGGTGGAGCGGTTCGTTATCGCGTTGACGACGTCAAGATTCGGGTCGCCGAAGGGAAGGTGACAAAAGTCGGCTATAAAGGTTCGGGATTTATTTATCTACCCCACATTATCGCGGCGGTCAAGCAAAGCATTCACAAGTTGGGTTTTGCCGATATTGCCAATTTGCAAAAACAGTCACGAATAGTACCGGCCCATATAATAATGACATGAAGGAAAAAGTTTTAGTCGGAATTGTGATGGGGTCGGAGTCGGATCAATCGGTAATGGAGCCAGCATCTAAGATTTTGAAAGAGTTTAAAGTTAATTTTGAAGTTTCGGTGTTGTCGGCACACCGTAATCCCGAGGGAGCACAAAAATATGCCCGACTGGCAGTAAGCCGAGGAATTAAAGTAATTATTGCTGGGGCCGGAGGGGCGGCTCATTTGGCCGGGGCGATGGCGGCAAATTATCCGTTGCCGGTTGTTGGAGTACCAATTAAAACGTCAACTCTAAATGGCCTTGATTCGCTTTATTCGACAGTGCAAATGCCCCGTGGGGTGCCGGTGGCCACAGTGGCGATTGACGGTGCTGTTAATGCAGCCATATTAGCGGTGCAAATTTTAGCGACTTCGGATAGGAAGCTATTAGAAAAGTTAATTAGTTATAAGAAAAGAATTCGTCATGGAAGTCCTTAAGACTGTCAATATTACTGGTTTAGGAGAGAAACACCAGGGTAAAGTCCGGGATTTTTGGGTTGTGGGGTACAAGCGAATTCTTGTTGCCACCGATCGTCAATCAGCCTTCGACCAGCCGGTAGGTTTTGTACCATATAAAGGGGCGGTCTTGAATTTAGTCTCGGAGTACTGGTTTAACAGAACTAGACACATCGTGGCTAACCACTTGCTGGCGGTACCTGACCCAAATGTGTCAATAGTCGCTAACTGTAAGCCAATTAATGTCGAAATGGTGGTCCGTGGCTATATTTCTGGGGAAACGAGCACTTCGATTTGGCCATCTTACAGAGACGGGGAGAGAACTATCTATGGGGTAGAATTGCCAAACGGTCTGCGGAAAAATCAAAAGTTACCCCGAGCAATAATTACTCCCACAACTCACGAAACAGTAACTGGAGGTCACGACCAACGATTGACAAAGGAGAAAATCATTAAGCAGCGAATCGTTGCCAAAGACCTTTATGAACAAATGGAAAAAGCGTCGCTGGCATTGTTTGATTTTGGCAGCCGACTATCCCGCCGGCATGGGTTAATTTTGGTCGATACCAAATATGAATTTGGTTTGTATGGCGAGCAGTTGATGCTCATTGACGAAGTCCATACTCCCGACTCGTCGCGGTTTTGGAAAGCCAATACCTATTTGCCACGTTTTAAAAAAGGAGAAGAACCGGAGAATTTTGATAAAGAACTATTGCGTTTATGGCTTAAGAAAAACGGGGACCAGAAAGTTCCTCAGGAGATCATGTTAACTTTGAGCGCCAATTATATCGCGGTCTGTGAAATGACCCGGGGAAAACCATTTGTTAAGGCCCCTTATCCAATAGAGGCAAGAATTAAACAAAATGTCCAAGAATACTTACAAACAGTCAGGAGTTAATGTTTTTTTAGGCGACCTGGCGTCAGCCGAATCGACCATTTTATCACGGAAGACTTTTCGTCCAGAAGTAAAAGACCTAGGCAGCTTTGTTGGCTTCACTGCTAAGTTTAAGAAGTATAAAACCCCACTCCTTTTAGGGGCGACTGATGGGGTAGGGACCAAGTTAAAAATTGCTTTTTCGGCAGGGAAACATGAGACGGTTGGCATTGATTTAGTGGCGATGAGCGTCAATGATTTGCTTCGCCGGGGTGCCGAACCGCTCATTTTTTTACCGTACTTTGCTTTTGGGAAAATTGATGTTCGGGTGGCGGCAAAAATTAGTGCTGGAATAGTGGCTGGCTGCAGAATGGCTAACTGTGCCATTATTGGAGGAGAGACTGCCGAGTTACCGGGGTTTTATCATCCGGGAGAATATGATCTGGCGGGAACGGCGATTGGGGTGGTTGAGGAGAAAAAGGTAATTACCGGAGAAAAGATCAAGACTGGCGATAGGATTTTGGCATTACCATCTAACGGGCTACATAGTAACGGTTATTCCCTGGCGCGCAAAGTTCTTTTGGATCATTACAAATTATCAGACCGGCCAAAAGAGCTTGGTGGGAAAACTCTAGCCAGTGAATTTTTGACCCCGACGAAGATTTATGTTGCCGAGGTCATGAAAATTTTAGGATTGGGAATAGAAATTCATGGTTTGGCCCATATTACCGGGGGAGGGGTCAACTCTAAATTGGGGAAAATTATTCCAAAAGGATTGTCGGCCCAGATCGATTTTACCAGTTGGCAACCGCCACCGATTTTTGGTCTTATTCAAAAATTGGGGGAAGTGAGTGATAATGAGATGTTTTCGACTTTTAATATGGGACTAGGAATGGTAATGGTCTTGCCAGAAAAATCCGTCGCGAGAGTTAAAAAACAACTAAAGGAAACGCTAGAAATTGGCACAGTTGTGCAAATATGAGGGCATCGATTTACACCAGAAAAGGGGATTTGGGCCAGACGGGATTGTTTAGTGGGAAACGGGTCAAAAAAAATGATCGGGTGATGGAGGCGATTGGAACAGTAGACGAGTTAAATGCGCAAATTGGGGCGGCGATAACGCAAATAAAAAATAAAGAAGCTCGAGAGAAATTAGACAGAGTGCAACGAAATTTATTTGTCGTCGGGTCGGGATTGGCCGGATATGGCGAGCCTAAACTGGGTGATGAGGTAGATAAAATGGAAGAGGAGATTGACCGAATGTGGGCTGGCATGCCGCCGTTAAAGAATTTTATTTTGCCCCGGGGACAGTTGCATTTGGCCCGGACAGTAGCCAGGCGGGCGGAGCGAGCGGTAATTGTGGCTAAAGGAAAATTTGCCTGGCAGTATCTTAACCGGTTGAGCGACTATTTGTTTTGTTTAGCGCGGTGGGTGAATTACAAGGCGAAAATAAGAGAAACGGTGTGGAAAAGCACATAAAGGTGGTATGCTGGTAAGGTATGGATGATCCAAAAGTAACACCGACGGTGGCTCCACCGGTTGACCCACAGCAACCACAAGTTGCCCCAGCGGCACCGAGGTTAAAGGAGCAAGCCCCGGTTGGGGGGGAGAAAATTGCGGGGATTGATGTGGCGGAATCTGATAGGGTGGCAAAGGAAGAAGGAGATGAATATTGGGAGAATTATGCGCGGGAGATTGAGTTGGAAAAAGAGATTTTAGAAATGGGAGGAGTGGAGAAGATTGAAAGCGGGGAAGTCAAGGTGCCGGAGAAAGTGGCTCGGGAAATGGGAGTCAAATCAATTACCAATATCCAAACACCAATTGGAAGTGTCACTGATTTTTCAATTCACGGAGTCAGCCTATCTGATGACCAATTGTCGGCGGGGATTGTCAAGCCGACTAGCTCGGGACTGCGGTGGTTAGTCGAGTGGTTTATTTACCAACTCCTCAAAGCCCACTTTCATATAAAGCGAATAAAAGGCAAGATCTTCCGGGAAAAATTGTAGTATCATAATAATCTATGAATTCTTCGGCGACTGATGTCATTGCCAGCTTTCCGTCCCTGGTTTTGGGATTGGTGTTTATTCTTTTATCGGTGGGCGTGTTTGGAGCAGCGGCCGTGGTGGCCGGGTATCTATTTGCCCAGTTTTATAAGTGGCGCAATCGGGAGGAGAAAGCGTTGGAGTTTGTGACCCTACAAGTGGCGGTGCCGCGCGACAACGAAATCAAAATCGACACAATGGAACAATTTTTTTCCTCGTTATATACCCTTTATCGAGGTAAGAGTAACTGGTTTGACTTTGAGTTTTTAAAAGTGCAAGAGCACGTGGCATTTGAAATAGTGGGGATGCCCGGAGACATTCGGGTTTATGTTTCGGTCGCTAAAAAAAACCGAGAGCTAATGGAAAAACAGATCAATGGGACCTATCCTGGAGCAGTAATAACTGAGGTAGAAGACTACAACCTCTTCTCGGAAAATGGAGAAGTGGCTTATGCTAGCTTGAAGTTGAAGTTTTCTAATTTTTTGCCGATTAAAAGTTTTCGGGATTTGGCAGTGGATCCACTAGCTCTTTTGACCTCATCGATTGCCAAACTAGACCCAGGAGAAGCGGCGGCGATCCAATTTATCGTGGCGCCGGCGGATAATAAGTGGCGAAGTAGCGGACGAAAGTATGTCAGTAAGACCAAGAAAAACGAAGCGGATCCGGAAAAGGCGAAGTTTAATGTCGATGCGAAAACCCTCGAGGCGATTGAAAGTAAAACGGCAAAACCGGGGTTTAATACCTCGATCCGGATTGTGGCCAATGCGGCGACATCTGACAAAGCGAAGCTGATTTTAGACAACATTAAAAGCGCCTTTGCCCAGTTTTCTTCGGACCAAAATTTTTTCACCTCTGACAAGATTCGAATCCAGCAAAATTTCATGACCGATTTTATTTATCGCTACCAGCCGATGTTTAAAAAGCCATCGGTGTTAACTAGCGATGAACTGGCAACGGTATTTCATTTTCCTAATAAATCGATTGAGACGCCGAGTATTTTTTGGCTCAATGCCAAGCGCGCGCCGGCGCCGCAAGAAGTGCCAACTTCTGGAGGGCTAAGAATTGGCAAATCGGTCTATCGGGGGCAAGCGCGCGAGGTGCATCTCCTTAAGGAGGATCGCCGCCGGCATGTCTATATTATTGGAGCGACCGGAACAGGAAAGTCGGTCCTTTTGTCAGAGATGGTGCTGCAGGATATAAGAAACGGCGAAGGGGTGTGCTTTATTGATCCGCATGACACCTATGAAGATGTGCTGCAGATGATGCCGCCAGAGCGAGTGGAAGATGTGATTTATTTTGATCCGTCGAACATGAACCGGCCGATGGGATGGAACATTATGGAAGCCCATAACGAGCAAGAGCGGCACATGACGGTAACGGGATTTATCGGACTTTTATATAAATTATTTGACCCGCACCAGACGGGAATTGTGGGGCCAAGGCTAGAGCACTCAGTGCGCAATGCGATGTTGACGGTGATGGAAGCGGACCCCAATGCTACCCTAATTGAGGTTATGCGAGTTCTTCAAGATCCAGGCGGGCCATATTTGCAAGAGCTGTTGCCAAAAGTGACCGACCCGATTGTCAAACGGTTTTGGACGGAACAAATTGCCGCGACCTCAGAATTTCATAAATCGGAAACATTGGACTACATCGTCTCGAAGTTTGGACGGTTTGTGACCAATAAAATGATCAGAAATATTATTGGTCAGTCACAAAGTTCTTTTGATTTTAGAAAAGCCATGGATGAGGGCAAGATTTTAATTATTAACTTGGCCAAAGGAATGATCGGGGAAGAAAATAGTTCGTTTTTGGGAAGCCTGATGGTACCCAAAATTTTGGCGGCGGCGATGAGTCGACAAGATATGCCCCAGGAGCAGCGGAAAGACTTCTATTTATATGTCGATGAGTTTCAAAATTTTGCCACGCCGGATTTTGCCACGATTTTGTCAGAAGCGCGGAAATATGCGCTGAATTTGACAGTGGCGAACCAATTTATTGCTCAGGTAGAAGAGGATGTCAAAAACGCCATTTTTGGCAACGTGGGAACTAAGATTGCATTCCGGGTGGGGGTGTCTGATGCCCAATTTTTAGCTCATGAGTTTGCCCCGACATTTGGGGAGCAGGATCTGTTAAAAATTGAAGCTCAAAACGCCTATATTAAAATGCTAGTGAACAATGAGCCGACATCGGCGTTTAGCATTGATACGACAATTGATTTTAAAGCTAGATCCGCCAAGAAAAATCCGAAGATTTCAGCAATGATTAAAGAATTATCGGGCCTTAAATATGGTAAGGATGTACGCGAAGTCGAAGCAGAAATTGCCTCTAGATCGCATTTGTTTTAAACTCCGCAAATATGCCCCTGAGGGAGCGTTCTTATCGATCCTTTTTGGATAATCATCTCCATCGCCAAAATGGGGAAGGACGTTGTTGGCCAGCACTTTTAGAAGCGGCCAGGCGATCGGCGGGAGATTTTTCCTGGGATGCAGATAAGATAATGAAAGAACTGGGAGGAACCAAACGGGATGGAGTAGATTCTAGAGAAGTAGTGGCCTTTTTTGAAAAATTGGGAATTCCTTGGTATGCCGAGAGTGACTGTGGGGAAGAGAGATTTATGAGATTGCTGGGAGAATTATCACCAGGTGTCGATATTTTTACCAGTGTCTGGGATTGTCGGTTCCGCCCTGGGTATCGGCCAAAAGACGATAAACCGGAGGTGCATATTGTGGCCCCATTGGAGGCAATTTGTGTTGATGGTTATCCCTGGATAATTTCATATGATCCTGATACCGAGATCGGGGGACTATTCCCAGTACCGTTGGGATTGTGGATGATGTGGTGGCATGAAGGGCCAGATTCAAAGCCCGGAGTAAACCGAGAAGTGACCAAAAAAGATATCGATAGGCCTAGTCGGAGATTTTTTTTGGCAACAGGAGCAACCAATGAAGAAGTGTGGAGGATGATCGGAGAACCTAATAAATAGTGAGTAGTTTTAATAATTGGTGTCGGCGATAGTTTGGTCGGTCACTATCTCCAGGATAGCTGCCTCCGGCTTTACGGCGAGATTCTTTTTCAGAAGCGACGGCATAGTCGTGAGCGATGTCATAGGATTTTCCCTGGGACATTAATTCCCGTTCGATGGTTTCATGGAGAATGATATGGGGATGGTCACGAGAATCCATAAGACTATCGACCCAGATTTGATTTATTGGGATGTAATCATAAACCAGGTCGTGTCCTCCCTGGACAAACTCAGGATCAAGGAATTGACGAACTAGGGAACCGTCAATGTAAATGAGTTGGAAATTTTTGTGAACTTCGGTTTTGCGCATAAACTCGGTGATTCGGTACCGATTAGTCTGGAGTTTTTGGACAAGGGCGTCTCGCTGACGAGAGTAATAGGGGCCTTCTAGCCCAGCGAACTTTTTTTCGATTTGTAAAAGGTGACGGATTTCCGAAGCATGGCGATAGTCCACCCAGCGTTGACCACTGGGGATATATGGTTTTTGGTCATAAGGGGTGACTAATCCCGAACCATGACGATGCATGATGGCAAAATCGGTATCAAGGAGTTGGCGAACGAGATAACCATTAACAAGAACTATTTTTTCTTTCATGAGGATTAAATTGGGGGCAGATGGGATCGGTGGAGCTGGAAGGAGTCGGACCTTCGTCACGATTTTATAAGAATCGGGTCACTACCGTTGAACGACAGCTCCAGAAAGTCGACAGTCAAATTAGCCAATATGTTTATGGCTACAAGAATTATATCAGACTCGAATGGTAGTCACTAATTGCCTCAATAGATTTTAGTATTCTAGTTTTTATGGTTACATCAGATGTGTAGACATTACAAGTCCCGTGACCAAAGCTTTTGTATGTGAGTCCAGCCCGAGTGCTATTTTTAATATATGGTTTTCTAAAGTTTTGTAAAGGTAAATTAGTTACTTCTTGCCAAAATTTAATTTCTTCTTCGATGATCATGTCAGAATAGAGATGAAGTAGAACCCGAATACTGGTAGGGGAAATATTTAATCCCTTTACTAACCAATAAATCGCGAATTTAACTACTTTGGGGTCGCAGTTGCTGATGCAAACATAACTACTAGAAACCTTTGTTCCTTCGCCCCAATATAAAAATATTCCGGCCAATTGTAATTCTCTATCAGATAAAGGTAGCCAATTCTTTTTGGCCTCGTCATAAGCAAATTTTTCCCTTATTTCTCTCTTCCTTGTCATAGTTTGTCTGAACTTTTCAATTTGCCTTGGACGATTTTCTTTAATTCGGGCGATTTGATCACCCGTGAGAGGATATTTTTGTAGCCAACCGCTTAGGGTACTTTTACTAATACCAAGAATTGTCTTAATTTCAGAATAGCTTTTCCCTTGAATTCGGAGTTCAATTGCTTTTTCTCTTTCCTCACGCCGTGCCATATTAGTACTAATGAATAGTATTACTTAGTTACATAACTATAGTTCGATTTTACTGCTGTTGCAAGAAGCAATATAATAAAAATTGGGGGTGATTAGGATGGTGAAGAAAGCGGGGAAAGTTATTGGCAAGGTGAGTCATTATTTTGACAAAATTGGGGTGGCGGCATTGGTGACGTCCGGACCGTTAGTAGTGGGAGATACGGTGAAGTTTTCTGGTCATGATAAAGAATTTACCCAGACAATTGCTTCAATGCAGATTGATAGAGTGGCTGTTGAAAAAGCGAAAAAAGGCGACGATGTGGCGGTGAAAGTGGATCAAGAGGTGAAAGAAGGGGATGAAGTCGCAACGGTTTAGACAAAAAAGAGCCCCGCTTTTGGCGGGGCTGGCAGACTAGTCTAGTGTAGTATGCCGCGTTGGCGCAGGACTCTCATTGTCTCGCGTGAGTTTGGTGTCACCACGACTGAAAGAGCCTGATCGCCCGGCCATATACCCTGAATGGCGGCGCGATCGAGAACCGACAAGATCGACCGATTTGCCGACAATTGTCCACCTTTGATCAAATTGGTGACCAATAGTGGCGGTCCCTGTCGATCAGGTACCAACGTTAATGTTACTGCATTCATTACACCTCCTTCTGGGGACTATGGGTAGGTTTAGAAAACTACCCATTTGTAAAGAGCGAGACAATAGTTTAACACAAAGAGGCCACTTTGTCAATGTTATAGGGTTTAAAACAAAAAGGAGGAATTAGAGCTCTTCGAGTTTGACCTTTTCGGCGGGGAGGTCTTTGATAAACTCCAGATATTTCTCGGTTGTACTGATCCGTTTGTGGCCGACGAGTTTTGATACCAAGATGGGAGAAGCACCGGCAGCTAAGTGGTGGGCGATAAAGGTGTGGCGCAAATCATTTACCTTGGCTCCGGCAATCCCGGCGATTTTAAAATAGCGGTCGATGGCGGTCCGAATATTTCTGATTAAGAGTGGCCGACCAGTTTTGGTGATAAACAGGGCGGTGTTTTGAACTTTGGGGCGAACAGTGAGGTATTTGTCCAGCGCCGATTTAGCCGCCTTGTTGATGGGCACATCGCGTTGGGCGTGACTTTCAATCACAGGGATTTTGACAAAGTTGTCGCTAACAGAACCGACCGAGAGGGCGGCGAGCTCACCAATGCGCATTCCAGTTTGCAAAAGGAGCTCGACGACAGCGGCAATTCGAGTATCGGCCCGAGCAGCATCGCGGACCGCGCGGTATTCCATACGAGTCAAGATCCGGGGAGCTTTGGTGTCAAATTTAGGGTGGGCCACTCCGGCAGCCACATTATTATCAGTGTATTTGTTAAGTACCAAGAAACGATAGAAAGTTTTGATCGAATTGATCTTGCGAGAGATCGATTTTGGGGTGTAGTTTTGGGTATGCAAAAGCGCGAGGAAACTGTTGAGGTCCTCGGTAGTGACGTCCTTGATACTTTTTCGACCGGCCTTTTTGAGGTATTCTAGAAGCTGGTCGATATCCTTTTTATAGGCAATAGTAGTGGCGGTCGCTTTTTTGCTTGAGCGAAGGAAGTCGACGAATTTATTTAGATAGTCCTTAAGCTCCATATGCCCTATAATATCACCTGTAGAACTAAAATGCAAGCACCAGCTAAGATTATACTTTGAGTGGTAAAGTATCCTGTATTTGAGTATGACTAAATCGCGAATAGTTCGGTGGGCAATAGTGATTATTTCTATTTATCTTATTGTGACGACCTTGCGGTCGATGGTCGATTTATGGCGAGCACGGGACAAGCTCACCAGGCGGGAACAGGCAGTGGTGGCTCTTCAAAAACAGCATGATGAGTTATTGCGACAGCAAAATAAGGTCGAGTCACCGGGATATTTAGAGAGGATAGCTCGGGACCAATTGGGATTGGCAAAACCAGGAGAAGAGATAGTGATTATTCCAGAAGAGCTACTCGCGATGGGACCAGTTGCATCGGCCGATGCCACGCCAAACTGGAAGAGGTGGGCGAGACTGTTGCTTTAGTGCCAACGGACCGAATCGGACGGTCGACTTATCGCTTATGAAACGATTGTTCTGCCACTGAACTACGTTGGCGGGATCTTCTAAATTTTAACATATGGTGGTACAATAGTCTCTTCGTTTTGTCTCAAATCTTTCCCAGAGGAGGTGAGTACTTTTATATCAAGGGTTCAAATATTGGATCCAAAAATAAACTCTTGGAGGATTAGTAATGAAGACAAAAGAGTGTCCACTTTGCGGTGCCAAGATAGCTTTTGGCAGAGTGTACTTACTCTTTAGTAATGGGCGGTTATGGCCAGTGGATGCAGCAATTGGGCATCTGGCTGACAGCCACAATTTTCCGATACCGCTCGATTTGATAAGTGACGTCCTTGGACAGGGAATATTGTTGGATGATCAGATTGCAACTCCAATCTTCCAACAAGAACCAGTGGACTGGCCCGAGACATTTTCTGAGGGCAAACAACGCACTGTGAGGACGAATTTTAGCATTCCCTGGGATTTGGCGGTCAATAGGGCCTTGACCAGAATGTATGGCGAAAGAATTAGTTTGAACTCAATGTAGAGTTTGGGCAGGGCAGCCCTGGGCGATGGTGCAATGATGCATCCTCGCCCATTTTTTTGGTTCGAGTCCAAGACCTATAGCTTGATTTGAGGAGGGTTTTGGGTTATAATGGGGAATCGTACTTTGGCATCTGGAATCTTTAGGA
>OBEQ010170741.1_pt1 | contig 18902 bp, 28 predicted proteins | sample 1670901 | NCBI WGS metagenome assembly OBEQ01 (sample SAMEA104232315, study PRJEB22302) | groundwater metagenome | biome: forest; feature: aquifer; material: groundwater | place: USA | collected 2011-08-07 | depth 5.4 m
CCAGCAGCGAGGTTAATATTTCAATTGGCAACTTCGCGACAACTCCCCGCACAATTTTAGAAAACGCAGCAACTCAAGTCACTGCCTTGATACAAAGCAACCAGCCTGTAAAATCAGTTACGTGTACTCCGCTTGACAATGCAAAAAGCACATGCAGCTGCACTCTTGCATCGACCACAATTGTAAATCCGGTTGTTGACTGTTCGGTTCAGCCGCCAGTAAGCGGACGCTATCAAATTACGTTCACTGGGCAAGATGGCAAAACTAAAAACGCGCAAGTCACGCTCACACCTGGACAAACCGGAACCATTGAAGTGATCAACCGCAGCGCAGACAACAACACTCTCTACGCCGCAATCGCAGTTGCAGTCCTCCTAATTGGATACGGCGCCTACTTCGCATACACTAAACTAACCGCTGCACTAACCGCCAAACAAAAGCTAGTCCAGCGACGTGGTGAGCTACTGCGTGAAATCGACTTTGCAAAAATGAGTTACATGAAAGGTGAAATCGCCAAAGACCAGTTCCAAAAAATATACGCAAACAAACAAGAAGAAATGACAAACGTAAACGCCAAAATCAGCGAAATGGAAAAACAACAAACACAAAAGAAATAAACTACTACAAATGTTTTTCTTGAGTTAGCTTTTTAATGAAAAACTCAGCAGACTGCGTTAACTTTTCCAACTCAAGCGCTTCGCTGACTGACGCCCATTTTACTTCGCTTATTTCATTCCGCGCAATAGGAGTTCCAGTTGCTTGAACTAAAAATGCAAGCGTCAAGTTACGCTTTCCACCAGGGTTTCTCGTTCCATCTGATAGAAACTCCCCATATTTTTCAGCGGAAACGACTTCTAGGTTGGTTTCTTCCATAACTTCGCGGCTAAGTGCTTGTTCAAGCGTTTCACTTTGTTCAATTCCGCCGCCTGGAAGACTCCACCAGTTAACCTCCCGAATTTTAACCAAAAGAATCTTCCCATCCCTAATAATTAAAGCGCCAACACGCTTGCGGATTTCAGCCATGCAGATTTTCACCCATTATTCTAAAAACACCGTTTTGAAAAAGTTCAGTAGTTCGCCGTGGTTTTTAACAATTAAGTCTGGCTCGTCTATTATTTCTGTGTATGGATTGAAGAGAATTGTGTAGAAGCCAAGCTTTTTTGCATGACCGTCTTCGTCAGGCCTATCGCCAACCATAACGCATTCACTTGCGGTTGCTGGTCTAACCAGTTGAGCCTTTTCCAGAAATGCTCTAAACGGCTTCAGCGAAGACTTTTCTCCCCCAACTTCAAAAGACGTGATTACAACGTTGAAAAAATGCGCTACGTCTAAATGCTTGATTTGCTTCAAGAACCTCGCTTCACGCGCGTTCGAAATAATTCCAAGCTTTACGCTGCGGTTTTTCAGAAATTCAAGCGTTTCCAAAGCGCCTGGCAAAAGTTCAAGCACAGCGACATATTTTTGCAAGAAAAGTTCGTCCATTTCTTCGCAGGTTTCCCAAGAAGTTTCCTTTCCCATGTTGAAGCACAGCTGCTTGAAGTAAAACCCCTTGCGGTGGCGGTCTGGGTTGCCGTAGTACTTAGTTGTTTTTTCAAGCTCAGTTGCAGCCAAAGCTGTAGCGTAAGTACTGTCTTCGAAACTAATGCCAGTATTCCGTAGTATGTTTTCAACTGTTTTTCTACCTTTCAACGCCCGCAAAGCTTTCCTGCCGTCAACCAAAGTGTTCCGCCAGTCAAACAAAATCCACTTGAATTGCATTTTTATCCCAATTAACGCGTTTTCTACGTTATTCTTTTTCTCCTCGCAACGTTTAAAACCACTGGTTTTCTAACGTTTACGCAGTTATGATTTTGAAACCCCAATTTACAGATTCTTTTGTTCGGATACGAAAAAAAGTAAAAGCGCCTAAATCTACGCTCTTGATAGGCTTACCTGGCGTGGGTTTTGCCAGTAAGTTGGCAATTGACCACTTGATAACGCAGTTCAAAGCAGAGCGAATCGCAACTATCTATTCGCCTCATTTTCCAAACCAAGTGATTGCAACTAACCACGGCAACTTACGTCCGTTTACGCTTAAGTTCTACTACAAAAAAGTCAACGGCAAAAACCTTGTGTTCCTAAAAGGAGACTTACAACCGCTTACAGTTGAAGGGCAGTATGAAGTAACTGCAAAGGCGCTTCAATTCTTCCAAGAAACCGGCGGCGAAGCAGTTTTTGCAATGGCTGGGCTAATAACGCAAAACGTGGGGCAAGACCGCCAAGTGTACCTTAGTTCAACGCACAGAAAACAATTACAACAATTACAAAAAACCCTGGGTGTAAAAATAAACGCTAATTACATCCCAATCGTAGGAATGGCAGGCTTAGTCCCAACCCTTGCGCCGCTCTACGGGCTAAAGGGAAACTGCATGCTGGTTGAAACAACCGGCGAGCCAATAGACGCAGTTGCCGCGTCGCGCCTAGTTGAAATAGTTGGCAAAATGGTCAAACAAAAAATTCCAATTGAAAACTTGAAGAAAAAAGCAGCCACTGCCAAATCAAACATTGAAAAAATGTCTAGGCAAATGCAAGAACCACAAGCCATTCCAGGCGCAGCGCCAGCTGAACTAAAAGATTCGCTTTCGTACATACGCTAGTATGTTTTGTTAATTTTACTTAGTTAGTTCTTCTTTGAACTGGCATGCTTTGCACACGTCGCCGCCGCATGGTTCGTTGCATTTCTTGCAGTGCTGGAGGTCTTTTTCTTTGATGCTTGCCTTGCCAATGAGTTCTTTCATTGCCAAAAAGGAGCGCACGATGTTAAATTTAGTGCCAGGGTGCTTTTCCTCCAGTTTGTTCAAGAAGTCTTTTATTTCACCGCGGAAAGAGTCGCTGCTGTAAGGGCACTCTGCAAGATGAAACGGCAACTGCCGCAACGCGCAGTAAACCGCGCATTCTTTTTCAGTGTTGTAAATCAACGGCTTTATGCGCATTACGAACTTGTCCTGTTCTACTACGCCGCCAGTTGCGCCAAAGCGGAGGAAGCGTGAAGGCTCGTTGCGCATGAAGTTCATAAAAATAGTCTGGGCAATGTCGTCAGCGTTATGCCCAACTGCCACTTTAGTGCATTTCAACTTATAGCTAGCGGTGTTAAGCGCGTGTTTCCTGAACACGCCGCAATACGTGCAAGAACCACGCCACTGCACTTTGTCCTTCTTCTTGTTTGCTTCGTCCATTGTAATTCCAAACACTTCGCTGTACGGCACAACAGTTAACTTCACTCCAACAAGTTTGCACAGCTCCTCTGCTTTTTCCATTGCTTTGTCGCGATAACCTGCAATTCCTTCATTTACTAAGATTGGCACAATTTCCGCTCCAACGTGCTTCGCCACCTTTGCCAAGACGAACAACAACGCAGCGCTGTCCTTTCCACCTGACACGCCAACTGCTACGCGGTCTCCGCGTTGGATTAGTTTAAAATCCCGATTAGCGCGGTAGACGCGGTTTTCAAACTGGTCTATGAAACACGGACTACAGAGGTCGCTTGCGTTGTAAGCTAGGTTTACAACAGCGTCTCGCTTTTTACACTTTGTACAAATAACCATAAGTAATAATCCAAATAACAATAATCTAAACTAAATAACTAGAGGGGGAATAAAGCTTAAATCTTGCTTTTCTTTTTGCTTTTCCAATACTCGTATAGGTACGGTAAAAATGAAAGCACTATTATTGCCAGGATGGCGAGCGTGAGGTTTTTTTCAATGTCAATTATGTTCCCCACGAAGTAGCCAAGCAACGTTAAGCTCACTACCCACAAGATTCCACCCAGTACGTTGAAAGTGAAGAACTTTTTATAAGGCATTTCGAAACTCCCTGCAACAATTGGCACAAAAGTGCGTACAACTGGGATGAACCTGCCTAGAATAATCGCTTTACCGCCATGCTCATTGTAAAACTCCCGCGCTTTTTCCAAGTGGCTTTTCTTAAATAGAAAAGAGTCTTCGCGGCTGAAGATAACTTTGCCAGTTTTTTTGCCAAAGTAATATCCAAACGCGTCTCCCACAACCGCAGCAGCAACCAGAAGCGGAATAAGGTAAAACAGGTTAAAAGTTCCCTTTGCAGCGAACACGCCTGCTGTGAGTAGGAGGGAGTCCCCTGGAAGGAAAAACCCAAAAAAGAGGCCAGTTTCGGCGAATATGATGAACGCCAAGCCAAAGTAGCCAATTGTCTGGACTAACGCTGGAAGGTTATAAACCGTAGAGAGGAAACTGGAAATAATTTCAAAAGCCATTTTTTAATTTTCACTCACTTTTTACTGCTTTTTTTACCACGGAGCTTCTTTTTTGCTTCTTGCCACACCTTTTTAGCCACGTCAATCGCCTTAGCTTTTTTTGAAGTTTTGGACAACTCGGATAAAAAACGGTGTACTTTATCGACGTCTAGTTTAGCTTCATCTGTTTTGCCTATTCTGTAACTCACTTCGACTCGTGGATGCGTGCCTTGTCCTATTCCTATTGACCATGGGCTGTACCCTTCCATGCTTTCTCTTGGGCTAATCCACGAAAAGTTGTTGGGGGTTATGTTAATGTCAAGATTATGTGCTATTGCTACGGTTCTAATGTTTTCGGCACTAACTTCTCTTTTTAGCTTAAAGTTAACTCGGCCAAATTCATTAGTTCTTCCAACTGTAGTTAAATGCGGCACTGTTCTTAGCCTTCTAGCCACTGATGTATTGAACCGCCTAAATTTTCTATACGCTGGTTCCGTGTCTAGTACTTCCCCTTTAATTTCCTCTCGTTTTTCCGTAGCCATGTTTATTTAGCCGCCGTAGATTATGTTTATGAATTCTAGGGTGTCGCCGTCTTTAAGCGTTTGCAGCGGGTGGCATAGGTTGCCGTTGAGTTTCAGTAGGCCAGTTTCTTCGTTTAGCTTTTCTTGCTTTAACACGTCGCGAAGTGTAGAGGTGTTTTTAACCTCCATTTGCTTTTTTTGCCCGTCTACGGAGAATGTGATGTTCATGGTAAATTCGCCCCCCTTACCTCAGCATTTAAAAATAATGACCGCTCAATAATTTGAACTAGTTTAACTAACTTATAGTGGTTTCAATTTTTATGTCTTTAGCCCAACACGTCCAAAAATCATTTTTACAAGCGTATAAGGAACGCACCCCAGCTTTGCGTCAACGCATTATGAAGTGGAGGAAAACCCCGGTTGTTGTACGTGTCGAGAGGCCGCTTAACCCGCCACGCGCAAGGAGTTTAGGCTACAAAGCTTCACGTGACTTTATAGTGGCTAGGGTTCGCATTTCAAAAGGAAAACGTCGACGCAGAAGGCCAGATTTAGGCAGGAAGCCTGGAAAGAACCGCAAAACGCAAGTGCCGGGCATTTCATTACAGAAACTCGCCGAGAAACGCGCAGAACGCCGCTTTCCAAACTTACGGATGTTAAACTCTTATTACGTGGGCGAAGACGGACAGTATAAATTCTTCGAAGTCATACTAACTTCTCTAAAATGAAAAGCTACGTTGACCTAAACCTCTCCAACGCTGCACTGCGGCAAAAGGCACTTTCCCTTGGGTACAGCGAAGCCTCTACCTTGCAAGTTGCAATTCTCCCTTCAAAAGCCAATTCAAATGTAAAAGCGCAAGTAATTGAATCCGCCAACGTTGAGTTGTTGATAAGCGCGTGCAAGCGGCACAATTCACCGTTTACTTTTATCAACCCGCTTCTATGCAACGACTTTTACAAAGGAACTGCACTCTTGGAAATCGCAAGGGAAAAGGAAAAAGCCTTCGAAATCCCACTGCGCTTCCTCCTTCGTTCACCGAACCGCAGTAAGCTGATGTTTCAACTCCGTATCTTTTTGAAAAATTGCTTAAAGCGAAAGATCCCGTTCATTTTCACAACGCGCGCATTGACTGAGTTTGATTTAAAGTCCCCAAGGGAAATCATCGCAATTAGCCAGCAATTAGGGTTAACTTACGAACAAGCAGCTACTGCGCTGTCTTATGGCCGTGAAAAAGAATGAAAAAAATATTTTTCGTAACTTCTAATCCGGGCAAGCTAGATGAAGCACGTTCTTTTCTAGTTCCGCTTGGCTTTCAAGTTGAAAGTAAAGCACTGAATTTGCTTGAGATTCAGGCGAGCCAAGAAGAAGTTGCCTGTGCAAAAGCGCTTGAGGCGCGGAAGACAATCTATGATGATTTAGTTGTTGAAGATACTGGATTTTACCTCAATGCTTACAACGGCTTTCCCGGCGTTTTAGCAGCGCCGGTGATAAAGCAAATTCACCGCGAAGGGTTTATCCACCTTATGCGGGGAGTGGAAAACCGCAAGGCTTACTTTAAGGCGATTGTTTCATATTTACCTGCAAATTCCAAGGAGCCAATGTTGTTTTCTGGCGAGTGCCAAGGCGAAGTATCTTTGCAAGCAACAAGTTCGCGACCACGCTTAACGTATGATTCGTTTTTTATTCCGCAAGGCGAAAGTCGCACATTCGGCGAAATGACAATAGCGGAGAAAAATAAGTATTCACACCGAAGAAAAGCCTTTGAAGCATTTGCTAACTATGTGGGGAGAGAAAAATGATTCGTGCTAAGAAGCGTTACTTACTGTACAAAGTTGAAGGGCAAGTGTTGGACGAGCGGAGCTGCCGTAATGCTGTGACTAGTGCGGTTTACATCTTCTTAGGGGAGAAGGGTGCGAGTGAGGCGAATGTCAAGTTTATGGGCTTCGATGCGGCTAAACAAGCGTTTTTCCTACGGTGTGCGTTAGGCTCGTTGGAAAGCACAATTGCCGCTATTGCTTTGCAAACCTCCTTTAACGCTAAGCCTATTGCGTTGCGTTTGGAGAAAATGAGCGGCAGTGTAAAGCACGTTTGGGAGAGCCAAAGAAAGCCATAAAAACCCCCTTTGTCATAACTGTTATTGGAAAAGGGAAAAAATTTAGTTTCTTGGTTTGTTTAAAAGTTAAAAAGGTTAAGTTTATAGCTTTGAATTTTGTTCTGCTTGTAAGCTTAAAATTTGTTTTTTCAACTTAGTTTTTAACTTAGTTTTCAATAAAAGGTGATTTAGTAAATATTATGTATCCGCCACAACAATCTGCTTACGACCGTGCAATTACAGTTTTCTCCCCAGATGGACGGCTTTTCCAAGTTGAATACGCGCGCGAAGCTGTACGAACCGGAAGCACTTCAATCGGAATCCTTTCCAAGGACGGCGTAGCGCTTGTAGCGCATAAACGCATTGCGTCAAACTTAATTGTCGGCGACTCACATGAGAAGATCTTCCAAATTGACAAGCACATCGCAGCTGCGTCTAGCGGTTTAGTTGCAGATGCGCGCAAGCTTGTGGATTTTGCAAGGGTAGAGTGCCAAAAGCACCACTTGACTTACGGTGAATCGATTCCAGTTGAAATGCTTGCAAAGAAGCTAGGCGACCACTTACAGTTCTACACTCAACTCGGTGGAGTAAGGCCATACGGGGTTTCCCTCTTGGTTGCGGGTGTAAGCGACGGTTCACCAAGGCTCTTCGAAACTGACCCAAGCGGCGCGTTGTTTGAATACAAAGTAACTGCAATTGGAGCTGGTAAAAAAACAGTTGAAGAATTTATGGAAAAGGAGTACAAAGACAACCTTGCAGAAATAGACGCTGTGAAGCTGGCAGTTAAGGCGTTGAAAAAGAGCCTTAACCAAGATGAGAAGCTTAACGCGTCGCTTTTAGACGTTACGGTTATTTCAAAGGCAAGTGGAACTAGCAAGTCATATTCCAAAGAAGAATTAGCGGCTTTGCTTTAGTGATGGTTTACAAATGTCAGGCATTGAAAATACGATAATTGCGCGTTTTGAAAAAAACGGGGAGCACTTCGAAATACTCGTCGACCCAAAGAAGTCATTCGAGTACAAAATAGGTGTAAAAAAAGACTTCGAAAACGTAGTTGCGTTTGACGAGGTTTTCAAAGACGCGAAAAAAGGAGAGCGGCAAACCGCATCTGTCATCCAAAAAGCGTTTGGCACAAGTGACTTCCTTGAAATTGCAAAGAAGATAATGCACGACGGGGAATTACAGTTAACAACTGACCAACGCCGCAAAGCAATTGAGGAAAAGCGGCTCAAAGTAATCGCGTTGATTGCGCGGAACTGCGTTGACCCGAGGTCAAAGGCGCCGCACCCGCCGCAGCGCATTGAAGCTGCTCTTGAGCAGGTGAGGTTCAGCGTTGATGCGTTTAAATCTGCAGAGGAGCAGATGTTGGTTGCAATTGAAAAGTTAAGGGAAATACTTCCCATTTCAATGCAAACTGCTAAGATTGCTGTTAAAGTTCCAGGGCAATTTGCGCCAAAAGCGTATGGTTCGCTTAAGGAGTACGGGTTGCAAAAAGAAGAGTGGGCAAGTGATGGTTCGCTCCTCGTTGTATGCGAAATGCCGGCAGGTATGCAAAGCGAGTTCTTTGACCGCTTGAACCGGTTAACTTCTGGGCAAGCGCAGACTAAGGTGCTTTAGTTTAAAGTGAAAATTTAAAAAAATATTAAAAGAAAACATGATGCAAAGAAAATAATGGTGAAATATTTATGAGTGAAAAACATTTAGTTATCCCAGGCGAAAAAGTTGCAGATGAGCCAATCCGCATGGATGGGTGTTACGTCGACAACGGTGCAACTTACGTTTCAGTTGTCAGCATGATGCAGGACGACAAGGTTGTTCCATTAAAAGGAAAATACTTGCCTATTTCGGGAGATTACGTTGTCGGCATAGTTTCAGAAGAGCGGTTCTCCGGCTTTACAATTGACCTCAATTCTCCTTACGAGGGGCAAATTTCTTCCCGTGAGTTACGCGACCCGCTTCGAGTTGAAGATGTGGTGTTTGTAAAAATCGCATTTGCAGACGAGGTTAACAGCGCCGCGTTAACTGACTTACGCAGGCTTTACGGTGGTGAGATCCTAGAAATTGAGCCGGTAAAAGTTCCACGCGTCATTGGCAGGAACATGAGTATGGTTTCAATGATCCGCGACTACACTGGAACTGACATCTTCGTCGGCAAAAACGGCCGCCTGTATTTAAAGGGGAACAACTCCGCGCTTGCAATTGAAGCAATTCTAAAGATTTGCCGCGAAGCGCATACAACTGGCTTAACTGACCGCATCAAAAACTTTCTCGAGAGCCAAGCGCAACCACGGGAGAATCAAACGGAACCAGAGCAAAGTTAAAAGTTAAAATTTGAAGATTAAAAATATTATCATAATAACATAAAAAAAATTTACGTTGAAAAAAAGGTGTTTAAAAAAATATGAGTTCAAGTAATCCAGATAAGCCAAAACTGATTCAGAATGGCAAGCGAGTAAGTGGACGCAGCTTCACAGATCTAAGGCCGTTAAAAATCACTGCAGGCGTGTTAAAGCAGGCAGATGGAAGCGCCATGATTGAATGGGGAAAGAACCGCATCATTGCAGCTGTATACGGGCCACATGAAGTGTTTCCAAAGTTCTTAACTGACAACCGCAAAGCACTTGTATCCGCAAGGTACGTAATGGCGCCGTTTTCTTCTCTTGAAGACCATGGCCGCAGTGGGCCGAACAGGCGGAGCATTGAGATAAGCAAAGTTGCAAAACACGTGTTTGAAAACGTTATTTTAACAAATAAGTTTCCAAAAACCATCATCGACATACACATGGACGTTGTCCAGTCGGACGGCGGCACACGTATTGCGGCAATTACAGCTGCTTCAGTTGCACTTGCAGATGCAGGAATTCCAGTAAAGGATTTAGTTGCAGGTGTAGCTGTTGGTAAAGTCGACGGTGAACTTGTTGTTGACCTTGACAAGCTTGAGGATAACTACGGTGAAAGCGACGGTGCAGTTGTAATTTCTCCACGAACTGGCGAAATCCTCTTATTCCAAATGGAAGGCCTCCTAACTCCAGAAGAGGTTAAGCGCACTGTTCGTTTGGCAAGCGACGCAGCGTTGAAAGTTAGAGAAGTGCAAGTGGCTGCTTTGAAAGAGCGGTATGCCCAAGTTGCAAGTGAACAAGGTGAACAATTACTATGATTACTATGATATCGGACCAAATAAAAGCACAATTTGTAAAGGAACTAATTAAGAAAAACGCTAGGCCAGATGGACGTGAGTTTCTCCAGCACAGGTCAATTTCAATGCAGAAAAACGTGTTTGAGAACTGCGAAGGCAGCGCAATTTGCCACTTAGGCGACACAAAAGTACTTGCTGGTGTGAAGATTGACTTAGCTACGCCGTTTCCAGACAGGCCAAACGAAGGCATGCTCTCCGTAGGTTGCGAGTTCTCGCCAATTGCGCACCCTAATTTTCAAGCTGGCCCTCCGGGCGAAGCGTCTATTGAACTTGCAAGGGTTGTTGACCGCGGTATACGTGCAGCTAATGCAATTGACTTAACAAAGCTAAAAGTTGCAGATGGAAAAGTGCTAGGCGTGTTCATTGATTTGTATGTTTTGGATCACAATGGCAACTTGACAGATGCAGCTGCACTTGCAGCGATGTCAGCTGTTAAAAACGCGCTTGTTCCCAAAGTAGAACAAGATGGTGAAGTGTACAAGCTTAACCACGAAGAGCGGAAGAACAAGCTCCCGTTAGGTGAAGATGTTGTGACTTGCACGTTTGAAAAAATCGGCGAGTCAATTGTGCTTGACGCTAGCATAGATGAGGAAAACGCTTCAAGCGGTAGGTTAACGTTTGGCGCAACAACTTCTGGCTTAATTTGCTCAGCACAGAAAAGCGGCTCAGCTGGGTTTATGCTTGAAGAGTTCGACAACATCCTTGACTTAACTCTTGCAAAGAGAAAAGAGCTGATAAAATTACTTTAGAAAGTGTAAGTTTGTAAAAATGAAAAGGGAGAGCGAAATAAACTATGGGTTCACGATATGGAAGGACAATTAGGAAACGGGAAGAAAAAGTACTCAAGGTACAACGCGCTAAGCACACTTGCCCGCTTTGCGGCAAGAAAAGCGTAAAACGCCAGGGAACAGCGCTTTGGGTTTGCAAGTCATGCGGGGCTAAACTCGCAGGCGGCGCGTACACTCCAGAAACGGCAATTGGACAAACTGCAAGAAAATTCCTAGAAGGTCAAGTTGGATAAACTATGGCATTTATTCTATTCTCCGCCTTACTTTCCTCTTCCTCTCCCGGAGTTCGCTACGAGGCTAAACTAGAGGATCCTTCAAAAGAACAGCTTGCGCTTCAAGCTGCAAACTTCTCGCACATAATTTCCAGCAACATCTACAGCTACTCGCCAGTTTCATACGACAAAATAAAAGCAATTGCACCAAAGAAAGCAAGCGGCGCTAATGGTTCCATCAAGGATATCCTCGGCCAATACACTCCTTCTAAAATAGCTAAACTTGTAGAGCCAGCAATTACGCTTAAGCTTGAACAACCTAGCGATGAGTCGCAAGTTAAGAAATTCAAGGAAAAACAAAGGGCACTTGAAGAAATTTCAATATGCGCCTTTCTACACGTTGTTTATTCACAGTTCTACCCGCAGAATTTTTCATCAACTGGCAACCCGCAGAAAACCGAAGTCCGCATAGCTTCAAACTTGCCAGAGTGGCAAATAGTCAAAAAAGTCGATGTACAGCGCCAAGAGCCAAAAGAAGTTTTCATGACGCTTGCCAATATCTACTACTCAATTCACAACAAGTACCCTGCTTTATCCGCAGCTTCTTTACAGCAAAAAGAAAGCGGAAGAAAATCCTACTCTAACCTCCTAGCCGCAATTCCTAACCTTCCACCAGCATTTGATTTTAATTCTGAATGGCTCGCCTTTGAAACACTTGCAAGCTGCGGGTTCCCGCCAATTCCATTAACGCAAACAATAGGTCAACTTTACCCCGAGATTAAAATCCCCAAACCACGCGGAAACTTCGGCAAGAAGAAAAAGTAACCCTTTTCTTTCGCCAACTAATGCTTAATTAAACTGTTTTTTTCTTACATTATGCGCATCGCCTTAAAGGCGATGACTCAGACACAAACGCAGCGGCGTTTGTGCTGATTTCAACGGGGGATTGGGCTAGCCTGGTTATGCTTTCAGCTTTGGGAGCTGGAGACCTGAGCAAACCCTTTTCTTTTTTCTAAAAAGAAAAGTCTTTGAGCCCAAAAGAAAAAAGGGCGGTTGCAGGAATTCGAATCTCAGATCCCCCACTTTTTCTTTCTTTTTACAGCCGCTACTAGTAAGTTTCTTTTTGGTCACGCCTGGCCTTTTTCTTTGTAAAGAAAAAGGCATGGCCTCAGATCCCCCACTTTTTCTTTTTTGTTTAGTTTTTGGTTTTTTGCTTTTCTTTATTATTTTCTATTTTTTTCATCGGCATTTGTTCAGGCGGCATTTCCATTTTGGTTTCCGCTTCGTCTTCTTTTCGCTGTTTTTCGCGTAGTTGCTTGAAGTAAAACACTACGCCGCCTAGTATAATTATTATTGCGAGGATTGGTAAGATGGTTGAAATTGCGTCTGTGCCGCTTGATTTTATTCCGCCGAGTTTGTCAACTAGTGCTTGGCTGCGTTTAAACAAGTCAAGCGAATCCGCTTCTTTTAATGGCGTGAACGCGTCGATTTTGTCAAGTTCCTCTGCAAGCAACGCCTGTAATTCGCTTAGTTCGCCCTGCGCTTCTTTTACGCTAGGATCCTCTCTCCCAACGCGGACTGTTTTTTCATTTAAGAGTTGCTGGGCTTCTCGTGTCGCGTTTATAACTGCGCCTAGCCGAATCGCGTTTTTTTCCAGTGAATCTACAAAGCGGGAGAACTGAATCACTTGTAAGTTAAAACTATTGTTTAACAGCGCGGTTTCCTGGAGGGATTGGCTTGCGCTTATGTCGCTTGCGCTGTCTTCAAACTCCTGTAATTGGCTGTCAATTGCGCTGAAATCCACACCTACAAGCCAATGCTTTGCCCCTTGCACTTTTTCCCTAAGTGTATTTACTTTGTCAAGCGCGATTTCGCCAGCTTCTTTCGACTCTTTTTTTTCGTTCCGCCGCTGCGTTTCTCGAGTAATAGACGCAGCTATGCTTTCAGGGTCAGCTATGCTTATTCCAGCTGGCCTTGAGTCCACATAGTCTCGGCTAACGGATAGGATAACGTCTGGGTCTTCGATTAAGTTTCCATCGCGGGAAACGATGAAAACCGGCGCACTGTTCACAATTACTAGTATGCTTCCACCTTGCGCGCCGTTGGCACCTTGGTAAACCACTTCAAAAGTAGAGTAGTCCTCGCCAGGCGATAAGTACTTCTTGACAATTTCATTTGTGTCAACTTGAGCAACAGCTAGCCCAAACAACAAGAAAAACGCTAATATGGGGAAAAACCGCATTTTAACTCCTGGATTAAAAACGCTGTCAACTTATTTAAAAGCGCCTTTTTTCTTTAAAAAGAAAAAAGCCGCAGGGAAAAAAGAAAATATTGCCAAATTTCGTATGGCTTTTTTAACACATTTTACCTTATCTTACCTAAGGCTTTTTCCCGCCTTAGCTCAACGGTAGAGCACTCAACGCGCACCTTTCTTTCAAAAAGAATGAGCACAAAGCGAAGCTTTGTGACTCAGTCACAAGCCGTTTGGGCTTGTGCTGAAGCTGCAGGGAAAGAAACAGTGTTGCCGTTAATTCATATGGTTTTTTTAACGCCTTTTATCCTATTTTATTAAGCTCCCGCCTTAGCTCAACGGTAGAGCACCCCGCTGTAGCATGTTTATCTTCAATATTTGAAGAAATAAAGAAAAGCGTCAAAAATTTCTTTTTGGCGCCTCGCCAGGCACCTTTTTCTTTTCGCTAAAGAAAAAGGGGCACGGCTTTGAAACGGGGTGGTTGCAGGTTCAAATCCAGCAGGCGGGACTCTTATTCTTTTGTTGCTTCAAAAGCTTTTGCAATGCTCGCGTGCATTTCTTCAGAAGCCATGCCCCCTTCGTTTTTTTCCATCCATTTGTATTCACTATGCTCTTGCGGGTTCAGCGTTATTTTTGAAACGTCATTGCATTCTAGAAAATAGTCTGTTTCAACGTATGTTTCGTCGTTGCTTTTCCAAGTCCAAGTTGTAAACATTTCACCTACTTTAACCGTTAGTCCAGTTTCTTCGAGAAATTCTCGCTTTACGGCTTCTTCTTGAGTTTCTCCAGTTTCCACATGTCCACCTGGGATCTCCCAGTAGTTTGGAAGTAGTTTCTTTCCGCTACTACGTTTCACAACTAATAACTTGCCATTTTTAAACAGTGCACCGCCAACTAGTTTTATTTCGCTTGTCATGGGAATTAGAGTACCTGAAATACTTTTAAAAGCGTTTGTAGCGTAAGTTATTCTAGGTGATATTAGAAATATGGTTGCACTTCCTTCAAGCGCGCTTAGATACCGTCGACGTTCCTCTGCTTCTGAATTAGCTGCCGCACATGCAGGCGAACAAGCAGCAATGCACGCTTTGAAAGCGAAGCCGTGGCATGAAAAGGCAGCTAGCCATTTTGGAGAAGCTCAAGGCAAAGAAAGTAATGCTTCAGTTAGTTCAAGTGAAAAGCACCCTGATGTTTTAGTTCGTTTCATGCAAAAAGCTGGCAAACCAGTTGCAGTTTTAAAACACGCATCTGGATCAAGTCTTGAAGTGACTAAAGAACATGAAGGTCATTTCAACGCACCAACTGGCTCAAGTGGATTAACGGCTTATGCAGATTTGCTCGCTGCAGCCCAGCGTGCCCACAGGACGCTTAAAATATACGCGCCTTAGCACTATATCTTTTTTATTACTTTTTTTCTTTTTTTCGCTACTCTCGAAGCGTATAAAAACTTCTTCCTAGCAAATTATTACCTGTGACAATGTACTCTTTTTTTTAAATTGCCTTGGTAGTGTAGTGGCCTAGCATTCAAGATTGTCACTCTTGCGACCCGGGTTCAAATCCCGGCCAAGGCGTAGATATGATTTGTTTTGAATAAATTGTTTAACGTGCATTTATAAATTTAGCTTGTTTCTTTTACTTTGAAGAATAAGGTGCTTATATGGCTGAAGCGAAGGTACATTTAGATCGGTTCATGAAAGTCTATTCTGCACTACCTTTAGAAGAACGTGAATTACCAATTGCAGTAATAGATAATGCTCCAATTAACTGGAATATGGCATACTTAGAAATAAAAAATAATACTGTTTTAGGTAGTAAAATAGTTGAAAAGCTTATAGAACTTAAAATAATTTAGTGATTTAAAATGGTAAATGTTGATGAAAAGAAAATAGTGCTCGCAAGGCTTGAGACAATGCCTGCTGACATGAGTTTGTCAATTGGTAGCGCTGGTTCTCTTGACAAATGGAAGCTAATGGAGCACGTTGAACAAGACGACGAAATTGGCAAGCTAATTGTAGAAATTTACATGAACGGGCTCCGCTCTTTCAAACAACAAGGCTAGATACTAATGATGGACAAGAGCATGCTTGTAACTTTGCCAGATTTCGACGATACTACTGATTACCTCTCACAGTGGAGTGAATCCGTTATAGAAACTGCAAAAGATAAGCTAGTGAAAGTATCTCAACTTCCTGGAAAAGAAGCAAATAGGGAAAACTTACAGAAACGGCTAAGTGGTAAAACCTATTCGTTTGTGTTTTTCAATGGCCACGGTTCAAAAGAGCATATCTGCGGCCAACAAAACGAAAAGTTACTTGACGAAGAAAATAGTTACCTTCTGAACGCAACAATAGTTTATTCAAGAAGCTGTGACTCGGCAGCGGTTCTTGGCAAGAAAATAGTTCGTGAAGGTAATGTCAAAGCGTTCGTTGGTTATGCACAAGCGTTTATTTTCGTTAAGAATAACTCTAGAACTGCTACTCCTTTGAAGGACAATTATGCTAAGCCTTGTCTAGAATCGTCAAATGTGGTGCCTCAAGCTTTGATAAATGGAAGTACAACTGGGCAAGCGGTTGAAAAATCTCAAAGGCACTCTGACAAAGAAATAGAGTACCTAAAAACACACTATTCGCCAGAAAACTCCCACATTTTATTCGCTTTACAGTGGAATAAAACGGTACTAAAAGTAATTGGGGATCAAAATGCAACGATTTAAACTGTAGCTAGCGTTAGTTTTTCTCTGCCCTTTAAAGTAGGGGGCGCTTGCGGTTTACTGCCTGGCGTCCGGCCAAGGCGCTTTTTTATTTCTTCTGTTCATTAGTTATTTACAATGTCGCTTCTGCTTTCGAATTGTAAACTCTTCACGCATAACGGTAGGCTCAACGGCGACGTTTTAGTTGGCGAAGATGGAAAAATTGCAAAGATTGGAAACAACTTAACCAGCGACGAAACAATTAACCTTCATGGCAAACTAGTTATGCCTGGTTTAATTGACCCGCATGTACATTTACGCGACCCTGGCCAAACGCACAAGGAGGATTTCTACACTGGCACATGTGCCGCGTTGGCAGGCGGCGTTACAACGATATTGGACATGCCGAACAATTCGCTGCCAATCATTTCGCAACAGCGGCTCAATGAAAAAAATGCAGTTGCAAAAGCAAAGGTGGTTTGTGACTATGGTTTTCACGTTGGTGCAACTGATACAAACGCGATTGAGGCTAATGCTTCCAATGCGATTGCGTTGAAGCTCTACCTCGGTTCTACGACTGGAGACTTGCTGGTTGAAAGCGAAATTTCGCTGGATAAAATTTTTTCAACTTTCAAACGAACCATTGTAGTTCATGCTGAGGATAACAAGTGCATCAAAGAAGCAAGCGCAACTGTTCCGCATGTTGCGGAGAACCACAACCGAATGCGTCCGCCCAAATGCGCTGAAATCTCGCTGCAAAAAGCGCTTGGGTTTACAAAGAAGCACAGCGCTAAGCTGCACGTTGCCCACATGTCCGCTGGCGGCGAAGTTGAACTAGTTAAAACTGCCAAGAAAGAAGGTTTGCGTGTGTCGTGCGAAGTTACGCCGCAACACTTATTTCTTAATGAAGAAGCGACAAAGGAAAAGGGCAACTTTGCAAGGCTTAACCCGCCACTACGCAGCAAAGCTGACCAGCAATCGCTTTGGGCCAATCTCGCAAGCGTGGATTGTATTGCAACTGACCACGCGCCGCACACGCTGGAAGAAAAACACAAACCGTACGAAGAAGCGCCAAGCGGGTTACCGGGATTAGAAACTACGCTGCCGCTGTTGCTTGACGCGCATAGCAGAAAAAGAATTTCGCTTGAGGAGATTGTCCGCTTGACTTCATTTGGAGCCGCCCAGATTTTTGGATTAATTGGCAAAGCCCAGCTTGCAGTTGGTTTCGACGCTGACTTTGTAGTTGTTGATTTAGAAAAGGAAACCAAAATTGAAAACGGCAATTTGTGGACAAAGTGCAACTGGTCGCCTTTCGACGGCATGAAATTAAAAGGTGCAGTTGTTCAAACCTTCTTGCGCGGAGAAGAAGCGTTTGACGGCGAAAATATATGCGTAAAGCAAGGAAGTGGAAAAAATGTCAACTGGAAATAGTGAACTATTCCGGCATGGGAACTTCTATAGTTGCGGTAAATCGTGCGCCTTTTCTTGCCTTAATTTCCCGTAGTTCTGCCGGAGTTAGGCATGATACGTGAAGCTCCATTGCTTCTTTTAACATTTTTAATCCTTCTTCAACAGTTTTACCATGGGAAGCTACTTCTAGCTCAGGGCATAAACATGAGTAGGCGCCTTTTTCCGGTATCGCCACAACTGAAAATCCAATACATTTTTTCATAATTCAAAGTAGGTATGAATGCATATAAAAATATAGCTTGGCTCAATTTTGTAGAGTATCAAGATGTCATCTGCCTATAATTCATTTTGTAGCCTTACTTTCGAACCTGCCATTTTCAACGCAAGCGGAGCATGGTGCGCAACTGAAACCGAACTTCATGATTTAGGCAAAAGCAATGCAGGCGCAATTCTCATAAAGTCAACCACGCTTGAGCCGCGGAGTGGAAATGATAAGCCGCGCTTTTTTACAAACGAATTTGGCTCCATTAATTCAATGGGGCTTCCAAACCTCGGACCGCAGAAGTACAAAGAAATCCTCCCAACACTGCGTCAATACAAAAAGCCAATCATTGCTAGTATTGCAGGAATGTCGCCTGACCATTTTGTTCCAATTTCACAAGCTTACCTAGACGTTGGAGTAGATGCGTTGGAAGTGAATTTATCATGTCCAAATTTGGTTGGCAAGCCGCAGATCGCTTTTGACTTCGAGAAGAGTCACCACATTTTAAAAGAAGTGAAAAGCATAGCTGGTAAAACGCCTGTTGGCGTCAAACTCCCCCCGTACCCGGATCCAATTTTCAACATCCAAATGTGTCACATAATTCGTGAATTGAAAGTGGATTTTGTAACTGTGATAAACAGCGTTCCGCACTGTGCTGTAATCGACGCGGAAACGGAAGAGTTTGTAATTAAAAATAAGTTCGGTGGACTCGGCGGCAAGTACGTCAAGCCAGTTGCACTCGGGCAAGTCAGGCGGTTTTACGAATTGTTGGAAGGCAAAATTCCGATTATTGGCTGCGGCGGAATCGAAACCGGAAAGGATATTGTTGAGCACTTTCTTGCCGGTGCATCTGCAGTACAGGTTGGAACGCAGTTGATGAAAGAAGGGCCGCAAGTATTTGCAAGGCTTGAGAGAGAATTTAGCGCCGAGTTGGAGAAGAAAAACTGCACAGCTAAAGACTTAATTGGCCGTGCGAAGCCGCGCGAAAAACAGCTGGGTGAAATGCTTGACTACTGAACCTTACTTTAGTGAAGAGCACAAGCGAGAGTTAGCTGGTATGTTGGCGAAGTTAGTGGATTTTATGCACGTGCATAAAGCGGAGCAACTGGTTGGCGCTGGCCCATCTGCTTATCCTTACGTGTTGGCAATAGAGCGAGCTTATCAAAAAAGGTACTGCGAAACCGCAAGGCCTTTACACGTGGTTAATCTAGGCGAAGCTGGGGAGTTTTTTTACCAC
>OBEQ011426867.1_pt1 | contig 18899 bp, 19 predicted proteins | sample 1670901 | NCBI WGS metagenome assembly OBEQ01 (sample SAMEA104232315, study PRJEB22302) | groundwater metagenome | biome: forest; feature: aquifer; material: groundwater | place: USA | collected 2011-08-07 | depth 5.4 m
GGTCGCGCTCAAGGCTCGCGCGCGGGAGGCGGGAGCCGACCTGGCCGGCATCACCGCCGCAGTCCCCGCAACCGGAGGCCCCGCTTACGACGCCTGGCTCGCGGCGGACATGCACGGCGACATGGACTACATGTCGCGCAACACGGAGTCTCGCCGCGACATCCGCGCGTGGATGAAGGACGCGAAATCCGTCCTCATGTGCGGCTTCTCGTACGGAGAGCCCGGCGCCGAGCCCGCCTCGAAACACGGCCATGGGCGCGTCGCACGCTACGCCGCCCGCGAGGATTACCATCATATCCTCCGCGACCGCATGAACGAGGTCCGCGACTGGCTCTGCGCCGAGGTGTCCGGAGCGCGCGGCTTAGCCTTCTGCGACATGAGCCCGATCTTAGAGCGCTCCTACGCGAGCGCCGCGGGGCTCGGCTGGCAGGGCAAGAACACGATGCTTCTGGGCGCCGATATCGGCTCGTACTTCCTGATCGCGGGGCTCGCGCTGAACATCGAATTGCCCGCCGACGGCTTCGGGCCCGACCACTGCGGCACCTGCACGAAATGCCTCGACGCCTGTCCGACAGGGGCCTTTCCCGACTCCTACATACTCGACGCCTCAAAATGCATCGCTTACTTCACCATCGAATCGAAAGGGAAAATTCCCGAAGCTTTTCGCGAGGGAATTGGCGACTGGGTGTACGGCTGCGACATCTGTCAGGAAGTCTGCCCCTGGAACAGGTTCGAAAAGCCGGCGCGCGCGCTGCCCTCGCCCCGAATTAAAACCGAACTGCCACTTGAAGAACTCGCCGGTCCCGCCTCGGCGGGCCTGCGCGCGAGGCTGAAGGGCCTGCCGCTCGCGCGGGCGGTGCGCAAGCGCATCACGCGCAACGCCCTGCTCGCCATGGGGAACTCCGGGCTCGAGCGCTACCGTCCGATTCTTAAAAAATACGCGGACGACGCGGACCCCGTGCTGGCCGAGCAGGCGAGCTGGAGCCTCGCGCGTTTGTCCTCCTAGCCCGAGAATGGTAAACTCGTCGCCCATGAGGGCTACGAGCGCGCTTGCGACCGCCTGGCTGCTCCTGGCCGCGTCCGCGCGCGCCCAGGAGGCAAGCCCCAACGAACTGATCCCCAAGCGCGAGTTTCCGCAATCCGTGCAGCAGGCGCCCAAGCAGGAGGAGGCGCCGCTGATTCTGCGCTGGATGATCAAGCCGCTTAAGCGCGGCATGTGGATCCGGCTGCCCATCATAGACACCGACCCCAATCGCGGCATCACGGTCGGCGTCATGCCGATCTGGGTGCTCCAGGGCGAGAAGGACGACCGCATCCGCGAAATCCACGCGCCGTCGCTCACCTACAATAAGAATTTCTCGGTCACGCCGACCTACCGCTACTACTTCTACCCGCAGGAAGACGCCGCGCTGATCGCGCTCGCCTCGGTCGGCAAGTATGAGAACGAGATCCTGGGACAGTACGAAGACGGCTCCTTTCGCGGCGGCGAACTGGACATTTTCCTGCGCGTCCAGCACACCGTGGACGCCGGCCAGCGCTTCTACGGCTTCGGTCCGGACTCCTCGAAGCACGGTGAGACGAACTATCGCAAATCACTGTTCCAATTTCATGCCGGCGCCGGCCATCCGCTGCGCGCCGGCTCCAAGTGGCGCGCGCATCTCTCCAACCGCCTCGTGGCCGCAAAGCACACGAACGGCCCGATCCCGAACCTGCGCGGCTTTGAGGACCTGTATCCCGACTCGGCCAGCGGCGGACGCCAGCAGACCAACGAATTGCGCGCCAACCTCGGCTACGACAGCCGCGACCACGCCGTCACGACGGGCCGGGGCGAATATCTCGATCTGTTCGTGGAAAAATCGATCCGCGGCCTCGCGAGCATGTACGACTATAACCGCTGGGGCGCCGAAGGCCGCGTCTTCCTTCCTTGGAAATCCGACCCGGACAAGGTTTTCGCGATCCAGACCAAGTTCGAGCAGGTCACCGGCTCCGTGCCCCCGTTCTGGCTGCAGTCGCGGCTCGGCGGCAAGTACAGCCTGCGCGCCTACGGCGACGGGCGCTACGTGGACCGCGGCATGGCCTTCGTCAACGCCGAGCAGCGGTTCAGCCTGTACAAGGCGAAGATGGCGGGCGTGACCACCGAGTTCCAGGTCGCCCCGTTCGTCGGCGCGGGCGCGGTGTTCGATTCCCCCGAAAAGGCCCACCGCCGGTTCGTCCGCCCGGTGTTCGGCTCATCGCTGCGCGCGGTCGCCAAGCCTCAGGTCGTCGGCTCGCTCGACTTCGGCGTCGGCCGCGAGGGCCTCGCGGTGTTCATGGACATCAACTACTCTTTCTAGCCATGGACTCCATCACCCTACCGATGATCGCCAAGACCTCGCACCCGGTCCTGACCGCCGTTCTGCTCGTGATCGTCGGCTCCATGATCGCCGGCGTCCTTTATCTGCTGCTCCGGCAACGGCGACGCACGCGCGCGGCCAAAAAGAGCGGCGCCACCCCCCACACCGGCCGCCACGGCAACCATTAACTCGAATTCTTCAGTTGTCGCTCCCTGGTCGACGATGGAGGCTGGACTTTCTAAAACGGAACGATTGAACCACAAAGACACTAAGACACAAAGGAAGAGGGGTTAACGTCGACGTAAACTCTCCTTCCGTTTCTTTGTGTCTTAGTGTCTTTGTGGTTCATCCGTTGTCATCGTTGAACTGAAGATTTCGGGTTAACGCGGTTTTAGGGTTTTAAGAAAAGCCGCCCACGCTTTTTCCCCTTCCTGCTTCAGGTCGGGAATGGGGCTCGCGCGCCGGTAGGCGAACACGGCGAAACGCCCGCTTTTCAGCGGCAGGACGCAAAACAGCTCCGTTCCCATGAGCGGATTCGGCGCCGCGGGCCCGTGCGGATTGGGCGACTCGATCGGATAGCGCCGGCGATAGAGCGTCAGTTTATTGCCCGCGACGCTGACCTCGCCCTTCGCGGCCGGAGCCGCGCCCATCTCGGTCGCCGCCGGACCCGCCAGAAAATCCTTGGGAGTGCGGTAATCAGACCCGGGCGCGCCGAACACGCGGATCTGCACGGCGTCGGCTCGGTCCTCGAAGCGCAGCACCGGGTCGGCGCCCCCGGCGTTCGAATATTCGACGACGCTCCAGCCCTTCGGCGGAGTGAAGCGCAGCAGCGCGGCGATATGAAGCGGCGAAGCCGCTGGCGTCTTCGTCTTCACTGTCCCCTCCGCGGCCGCGCCGCCCGCCAGGCTCAGGATCAACGCCGCCGCCGCGATCATTCGTTTCATTTCCAGTGCCCCGGATTCGCCTTCTTGTCGTCACGATACATGATTGCGAGCTCGTCAAGGTCGATCGTCGCCCCTTCCGGCGTCACCGTGATGACGATGTCCTCCATGTGTATAACCGGCCCGGAAGCCGGATCGCGGCCCTCCTCCGGACCGTAGAGCAGACGGCGCAGCGCTCGAACGCGTGACCGAACAGCTCATGCGCCACGGTTCCGACCATCGCCATGCGCCGGTAGTCGGGTCCGGCGCGAGCCGTACCGGCGGCGGCCAGGAAAAGGGCGAATAAGACGGGTCGCAGGCCTCGGGACATGAGGGGGTTGCCGACGTCAGTATAGCCCCGCTCCGGGGGTTATGCCAGGGGACGGCTCAGCCGTACTTGTACTTCACGCCCATGCCTCCGCCGGGCCACTCGCAGGTGATGTTGTCCCAGGGGCAGAGCATGCGGCAGGCGCCGCACTCGATGCAGTTCTCGTAGTTGACGATGACCTTGTTGTGCGACGCTTCCCACTCGTAGACCTTGGCGGGGCAGACCGTCGTGCAGGGTTTGTCCTTGCAGGAGGTGACGCAGGGCGAATCGGCGCCGGAGCTCTTGAGGGTGATGTGCGTGACGGGCGACTTCTTCCAGTCGAGCGTGCCGAGCTTGGTCTCGACCGTGGTCTCGATTTTGATGTCCATTAGATCGCCACCTTCCGCAGGGGAAACAGATCCCGGGCGACGCGGATGAAGCCGCGCTTGGCGACCATGCCGAGCGCCGTTTTAAGATGTCGGCGCTTCGGTACCCCATCCGCCGAGAAACGCAGCTGGGCCAGCTCGCAGGCGAGCTTCGGGTAGAACTCGAGGAAGCCCGGGGAGTTCTCGACATGATGCTCAAGATCCTGGATGTCTTCCATGTCAGGCAAAACGTATGACAGCTTCAGCTTGTCGACATAAGCGGACAGGGCTGCCTTTAAAAAGTCGCCTTTCTTCTTGGCCTCGATGACGGTCTCGCCCGCGAGCTTTCCCGCGGTCATCGCCAGGTTCGAGCCCTCGCGATAGGCGGGGTTCGTCATCTGCGCGGCGTCGCCCGCGACGAGGAAGCCGTCGGCGGCGAGCGGTGGCATGGACTTGTAGCCGCCCTCGGGGATCAGGTGCGAGCTATATTCGATCGTCTTGCCGCCGGAGATCAATTTTTTGACGAGAGGGTGCTGCTTCACGTATTCGAGATGGTCGGAAGGGCGCAGCCCCTTCTTTTGGTAGTCGGACAGCTTGCAGCCGACGCCGAGCGCCAGCGACTCCTTGTTCGTGTAGAGAAAGCAGTACCCGAGCATTCCCAAGGAGGTCGAGCCGAAAATCTCCATCGTGGCACCCTCTCCGGGGTTGAGCTGAAAGCGGTCCTCGATGACGCTCGAGGGCAAGGCGATGACTTCTTTCGCGCCGAGCGCCACCTCGGAGGACTTGAGCTCATCGATGAAGCCGGCCTTCTGTGCGATGATCGAGTTGACCCCGTCGCAGGCGATCACGACGCTCGCCGTCAGCTCATCGCCTTCGGCCGTTTTAATGCCGATGATCTTGCCCGAGGCGTCCTTGACCACGTCGCGCACCATCACGCCGCAGAACACCTCGGCGCCGGCCGCCTCGGCCTGCTTAGCGTACCACTGGTCGAACTTGACCCGAATGATCGTGTAGCAGTTCGGGATGCCCTCGAGGAACTTGAGGGATTTATAGCCGACGGTGACGTAGGAGTCCTCGGTCGTGATGCAGGTCTTCTGCTCAACGATGGGGCGCTCGACCGGGGCGTCGGCGGCCTTCCAAAATTCGGGAACGATCTCGTGGAGCATCTTCGAGTACAGCACGGCGCCCTGCACGTTCTTGGCGCCGGGGTACTCGCCGCGCTCGAGGACGACGACCTTGAGGCCCGCGCGGGCCATGACGATCGCGGCGGAGAGTCCTGCGGGGCCGGCCCCGACGACGATCGCGTCGTAGCCGGGCTCTTCAGCCATCGCGGCTCAGCCCGCGACCCGGGCGGAGGCGTCGCGGACCGTCTTGAGCAGCTCCTCGGTCTTGAAAGGCTTGGTCATGAAGCCGACGACCTGCGGGAACTTCTGAAACAAGGTCTTCGAGGGTTCGAGCGCCGTCAGGACGACGATCGGAAGATCCTTCGTGGTCGGCTCGGCCGCGATCCTGAGCTGGAGCGAGTAGCCGTCGATGCCGGGCAGCATGACGTCGAGGACGAGCACGTCGGGCTTGACCTTGGCGATCTCATCCCAGGCGGTGCGCCCGTTGTCGCAGGTGTACACCTCGAAGCCGCCATGCTCGAGAGTGTACTTGACGAGGGCGAGCATCTCGGGCTCATCGTCGATGACGAGGACTTTTTTGGCCATGGCCGAATCTATCAATTCGTGCGAAAGAAGTCCATGGGAGGTTCGATGCCCTGCTTGCGCAGGCGATCGTAAAAGCGCGGCACGGCCCCGCTGGCGCGAAGGATCGAACCTCCTTTACGCACGTCCAAAGTAAACAGATCCGATAAGGAAATCGTGTCGATTTCCATGCCCGTGATCTCCGCCACCTGCATGACCTTGCGCGTACCGTCGCCCAGACGCGCGAGGAAGACGATGAAGTCGACGGCCGTCACGATGTTCGAGCGGACCGCTTTGAGCGGCATGTCGATGCCGGCCTGAAGGACGAGCGTCTCCAGACGCGTGAGCGCCTCGCGCGCGGAGTTCGCGTGCAGGGTCGTCAGCATGCCGTCGCTGCCGACATTCATGGCCTGGAGCATGTCGGCGGCCTCCGGGCCGCGCGTTTCGCCGACGACGATGCGGTCCGGGCGCATGCGCAAGGTGTTGACCACGAGGTCGCGCAAAGTGATGTCGGGTCGGCCCGAGGCGTCGCGCAGGCGCGTGCGCAAATACAAGGTGTGATTCTGCGGCAAAGTCAGCTCGGGCGTGTCCTCAAGGACGACGATGCGCTCGTCTTTGCCGGCGCACGCGGCGAGGGCCGCGAGCAAGGTCGTCTTGCCCGAACTGGTGCCGCCGGCGACGAGGATGTTGAGCTTCTGGCCCACGAGGTAGGTCAGGAAGTCAGCGCAGCCCTGCGACAAGGTCTCCGCGCCGATGAGTTCATCGAGCGTCGGGCGCTGAGCCGGACGCTTGCGAATCGTGACCGTGAGGCCCCGCGCGATCGGGGGCGCTATCACGTGCACGCGCGAGCCATCGAGCGCGGAGAGATCGGCGTACGGCCGGTCCTGGCCGAAGGCCTCATTTGAGCCGATCACGCCATTAAGGAAAGCCGCGATGTCCTGCTGGGTAAGTGCGACAAGCAGGCGTTCGACGCCCTTGCCCGCGGACTCCGCGTACACGGAGCCGTCCGGATTGACCATCAACTCGAGGACGGCCGGGTCCTCGAACGCGGCGACGAGCTTCTCAATGTCGGGCATTGGACGGATTCTATCAAAGGAAGCGCCCAGGAAGTCGAGAATAGAAACCGGGCTGGTTTGGGACCAAAGCCCCATGAATCGGGCCTCGAGTCGGGTATAATTATCAGATGAAGAAGCTCCTCACCCCCGCCGCTGCTATCCTCGTCTTGGCCGTCGGCGCTTCCGCCGCTCCGGACGCGGTCTTCGATGGCTCGCGACTATTCGGAGCGGGCGTCGCCGCCCCCGTCGCCGGAAGCTTCAAGCGCGCGGCGGCCGTCCTCCAAAGCCCCGCCGCGCCGACCCAAGCCGCGCCCGCCGCTCCCGAGCCAGCGCCGGTCGCGTCCGCTCGCCGGCTGACGAGCGGCTTCCTCGGGCTTTACCCCGAAGCCGATTTCGATCTCAATACCGGACGCTGCGTCGTCTGCAACGCGCCGGAGCAGGGTAAATGGTATTTTCTCGACGATGTGATCGCCACGCCCAAATCGGGCGCCGCCGGCCTGGTCTGGATCGGCTCGCGCGAGATGATCGAAGGCGTTAAGATTTCCGCGGACGGCGCCTCCGCCACGCTTTCGGACGGCACGATCGTGCCGTTCGCGCTGACGGCGAAGATCGACTCGAACCGCTCATATTTTGACGCCTCGAGCCTCGCCGACTTGCAGGGCCGCACCGTCCGCGTCCGCGGCGAATTTATCGTCAAGGACGGAGTGAGGACTTTGGTCGCGCGCACGATCTGGCCCGAGGACTACCGCATCGACGCCGCGACTATAAAAAAAGGCGACGCGAAGAACGCGGCCGACATCGACGCGCTCGTCGCCGCTGACAAGGGCGGCGCTAAAAAACCTTTCGGGACGCTGCTCCTCTGGGAGCGTCCTGGCGCGCCTCGCGTCTGGGACGGCAAGCCCGTCATGGGCTTCATGCTCAACGGCGCGCAGGGCGACGACGACGAGGCCCTGGCCGGCCACTCGAGCCTGTTCACCGGACGCTACGGCCCCGGCGGGAGCATGGCCGACTGGATGTTCGACAACTTCTACAGCATGGATCTCGTCGGCGAGAAAGGGATCATCTCGAGCATGGTCCCCATGGACAAGTACATGACCGACCTCAACAGCGGCCAAAGCTGGTACCGTCCGACCTACATGATCGTCATGATCATGAAGGACCCGCGCGTGCCCCTGCAATTCCAGGAAAAGTTCAAGGAGCAGTACGCGAAATATTACTCCCAAGAGATCAAGTACGACAAGACGAACAAGAACTGCACCGCTTTGATCGCGGACCCGGTCCGCGCGGAAGGCTGGAATTTCCCGGAAACCGGCAAGACGCCGTCCTTCATCGCCCGCCTGCTCTCCAAGGCCGTCGGGCTGACCTCAAAGGATCCGGCCGCCGGCGAGCAGATTTACCGGTCGCTGCGAGAAGAACCGACGCGCAGCTTTCCGCGCGCCTCCTTCAACGCCGTCGGCGGCGACCTCCTGACCATGGCCGGCGCCTTCGGAGCCGATCCCAACGGGCGCGAATACTCGCCGCTTGAGAAAATGATCCGGGACGATCTCGAAGCGATCCTGTTCGTGCGCCTGCCCCAGATTCCCTCAAGCCGCAAGTTCGGCCGCGAACCCGTCGGCGGGGTCGTGGACTACTTCATGCGCGCGCCCAAGGACCGCTCGACCTGGCAGACCCACCCGTCCATCCCCCGCCCCTTTCCCCCTCAATAGGAGACGGTGTCAGGCCTGACACCGTTACAATACGGGCGGGTCGACGAAAGAGCGGAAGGCGCCGAGGAGTTCGGCGGCGGTGGCGAAGCGCCGCGACGGCTCGGGGTCGAGAGCGCGCGCGAAGAAGGCGTCGATGCCCGCGGGAAGTCCCTTCACCGTCTCGGACGCGGGCAGGTAGCGGCCCAGAGAGCGATCGGTGCCGCGCGGGAAGGCGGGCCGCCCGGTGAGGCGCCGGTAAAGCGCTTCCGCGAGCGCGAGCGAATCGGGCGCGCCGGTCTTCGCCGCCGCGTCCACGGCCGCGAGCGCTTGGCGCGGTGACAGACGCCCATGACCGGGAAGAAGAGCCTGAGGAGCGACCGTCTCAACGGCGTCCGTTTCGTGCTCCGCCGCTTTCGAGAACTTCCCGTATATCCACCCGAACAGGGCGGACACCGCGAGTATGACGAGAATCGGTCCCAGACGCGCGCCGACCGGCGCGGCCGCGGGAGGTTTTAAGCGAAGTCGGGCCGCCGAGACCTCCGCGCCCAGCTCGGCGTCGAGCTCGGCGGCGCGGCCGTACTCCTTCAGAACCTCCGCGACGGGCCGGCGCAGCGCCTCCATCGACGCCGCGAGCGCGAGGCGCGAGCGCCCGCTTCCCGGAGACAGCCGCGCGGCGCGCTCCGCGTCGGCGCGAGCGCCCTCATAGTCGCCGCCCGCGAGCCGCGCGTTGGCGCGTAGCACCAGCCGCGCGGGCGTCTCGCCGGAGCGCAGGGCGCGCGTGGCCGCGGCCTCGGCCGTCTTCGCGTCGAGCGCGGCGAGCGCCACCGCGCCAAGCTGCTCCTGTGCGCGAGGATCGTTCGGCGCGGCGGCGACCGCTTCATCGGCTTTCGCGCGCGCGCCGGCGACGTCGCCCGCCGTCAGGCGCACGACCGATTCGCGGATACTTTCCTCGACCCCGGCGCGGGCCGGAAGCGCCGCCGCGAGCAGCAGCAGAAGCGCCAAGGACTTCTGGAAGATATGGACGTCGAGGACCTTCCCGAACTTCTCGCCGACTTGGCGCAGGCGTCCGGCCTCGAAGAAGCCGCGCTTCGCATGCAGGCGCAGGCTCGCCTCGTTGCCCTCCGTGACGCGCGCGATCACTTGTTTAATAGAGGCCGTTTTGCCAGCGACAAGGACCGCGTCGAGGAGGACGCCGCCGAGGCCGCGCCCTCGCGCGTTCTCGTCGATGTAAACCGAGACCTCCGCAGTCCGGGCGTACGCGCAGCGATCCGAATACGGCGACATCGAAGCCCAGCCGACGACCCGGCCCGCCTCTTCGGCGATGATCACGGGATGCGAAGCGCCGTGGCGCGTGTACCAGTCGCGCTGCTGCTCGAGGGTTTTCGGCTCGGTGTCGAACGTGCCGGTCGCGCGCAGGACCGCCTGGTTGTAGATCTCGGTCACGGCGGGGAGGTCAGCCTCAACGGCGGCGCGAATCACGGCCATGCCGCGAGTCTAGCAATTCGCGCCCGGGCGTCCTACTGCGGGACGACCTTCCCGAAACCCGCTCGAATTTTCCGACCGCTCAACTGGCGGGCCCGCTCGACGGCTTTTGATTGGTCGACGGCAGCGAGCGCGCCGGCGATGCGCCCTTCTCCCGTCCACTTCGCCAAGGCCCGAACCAGGCGCGCTTCCCCGTCCGAGCCCGGGGTGGCGACGGCCGCGAGGTGGGCGACGCGGTCCTGTCCGGCCTGACCCGCCCATGTCCGCGCGGCAGCGCCCAAGGCGCCTTCCTCCGCCCCATCGGCGACGAAACTGTGAGCGCCCTCGTCCGAGCGCAGAAGAAAGGCGGCGACGCCTTCGGCGGGAGAGGCGGCATGGCAGGGCGCGGCGGCCCAAAACGAGGCCGTCAACAGCGCCGCGGCGACTCGAGGGACGGACATGAGGGAACCTCTACTTCAGGGTAGCCCCGGAGCATTGATTTGTCAATAGGAATAAGGCATCTTTCTCGTCGGAGACCGCCCCCTTGAAACGCAAGGAATTCGCCGCCCGCGTCTGGTCCAAACTCATGGCCTTCGAGGCCGCGCACCGTTTCCTGACGCCGGGACGCAAAGTGTTGGCCGCGGTGTCGGGCGGCCCGGATTCCGTGTGCCTGGCGCACTGGCTGTCGGTACAGGCGCGCAAAAAGAACCTGTCGGTCGCGCTCGTCCACGTCCATCACGGTCTGCGCGGACGTGCGGCTGACGCCGACGCGCGTTTCGTGGAGCAATTGGGCGCCGCGCTCGGCCTTCCCGTCGCGGTCGTCCGCGCGCCGGTGCGCGCGCTCGCGGCCAAGCGCGGCCTCGGGCTCGAGGAGGCGGGACGCAAGGAGCGCTACCGCGTGCTCGGCGAACGGGCGCGGCGCGGACGCTTCACGGCGGTCGCGACCGGCCATCAGCTCGACGATCAGGCCGAGACCGTTCTCCTGCATCTATTACGCGGAACCAGCCTCGAGGGACTAGGCGGCATTCCGGTGCGGCGTCCGCTGCGTCCCGGCGTCGAGCTGATCCGCCCCCTCCTGCCGCTCACGCGCGCCGAGGTGCTTCTCTACCTGAAAATGCATGGGCTCGACTGGCGCGAAGACGCGAGCAACCGTGACCCGAAGTTCACCCGCAACTGGGTGCGCCGCGAGATCCTGCCTCTGCTCGAAAAGCGCGCGCCGGGAGTTAAGGAGCGCCTGGCGAAAATGGCGGCGAAAGTACGCGCCGCCACCGACCGAGCCTAGGAGATTGACTTTCCGGAAATCGAGGGAAGCCAAATGTGTCTTTTACGGCACGTCCACTCGTTCCGGGAATAGTTCGTGTGCCGTATACGGCACCAATGAGTGTTTCCGGAAACAGTTGGGATAGGGGTTCCCGCTCTTACGAACGCGCTCTCATGATCTTAAACGACTTGAGCACCGGCGGGTCGTAGGGCCGGTCGATGCCGTCCTTCGTCGAAAATGCATCACGAAAGTAAAACTGCCGTAGCAGTCTTGGAGGTCGTGGACAAGAGCTGCGGAGTCTGGTCGCGACGCGGCACGGCGCGACAACCGCCATGGAAGGCTCCCTAGTTGAAATTCCTCTTCATTCCGCTCCGACCAAGAGGTCTAGAACGACCGCCAGATTTTCCGAGACCTGCTGCATGATCGGTTCTGAAACGCAACCCAATGACTTGACCATCCGGCGGTTGTCGATCGCGCGGAGTTGGTCTACCATCACATCGGAATCCTTATCGAGCCCTGCTTGACCTTTTGAAAGGTGAACCCGCAAATGCTTCACCGACCTTTTTACATTCGTGGTCAGGGGACAGACCAAAGTCGATGGATGGTGGCCGTTGAGCAAATCCGTCTGGACCACGAGCACCGGGCGGATTTTTCCCGGCTCGGTCCCTTTAGGGGGATTGAGGTCGGCCAAGCAGACGGTTCCGCGCCGGAGGTGGATCACAGTCCTTCGTCCTGGAGCGTGTCGAATTCCCGAAGAACGGCCATCGATTCCTGCCGGACCTGCTCCGACTCACGGCGAAGTTCCTTGGCCAGGAGGCGCCTTTCATAGAGATGGTTGAAAAAGCGCAGCGCCTTATTGATGTAGGCGTTGCGGCTGACCCCGACCGTTTGAGCCGAATGATCGACCTTGCGCAACTCCTTTTCGTCGATCTTAAGCGAAATGGACCTGGTCATGGTATCACCTTTGGTAACACCAAAAGTATATCACGCCACGGCTTTGTTGTCAATGGGCGCGACACCGTGAGCGGAAGCAAACGGCGTTCCCATCCCGCGCTGCGAAGTCGAGGCTCAGGGCCGCGACAGGACGATCTTAAAGGACTTCAGCACCGGCGGATCGTAGGGCCGGTCGATGCCGTCCTTCGTCTCGCGCGGCACGGCCGCGATCGCCTTGGCGACTTCCAAGCCCTCGACGAGTTCGCCGAAGATCGTGTGGAGGCCGTCGAGATCGCGCTGCGGCGCGAGCGTGATGAAAAACTGGGTCTGGGCGGTTCCCGGACCCCAACTCGCCATGCCGAGCAGGCCGGGTTTGTCGAACCGGTCGCCAGGGCGGATTTCATCGGGCACGGGGAGTTTGGGGTCGCCGTGACCGGTCCCGGTCGAGTCGCCGGTCTGGATCAGGAAGCCGGGGGCGACGCGGTGGAAAATGAGGCCGTTGTAAAACGGCTTCGGGCGGCCGGCCAACGCGCGCAGATGCGCCACGGTTTTAGGCGCCCGGTCCTCGTACAGCTTCGCGACCATGCGGCCCTTCGAGGTTTCCAGGATCGCGTAAGGGCACGGCTTTCGGCCGCAGGCGGCGCCGAACAGCAGTACGGCGAGAGCCAGTCGCTTCACTTGAGCGCGCGCCCCTTGAGCAAGGCCGGAGGGTAGCCGATGTCGAGAACCTTGAGCACGCCGACTTGCGGCTTGGCATGCGCCGCGAGCAGGCCGCGCTTGGGCAGGCCCAAGGTCAAGGTCATCTCGGCCGTGACGAAGACGCCGCTGTGGTAGCCGGTATCGGGATGAATGCCCGAGGGGATGTCCACCGCGATCACGGGCTTCTTAGAAACCGTCATCTCGCGGATCATGTGGTGGATGGCGCCGGCGGGCTTGCCGGTGGCACCGGTGCCGAGCAAAGCGTCGATCGCGAGGTGACACCAGGCGAGCGCCTTATCGAGGCCCGAACCGGGGCCGGCCGAGGTGATCGTGACGCCGGCCGCCTTAGCTTTCGCGAGGTTGACTTTGACCAACTCCGGATATTCCCCCATTCCGTCGTTCTTCGGCGGACATAGGAACGCCGCGACGGTCGAACCTCCCTCGGCCAAATGGCGAGCGGCGACGAGGCCATCGCCGCCGTTGGCGCCACGGCCGCAGCAGACGACGATCTTCGCCTGCGCGAGCGACAAGCCCTTGTCGGCGAGGAAAGCCGCGCACGCCGCGGCGACGGCCTTACCCGCGTTTTCCATTAGATCGAGCGCCGCAACACCGTGCTGTTCGGTCGCGGCGAGGTCGAGCGCGCGCATCGTCGCCGCGCTGACCACGGGCAGGTCTTCCCAAAGGTCCGGAATCGCCTCTTTCATTGACCCCAGGAGCTCATCAAGGCCAAGACGAGACCAAGAGTCGCGAGGAAGGCCATCAGAAGCACGATGAGCACGCACGCGAGATAGGGCACGCCCAAGGTCAACCACGCGCGTCCGCCGCTGATGCCGTACTCGTCGCGGATACCGCGCGCCTTGTAGGACAGCGACCACAGGCCAATGAAGAAAAAGACGAGGCGCAGGCTCCATGCGGGCTTGGCGAACACCGTCTGGCACATGAGGACGAGCGGCACCGCCGGCACCCAGGCCAGTTCGGCCAGGCCGAGATGGACGAACAGGGCACGGGCGTCGCCGCGCGCGCCGCCGAGCTCTAAAATCAGATGCAGGACCGCCGTCGAGACGAAGGTCAGCACCACCTGCCATACTAATGACAGCGCGAAACCGGGCCAGCCGAAAGGCAGGCCCCCGCGTCCGGAGAGGGACTGCGCGACGTACAGGCTCGCCGCTCCGAGCAGGACCCCGAGCAGGCCGAGCGCGGCCGGCCGGCGCTGACGGATCAGCGCCGAGGCGTGGGCCCGGTCCTCGAAATAATCATAGACGAGTTCGACGGCGTCCATTTACCAGCCCCCGGACCAGGCGTAGAGAAGGCCGTGTGGGATCGTCCGGCCGGCGTTGACGGTCAGGCCCCCGGCCCCAAGACCGAAGGTCAGGCGCGCGCGCGTCTCGAGCAGCTCGAAGATGTCATTGAGTTTCTCGGTATCCCGGCGCACCCGCGGCTTCTCGTCCTTGATGCCGCCGAGCTCGGCGGCGAGCTTGGTCGCGTCAAGCGAGTCGCCGAGCTTGTCGACGAGGCCCAGGGCAAGCGCCTGATTGCCGGAGTAGATGCGCCCATCGGCGAGCGGCTTGACCTGATCGACCGTCATCTTGCGGCCGTCGGCCACCGCCTGCACGAACTGGCCATAAGCGTCGTCGATCAGGGACTGGAGAATGTGGCGCTCCTCGAGCGTCATCGGCCGCGCGGGCGAGCCGATGTCCTTGTGCTTGCCGGACATGATCGGGTCCGCCTTATAGCCTATCTTTGTGAAAAGGCCTTCCATGTTCGAGACCGAGAAGATCACCCCGATCGAGCCGGTCAAAGTCCCGGGGTGCGCGACGATCTTGTCGCAGGCCGCGCCGAGGTAGTAGCCGCCGGAGGCGGACACGTCGCCGAAGAGCGCGACGAAGGGAATCTTCTTCTCCTTCTTCACGCGCTGGATGCGCATATAAATCTCCTGAACCGCGCCGACGCTGCCGCCGGGCGAGTTGATGTCGAGCACGATGGCCTTCACGCCCTTCGTGTCGGCGAGTTGCTCGATGCGCCGCGCCCACTGCTCAGCACCCCGCTCCCAGGGCTTGCCCGACTCCGAAGCCATGATCGGCCCGCGGATGGACACCCAGCCGACCGTGTCCTTGGGTGCTAAGTTGAGAAGGCTCTGCGAGGAGCCGTTTTGCCCCTTCGTGCCGTCGCCTTTAGAGCGCACGATCAAAAAAACGGACGCCAGAACGGCGAGCGCGTGCAACGTGATCACCGCGCCGATCAGGCGGCGCTTGATGCGGCGCGGACTGAGGGCGTGCGGTTCGAGGGGGTGCGGCTCGGGAGAGGCGCCGGCTGTTGAAATCGGGTCCATGATGAGCTCCTTAATTCAAACGGCGCAGGGCGTCGCTGTCGACGACCCGGTTGCGGCCGCCTCTCTTGGCCGAATACAAAGCCGCGTCGGCCCTTGCGATCAGTTCCTCGGGTGTGGACGCATCTCGCGGGAAATGGGAAACCCCGATCGACACCGTCACCCGCAATTCCTCGAAGCCGACCGAAAATATTTCGGCCTCGATCGCCGCCCGGATCGCCTCGGCCTTGCGCAGCGCGCCGGACGGTTCGGCCCTCGGGAGGACGATCGCGAACTCCTCGCCGCCGTAGCGCGCCACGAAGTCGGTGTCGTAGACGAGCGAGTTGAGCACCGCGCCGAGACGCTTCAAGACCTGGTCGCCGAACGGATGGCCGTAGCGGTCATTCAAGCTCTTGAAATGGTCGATGTCAAGAAGCATAAGACCAAAAGTGGTCTTGAAGGTCTTGGCGCGCACCAACTCTTCGCTGATTTTCTTGTCGAAGGCGCCGCGCCGGCGCACCCCGGTAAGACCGTCAATCTCGGATAGCCGCTCAACTTCTTGAAAAAGCTTAACGCGTCTAAATGCCACTCCGAGCTCGGAAACGAACGACTGGGTCTTCGCGAGCCAGGCCTCGGGCGCCGTCCCGTCGGGAACACGCGTGTACAGGTAGCCGAGCAGTTCTTGCCCCTCTCGGATCGGCACGCCGACCGAGCGTTCAGGCTTTTCGAAGGCGCGCGGCGAAGCCGCATTCGCGCCTTGCTCCTGGAGAAGCCGTTCCAAAGTCGCCCACGAGGCGCCCGGAGAGGCGCGCAGGCCGCGCACGCTCAGAGGCCGAACTTCCCCCTCTCCGCGGAGCCCGGCGACGAAAAGAGCGTATTCCACGCGCGGGCCGAAGTACTGTTCTAAGGCGGCCTCGACCCGAGGCCGCGCATCCTCCCACGACATGGCCTCGGACAGGCTTTTGACCAAGCCGTACAACGCGGACGCCTCGCGGTGCGCAATCTCGGCATTGTGTCCTCTGGCCTTAAGCCCACGAAGCTCCTCGGCCATGCGCTCGCGCTGGACGCGCACGTTCTCCAGGCGCTCAGCAAGCGCGTTCTGCTCGGACTCGCGGCGGCGGGCCAGACGCCACGAGAGCGCGGCTCCCCCCGCGCCCCACAGCGCCGTCAGCCCCGCGGCCAGCCGTCCCGCCTCGGGCGCCGACGCAAGCAAAGCGGCGCCGGCCGCGAGGGCTACGCCGAATATCGAAGCAGCCGCGGCGGACCGCCGCGGATAGGACGCCCACAGCCCAAGCGGCGGCAAGAGGACGACGGCGACGCTCAGCCATTCCGGACTCATCCGACCACCCGGTTTCGTCCGCCATGCTTGGCCTTGTACAAACGCTCGTCGGCCACGCGCACGATCTGAGACGCCGTGGTCGCGTCCGTCGGAAAGGCCGCCACGCCCAGGCTCATCGTCGCGCGCGTCGGCGCGCCGTTGAAGACGAACGGCTCTTCGGCGATGCGCGCGCGGATGCGCTCGGCAACCTGCACGGCCTCGGAACGGACATAGTTCGGGAGAATCAGCGCGAACTCCTCGCCGCCGTAGCGCGCGGCGAAGTCCACGGGCCTCGCGAATGATGAAAGGATCGCGGACAACGTGCGCAGAAGCTGGTCTCCGGCCTGATGGCCGAATGTGTCGTTGTACTGCTTGAAGTGGTCCACATCGAGCATGATCAGCGAAAGCGGCGTCTGGCTGCGGCCCGAACGCAGCACCTCCTCCTGCAATCTCTGCTGGAAAGCGCGGTGGCTGTGGAGCAAAGTCAGCGCGTCGTGCGTGGCCTGACGGTGCACGCTTTCGTAGAGCCGGATGTTCTCGAGCGAGAGCGACGCCATCGTCGCGAACAGATCAGCCGTACGGACCTCGTCGGGGCCGAACGCGCCCGGCGCGTCGCTCTCGAGCTTGACGAAGCCCGCGGCCTGGCGCATCACCTTGAGCGGGATCGCCACACCGGAGACGAAGCGCGCCCCGGGGACGATCTGCTTCTCGAGCCTGGCATCCTTGACTAAGACGGGGCCGTGGCGACGCTGCGCCGCCAGAAGAAGGGGGTCGTCGCCGGCGCCGCCGACGACCGTGACGCGCGCGGCCGGGAAGCGGTCCGACAAGATCCTGATCAGACGCGTCTGCACCTCGCGCCCGTCGAGCGTGCCCGACAGGCTCTTGGCCGCGTCGGAGAGGTCGCGGCGCAGGCGCGTGTCCACGCCGACCGTCTCCGCGTACGAACGGTAGTACTTCAGATCGCGTTCGTCGTCGCGGATCTGGTCCTGCAGGTTCATTTGCTCGAGCAGCATCTCGCGCTCCGTGCCGAACTGCCGGCTGCGGTGCGCGGCCTGAGCCCCGGCCAGGAGCCAGAGGCCCCCGAGGCCGGCCGCGAGGAGCGGGCGGGCGCCCTCCGAGCGGACCATGAGCACGGCGGCGACGACGGTGGCCAGGAAGGTCAGGACGATCGGGGATTCCCCATCTTGCCGCAGATCCGACCAGAGCAGGCAGAGCCCGCAAGCGGGGATGACGGACGGGCCGAGCTCAGGGCTGGCCACGATGAGAGACACCAGCCCCGCGAAGAGCCCGTACGACCCAAGCAACGTCACGGCTCTTGAGCGCGAGTCACCCATTAAAATGGTGGAGGTGGCGGGATTTGCACCCGCGTCCAAACGGCGCCGACCGAGGTCACTACAGGCTTAGCCCATCCTCATGTTCGCCCGGAGAAAACCGATGGACGCGTGCTCTCCGGGCTAATCCCGTTCGGTCTTAGGCCCCCCGCCCACGGAATAACAGGGAAGGACCGCATCCTGCTCATGACACCGGCGACCCACCAGCAGGCGTCGTGGACCGGCGTGTGCTCACCGCGGTTTAGGCGGTGGCCCAGGCCAATTGCGTATTGGCAGTTGTTGTTTGGTCCGGTTTTTAAGGGGCCCTGACCAACCCCTGCCTGCGACCGACGGCTCAACGACATTTGTCGAAGCTAGATCACCCCCGACGCGCTAGTATAACAGGTGGGGCGGTTCCCGGCAAGGCCTGACAAGCTCCAAGTTTCCCGGGTTTTGAAACCCACTGCCCCGGCGCCTGCGGCGGGCGGCTTTCGGCTTCGCCGAAAGCTCCAACAATAAACGACGGTCGGCCTCATCCGCCGGCCCACACCCACCGGCATTTGCCGTAGTCCTTCGCCACGATAAAACGCCTTGCTTACGGGTTCAAAATTCTCCAGGGACGGACCTGGAAAATGGCGTGAAAATCAGACGGAGGGATGGAACTTTTCGTTCATATCAATCGTATATATACTGTGAGTCATTTGATAACTGCCGCCTCCGAGAGTCTTATCCGCGCCGGCGCGGATAGCATCAGAAGAACGCTTAATTTACAGTCACTTTCTGATGACGAGCTGGATAAGAATCTGAAGCGCTTGGCGGCGGCGCAACGGCAATGCACGGCGATCATCGTCGCGCATCTGCAAGAATTGGATCACCGGGACATTTCACAGCGCAGAGCCTATCCTTCGCTGTTTGCCTACTGCATCAAGGAACTGCGATTCTCGGAGGATGTCGCCTGCCGCCACATCCTGGCAGTCCGGGCGTCCCGGCGTTTTCCGTCCATTCTCGTGATGCTGGCGCGCGGCGAGATCAATCTGACCACGATCTCAGTACTCAATCGGCATCTGACCGCGGAAAATCATCAGGGCCTGCTCAGATGGGCTGCGGGCAAGAGCCGACGAGAGCTTGAGCGCCGGGTCGCTGAGCTGGAAGCCCCGGCCGCGTCTCCCTCGCGCGATATGATCCGCCGTCTCCCGCCGCCGACTGCGCGGCAGGCGGAGCTCGCGCCGCGCGAGACGCCGCTTTTTGACGCGCCGCCCGCA
>OBEQ010780879.1_pt1 | contig 18898 bp, 26 predicted proteins | sample 1670901 | NCBI WGS metagenome assembly OBEQ01 (sample SAMEA104232315, study PRJEB22302) | groundwater metagenome | biome: forest; feature: aquifer; material: groundwater | place: USA | collected 2011-08-07 | depth 5.4 m
TCGGGATGGGTTAAAGCAGCTGCAAGGTGGGGAATTGCATCTGGGTGGTCTAGTGATTCCAATGCATGTATTGCGTCTTTGATTGTCAGATAGTCAAGCCTAGGCTTTCCAAATAAAGGCGGCTTTATCACTCGCGCGATTAAAGGAATTACTGCGAGATCTCCAATTCGGCGGAGTTCTCCGATTGCGCGGCCAACTTCCTTTCGGTCCCGCGATTGCAGTCCTTTGGCAACTGCGTTTATTTTTCTTTGTAATTCAATGCTTGCCATTAATGAAATATTCTCAGGCAGCATTAAATACCCCATTGGGCCATAAGTTGTTTAGTAGTTTATTTGTATTTTTTACAGTTACAAATTTATTTTTTAAAGTTTTCAATTTTTAATTTTTTCAGGTGCTAGTTTCTATGATTCGTACATTTTCTGATTTCAACGAGTTCCAATCAGCTGCCAGAGGTCTCGGCATAGAGGTAGATTTGCAGGCGCTTACTGTTTTGGATACGCTTTTCTTTGAAACTTATAAGAATTATTTAATTGTCAATGCGCGTGACAACTCTGAAAATCCCAACAACTTGTTGGTTTTGTCAAAAGAAAATAACCTTTTTTACGGCCAGAAGCAATTCGGTTCAAAAGATTATAAGATGTTCCGCCTATCTCTACGCAATCCATTCGGCGAAAGCACTGTGCTTGCTTTTCTTGCATTGCAGGAAGTTGCGAATAACTATTCAACTAGGTTTGAATCTCTCCACACGGAGCTTGAAGAAGTTGAGAGGACATTGGATGTGGACAAGCTCGATAGCTTAAGCCGGGCGTTTAGAAAGTTAGTTGACCGTCTGGAAGATTTTCTTGACCTCTTGATAAAATTGGAGGATAGAAAGTTTCAACAAGTTAGAACCAATTACATTTCGTACGACTACGATGTGCTGTTGGCCAAAGCCAGAAATATGCTGGATAGGTCGCGCAACCAGCTTGGCCGAATAAGCGGCTTGCGCAATGAGTTGGAAATTAAGGAAACGCGGTCGCTTAACAAGCGGCTTGAGCAGTTGTCAGAAGATGTAAAGAAGCTAACTGCCATTACCATAATCTTAATGGTTCCTACAATTGTTGCCGGGCATTTTGGGATGAATGTTGATCTCTTTTTACAGCATAGGCCTGACGCTGAGCTACTAATAGTAGCTGGAACGCTTGCAGTTATGGCTGGAGTCGGGTTTTACTTCAAGCAAAAGAAGTGGCTTTAAGTTTTTAAACCCAATTGTTTTCAACCGAATTAATTTGTTTAAACATTGCTGCGTAGTTCTGTTCTTTTTGCCAGCGCAACTGCTTTGTCAACTTCTCCTTCAGTTAACGCGCTGTAGAGCTCTTCTATTCCTTTTTCAAACCCTGCTGTTTTCAATTTTTCTCTTAGTAAGCTGAGCCCGAATTCACTTACTGTTTTGTCTTCTTCGCGCAGCTTTCTAATTAGTTCTACTTTTTCTTTCAACGCAGCAGCGATGTCGAATTCTTTGTCTATGTAAACAAATGCGTTTTCAAAGCTTTTTTCCAATGGTGTTGTCTCTATGTTTCCTGAGCTTGTTCCCTTTGCAAGTGAACCGCGGAGTTTTATTTTTATAAGTGGTTTTACGCCAGGTGCAAGGTTTACTTGTATTTCTTCAACTGTTTTTTTAACTGTGCTTTCAATATCGGAGTAGCTGCCTCCCGTTAGCTCAATTTCTCTGAAGTAAAACGGCCGCGAAGAAATGTGAATGAATTCATAAGATTTAGTAGACGTGTCAAACATCCAGAATCCTTTTGGCTCCATTTCATTTTTCTTCATCTGCGTGATTACAGTGCTTCCTGGAAGTAGCACGGACTTATTTCCGTACTGCAATTCCCTTCGCCAGTGGATATGCCCGTTTATGTAGAGGTCAAATCCGCGCGGCAAATCTTCGCAGCACATGAACGCGTCGTTAAAAGGAATAACTTCGCGCAGGGTTTGGTGAAATATAAAAATGTTAAAATCTGCACCTACAAGTGGCTTGAATTGCGCAGCTTGCACTATTTGCTTGGCATACTCTTCAGGAACCCCAGCCATTCCTAACACAGCGACTTTTTCCCCATTTCCTTCGATTACAATATGTTTATTGTGGCAATTTGCCAGCAAACCAGCAGCGTCAAGCACTTCTATTGCATTTACTAGCCCCTTTGTTCTTCTTTCATGCGTGCCTGCAATTGCTATTACTGGCAAAGCAGCTGGGTTCCTCTCTTTCATCATTCGATTGTGCTCGCTGAAAAGCTTTATTGCAGCGTGTATAACTTCTTGTTTAGGCACTCTTTCATCAAAGAGATCCCCAGCTGCAATAACTGCATCCGTGCCAAGTTCCCGAGCTTTTTCAAGAGCCATCTTTGCCTGCAGCAGTGCATCGTCGCTGTAACCTAAATGGAAGTCGCTCATTATAGCTAGTTTCATAGGTGAGTTAAGCGCTGCGAATAAATAAAAACCTCGATTACGTTGTAAGTGCTATGGATTCTTGGATAGTGTTTGCAATTATTGCTATGCTTCTCTTTTCAGTAGCTAATGTGCTCATTAAAGTGGCAACTGACAACTACGATTTGTCAAAAGCTTTTTCCAAAATGGAGTTCCCCCAGAATCTGGTAATAATGTTAGTTGGGTTTGCAGTGCTTGCTTTGCTTGGCTTCTTTGCGTTTCTAACTGCAATTAAAACTGGAAAACTAGCGCCAGTAACTGCCCTGCTTAGCTTTGGCACAATAATGGTAGCTCTAATTACAAATGTTTTATTCGGAGTGTCGTTTTCCCCCAAAGAAATAGCTGCAATGATATTGGCAGTTGTAAGCGTAGCGCTGTTTGTGCTTTAATAGCAAAACGCCTCGTTAAAGTTCAAATATTTACGTGTTTTGCTATGTTGCAAGTTTGCATTTTGCTAACGCAAAATGGCTTTGCAAAATGCAAAGTCAAAATGCGGAGCATTTTGCAAATTGCATCATAAAGTCCAAAAATTATTGCAACTTGCTATAAGTGTAAAAATTACCCTATGTAACTTCTAGCTCTTTCGTTTTCTCTCTTTCTCTTTTCATCTCTTTATAGCTTCGCACACGTAGCCTAGGCGAGTTGCATGTATCTTTGGCAACAGGCCAGCTGCTTTGCACAGTTCAACTACCTGTGTGCGGCTGTAGCTCTTTGAATACAATCCAGAAGGGTTGCGGAAAGTTGTGCCGTCCAGATAAACGTCTTTTGAGCCGGTTTTTTCATAGAAAATAAGCCGTTCCTTTATGCTCAAGAGATTGAAAACAGAAAATATTACTCTGCCGCCCTTTTTGGTTACTCGAGCCATTTCCTTCAGAACCTGAATTTCATCCTCAAAATTGCCAATAGTTGCGTCCATGCAGCTCGTTTGGTCAAACGTATTGCTCTCAAAATTCATATGGCGCGCATTCATGTTATGTATTTGAATATTGCTTATTCCCTCTAATCGCTTGCGGGTATATTTGAGCACAGCTTCGCTGAAATCCACTCCAAATAAGTTGTTGCAGAATTTATGCATGAGTAGGAGGTGGGTTCCAAGTCCACACCCTACGTCAAGGACTTTTTTGTTCCGTTCTAATCCACGTATGAGCACTTCGTTTTCCTTGTAGAAAAATTCCTTTATTCCCGGAGTCTGATAGAATTCATTTCGTGCGTTCAGCAAAATTTTGGCGCCTTCTGGCGTCAGGAAAATAAATTCGCCCATAATAAGAAGCTAAAGCCACGAATAGCTATAAAATACTGCTTTTCTTTTTTTATCATTTTGAGGCCATTTTTTAGTACATATAGAAACGGTTTATATACCTCTGCTTTCCTTTTTTCAGTTATGGAATTCGAGGGGTTGGACTCTAAGGATAGGCAAATTTTATACGCTCTTGACATGGGGGCAAGGCAATCTTATTCAGCTATTTCTAGGAAAGTGGGGCTAAGCAAGCAAAGCGTTGAATATCGTATCCGCAATTTAATAGATCGTGGCATTATTCGTGGATTTTATGCTGCAGTTGATGTTTCTAAATTAGGCTACATGTACTCTCGCGTATTCGTGCAATTCTATGGCATTTCGCCGCAAAAAGAATTAGAAATGGTTAACTACCTTACTTCGCTTCCAGAAGTAGGTTGGGTAGTTTCAATTGACGGTTCATGGGATCTAAGTTTTGCAGTGTGGGCTAAAAGCATTGAAGAATTGTCTGACGTTGTTGACCGCGTTTCTTATAAGTATGGTGGTTTGATTAAAAGAAAAGTAGTTTCAATTGCAGTTAAAGTCCACCACTTTCAGTTGAAATTCCTCTATCCAGAGGCAGAGAAGAGTAAAGTGTTTATAATGGAAAGCGGTGCGCGGGCTGAACAATTGGATGAATTGGATTACAAAATCTTATCGTTGGTTGCAATTGACGCGCGCATTTCGTTGATTTCCCTTGCCAAAAAACTTAAACTATCGTATAAAGTTGTTGGCTATAGGTTAAAGCGGCTGGAAAAGAAAGGGATTATCCTATGTTATCGCGCGGATATTAATTTCAACGCGTTTAAGCACACTCACTACAAAGTATTTTTGACGCTGCATAACAATTCTCCAGAAAGGGAGGGAAGTTTAATGGAATTTCTACGCAGCCACCCAAATGTAATTTACGTAACCAAAGCCCTCAGCTTGTCGGATCTAGAATTTGAGTGCATTATGCCAACTAGTTTAGATTTCTACAGCTTAATCCGCGAACTCAGGTCAAAATTCTTCGACATTGTCCAAGAACACTCAACTGTGCTGTTTTCCGAAACCCACCAAATAAACTATTTGCCAATTGAGAGCAAGGCGATGCTAGGCTAATGCTCTCGTAGATAGGCTTTGATGCGCGGGCCCCACACCGGCCTAATTCTATAGGCGAACTCTGGTCTAAGAACACCAAAGGAGCTTTTCTCTACTATTCCTACCTCAACGCCACTTTCCAAAGCTTTGCGATGTTGTTCAGCTTTATCTTCAGGCATTGCTTCCAATCTTCGGGCAAGTATTTGCGGGCGTAATGTAATGCTTTTTCCCTCTCTAGATATGAAAAGGTGCGCAAGTGCTTCCACCTCTCTATGTAACAGAATTTTCTTCGCGACCAATGCGGCAACTACTTCCGGCATTAAAATATAAACACCACAACCCTTAAAAGCTGAATTTGGGCTTATATTATCTCTGACAGCTAATACAGCTAATTTTTGGTGATTTTATAATATGGCTAGGTCTCAGTTGGAACTTACTAAATACGAAGAGGCGAGGATTGTTGGCGCCCGTGCGCTTCAGCTTGCCAGCGGTGCGCCGCCATTAATAGATGTAGAGAAGTTGAGAAAGAGTTTGAATGCTTCTTACTTATCTGCAGTTGAGCTAGCTAAGAGTGAGTTTGAATCAGGCTTAATCCCAATGCACGTAGTCAGGAAATAGTGCGCCTCTGCAATAGCATTAATCCAATTAATACCACTATTAGCAAAATTAGCCCCTCTTTTTTTCTTTTTCGCTACTTTTTTGGCAGTTTTCATTTTATTCTAGCTTTTTCCATCTCTCGCTGTGAGATACGCGTTTTTGTTTTTTGCAGCGATTTTTCTATCCGCGTCAGCCGCGGCAACAAATGTAACTTACTATCCAGATGATTTAGGCTGTTGGGTTACTCCATACTTTCGCTATTCGCAGCCGTGGTATTATCCAAATATAGTAATTCCAGAAAACGCAACTCAGGTTCTCATAACGACTTTAGAAGGCGCAGGAACCAGCCAGATCTATAACCTGCGTGCCTGTGAATACACTGCCTGTACAACTTACAATTATTACAATAATTTCTGCCCCGTGATAACTCAACTTGTTTTTGGCACGATAAATTTAACCCAGTCTCTTCCGCCTGGACGATATTTCCTTACAATGGATAGTATTATTGGCGTAACTTCGCGCCAGTTTGCTTATTCTGCAATAACGGTTTACTTTGATAACTTTTCATTTTCTAAACTTAATGAGTCCTACGATTTTTACAATTTTAACGGCAGTTCAACGCTGTTTTCAACAGAAGTAAATGTAATGGATAAAGGTCAATGTTCCTTGCCAGTGCCGGCGCCGTCAGACGCTAGCCAAATAGAAATTAAAACCACAAACGGTAGCCAGCAGGTTTTTGTCTATAGTAGCGGTTCAATTTCATGGAGTTGCAAACAAGGAGACTCGCCTTATTACATTTCATGGCATTTACCAGTAGTCCAATTGACCCAGGCGTGGCAACAAATCGGAACTGCCACTTTTTCAAGCCAGTTGTTTGCCTCTACACTAGAAATTTTCAATCCTGCCCAGCAGCAGTCTTATGTCGCCGTGCCTTTTTCATTTTCAATTCCAGAACATTTATTTCTGGTTAACGGCAGCGTCAATGGTTCGATTTCGCTGGCAGCAATGGAGCGGAAAACCGTAACTAGATTTTTCAACGCTTCAGTAATATCTACTCGTAGTTATCTTTCTGCAGATGGTGTGCTTGACAATGTTACAATTGCCAGCTCGCTTTTGATTTATAACAACTTTTCACTTTCGCCAGTGCTTTTGGCAGGAAGTGAAATTGAACGGTACAGCCGCAATTTGACGATTTGGCCTTGCAGCGAAGGCGATGCGGAAGTTCAGCCGCTTTCTTCGGTAACTTTGAATTGCGTTTCCTTTACCGCACTTAATTTTTCAGTAATTGGAAATTCATCCTTAGTTGTAGATAATCCATTTAGCTTTCCAATTTTTCTGCACGACATCCCAGCGACACTTGACAGGTTAACTGGATTGCACTATAGCGTTGTTGGCGGCATAGATAGTATAAATCTATTACCCAATTCCACGCTTACAGTGAATGTTTCCCTTATTGTTGAAAATGTTTCGTTGCCTGAAAATGAAACCGCCACTGAATTGCTTCTTGCCGAACAAATTAGCGGCAGCAATGGCCAGCTCAAGTTAGGCAGCGATGGAGCAAATTCCAGTGTAGAAGAAGGGAGAATTGAGCCAAATGAAACGGAAAGCGAAGAGCCATCAATAGCTTTCCCAGAGTCTAACACCCCACGTCCTCCAAATGAGGCAGCGCAGGCTAATCAGCCCCCCTCTTCTCCTGCTGTTTTTTCGTTTTTCGCCACTGCTTTAGATGCGGCGCCATTTGCACTGTTTGGATTATTGCTGCTTGCAGTGCCGTTTATTGTCAGAAAGAAAAAACTCTTCACAAGAAAGCTTGAGAAAGATGGAATTGTGAAATTTACGATTTTTAATTCCTTTTCCGCGCCAATGGAGAAAATAATTTTGGAGGAAATTCTCCCAGCTGATGCCAAGCCGTCGAAGTTTTCAGAAAAACCAACAAGCGAGAAGACAGTTATTGGCCAATTGCTGAAATGGAAACGAAAAATATTGAAGCCAGGCGAAGAGTGGAACATAACGTACGGCCCCGGAGATTCAAAACCCAAGCGCTCGCGGCTCTCTTATTTTTATCAAGGAGAAAGAAAGGCGATTTTCACCTAGCTCTATAAGATTGAGTTCTAGATAAGATTTATAAGATAAATCTTACTAATAAGATATGGTGATTTTATGGTAGAATTGGTGGAGTTAGGAACAGTTAGCAGCCGTGGGCAGGTTGCCATACCTATAGATATACGGCGAGAGATGGGGTTGGAGGATGGAGCCAAAGTTATGTTTTTTCTTGAGGATGATACGTTGCTGATGAAGAAAGTTGCGGCTCAAACTTGGGAAGAGGTAACTCGGCCGCTTAGGATGGCGAAGAAAAAAATAAGGCAAAATCAAGTTAATGCCCTTATACATCGGATGAGAAAAGAATGAAGGTAGTTTTAGATACCAATGTATTAATTTCAGGCACATTTTGGGAAGGTGAGGCATATGAAATTCTTAGTTTAGTTGAAAGTAAAACTATACGTTGGTTTGCTTCGCGCGAGATGCTGGAAGAATACAATAGAGTTATAGACTGTGAAGAAATTGTTGAAAAAATTAAAGAAAAAGATCTGACGATTAAATCTGTTGCAATTAAGGCACTTGAATTGTGCCAGTTGGTTGAGCCAAAAAGAAGAGTTTTAGCAGTTGTTGATGACCCTTCTGACAATAAATTTTTGGAATGCGCTTTGGAAGCAAGTGCAGATTATCTGATAACCTATGACAAACGGCATCTTCTGAAACTAGAACAATTTGAAGGAATTGAAATAGTTTCTCCTGGCACGTTTCTCAGGATTTTAAGAAGGCAATGATTTATTTTAATAGTGTGGTGCAGTAAATAAAAATATGAAAATTGGATATGTGCAAAACTCGCCCGAATTCGGGGTTAAATCACAAAATTTTGAACAGGTTCGCTCGCTCCTAAAAGGCGTAAAGTCCAACTTGCTTGTATTGCCTGAACTATTTGCCACTGGTTATGCTTTTGCATCTAAAGCGGAGGCTAAGGAATTAGCTGAAACAGGCGAGCAAGAAACTGCCGATTTTCTTAAGGAGATGTCAAACAAAACAGGCGCTATTATTGTAGCCGGATTTATTGAGAAAAGCGGTGGCAAACTATACAATTCTGCAATGACTGTGCATGCCGGAAAAGTAGTTGGTACATACCGTAAGATACATTTGTTTAATAAAGAAAAGCTGTGGTTTTCTCCAGGTGATAAGCCGTTGCCAGTTTACAATATTAGCGGGGTAAATGTTGGTGTAATGGTTTGCTTTGACTGGATGTTTCCTGAAGTGGCCAGGATATTGGCCTTAAAAGGCGCGCAAGTAATAGCGCACCCTTCTAATTTAGTAATGCCTTATTGCCAAAACGCCATGATTACACGTTGCCTAGAAAATCGTGTATTTGCAGTAACTGCTAATAGGGTTGGCAGCGAAAACAGGTTGGATAAATTTAGATTCACTGGAGGAAGCCAAATAACGTCATTTGATGGATCTGTTCTCTCATCTGCCTCGATAGATAGAACCGACGTTGGAATTGTTCAAGTTGATCCAAATAAGGCTGATAACAAGATGATAAATCCTTACAACGATGTTTTGAAGGATAGGCGTACAGGATTCTATGCTTGAATTAAAGCAATTCGGAAATAGTTTGAAGCTCCTCCAAGCTTAATTCCCGCCCCCTTTTGATTGTCATTTCTGCGGGTATTTTCTCAACAACTTTCTCCCACTTCTTCCCACTATGCTTCAGTGCCTTGCGGATGTTTTGGTTCTTGTGCTGAAATAACGCCCGTACAAGTTCGTCGTCGATTTTTACTTTTTGCCCGGTTTTTTCTATTTTGACAATTGCACTTGTCACTTCGGGCTCTGGCCAGAAATTATCTCTATCTATTATGTCTTTCAACTCCGCAGTTGCTCCATTTTGGCAAAGTATAGATAACCTCGAATAATCAGACTCTCCTGGCTGCGCAATTATTCTTTTGGCAAATTCCAACTGTACTATAAATAATCCCACATTACATTTGCTTTGCATAAATTTTTCAATTATTTGCGCGGCTAGATTATATGGAAGTGCACCTACGATTGCATCGAATTTAGAAAAATCTTCCTTCAACGCATCTCCAATTTTTACTTTAACTTTTCTGTTTTGTAGAAATTTTTTCTTAAGTATTTTCTCTAAATCTTTGTCAATTTCAACAGCAGTTACTTTTTTTGCTCGCTTTGTAAGTCGATTAGTTATAATTCCGAGCCCTGGCCCTATTTCTAAAATGTTTTTACCTTCTTGCAAATAGCCCGCAAATTTTTCAGCTATTTTTTCGCTGTTAAGAAAATTCTGCCCCAGCCAATGTTTTGGTTTGATTTCCAACATTTTTACGCGCTCTTTGCCCCTAGTAGTCCGTTTCCCGTTTTGGGCTTTTTACAAATAAGTAGTATTTGCTTTCTCCGCGGAGCTCTTCCAGAATACGTTGTGTAAACACGTCTTCAATTGAAGAAACATGCGGCACTCTGGCGTGAAAATCTTCAAAACTCTCAAATGGCTTCTGCCCTCTCACTTGCACAATTGACTCCAAATGCTTCTTACCTATGCCTGGAAGTAATTCGAGCATGTGGCTTCTGATGTTAATTGGTCCAGCGCGGTTTAGAAAAGCTACAAATTCAGGCTCCCTTTGTTTTACAATATTTTTAATTGCGTATTGCAATTCATTTTGCGCTGAAGTTGTTAAATCTGGATAGTTTATTCTTTGCTTGATGTGGTCTACTTCTTTTCTTTCATCTCTGCCAATGTAAATCTTCATGCCTGCTTGCAACTGTGTGCCTGGCCTTATGACTACTTCTAAAAGCGTGAAGTTTATCTCGCCAACAACTTGTGCCTGCGGCTCCTTTGTCGCCTCCCCTGACTTGCCATGCGGGAGGAAGTCCAGCACTAATACATATTCTTCTTTTTTCTGCGGATTCATAAACTGTCACCTAAGTATATGAAAGTAGTTCAATAAAACAGTATCCCTCACTAGTTCTATTCTGTTGCTTCTGACGTGGGGGTTTCGGCTGCTGAGCTAGGCTCTGTTTCTGCTGCGGCCCCTACAGCTGCTAGAGCTTCTTTTGGCCTTTCAATAACTTCAATTTTCTTGGTCTTTGCAGGTTCAGAAGCTTTCTTCTTAAATTCCTTTACAGCTTCAAAAACTTTTTTAGCCACATCGTCTTTAACCGCGGTACCTAAAAATAGTTTCACTTCTTCTTCTTTTTTTGGAAGCAAATCGCATAACTTTGCAGCTTGTGATTCAGTTAACCCTATTTCCTTCAGCTCTTTTACCAACTTAGCGGCGTCTTTATCCTCAAGCCTAACCAGATCTTCTAAATAGTTCAGTGTGTGTTGCTGTTCGTAGGAAAGTGCGCCGTCCTTCTGGCGTTTTTTCAGCGCCGATAGCGCTTCGTTTATAGTGATTGACCTTTCAGTAATAACTTCCATTTTTTTAACACCATTTAAATTTTTTGCAAATGTACGTTAGCCAAAACTAATCTTTTAACTGCATTTAAGTCGGGAAATTCAACTATGTAGGATTTGCCTTGTTGTCCAACTACTTTTCCAAGCCTGCCGTTATACCGTAGGGGAAATTTTCCGCCATTTGCCCTCGCATAACATTTAATTCTAACTATGTCTCCAACTACAAACGTACGGAGAAGCTGTGTTATTGTTGTTTTCTTAACTCCAGCAAGGACGTTTCTGCTGTGTTTTGAATTAAACCCGTGAGAGCGTTTCATTGAGTAGAGATACACCTTTAGAATTTTAGAATTATGATTGGCAATAAGCCTTATAGCAAACCGATAAACTCTTTCGGTTGACTTGCCGGTTTGCTAGATAGCAAGAAGCAGCAATTCTCCTAATTATTTCTGCGTCTTGCTATATAAGAAATTGTGCTTTGCAACCGCTAATTGATTGCAGATTGTAGTACACTTTGTAGCCAATGGTTTATTTTAACCTTTTTATACCAGTTAAACTTGGAATTAGTCAGACAAAACCCTTAAAAGCCGCTTTGCCACTACTAATAAGTGGTGCTATAATGGCTAGTGGTGGCGGAACTGACGTAGTTACAATATTCGCTGGTTTCTTAGTTATATTGTTTATCTTAATGGAATTGCACGGCTATTCAGCTGCAAGTGCTATTTTTTCCATTCCCGTTCTCATACTTTCGTCCCTTCTTTTGTTCGTCTCTTACATCTTAGCGCTTGGCTTAACTGCAATAGTTGCAGGTGCAGCTGGCGGCGTAGTTGGCCTAATTCTAGTGGCAATTGTTGGATATTGGCTATTTAGAAGTGCAGCTGGAGTAACCGCGCAGAACTACCTATTGTTTGCAATCCTTCTTTTTGTCCTTTTGCTCTTAATCTAGAGAAATTATAAACGGCAAAACCGGTATATATATAAAGCCTATTTAAATACCTATTCTAGAAAACCGATTTTTGTGGTGATTATTGATTATGGCTAAACATGTACCAAAGAAAAGAGTAAACATGGCTTTCAAAGTTGAAAACATTGTTGCCAGCGCTAACTTAGGCGTTGAGCTTGACTTGTTCAACATTGCAATGGAAGTGGACAACGTTGAATACGAGCCAGAACAATTCCCAGGCGCAATCATGCGGCTAAAAGAAATCGGCACAACGCTCCTCTTATTCAAAAACGGAAAAGTCATCTGTTCAGGCGGCAAAAGCGAAAAACAAATCGCCCAAAGCATCAAAAGAGCAGTTGAACTACTAAGGAAGTTCATTCGTTGAACCGAATAGCACAACCTTAAAATATCCGCGCCTTTCTCTTTAATCCGACAGCGGTCATAGGGGAGTGGAAACACCCAGTCCCATTTCGAACCTGGAAGTTAAGCACTCCTGCGGCTCTGTAAGTACTGTTTTGATAAACGGGAACACGAGCTGCTGCTGTCACTCACAATCACTATCAATCCGTTTTCTTTCGGTATCCCTTTTCTTTTTAGAAAAAAGAAAAGGTCTCTCCGCTCACCCCAAAAGAAAAAGCTAATTCAAACTACTTCTAAAAAGAAAAACTAATTTTTGTCTACTGTTTGCGCGGCTTGATTGAGCTGGCAATACGGCGGAGTTCTGCTCTTTTTTCGCTTATTCGCTCTCTATCCTTTTTAAGAATTTCTTCGGCCCATTTGTTATTTTTTCTACCTGGAATGCTTCTCACCAGCTGGTTTCTCAAGTTTATTCCAAGATCAGCTCTAACGGGTTGGTCGTTGCCTTTTGGAGGCCAATCGCCTGTTCTAAGCATTTTGCTGTCAAAGCCGCTTACATATGATTGGCCCGCGTCTACAAATGCAAAAAATGCTATTTGTGCTGGTGCGTGTGCAGAAAGCTTGTCGGCTGTTCTCTTAAGGGTACTTCCAGAAACAACCACCTCTTCAACCAAAGCTATTTTTTTCTCGCGCACATCTTCCGGCTTTACATTATCAAAGTGCTTTACATGCGGCAGCGGCTTTTTCGGGTATCTCCTGCGCCAGGCCTCAGTAATTAATGACCAGGCCGGTCGTGAGCTTCTGCCCGTATGGACTATTAAATGAGGACCAAAATCATGAATTGCGTCAACTATTTTTACCGCTGTTCTGCGGTAATATTCTTCACTTTTACTATCCATTTGTTCACAACACCTTCACATCAACCACTACTTGCACCACTCCTGTGGCATAGGTGTTGACGATTCTTTTGGTTAAAATCTTTACTTTTCTCTTTTCTTTCTTCGCCGCTTTCTGCACTTTTGCAACCGCTGTTTTGAATGGGTTTATTTTCTTCTTGTTTTCTCCGCGGTTTTCTGAAAAAGTATAGAAGTGAATTATTCCGTCCCTGCATGTGGCGCGCATAGCTGCTGGTAAGTATTTTTCAGCAGTGTGAGGTAGCGGCATTATTATTCTATCCGCCCAGCTCCGGTAAGCGCGGAGAACTTTAGCAACATCTCCCTTAACTGCGGTTACTATTTCGCCAACCTTGTTCAATTCAATGTTGCGCTTCATGAACTTTACTGCCGCTGGGTTCAATTCTATGGCAACAATTTCCGCAGCTTTCTTTCCCGTGCTTTTTACTTCCATTTTCAACTTTTTGGCAATTACAATTGCGTACGGGCCAACGCCTGCGAAAAGTACGAGGATTTTTTCTCCGCTTTTAACTTGCTGTGCAATTCGCTGCCTTTCGAATGAAAGCCGCGGCGAAAAGTAAACCTTTGCAACATCTAATTCAAACGTGCAGCCGCTCTCGCGGTAAGTTGTCAGCGTAGTTTTTTCTCCCGCTATAATTTTCAATTTGCGTACGCGGTATTTTCCCCTTAGCTCACTTGCCTTCAACGCCACCGTTGTGATGTTGCTGTTGGTTTGCATTATTCGCTGCGCTATTAGTTTTGGGTTTTCTTTTCCACGCACTTCTAGAATCGCAATGTTCCCGATTTGGTCAAAAGCCATGAAAATAATAAGTCATTAGGTTTAATATTTACCAATTTAGGTTGATTTTTATGCAAACGTGGAAGATGTCAAAACACGAAGAGTTTCGTGATGTTGAGTATAAATCAGTTCAAGACCTGCTACAACATGCTACTAGCGTATCGGAAAAGCTTAAACTGCTTCAAGTTAAGCCCGTTAAAAAAAGAACAGACGAATTACCCGCGCCTAATACTTTCATATGACGTGTCTTGCAAATTGCTCCTATGTTTCTGCATGGCCAATATGATCATAAAGGCATAGCGTTGGAACTATTGCGCCAGCGGGGAGCAACTCCAACAGGAGAAGAAGTTAATGCATTAAAAGAAAGAGTTGGTAGTGCACTTAATGTTCTAAAAAGGAAACGTCTTTTGCCCAAAACTACTTCGCAAGATAAGCCTCGCCTTCGGCCCAATCTTAGAGAAGCCTCTAGCCAAGAAATAGAAATGCACACACACCTTATTCATCATGTTCTAAGAGGTCATAAGTTTATTCCAAGAGATTGGAGAGATTACTTATCATCTGACCAAGCTTTTGGCTACGGTTTAAGCGGATTGCAACGTGCAATTGAATTGCATGACCCTACTAAAAAAATGCAATTTAAAAATTATGCAAAAGTGTGGATAGCTAATAAGATTGCGCATGCATTACTACCTTTACGCAGAAAAAAAGCGGTTTCTATCTCCGCGGCAATTCCTGGAACCGACGACTTGAAGCTTGAAGATAGGCTTTCAACCTCTCAGTTTAATCCAACTATCTTAGAGCCAGAGATAGTACATCTATTAAGTCGCCGCAAGAGTTTGAAAACGTCAGATTTGCTTATTTGGACGTTGCTCAGATTTGGCCACACTAACGAAGCCGTAGGAAAGTTTTTTGGGGTAAGGAAACAAGCGGTTAACCGTATAGATAAAAAAGTGAATGCGGTTCTCGAAAAACATAAAAAATGAGTTAAAATGTAGGTTTTTATTACTCCGCGCCTTTCTTTCAACTTGGTTGTTTTGCAAATGGCTTTTGATTTTTCTAACTTTATCAATGAATACTTCACAAACCCACTGCGCTATCCAGATAGGTATGCGCCTTACAATGTGTACAACACCATTGCGTTTGCAGTTGTTGCGCTGGTAGTTTTGTATTTGCTTTATAGATTTCTCCAGAGCCGCGGCATAAACGTTGATGAAAAATTCTACTGGGCTGTAATTCCATTTGTTTTTCTTGGAAGCGTTGTGCGCGTGTTGGTGGATGCGCAGGTTTTGCCACGCGGCGTTGAAATAGCCGGAATAACTTTCTATCCTTTTGTAACTCCAGTAGTTTATGTAGTTGTTTTTGCCATTACCTTAGGGGGGCTGCTTGTTTGCCGCAAGATGGGTGGAGAAAACTGGTTAAGTTTGTTTTCTAAATTCGGCTGGGTTTTAACTGCGCTGCTGTTCTTGCCGCTGGTTCCACTGTTTAAGAATTTCTCTTTCCTTGCAATTGTAACAGCGTTGATGGCAGTTGTTTGGTATGTTAGCCGCATTGCTGGCAAAAAGTGGAATTTCAACAGCATGGATAGAATGCTTATTCTTTCGCAGGGTTTGGACGGCGCAGCTACGTTTGTTGGAGTTCAATTTGCAGGTTATTCAGAACAGCACGTTGTTGGTAACGCTATTTTCTCCGCTTTCGGCGGGCCATGGGCTTTCTTTTTGATAAAAGTAGCATTTGGCTTTCTCGTTGTGTATGCACTGAGAAAAGAATTAACCAACAATAGCGAACAATACGCCTACGTTGCACTATTGATAACAATCTTCGGCCTAGCTCCAGGAACGCGGGATCTATTGAGAACAGTGGCTGGAGTTTAGTTAGGAAACTTCAAATTCATTTGAAAGACGCGGAAATCTCGGCTGCCGTAAGGTTTAAATAATTATCCTACCATAGGATAATCCTATAATAGGATATTGTGATAGTATGAAGTTCTATAATCGGAGAAAAGAGCTTGAGGTATTGCAGAAAGCATTAGCCCAACCTGCTTCTGCGATGATCATTATAAGCGGAAGGAGAAGAGTTGGTAAAAGTAGGCTCGTTGACGAGTTCCTAAAGAAAAATAAGGGCTTAAAAGCCATCATAGTACCGAAAGAAGAGAAACAGGCGGCAGCAGACTTTTCAGAGCTTTTTACGGACCAATTCAAACCTACTTTTAGTACAATAAAGGAGGCACTTGAATACTTTTTTACTAAGTCCAATGAACGGCTATTGTACATAGATGAATTCCCAAATTTCTTGGAAGTCAATGATTCAATACCATACGAACTTCAGCGCCTTTGGGAAATTTACAAGGATAAAACAAACAAGGTGCTGATTCTTTCAGGCTCTTACGTAAGCATGATGGATAAGATATTCACTAGACAAAAGGCACCGCTTTTTAACAGGGCATCTTTCAAAATCATTTTGGAACCCCTTGGCCATGAATTTGTTTGGGGCATGCAAGATGAGCTAGGCATAAAAGAGCCAGTAGCTAAGATAACTAATTATTGTATTTTCGGCGGAGTTCCATATTACTATGTAGTGCTTGAAAAATACGGGTCAACGCCCGATGTTGAAAAACTGTTTTTTGACGTGGGTCAGCTGAGGGAAGAAGGCCAAGATATACTGCGCCAGGAATTTGGAGCAAAGTACAAGAAATATTTTTCAATTCTCGAGGCTATTGGAGCTGGTTTGGTTTCGGCTGGCGAAATAGCGAACAAAATGGGGATAGCCCAAACCACCCTTTCCAAATATATTCAATCCCTACAAACTGACTTCAAGCTCGTAGAACGCCGAGTGCCATTCGATCAAAGTCTGTATAGAAGCAAAAAAGGAGTATACGCGATAAAGGATAATTTATTGGCTTTTTGGTTTAGCCATGTCTACGGCAAAACACAACCGCCAAGCAAAATGGAAATCGACGTTTTCGTCAGCAAGCGTTTCGAATCCCTTTGTAGAGAATTTCTTGTTGAGTGGCTTGACAAAAGGGGAGAAAGAATAGTTAAGTTTGGCCGATGGTGGGGAAACGTTGAAATAGAAAATGGTAAATTTGAGCAACGAGAAATAGACTTGATTGTAGAAACTGACAAAGCACTTTACTTTGGAGAATGCAAGTGGAGCAACAATAAAATAGGCGAAAAAGAGCTGGAACACCTGAAAACTTCAGCTAAAGCGCTGAAAACAAAGAAGCCAGTGAAATGGATTTTATTCAACAAAAAAGGATTCACTATAAAAGAAAGCAAAGATGTTTTACTGTTTGACGCCAAAAGGATTGTGCGTGGGTGAACTTATGGTTAATACTTTCATTGGGGTAATAATTGAAGAAAGCCTTAGGAATAAAGATGTTCTGAAAAAAGTTAAGATTATCAAAACAAAAGTTGAGCAAGTAACTGAAAAGCATAAAACGCCTTGGCTAAAACAATGGACATTGCATACTGTTGAAATTTCCGAAAACCAGGCAAACGCAATTGCAAAAGAATTAAGCGTGGCTTTGGAGAGATCATACTGGTACGCTGATTTCAAAAATAAAAAGCATCATTTCATAATATTCCAAAATAAAATATTCTATATAGATAGAAAAAGCAAGGAGCAATATGATGAAGCTAAGGAGTATGGTTTATCTTTAGGTATTCCGGCATATCAAGTTGATTTTCATCCAGATATAAAGGAATGGAAAAGATAAGTACACCTCGTTTCGGGAGCCTAGCGGAAGTTACTTCTCTTCTCCTTGCTGCGGCTGTCCAACTGGGATTTCTACGAATCGAGCTTGGTCGCCTCCAGCTGAGTAGATTACGCGGATAACGCCGGAAACCATGTTTGCGTCGTTGAGCTTGTCCATGAAAGCCAGTGTAGTGTCTTCCTTTACCCCTACGGCGCCTTCGAAAACAGCGTCAACTGGCTCAAAACCGCCTTTTTTCAAAGCTTCTATAGTTTTCAAAACTTCATCTTTAACCTTCATCATAAACCACCATTTCTAATAATTTGCCCTAATGAGCACAAAGCCACTGCTTTGTGCTGATAGCTGTTTGTTATGTACCAAAGCGGTTATAACCGAAATGGTATTTAAACAGTTGCCCTAAAACACTGCAGAACTGATTAAATGGCAAACACAACTTCACCAAAAGTAAAGTCAAAACAGCAAAGTGCAGCTAAGTTCCAACTTAAGCATGCAGCTAAGCTAACTAAACCAACTCTAACCAAGCCAACTGCGAAGCCAGCGCGAGCAACCCAGGCTAACATGGATAAAGTTGACCAAATGGTAAAAGAAACAGGAGAAGCAGACAAAGGGGAACCGCATTTAGATTTATGCCCCAAGTGCGGCAGCAGTGAAATTAGCATCCGTAGAATAGATATCCCTGGATTTCTCCCTGAAGTGCAAGTTTGTAATAAATGCGGCTTTCGTAGTAAAAGTGTCCTGGAAATAGAGCCTATTGAATACGTTGAAGATGTTGGCGATGAGGAGGAAGATATGGTGTCGCGGCTTGCTGAAATAGAAAAGCGCGTTCAAAGCGGCCAGTACACAACAGCTGAAGGCAAGAAAAGGTCAAAGGCAGCCAGGCAAGGAAAAGCACCAGGTCAACGCGCGAATGCCAAATTCTTTGCTAAGGTTAAATCCGATCCAAAGTCCAATCCAAATCCCGCGGCAAAGCCAACACCAAAACAAGCTAAGGCGACAAAACAACCATCGAGCCAGGCTAAGAAGCCCAACCCAATGAAGAAACGGCGCTGAGAAGGGGGCGGGTGGGCTGAGAGCGGTTTGTGAGCTCACAGACCCCTGAATCCGCATATACTAAGGGTTTTAAACTTTACATTCGTTTTATTTCTGTTATAGCAATCCGTGCAAGGATTGCTAGTTTGCATTTTGCTAAAGCAAAATGACTTTGCAAAATGCAAAGTCAAAATGCGAAGCATTTTGCAAATTGCAAGGCGCGTAGAGATAAAAGGAAAACTTTAGCGACTTGCTATAATATTTTTAAGGTGATTTTTTATGACGAAGTACGCAATTGCAAAA
>OBEQ011862683.1_pt1 | contig 18892 bp, 9 predicted proteins | sample 1670901 | NCBI WGS metagenome assembly OBEQ01 (sample SAMEA104232315, study PRJEB22302) | groundwater metagenome | biome: forest; feature: aquifer; material: groundwater | place: USA | collected 2011-08-07 | depth 5.4 m
CTCCGGCCCAGCGGTAGCTGTCCGCGGCGATCAGTTCTTCTTGAGTGATATAGGGTTTTGTTTCGGAATTCGGGTCTTGGCCGAATATCAAGCCCAAATGATTTTTGTAACTGGATGACGCACCCAGCGTTGATCCATTGATGAGTTCATAAAATTCCTTCTGAATCTCGGACAGATTAAATCCCATGGATGAGAGATTCGTCGGGTCATACCGGTAAAGGAGACTTTTAAAATTTCCTAAGAATTTAGAGAAGATATCGTCGATGCCGCCGTTAAAGCGTTTCATTTCATTAAATGTGTCTTGAAGCTGGGTCAATTGATCGATCGCGTTTTTTATGTCTTCCAGGTGATAAGCCTGCATAAGGGCATTTCGGATTTCGTTGTAAGCGCCGTTTATGGGGTCATACACAAGAAGATCGGCGTGAGCCAAAGACGTGAGCGTTACTCCCAAAAGAAGAATAACGGCTGTAACTTTAAGTTTCTTCATAGGTGAATCCTCCAAAATTTACGGATGAGATACAAAATAACGGCAGGCGTCGGATAAGTCCCGAAGCCGCCGGTAATAGGGCTAGTGATTTTCCGCCTCGGGTGTTCTTTTCCCTTTGGGAAACTCTTTGGCTAAATCTTGAAGTAAAGAAAGAGGCTTAAGATTCGGGCTCTTCTCCCGCGCCATAGCTTCGACTTTGATATCTTCAGGGTCCGTCGTCGCAATCCAGTATTCAAGCGAGGTTGGTTCAAGTCTTACGACCGCGCCGTTTTGGCCGAACTTCACAAAGAGTTCTGAAAAATGCCCCGGCTTAGAAAGAAGAGTTCTGATCTCTGAGATTTCAGAATCATTAAAGTCAAACTGCTTTAGAAGTTCATGGCCTTTGTTGAGTTTTAAGACGTACTTCGTAAAAGAATTACTGATAATGGCCCCCGCGGCTTTCGTGTTTAGGAAGTCTTCGGGGCTTTGGGAGATGCTTAAGACGAGGCCGTTGAATTTTCTGGCGGTGCGGTAGAGGTCTTCGATGAGGCGCGAGCCTATTTCATCGTTAAAGAACCGCCAGCCTTCGTCGATGACAATGACTTTTCTTAAAGCAGGCTTATAGAGCTTCTCTGCGATGGATGAGCGAATGATAAAAAAGATAAGAGCCTGTAGATCCGGAAAGTGATCGAGCTTCCCCAGCTCAAACACAAGAAAGCGGTTTGAGACATCGATATTGCCGGGGCGATTTAAAAGTTTTCCATACCGGCCTTCGGTCCAGATCGCTAGATTCTTTGAAAATTCGAGCGCTCTTTCTTTTTCAAGTAAGTCGCCTTCATAATCTTGAAAGACCTTTAAAAGATCGCCTAAAAGAGGTGTCTTTTTTTCTTCGTAGGTTTTGAGAAGTGCCTTCTCGATCATTCGTTTATCGGCGCTTGTGATCTCGTCCTTCGGTGTTCCTTTCACGAGCTTTTCAACGACAAGACCAAGGTATGCGAGGGTTTCGCCGTCTACTTCCCCATTTCGAAAGAGAATTTCTTTTGAAACGAGAGGATTTAAGGCATACCTATCACTCAAATCAATATCGAAATATGAGCCTTTAAAGATAGAGGCAAGTCTTCGGTAGGAGTTTCCGACATCGATAATGACAAGCTGGTTCATGTGGCTGTCGGAAAGGTAACTCGTTAGAAGAAAGTTCGTCGTGAAGGATTTTCCCGAGCCGGTGGTTCCGATCACAAGGCCGTGCCGCGCCGGAAGGGAGTTATCAAAGATATCAAGCTTTAGAAGCTCGTTATTTCGTGTCTTAAAAAGCGTCCTCGCCTTTTGCGTGCCGCGCCATACGGACTGAATCGGAAGAAGGTTTGTAAGGGCGTCGGTTTGAATTAAAAACTTTCTCGGGTTCATTGAGGATTGCCCCGGCAGAAAACTTAAGAAAAGCCGGTCATGGTTCATGTAATCCATGATGCCGCCGGAACTTCCCATAAGGGGGAAAGCCTGAAGGATTTTGTTCGCTTTTCTTTTTAAGAACGTGAAGTTCTTGTCGCGTATTAGAAAACTAAGCGAATAATACGAAAGCTTCTGGCTCGAAGCCTTAATCTCCGTGATGAGGGAGTCAATTTCGGCATACTTCTGCGCGGCGTCGTAGTTTTTGGAACTGCCCATAAAACCGAACGTCTTTGAGACATTCGCGCAGGTTTTAAGTTTCTCGATTTCTTTGTCGTTATCGGGGATATGGAAAGAAAGCATGAATTCATAAGGCATCTGAATCTGCTCAAAGAGCTTTAGAAGGGAGCGCGTTTCGGTTTCTTCGGGAGGAAGAAGGAGATTGATGCCTTGATAGTAATAACCGTCCTGGTAAAAGTATTCGCGTTCCACGACCGGAGCCGAATAAAGAAGCTTTGACCGGAGAGTGATGCAATTCATGGAATCGGGTTCTGTGTCCCCCAACGGCATCTTAGCCGCACGGGTGGGATTAAGGTGCGAATAAAAAAGCTGTTTTATTTCCTTTTCTTTCAGGCGTGTGAGTCCGATCTTCACGTTCGAGAAAGCATTCTCGATCTGTGAGAGAGCGGATAAAAGATCAGCTTTTTCATTCTCAAACTCTTCCCTACTCACTTCCGCTGCTTCAGCATTTAAAAATGTAAGTTTCGGCGCGCTCTTTTCTTTCGTCTTATGGAACTTTGTCACAAATAAAAGGATATCGGTGCTGAAAAGCCGGTCTTTCTTTAAAGCGCCGAATTTACTCTCGGCGAGCGCTTCGCTTAATTCGTCCTTGGACCGTATAGCAAATTTATAGTCATAAAGAGGCTTTCCGGCTCCGCCTTTTCTTTTGACAATAAATTGGTACTCGATCTCTTCCGGCAAGTGAGCGAGGGTTTTTCTCAAGAATTCGATTGTTTGAGCGGATTCTTCTTTTGACTTAAGCGGAAGATCGATTCCTTCAAGACGAAAACCGGCCGTTAAATGGCCGCTCACACCGATTAAGACATCTTCTTCAATGGCCAAGATGTCGATCTGGTTATAAAAAGGCACTTCTTTGCGAGACTGCAAAATATCTCGAACAAGCACTGGTTTTGTCATTTTTCTCTCCCGGGAAGTGTGTAGAATTTAGGTGTCGTGATAAAACGAATGAGCGTCATCGTGTACTGGTGAGGCTTGCCACGTTTATAAAGTTTAAGACCCGCAAACGAAAGAATAAGGATAAAGAGATTCACGAAGAGATTGACCGAGAATAAGAACACAACCGCATAAATGACTGAAAGAAGAAGAAAATCGATGATTTCAAGGCCTAGGATCTTCTCTTTTTTATCAAGATGCGTGTAGGTCTTAACGACGTCCATCTTTAAAATCCCGTGAGTCTCTGGATAAGGTCAAGGATCGCGCGAGACATCATGATGAACGCTCCCCCAAGAGCCGCCATGATGCCGCGGTTTAAACCCCGTTCATTGCCGGTCGCCATGCTGATACCTCCGATACAGACACCGATTACAAGGATTCCGGGCCCGACGATGCGGATAAGAAAGTCGCCGATGCCTTGGATAAACGTGCCAAGCTGTATTTCGGAAGTAGAATCTGCAAAAGCAACATTCGTTAAAGCCAAACTAAACCAACCCAAAAGAATCAAAAGCCGTTTTTTCATTTTTAAGGCCCTCCGTATATAGGACGCACTTTCAGGGTGTTTCGTAACCCTCTTTTAGAAAATATTTTATTTTTCTCCTCGCTTTCTTGATTTGCTTAAGAACGGCTTGGGGAGAAACATCGAGCATAAAGGCGATCTCTGCTTTCGTGTAGCCTTCAATGAGATTAGCGATAAAACAGCGGCTTTCGTAGGCCGTTAAGAGGCTCAAGGCCGCTTCCATGTCCATCCAGAAGATAAGACTGTCCAAGTCCCTCGTTGTACAGAGTCTTTCGTGTGTCAACTGCTCCAGGCGTGTGAGGTTCTTTCCTTCTTCGACAAAGAGTAAATCCATGTAGTAAATCTTTTTTCTCATTTAGGTTCCCTTTCCTTAAAAGAAAAGCCCGAAAGATATAATCCTTCGGGCCTCTCTGGGTCTCTTGGTTAGTTTTAAATTAAAGTCTTACTTCACGAAACCCCCTTGGGGTATTTGGCCGATATAATCAAGCTGAAGAAGGTCGGTAATAAAAGGTTGTTTTATGATAACGGCCGCTTCGCCGCGGGCGAGCTCGCGTATCGTGTTGGGCTTAATTCTAAACTCGTCTACTTCTCTCATGGTTCCAAGCCCTGTTAAGTCTTTACCCAAGATTCCTTCATCGGTTTGGTAGGTGTCTTTCAAGGACTTAACGGTTCCTGAGATTCTGGAATAGGTTTCGATGGAAGTCGGATCATCCTGACGCATGACGATCTTTATATTGCAGTTTTCAAGGACCTGCTTTGAAAAATGGCTTCCTGTTTTTTCAAGGTCTCCCAAGGATTGATGAGCTATTAAGATCGCAAGGTGGGCACCTCTAGCTTTATTCAAGAACTCAATAAACGGCTCATACGCGAAATTCGAGAATTCATCGATAAATACCGGAAAAAAGCTTCGCTTATCTTCGGTGAGATAGGCTTGGATGTAATTCGAGATCGTTTTTAAGTCCTGAAGGATGATCCGGCCGAACCTTCGGGCGGTTTCCTCGTAGCCTTGGGCATTCAGTTGAAAATAAACGATTTTTTTATTTAGGTAAGCGTCGAGTAAATCAATCTCTGGTTTTTCTGCCGTGAGGATATCGGCGAATTCACTCTCCGATATCATGCCAAGATCGGCCGTTAATCCCGACAAGTCTTTCTGGAAGACCCTATAATTTGTAAGGATACTGAACATCGCTTCTTTTAAATGTTCCGTCTTTAACTCTTTGGCTAGACTCGAGAGCTTCTTTTCGCTCGATAAAAGCTCATAGAGCTTATGAAACGTCACGATCTCAGTTTTCTCTTTAAGCGCCTTCATAAGTAGAAGAAGTGTTTCTTCGGACTTCTTTTTATAGAATTCTTCCGTCCAGACATTGGCGCTGATAATTTTATCTTTTAGTTCCGTAGGATTCCCCCTAAGCAGTGGATTGTAAGTATTGGACTTCTCTGGGTAAGCCAGCGAGAAAAAAAGAAAGTCCTTTTCACGCCCCACACGTTTTACGTGATAATAAATCTTATTCAAAGTCTCTCGGTCGCCTTTCGCGTCCATGACAAGCGCTCCGTGACCCTTTTCAATATCCTGACTAAAAAGCGGCAAGATCACCGAATCCGTCTTTCCGGACCCCGTGGAACCCACCACATGCGTGTGCATCTTTCTCATTTCGCAGGATAAATAAATTGATTTCTTTTTCTTCACGCTCTTGCCTAGAAACACCATTCCAAACTTTGCTTTATTTCTTGCCTCAAGCATCTCTCGGACACTGAATTTAAACCTTTTCTCATTTAAATCTGCGCTGAACTTCGCCTCTTTCAAATAATAATACGGAACCAAAACCGGAAACATCATAAAAACATAAACCGCATAAAAAATAACCATCAAAGAAAATAGATTCCTCGGCTCCTTCGACCAAGCACCAATAAATCCATAACCCCTCAGCTTCGCTACTAAAACCCCTACTACCACTGAAACAAGAACACTAAAAATCCAAATATAAAAATGTTCCTTCCTGCTGGCCCCTTTATCAACGACACTCAAAACTGCCTTAACCACCATAAGCGGAACATCAAGAAATACTGCCTTTATAAAATCCGTCAACGTATTCATTTCAATAACCCTTCCAACGAACAATCACCTAAAACACCCTTTAACTTGGCCTTCAAAAGATCCCTTTTAATCTCCTCCATCGACACAAAATAAACCTTCTGACAAGCCTGCCCTTGCCTTGAAACTTTCTCAAGTAGCTCTACCGTATCGACAATATAAAGAACCCTGTCTATCCCTCGATCCAGTTCATAGTTATAAAATATCTCCCGATATCTCCTCTTTGACTTCTGGGATGATTCATATTCAATGGCTATATATCTACCTTCATTAAAAACCATTCCGTCCGGTACTCGTCTTAGATCATTTCTTCTTGATAAAACCCTCTCCGATAACCACTGATCAAATCCTAATTCATGAAACATAATCCTGATATCCGTCACCACTAGGTCATGCCTGTAATTCGAATAACCCAAATAATCAATCTCTCCCAAACCACAATTTCCATAGAATGCCCTAACCTGTCTTACCCCCTTACCCGAAACCATATAAACCCGATCCTCATATATCTCTGGATCAGCTACCTTCAACAATCCTTCCTTTTCTAATTCTTTAAGTCTTATATACACATGACGACTACCCGCCTTAATACCCTTCCAAAAGATCCTTCTTATCTGTCTTTCTGTCATAAATTTTTGTTCTAAAATCCACTTCATAATTTCTAAATCTCTTCTAGTAATCTTCATTCCTTCTCCTTAAATTCAAATCAAAAAACAAACCCATCCCAATACCCGAAACTCTTAACTTCTTTCTTCCCGATTCCCTGACCTCCATATCTCTGAGGGACGAAGAGAGAGGGAGGTCAGGGAATGCGCTGTTTTCAAGCGCAAGGGAGGAAAGAAGTTAAGAGTTTCAACCAGGCCTGGGCTTGGACCTGGTGTGTACCCTACTAAAATTCGGAGATTTTTTTGCATTTGGGGCATTTAATAACGACCTTTCTTGGGGTTTGGGTCGTAGGTTTTTGTTCTACGGAACTGCCTCTTACTTCGGCGAGCTTCTTGTTACATGTAGGACATCTTAAATCCATAATTTCCCCCTTCTTTTGAAGAGAGCATATATGTCAGAAGCTATGCGAGGAAATGACAGAGGCCTCGCAAAGTGCTCCGCGAGGTCTAGCGGAGGTCTATGCGAGGATTGAGAGCGAGACTGGCAATAATAATAAGCAGGGTTGGTATGCGCTTAATTGCGTTTAAAAAAGAATGTCAGAAACTCTGTCAGGACCTGACCGAGTTTCGCGGAGGACTTTGCGAGGATCTGAAATAGTTGAACTATATGAGACGAGAAAAGGCTGTCAGGGAACCGTTTTTTGAACTTTTACGCCGCTTGTCCGGCCATCTTGACAGCCAGATTGATCATACGGATCGCCAGATCGATATCGACCCTCATAAGCGGTTTAAGGGCGTGCTGCAGGGCTTCACGTAGGTCTATCTGGCCAAGCAGAATACCTTGCAGGATTTCGGGCGTGATATCCGTTCCTGAAAGCGTTTTCCATGCGGAAACAAGCTGGGAATACTGGGACATGTCGCCTTTTTTGACGCGGCCGATAGCTACTGCCAGCTTTAATACCGGCTCAAACGCCGGAACATCGCCCGCTTGGAGCTTAGTTAGAGGCACATTCAAACCCTCAACATAGGCGTCTGTAATAAGGGAGACCTTGGCGATTCCTTTGGGAGCCTGCGCGGCAAGAACTTTCGGAGCGCCTGGAATCTTTCTAAGATCTTCGATATTTCTACCAGTAGCAACAAAAATAACGCTGTCTCCGGCCCAAGGCTTGGATTTGATGGTGGCCATGGCTGCCACAAGATCCTTGGCATAAGAATCAAAATAAACTCCTTGAGGCAAAGCGCCCGTGGGCACATCAACCTCAACAGGCTCATTGGAGCTTGTGACGATGGCATCGAGATTACGGCCCACTGAAAGTGAGACGGTCTCTTTCATGGCTTTTAAGTCCTGGAGCGAAGGTTCTTGTGAAGTCTTGGACGAATTGGCTACAGGAGCTTCAGCCTCGACTCTAAGGCCATCCTGCGTCACAAAAACGGTGTTCCCATTTTCGGTTATCGGGCTAAAAAGTTGAGTGCCGGTTGAGAGTTCGACGCTGATCGGTGCTTGCTGTGCTATTTCAGCGGCATGAGCCTTAGAGCCGATGATGCCGCTAAATAGACTTGAAAGGCTTGCGGCTATGACTAATGAGATGGCGGCACGCTTTAGTAAACTGGATGACTGCCTTATTGCTCGAGATTCAGAAACAACGCTTTGAGTAAGAACGTTTTCATCGGCCAAACGGGCGCCCGTAGCCTTGGCTACTTTGATAGTCGGCTTGTTGGGATCTGAAACATAAACGGCTTCTTTTTCCGCATTCCCTTTGCTTGTACCGTGTTTTTCATCGACGCGAGTCAAAACACCGTCTTGTCCAAAAACCGTTATGAGTTCCGAAATCGGAATAGCGACTTCAATTTTATCCTTGTCGCCTTTTATGATCTTCATGGATGTTTTTGTGTTGGGGAAACCTGTGACATACCAGTCGTTTCCTTGCTTACGAAATTCGAAAGTAACCTCTTTGGGTTCTGCTGAGTTATTGTTACCCCGGATTTGAATGTCGTAGCCCTTAAACGAAGAAATGTCTTTGGGAGTCAGCGTCACAACCACATAATCAGAAGAGTATTTGGAAAAAATCTTTGCGTTTTGCCAGCTATCAGGAAGTTTTCTAAAGATGCCCGTGCTTTCGGTGCCTTGAGTAACGTCCTTGTAAGGATCGGCTATCCTTAACTCAGCAAGAAGCGTTTGAAAATCCTTGGGATGGCCTTCGGTGGCAAGACGCCTATCCTGTTTTACAGGGCTTGCAGGAGCCGAGGTTTGATTGTATTTGAATCCACGTTTTTTGAGGGCTTCAGACATCCCCATGTAAGCAGCCGTTGCGTGTTCTTTTTTCGCGGAATTGTTGTCGTATTGAAAATAGTTCACGCGAAGGATATTTCCTTTGGCAGCCACGACTTTTTCAAGTGCTTGGACAAATTCGATTTGCTTTTCTGCCTGTGATTGGCCTTCAACATCCGTGTTTGGTAGACCTATTTCCTGAATGATGAGGGGTAAACCTGCTTCGGCTACATAATCTGAAGCTCTCTCGACTAAAGACATGCTGCCGCCCCATGTGCCTTTCGCATGGTTTACGGAAGGATAAAGATTCATCGAAAGCGCTTTGACCGGCAATTCTCCGTTGACTTTGTATTTCTCATTGAGCGCTTTTAGTTTGGAGGCTTCTATTTTTGGAATGCCGCCGGAACCAATGGAGATGGGCACTTCAATCGCAGGTTTTCCTTGAGCTTTTCTTTCTTTATTCAAGTCTTGTTGGGCTCGCAATACAGCGGCGGCCAGTCGGATCTGATATTCAACAAGCTCTTCACCATTAAAAGGTTCACTTTGAGGCAAAGCTTCGCTTGAGTAATTTGCTTCATTGCCTAGATTAATCGTTTCAAGACCAGGCTCGGCAAGCCAGAGTTTTGCAAAATCATAAACAATCTGTTCCTGTTTTTTGATACTCGCTTCGTCGCGGCCTTCTAACCGTGGCGCGCCCGGTTTATTTCTTGAGCCGATCCAATGCCCCGCAGTGAAACCAATTCCATATTTGAGTTTCAGAATTCTAAAAAGAAGCTGCGCGGCTCTTGCCTGTACCGGTTCTGTGGGCAGAAAATAAGTACGGATGCTTTCTACACCTATCGTTTTCAATTGTTTGGCGTCACCCTTAACACGAGCCTTGATTTCATTTTGTTCTGATGTGCTTAACGCCGCGATTTCAGGGTACTTCGCCGATCCATCTTTGTTAAACAGATCGTCGAATTCAAAAAGCGGAGCATAGAAAGACGCTACTTTTCTTTCAAAATCACTTGTAGGCTTGTCATAGGCGGGGGTATAAACAACGGCCCCAACATGCTCTAGGCGGCCAAGAGATTGGCCATTGACTGATATGTTCCATTCTTTAGATGACGGGTTTTGAACAAATTTGACGGCACGGCCGTCAGCCGCAGAAATTTCCTTTGAAGAAATCCCTTGGGCAAAAACTTGTTGAGCAATCTTCGGTATTGAAGCTCCTACAACGGCCGCTGTACTGGCTTGTAAAAAATTACGCCGCGTTATTTCAGACATTCTGGCTCCCACAATTTCTGCTTTGATCGCCTTTAAAAGCTGCCAAAGAATATAGGGGTGAGAGCGCTCATACTGGTCAAAAGAAACCTGCTTCTGATATTGCTGCGGAGGAAGCGAATTTACTGTATAAGTTTTGGTTAGATAAATATTTGGGTTCAGTCCATCAGTCAGCCGATTAAATTCTTGTTTTGTCAAAACCTTAAGGTCGCGACTTAAGGTCAAAAGTTGGGCAAAAGAAATTTCGCTCTCTTTATCGAGAGCGGCAGTCGCAACGATTCTTTGAAGTTCGGGTCTCAAATTTTCAAAAAGCGGCTCAACAAGAAGTTCCGAGAGAAAAGGCTTCCAACTTTGCGCAGCTTCAATGGCTTCGTGTTTAATCGAATAGACGATCTGCCAAAACTGATAAGTGGTTAAATCCTGATCGGTCACTTTTTTTAGAACTTTGGTTTCTTCTGAGGAACTTAAAAGCACATTAAATGACCGATTGTTATACTCTTTCTCTTCCCCTTGAACGATGCGATCAAATTCCGCCTTAAGAATTGTAGAAAGCGATTGATTAAATCGTGTAATGATAGCGGCGGATAAACTTGCCTTATCCTCCATCTTATTTTGTGCCGCTAACGCATTAACTGCTTCATGAATGTTGACAAAGGCTGGATCGCCTAAAATTTCGGTGTAGTAGTTGTATTCGGCCATTCTCGCTCCACGGCGCATAACCGAATTCATAAATAGCTCCAGAGCCTTCGCCTGACGTCTGCCTTCTGCGACTAAATCCTCTTGCCTTCTTATAGCAGCCTCTTGATCCAAATGTTGTTTCCCGGACAACATTCGATTCCAAAGAGCCGATGGCATGGAATATATGTGTTTCAGCAACTCACTTTCTGTCAACGGGACAACTCTACCATTGACGTGCTCAAGAGAATATATTTTTTCCGCCATCCTCGCGCCCTTCGGACCATACTCCACCTTCTCAATGGAAATATTATGGGAATTGTCATCATTGAGTTTGCGGAAAAATGCTTCCTGGCCATAAGAGACGGCTATTTGCTTGATGTGGGCAAGATCCTGACCTTTAAATTCTGAAATGGGAATACGTAAAACTTGCACGCCGCCATTCAGCTTAAATATTTTGGATATGCCGCGCGATGCGCCGGGGGTCGTATTTTTATCCAAAAGCTGAACAATAATATTTGTGCCGGTCGTTGCGTTTCTGAAATAAATAACGATCTCTTTTGCCTTGGACATATCGACATTCGGCGTCAGATCCATCGCATTGGCGCGCCAATTGGGACCCGAATAAACTTGTCCGGCCCATTCAATCGTTTGTGCATTTTCAGAAGCAGCTGGCACAGCTTGCTCTTTTTGAGTTTCTTCCTTCTGAGGCGAAGCAGTAACGGTTCCATACTCCACTTTCTCAATTGAGACATTATGCGAATTATCTTCATTGAGATTACGCTGGAACGCTTCTTCACCATAAGAAATCGCCACTTGTTTAATGTGAGCCAGGTCTTGGCCGCTGAATTCAGAGATTGGAATACGAAGCGTTTGAGCGCCACCCTTTAAATTATAAACTTTGGATACGCCTTGGTCCGTTCCGGGAGTCGTATCTTTGTCCAAGAGTTGCACCACAACGTTCGTATTGGCGGTTGCGTTTCTGAAATAAACAACAATCTCTTTGGCCTTCGACATATCCACGTTGGGCCTTAAGTCCATCGCATTGGCGCGCCAATTGGAGCCTGAATAAACTTGTCCCGCCCACTGAATCGTTTGAGCGCCTTGAGAAGCCGGTTCTTGAGCTTTTTCTTCTCTTTGCGTTTGAGAGGATTGGCCGGTTGAACCGGATGATGCCGGACCATATTCCACCTTCTCAATAGATACCGAGTGAGAATTGTCTTCGTTCAAATTTCTCTGGAAGGCCTCTTCGCCGTAAGAGATGGCGACTTGCTTTATATGCTCTAAATCTTGTCCTTTAAACTCGGATATCGGAACGCGGAGAACTTGCGCTCCACCTTTCAAATTGTAAACTTTCGAAACGCCTTGGTCCGTTCCGGGGGCAGTATCGCGATCCAGAAGCTGGACAACAACATTCGTATTGGCCGTCGCGTTCCTAAAGTAAATTGCAATTTCACCAGCTTTAGACATATCAACATTGGGTCTTAAATCCATCGCGGCCGCACGCCAATTAGCACCGGAATACATTTGTCCGGCCCACTGGATCGTTTGAGCGGCTTGAGAAACCGGTGCCTGTTGCTGCGCTCTTTGCTGTGGCTGATTTTGCTGTGAAGGCTGAGCTGTAGAACCGGATGCAGCGCCGTATTCTACTTTCTCAATTGAAACCGTATGAGAATTGTCTTCGTTAAGATTTTTTTGGAAGGCTTCTTCGCCATGAGAAATGGCTATTTGCTTAATATGCTGTAAATCTTGTCCTTTGAATTCAGAAATAGGAATTCGGAGAACTTGCGCGCCGCCCGTCAGCTTGAATACTTTTGAAATACCCTGATCGGTTCCGGGAGCGGTATCTCGGTCAAGGAGCTGGACAACAATATTCGTATTCGGCGTGGCATTTCTAAAATAGATGGCAATTTCTTTGGCCTTGGACATATCCACATTTGGCCTCAAGTCCATGGCCGTCGCGCGCCAGTTGGCGCCGGAATACGTCTGACCCGACCATTGAATAGTTTCGGCAGTTTTGGAAGAGGCCGGAGCTTGCTGACTTTTTGTGACAGGTTCAGAAACAATGGGAGTCGTTATGACGCCTTTACCCAACACCGGCTCGCCATACCAGCCCTTCATGCCGCCTTGATTGGCGAATTTTTTGCCGAGGTGTCCGAATTGTCCTTCGGAGGTTCTATTTTGGCCCACTTCTTTAGGCTTCCAGGCTTCGTCTCTGGCCGAGAAGATGGTTTTGCCGATCCACCAATTATTATTTTGGAAGTGAGGTTTTAAGGCATTCCAGAAGCGGACTTGGAGATCATCTTGCGGACCGTCAGCCCAAATACCCGTTTCCATAAAAGCAATCGGAAGGCCCGCGTCTTCGGCGAGTCTAAAGAGGGTTTCGATGAAGTTGACATCGCCTGTGAATTTTTCATTTTTAAAATCAACGCCTGGATAGGCGGTATCGCCTAAGCCGTCCCACGGTTTTTCACCGCCAAGCTGTGAAGCTTTCTCATTATTGACTCTTGTGATCATATCGGCTTGCTGTTTGGTGAGGCTTCCATGTCCTAAAAGAATGGGGTGTTTGATCTTTCGGCCTTGTTTGGCGGCGACTTCTCTTTCGGCTTTTTTAGCCGCCACGGCGGCATCGGCCATGAACTCGTAATACTCTTCAAGTCCGACAGGCAGTTGCCTCCAAGTGAAAGGACCGCCTCTAACGTGATAATTGGATTCGTTGCCTTCATCGTACATGTAAACCCACGGCTCTGCGGCGTAGATTCTGACCATGTTGGCAAAGCTATCGATCACTTTTTGTTTGGCTTCTTTGGAATCATCCGATAACACAGGAGATCCCGGAAGCGGCCAAAGACCCATCCAGTGACCCACAACCACGCGAATACCGTAAAGCTCATAGGCGCGTCTTAAGATTTGTTTTACACCGTCAATGTCTTCGGGGTTATCAAGAGGAACATAATAAAGACGGATATAGCGGACTCCCATATTAAGGAGAGCTTGCCCGTCGCTTTGTCCTCTTCTTGAAAGCCCAAGCTTTGCCAAAACGGGGTCATTCTTCGGAAGAAGCGGCGCGATAAGTTCGGCCATGTGGTCTTCCGTATAATAGGAGATGTGTTTATCGCCTTCGGTCGGTTGATAGACAATGCCAATGAGGTCGGCTTTCGAGAGAGTTTTGCCATCAACTTGAACGGTTGCCCTCTTGGCAATCTTATCGGCTGTGATGGTGACCGTTTGAGCGATAATCTGCGGAACGACCGCGAGGAATACGAGTAAAAGAGCCGAGGTCGTTAAAAAGCGTGTTAAGAAGGAAGGTCTCTTCGAGGAAGTTTTTTCTTCGGCGAGTCTTGCACCCTTCGGGCCATACGTCACCTTCTCAATCGAGACATTGTGGGAATTATTGTCATTGAGCGACTGCTGGAAGGCTTCTTCGCCATAAGAGACGGCGACTTGTTTTATGTGTTGCAGATCCTGACCGCTGAATTCAGAGATCGGAACGCGAATCAGTTGAGCGCCACCCGTTAGCTTGAATACTTTTGATACTCCTTGAGGAGAGCCAGGAGTCGTGTTTTTATCAAGAAGCTGGACGATTATTTTTGTATTGGGCGTGGCGTTTCTAAAATAAACCACGATCTCCTTGGCTTTCGACATATCCACGATGGGCCTTAAATCCATGGCGTTGGCGCGCCAATTGGGGCCTGAATAAACCTGACCGGCCCACTGGATTGTTTGGGTTCCTTTGGCCGGAGCAGCTGTTTGAGCTTCTTCTTCCTTGGGGGCTTCTATTTTTTCCGTGGAAGGTTGAGTGGCAGCGCCGGATGAAGTTCCGTATTCGACCTTCTCGATGGAGACATTATGAGAGTTATTGTCATTGAGTCTTTCTTGGAAGGCTTCTTCGCCATAAGAGACAGCAACCTGTTTTATGTGTTGAAGATCTTGACCGCTGAATTCAGAGATTGGAATACGAAGCGTTTGGGCACCACCTTTTAATTTATAAATCTTTGAGGCACCCTGTGGACTTCCGGGAGTCGTGTTTTTATCGAGAAGTTGAACTACAACGTTTGTATTCGGTGTCGCGCCTCTAACATAAACAGTAACTTCCTTCGCCCCTGACATATCGACATTGGGTCTTAAATCCATCGCGTTGGAACGCCAGTTGGGGCCCGAATAAACTTGTCCTGACCACTGAATGATTTGAGTACCGGAAGAAGGGGCTTGCGATTGAGGCTCGGATTGTTCGGCTGTTGCACTGACAGAAGGTTGAGCGGAAGGGGCTTCGGAGGGTTGGGACACCGTTACTTCGGGCGCTCTAGGCTGGTTGTTCGGGCTAATCCAGTTGTAGTATACAAAAAGACTCACTGCGCCGATCGCCAAAAAAAGCGCTCCACCAGCGATAAAATTGATAATATCCCGTTTTGACATTGACAACCGGGCCGCCGCTTTTGGAAGTTCTACCCGTTCAATGGATACTTCCTTTGTATTATCCATATTTAATTTCAGGCTGGCTTTGGTTTGTTTGCGCTCTAAAATTCTTTGTCTGGCTTCTTCAAAACGAGTGACTGCGCTTGAAGGATCGTCCATAGGATTGGCCATGATGCGGCTCACTTGATTTGTATCCGCATGAAAACCGCCCACAACCATCATCGAAACCTTTGCCATATCAGTCATAGCTTCGGGATCTCTTGACGTCATCTCTGTCAATGGCGAATGAAACAAAGTAGGATTAATTTTTTGGTTTAATAGGATTTCTTCGTAACGTTTTTGATTCGTCTCATGCGTCACTTGAGGCGTGAGACATATATAGGAAATATTTCTTTGTTTTAAAAGCGCTTTGAGGCTGGGTGTATGGAAACCACCGGTGATGAGAACCGCCCTTGTCTGAGATTCCTTCTCCATCTTGGACGACATATTCTTAAGGAAAGCTTCATCGCGGGCTTTCGTGAGTTCGTAGAATTCTTCCGAGGCCTGAACAATCTTTTCATAGCCTTCTTCAAGAAAGATGGCTCTCTCGTAATACTTTTTGAGATCCATGATTTTCTTGTTGAGGAAACCGGTAAGGTTTTTGATCTGGAAGTCTTTGGATTCTTCCTTGTATTCTTTATATTCTTCCGGCGTTAGCGTGAGATTAAATAATTTTTGGAGGTATCTTAAATTGGTCTGGCAGCGAAGGAGGGATTTTTCGTCGGAGGTTTTCGAAAGCGTATTTAAAACGTCTCTCTCTCTAAGCTTTTGCTCTTCGAGAATGGCCTTTGGATTCAGCTTCTTGGATTCTTTCAAGTATTCAAAATATTTTGAGAGATTGGGAAAACTCTGTACTTTTTCTTTCAGTTTTTCTTCGAGAAGCGCGTAAAAACCGCGCTGCTCCTTGTGGTCCTGGCTTCCGAGTTTGAAAGGTGATTTTTCTTTCTCCGAGAGTTCAAGCAGTTCCTTTTGTTCAACTTCTGACAGCAACTGAATCGCCTTTACTTGTTCCTCATTGGCTTTCTTAAAATCAATGACTGCTTCTTTCTCTTTTAGATTCTTTAAAGCTTTAAGATGAGGGTAAGAATTAAGATCAATGCTTGTTCCTTGAGTAAGAACATCGAAGTAATCGGTAAGGGAGATCTCTTCTTTTAAGAATTTGTTTTGTTTTTCTTCAAAAGCTAAAAGGAGCGGATTGTAAATTCTCGGCTTCAGGGTGTCAATGGTTTGCTCGATCTTTTTGAGATAGGCTTGGAATTTCTCACGCTCTTTAACCGTGTAACGGTAATTTTCAATGGCTTTGAGATAGAGATTGATGTCTTCGACGCCCCACAGCACAAAATTGTGGTCGGAGGTAATATCCAAATATTCTTCGCCGTGCAGAAGCCCCTTCTTGAGATAGCTCATCGCGGTTTGTTTGCGCTCTTTAAGCGATGAATATTGTCTCAAGAATGAAAGTGAGTCGTTGCCAACACCGGCCTCAATAAAAATATATTTAAGGGCCGTCTCTTCCTTTAATAAGATATCGAGAGTCTTTGAAAGGTTAAGCTGGCCCGAATCATTGGTGTGGGCGTCTTGGATCAGGTAAACAAGCTTGTCAGAAGCAGGTGCTTTCCAGGCATCCTCCACCGAAGCAATGGATTCTGGAAGTTTAAAATGAATACCCGGTTTTTCAAACAGGTCGAATTTTACAGGTTTAAGATCAGCGGCCGCGAAGGAAACTTGTTCACAAAAGAAAGAGATTAAGAGGAAGCTAGAGATTGTTCGGAGTTTTAAATTCATTCAACACCTCTCCCTAAATGGATAGATTCATTTGTTAAAGAATAGTTTACCTGACAATTCTCAAGAAGCAATAGACGTGTTAAAAAAATCATTTAATAAATTTAATCAAAAGTATCTAAAAATAACTGTTTCTAAATTATATAAGGGCTGTAAATCTTAGGTAAAAATCTCTCATTTTAAAAAAGATAAATCTTCTCGTTTTATAACGACTTGATTACCCATTTTTTCAGTATGTATTTTTACCCCTTTTTTTGCCAATCTACCGATTTTTTGAAGTACCCCAGCCCTAGTCATGCCAATGGCCTTGGCATAGTCTGAAACAGCCACCCAATCGCGTTTTAATGGCTCAATCATGCTTTTAAACCGGGCTTTGCGTCTTAAGGTTAGAAGGGTCTTGTTAGATGGTTGTTAGATCAAACCTGACTCTGACGGTCAGGAATTCCATAACTCATTGAATTTCAAATGGCGGCGGGGGGGATCGAACCACCGACCTTGGGCTTATGAGTCCCGCGCTCTACCACTGAGCTACGCCGCCGAAAAGATCCATCCCCCGCCGAGCACACGGTTCCCCTCATAAAAAACAGCGGCCTGTCCCGGTGTCACCGCTTTTTGAGGTTCATTGAACTGAATCTTTACACTCTCTTTATCCACACGAATGATTCTAGCGCCGGTTTTGGAATGGCGCGACCTTATTTTGACAGAAATATCTCCGGTCCGCGGATTTGAAAGCCAGTTGACTTTTCTAACGGTCATTTCCTTTTTCAAAAGGTCGTCCTCCCTTCCTATTATCACCGTGTTCTTGGCGGCATCGATACCGGTCACAAAATAAGGTTCGGGATTGGTGATCTTGATTCTCTTTCGCTGACCAATTGTAAAAAGGTGACTCCCTTCATGCATCCCAACAGCCTCACCCTTCGTGTCCACAAAACGGCCCGGTCCCGGAAGCCGCGCCGAAACCGTGTCCTCTAGAAATTGGCCGTAACTGGACTTCACAAAACAAATTTCCTGGCTGTCCGGCTTGTCAAAAACCCTTAAACCCAATTTTTCAGCAATCGCCCTTACTTCTTTTTTTTGAAGTTCACCGACCGGCAAAAGGGTTTTTGCGAGTTGCTCCTGGCTCAAGCCAAAAAGCACGTAGGACTGGTCTTTGGAAAGATCCGCCGCCTCATAAAGTGTGTGGCGCATTTGTTTCTCATGAAATCCTTTTCTGGCATAATGGCCCGTGGCCACAAAAGACGCTTCGAGCTCTTTGGCCTTTTCAAGCAAAATACCAAACTTGATGCTGCGATTGCACTCAATGCAAGGGTTCGGCGTACGGCCGGCCAGATATTCTTCCGTAAAAGTGTCGATGACCTTCGCCTTAAAATCAACCGAAAGATCCATTACATAATAAGGGATCCCGATCTTCCGGGCGACGGACCGAGCGTCATCAATATCCCGGATCGAGCAGCAGCCTTTTGAGCGCTCATCGCGGCACTCCTGGGATCCCCAGGTCTTGATCGTGACCCCGATCGGTTCGTAACCGGCTTCCTTCAAAAGCCAGGCGCACACGGAGCTGTCCACACCGCCTGACATGGCCACAATAACACGTTTCGCTAGAGTTTTTAGATTCACTGGAAGGAAGGGTTGTGATCGAACTATTTTTTCTTGTCAGAATCTATTTTTGACGGGTCTTCGGAGCCTTCTTTCAAGGATTTCTTAAACTCCCGGATCCCTTCGCCAAGGCTGCGGCCTATCTCCGGAAGGCGGTTTGCACCGAAAAGAAGCAGGCACACCAGCAAAATAATCAGAAGTTCCGGCAATCCTATACCAAACATTTAGACCTCACTGGCGCAACCGTTTGTCGTAGAATAACACGTTTTAAGACTCGATTCAACGGTTCCGCTCGACGCAATGATCAACCAGCTGAATCAGACTTTCTTTATACGCTGAATTTTTCACAGTCTTCAGGCTGTCGAGCGCCTTGTCGGCGTATTCCCGGGCTTTCGACAGCGCCCGCTCAAGGACCTTGGTTTCCCGGGCCATTTTTTTAATGCGGGGGAAAAGCGATTCATCGGCGCTTTGCAAGTCGCGCAGCAAAACCTCTTCTTCACCCCGGTCCAGCTCCTGAAATAAATAAAGTACGGGAAGCGTAATATCATTTTTAAGA
>OBEQ012518978.1_pt1 | contig 18892 bp, 27 predicted proteins | sample 1670901 | NCBI WGS metagenome assembly OBEQ01 (sample SAMEA104232315, study PRJEB22302) | groundwater metagenome | biome: forest; feature: aquifer; material: groundwater | place: USA | collected 2011-08-07 | depth 5.4 m
GGCCCAGTGGCCTGACATACTTACAAACTTAGGAATTAACCAACCAAATTATTTTGAAAAATCAGCGTAAATACCAACCATTAATTAAACGGTAACAGGGTAACCATTTGTTAGGTTTGGATAAGATATTTGTCGCTGTCTCCTGGTACTGGCATGAGTACGCCCGTATCACAGAGGCTTCGAATTGCTTGAATTCTCTTTGGGTGTCTTAAGTAGTTTGATATTGATTTAGGCAATTCAAGCTCTCTAATACTGATAACCTCCTGGCCTAATCCTTGTAAGTGCAGGGTTAACTCACTGAGTAACTCATTCCATTGAGGCCGGTATCTTTGTTTAGGAACATATTGACTTTGTGTGACGGAAATTTCATGCAGAATGTAACCAACTTCTTCTTCCCGCACCCTTTTACTTACCCGTCCTACCTGTTCTAAAAGACTATAAACTTCCTCGTCGTACACATCTAAATGGAAAGCCCAAAAGCTTTCCGAGAACCATTTATTGAGCTTAATTTTTTTTAAGGAAAGCGCTTGGTTTACTCTAGTTCTTGCATGTCTGTTATCCATAGCTTCCTCCTTATTTGGTTTTATCTTTTGCGAGGTTGGGGTTTTTGTTTAGTGCTTCTCATTGGCATGAGGAATCTCCTTGGAGATTCATCAAGGTCAACGAAATTATCAGTCAGTTCTTTTATCTTGCTACTGCAACTTTTGCCAAAGGCAACTGTTTCAGTAAGTTGTCCTGTCATCTGTAGATATTCGAGCAGGGGCACAAAGTCGCCATCTCCGCTACACAAGACAACTACATCAAGCTTGTTCATAAGCTTAATAATATCCATAGCAATGCCTACATCCCAATCGCCTTTTTGGTGGCCGCCAGCAAAAGTTTGTAAATCCTTGGCTTTAACTTCAAAACCTGCTTTTTCTAAGGCTTCAAAGAAGGTATGCTCTTCAGGCATATCGGCTTTAACCACATACGCAATGGCTCGAATAAGCCTTCTACCTCCTACTGCCGTAGCTAAAATCTCGTTAAAGTTGACCCGCGCATTATATATATTCCTGGCAGAATAGTAAAGATTTTGCACGTCTACAAATACCCCCACTCTTTGGTCTGGATTTCTAATTGACATAGACTAAGTATTAATTTGTTTAAGAATAGTAAAGAAAATAATAACACCAATTGGCCAGCCAAATATCAATGCCAATATCCAAAATCCAAAAGCCATTGACGAGTGTATTTTGTCTAAATATTTTGCAATATAAAGACGACTAAAAATTGGCACAACTACTAATAATATAAAACCTGCAATTAGCCACGGACTTGAATTAAATGAAGCACCAAAAACTAAATGTATCAAAAACAAAAGTATTAGAGGAATAATAATCTCAAGAATATATAATAGCCAAAACCAAACAGTAAAATGTTTCATTTATAATGTTATATTTATTCCGTTAGCTCTTTAATATCTTCTGCAAGCTCTAGTTCTTGGTTGCTGGCGGTTTGGATGCTCGTCTTTAGTTTAGCAAAGTCTGTATGTACGCTGCCCATGGTATTGCCTGCATTTTTAATGTGGGTGGCTAACACATCTAAATTTTTACCAAACTTATCACTTTCTTGCCTTATACCAGCTATCATTTGTAAAATAATTTCTGCCCGTTTGTTTACTTGTTGTCCTTTGAGGGAAAGTAAAATAATTTGTAGGTGATGATAGAGCGTGTTCGGGCTTACAAAATACACCTTTTTTTCGCGGGCATAGCTAATAGTGTTTGCGTCTTCAATGGCTTCGCTAAACACGCCTTCGCTTGGTATGTACATTAACGCAAAATCAAACGTACCTTCCTGGGGCAAGATATATTTTTTAAAAATTTCATCTACACGTTTTTTTACGTCTTTAAGAAAGGCTTTTTTTAAATTGTCTGCGGCATCGTCTTCCCTGGCTTCTTTATACAGCCGAAAGTTTTCCATACTAAATTTGCTATCAATCGGCAGGATTTTTTCGCCCACATACACAATGGTATCTACCACTTCGCCGTTTCTAAATTTGTATTGGGTTTGGTAGCTGGATTTAGGCAGAACTTGGCCGAGCATGTTTTCTAACATTTCTTCACCAAAATTACCGCGCATTTTTGGGGATGCCAAAGTTTCGCTAAGTCTTCTAATATCTGGCCCGATCTGCGAAATCCCACCCATTTCTTTACGAAGATCACCAATATATTCTGCGGCTTTTGTTAGCCGTTCGTTAATTTGCTTATTAGTCTCGTGAATATTGGCTTGCATGCTATCGCGTGACTGAATTGTGTCTTGTTTAAGTTCGCGCATCCATTCCATCATTACCTTCATACTTTCTGCTTGCTGTACCCCCGTATTTTTGCGTTTAATGTCCCAAACTAAGTACAGCAAAGTAAGTATTCCTAAAACTAATATCAAAAAAATAGTAGTTATTATTGCGGTATTCATATGCTCAGTATAGCAAATTCTGACTTTTACACATACGAAAAATAAAAAATGAGTTACACTATACATAGTGTTTTTAACCCACATTTTCTAGGAGGATACATGAACCAATTTCTTATTGGAATGCATTTGAGCGAACTGCTTGGAGTGTATCGTGGACTCTGTCCGGGCTGCAGTGCGGTGATACTTGAAGTGCAGGTATTTGAAAAACATTTAGAAACAGATCAACAAATTTTACTTCAAAACCAGCCGCTTGTTGCCTGTTCTCATTGTCGTCAACTCCTTTACCTTTTTGCTGGCGGTGCCAGAAAAGCCTCATTACCCATTTTTTGTAATGGATTGCCTCAAACCCTTACCCCTCGTGATAAAAAGCCTGACGTCCCCAACGCAGAGTTTATTTATCACCTTGCAGAGGACCAACTCAGTACAAAGCAGGCATGTTTTGTTTGTTTGCAAGATCCAGAATTAACTCCACATGTTGGTATTGAGTTTATTCTTGCAACTCCCTCTTCTCAGAACAGATTACTAGAATGGGGGTATCCACGTATTTCATGCGCTGCAGAAAGTTACATACTTTCTTCTGGTCTGTATGCCTGTAAAAAACATTACCAAGAGCTTAGGCTTTTGAGCGCTCAGCTTTTTAAGACAGGCTTTGTTTCAAAGGAAATAATTGAGCTCTGTCTTCCCATAGGTATAGAGTTGGTAAGTCCCACACAAAAGAATAAGGGGTCCTTTGTTTCTTTTGAGCCGGTACTAGTGTAACACTAGGCCGGCTTTATTTTACACTTGACAGATTATCACTCTCTAGTATAGAGTGATAACAGAAAATAATATGTAAGAAGAAGCCTTTGGGCTTTGATAAAGGAGATATGTATTATGACACTAGATTTAATTCCTCGTTCCTTTTGGAACTTGCCTTCACGGTTACCTTCAATTTTTGATGAGGATGAGTCATGGGCTTCCTTTCTCCCCTCCTCGGGTTTAACAGTTTCTGAAGATGAAAATCATGTATACGTTGAGGCAGCTATACCTGGCGTTGACCCCGATACAGTGGAAGTGACCTATGATAAGGGCGTCTTGTGGATTAAAGCTAATAGCGAGGAGAGCGAAGAAGATAAAAAGAAAAAGTTTTACCGGAAAGCTTCCCAATCTTTCTCATACCGTATCGCTGTCCCAGGCAGTATAGACGAACAAAAGGATCCTCATGCAGCCCATAAAAATGGCATTATGAAAGTTACTTTTGACAAAATGCCAGAAGTTCAGCCGAGAAAGATACAAGTAAACAAAGAGTGAATATTTAAAAAATCCACTGAGTAGAGTGGGTTTTTTAAATATATTTCAGTATGCTTGTATAGTTTTAAACTTTAGGTTATAGTATTTTATTAATCCCCAGTAAGACAAAAGTAACTTGTCGGTAAAGCAGAAATAGAGTTATGAGAGTTAAGTCCGGCGTAGCTATAATTGCTCAACAAAATAAGAGGGGCTTGTCTTGTACCTGATGGTTAGGGGTATAAGTTGGACCTTTTTATTGAGTAGATAAGGAGGAAATAGTTTAGAATTTACTAATTGTCTTTTTTTCCGGCATCAATTCTTTTTCAGGAGGTTAAAAAAATGAGAAAGTTTAGGTACGTAGTTTTGGTCACAGTGTTTTTGCTTGCTTTTTCTTTCGCTGCTGCAGCAGACCCGATTATTGCAAACACCACTATTACGTTTGGTACAGGAGGGTGTGGTAATTGTATTGTGTTTCCAGGTGGGGCTACGATAATGTCTGTAAACAATACTGGGAATACGACAGTTACTGGTGTGGGTGGTGTCCCACAAATCAACATTACCCTTAATCCAGGTGAGACTTCTAATATTACCCTGGGAGTATTTCAGGTAACCAGCACGAGTAGCGCAAGCTTGGGGTCTTCCCCGAGCTTTAATGGGGCCCAGGTTTTTGTGAGGGTTACACTTACAACACCAGGACCGTTATCGCAGATATTTTCAGGCACCTTGGCTGGAACTGCCAACCAGACGGCATCAGGGCTCGAGATAACATGGAACGCAACACCTTTAACTTTTACATTGCCTGGGGGTAATATATTGTCTTTGAAAATTGAGCCAACTACGCTCATAAATGCCCCTACTGGTAATTCAACTCAGAGCCAGATTAGAGGCACTGGAGGTCTTTCTCAGGCACCAGAACCAGCAACGCTTGTACTCTTGGGTTTGGGCACAAGCGTCTTATTTGGTCGAATTCGTCGCAAATTTCGCAGAGGCTAGCGCGAAGCCCAAGTAAATTTGTTTTTTTAGAGAATACAACTGTATTCTCTATTTTTTTTGACAAAAAAACCGACACATTTACGCGTGTCGGTTTATGGCATGCTACTCTAGCGCTTGCATTGCAACAGTGGTAACTTCTTGCTCAATTCTGGATAGGGTCTGTGTTGATTCTGAAGTCAGCCAGTGTACTTTAGACTTAGCTGCAGATACTAATAACCAAGCAGGTACTGCAGGGTGTTGCGCATACTTGACTGTTACCGGTTTGCCACCTGCTTTAATGGTTCGTTCGGAGTACTCATGGCCCTGGTGTATTTCACTTAGTTCCATAATTTTATAGAACATAGGTAAAATAAATACGTGGTTTAGTTTCCCCAGTTCTTTATCAACCTCCTTTAAGAAGTAGGTTTCTAAAAGTGTCTTGGGTTTAAACACACTGACATGAGACAAGAATTTGTAGAGTGCCGCATAGTTTGGGTTTTCTTTGCAGTCCTGACAATACTCTGGATAGTAAGGTTTCCTTTTATCATCGTTAGCAAACAAACCATCTGCGACAACTTGTAGTTTTGACTGCTCAACAAACGGTGAACAAACAGCAATAACGTGCATCACAGCCATGCTGTATATGTCTGGGCTTACACCTCTTAATTCCTCTTGTATGCTTTTGACAAGTATACGGATTTGCTTTTCGTTTAAAAGCTGTAAGTGCAAGGTCTGTTTAGCTATCTTGCCAAACAATGCGCTGCTTAGCTGGTACATGCTCATACCTGAAAGTTTTATTTCCATACTCTTCCTCCCTTGTTTTATTATTTTTCTTGGTGCTTTTGGTATCCAAGCTGGGTACTTGGATAATAGAATATGGTAAAGTTATACTACCTTTATGTCAACCAGCACTGTATTTATTATTTAGGCAATATAAAAACAGCCCACAAATGTGAGCTGTTTTTATATGGCGGACCGGACGGGATTCGAACCCGCGATCTTCTCCGTGACAGGGAGACGAGATAGCCGCTACTCCACCGGTCCGTAAGTTATTTAAAATATTTTTCGAAAACTTTTCTTTTTCTACTTAAACATAAGTTGTAGGCGTTCTTGTAAAGAAAAGTTTGCAATCTTTTTGAGTCTTGTACTGAGAAGCTTAATCGGTAAGCTTCTTTGTAATACAATGATCCACCCAGTATATTAGCATATCGCTTTAGTATTTTGTGTAAGTTTTTCAGAAAATCTTTGCTCCCAGAAGTAAATCCGGAAATTATTGTTTTCGACTTTTTCTTTCTACCACTTCTGTTATACTCGCTAATACTTACATGGCCGTCCCCATCGAAATATCCTCTGACAAAATGAGAAATAAACTGAATCGGAATTTGAGGGAAAACCATTGTACAGCTTTTGGTCTGTGTAAAGCCTAACGTAAGTAGATCAGCGTATATGTCTTTACTACCAATTTGTAGGCGGTAAATAGTACTCCATTTTTCCGGCCAATTTCTAGCTGAAATTCTATGATTTGAGTTTAGTAGAACTTTAACTTTTTCTACTAAGTTCTTATCTATAGATTTAAACTCAATGAAACAAGCACCCCTATTATTTTTTAGCATACTACCATCCGCAGCAAAATATCCAAGCACGTAAGCCATTTCCGGGCTCCAAATCTTAAAGAACTGTTTATTTAGTGTCTTAAAAATTGGCATAAACCTTCAATTGGTACCGGTGGGTGGAATTGAACCACCGACCTTGGGCTTATGAGTCCCACGCTCTAACCAACTGAGCTACACCGGCGTAAGTCATTACCAAGTGTGAAAGTTCAAATAGTAATTTGCATTTAACCAAAAAACTGAGCGCATATATGTATGTACTCAACTCTTTGGTTGCGGGACCCGGACTCGAACCGGGAACCTTCAGGTTATGCATACTACTACAACTTTTGTTGCCTCGTTAAGAGTTTGTAGTCTGGACTTTCTCTTTACCTACGCCTTAACGCGTTTAGGTACCTACCATTAAGTCTCTACACCTTACCTGTGAGATATCAACCAACTTAGTGTCTAGATAAACTATCTAGATAAAATTTATCTTACAGGTCTTGGCTCGGGATTACCACCGCCAGGAGGTTTCCCCGAATTTGATAGGAATCACATCAAAGTTTCCTTTGATGCAGCCCATTGTGAGATTAACTCAAAAACATTGCGGTAGGTGGCGGATCTTGGTTTTCGTTGCCGTCTATCAGCTTCTACCAAAGATACAGTACTACCGTAGCCTATAAATACTTCCACTGGAAAAACATAAAATATATTTTTCTCGGGTATATATACAAGTGCAAAATCAAAATCTCGTGCAGTGTATAATTCTCTTATCATTACACGCCGATTTGTTTTGGTCCTACGAACGTCAACAAAGTAATTTTGGTGACGATTATCTAGCCAAGCACTTTTCACTTGTAGCCGCACAAGCTGTCCATTTATATCCGCAATTAGGTCGTAAGGTAGCCTGTCACCAATTGGTTTAGCTACGGCCCAACCTAACTCCAATAAGCGTAAAATTACAGCTTGCTCTGCTATATCCCCTTTGAGTTTTGTACCCATAAGAGTAAATCTCGGAACTGAGCCTGACGAGCTTCCAATTGCTCTATCCCGCGACGTATATGTTGTTGGTTTAAAAAACCAAACATACCACAAAATGCTTTGTGGCACTGGAGCAAGTATAAATAAAAAGGCTTAAAAAAGCAAGAGCGACTAAAAGTAAAAACTCATAGTCGCCGATAATTACCTGGTCTTATCCGTAGATTCAGATAGTACAGTGCTGTGTGAAGCACTGGTTAGTTGTATTTTTACGCAGTCCACTCTTTTATCGCCTTCTGTTTGACATCTATATGCTTCGCAGTTAATTCCTTGGGCATTTAATTTTTCCGCCAAGGTTTCTAGTGTTTCGTAGGCACGTTCTGCTAACGGGTGCGCAAAGGATTGCTCAAAATACAGCGTAGCTTGTTGGTCTTCGAATGATAGTTTTAAGGGAATCAATACACCATCGTTATCTTGAATATAGATATCTAATTTAATTTTTCCACTTGTTTTTGGGTCCATTTAGTCCTCCTTGTTGTTAGTATTGTATGTTTGCAAACTCTATCATGCGTTGTGTTGACATACTGGTTCACAAATCCTATAATATCAAGTTAATTTAATTTTTGTAAACTTCAATACTAAACGGAGGAAAACTACATGACTCAGTATGAGCAGTTACAGCGTGTTAAAGCAAACTTCGGGCGCATGGGAATTTGTTCCTTAATTCTATCTGCCTTGTACGTTATTGAAACGCGTGCCGGGTACAATGGTCTCTCAAAAGAATGGCAAGGTTTTATTGGTTTGCTAATCGCAGCTGTATGCAGTTTATTTGTCGGTCTGTGGGCTGCAACACTAATGGTAGGGTGGAAAATGAAGTTCATAATGGAACAAAGACAAGCAGTAAATGTGTACTCTCAAAAAAGAGGATATATCAATTCTACACTTGCCCTGTCTATTCATTTTTTGGTCGCGTTTCTGTACGGGTCTGCGACTACTACCGGAGTTCTGCTTCTTAGTGATTCCATGCGTCATATGCTCTGGTATATCTGGGTAGGGCTATTATTAGCCGAGATGAGCTTATGGATATATTTTGGGTCAAAGCAGGCAGATAGATAAATGGAACTTATCCTAAAACCGAGGAGAATAGTATGGATACAGAATATGATCAGTTGTGTCGAATGAAATCTAGATTCGGTTGGGTATCAGTTATTTCTGGGTTTTTCTTTGCTCTTTATTTGGTAGTCAAAACTTTGTTGAGCATCCCCACAATTCATGGCTGGGGAGCCATAGGTATTGTGGTGCTTGTTGGTGTTAACAGTGTCTCTTTTGCTCTATGGGTGTTACTGTGGTGGACTGGATGGATGTTTAAAAAAGAAATGCAACAATTTCCAGCACTGTATCACTATCGCCAAAGGAGAGGAACAACTAACACTCTATTTGCAATCTCTTTTTATTCCCTCCTTACACTGGTATACATACTAGGTAAGCATGAAGGTGTAATTGTACTCACAGATTCAGTAAGGCAGAGCATTTTTGTTTTGTGGCTTGTGGGATGTATCGCGCTCGGAATTAGCTTTCTTTACTTCGCACAAAAAGAGCCTTAAAGCAAACACAAAACCGTCCCTAAATTTTGAGGACGGTTTTGGTCGCTCTTTGCAGAGCAGTTGAGTTAGCGACGCTTTTTCTTTGAAGACTTCTTTGCTGTCTTCTTTTTTGCCGCTTTTTTCTTAGCTGCCATTGTGGGTAGTCTCCCTGAAGCGTTATTGATTTTGATAACGCTTCTTAATTTTTTCTACTCTGGTAGGCCTTGCGGCTAACCAGTGAGTAGCGATGTGGAGTAAAAATGCTCCCGCTTCTTGTATAAATTTTCCGGATCTTTGAGTTTCTTTTTCGTTGAATAAACAATTTTCACCTACTTAAAGTATAGAACGAATACAAATACTGTCAAGAGATTTTTCTACAACGATAGATATTCAGTAATTTTTTTTCTCACTGAAGTATTTTTTATTTTTTTTAATTCTGTGTCGCGCTTGTGAGTAGTTATCCTACTAACTAAATGCAAGTTTTTTTCTAGGGCAAGCTTTGTACTTTTTTCAATTCTGAAATGCAATTCATGCTCAAATCGCAATGCTCTAATAATTCTGAGTGGGTCTTGAGTAAATTTTTTTTGAGGATCTCCAATACTCCGAATAAATTTTTTTTGTAAGTCTTTTAAACCACCATGAAAGTCAAGTATATGAGCTTCTTTTTGGCTTAAATATAAGGAGTTAATGGTAAAGTCTCTTCTTAGGCTATCCAGATATGTGTTAGTAGTAAAAGCAATTTTTGGGTAACGATTAGTAGTATATTTTTCTGTTCGCAACGTAGTAATCTCGATTTGCTTATTTCTAAGGACTGCACTGATCGTCCCAAAAAAAAATCCTTTATCATGAGTCTGTATTTTTTTTTCTAAAAGGATTTTTTTTACTCTTTTAGGTAATAGAGAGGTTGTAATATCAATATCTGTAATAGAACGCCCGAGCAGTAAATCTCTTACCATGCCGCCAACAAAAAAAGTTTTTGAAAAGTTTTCCACAAGCAAGGAATAAATTTCTATTCCCGCTTTCTCTATAATTGTAGTTGGTGCGAATGAAAAAGATATTTTTTCCATGAAACAAATTACTTTTCAAGTACCCCTTCACTAGTAATGGGTCCCCTTCTTCTGTGCGCGTGCTTACGAGCAATGTTAATTCGCGAAAGATTTTTTTCTAGTAGCATGGTGGCAAAAGCGACTTCTTCGCTTGTTACGTTTGCTGGCTCGCCGAGGATTTTTTCTGCCCGAGCTTTGGCTTCTTCTGCTCTTTGAATATCTATTTCATAGTGGTGCTCTGCCCTATCTGCCAGCAAGATAACTTCGTGCTCTTTGGTAATGTGCAAAAGACCACCGGCTACATGAATAAAGTGAGTATCGGTTTTACTTTTAGCAACTAACTCGCCGATTGCTACCTGGGTAACTAAGGGTGCATGACCAGAGAGAACAGTGATCTGTCCTTCAGGCGTAGGTACCATTAGACTTTCTAGCTCTTCGGTAACTACGGTTTTGTTTGGAGACACAAGAGAAAAAGAAAACATATTATGCTGTAACTTCCTCAATCCCGCCTTTCATGTAGAAGGCGGATTCGGGGAGGGTGTCAAGCTCACCGTCCAGAATCTTTTTAAAGCTGGCTACCGTGTCTTTTAAAGGCACGTACTTGCCCGGGCTGCCAGTAAATACTTCAGCCACAAAAAATGGCTGCGACAGGAAGCGCTGAATTTTGCGAGCGCGGTTAACAATTATTTTATCTTCTTCGGGTAGTTCTTCAACACCTAAAATTGCAATAATGTCTTGCAAATCGCGGTAACGTTGCAAAGTCTTTTGCACTCCGCGGGCAACTGCATAGTGTTCCTCACCTACAATGTTTGGATCCAAAATAGTAGAAGTAGAATCAAGCGGATCTACTGCAGGATAAATACCTAATTCCGAAAGTCCGCGCGAAAGTACTACTGTTGAGTCTAAATGAGCAAACGTAGTAGCTGGTGCTGGGTCTGTGAGGTCGTCTGCAGGCACATAGACTGCCTGTACAGAGGTAATAGAGCCAGACTTGGTACTGGTAATGCGCTCTTGCAACACACCCATCTCTGTGGCAAGGGTGGGCTGGTAGCCTACAGCACTTGGAATACGACCGAGCAACGCGGACACTTCGCTGCCGGCTTGGGTAAATCTAAAAATATTATCTACAAATAATAATACGTCTTGGTGCTCTTCGTCGCGAAAAAATTCTGCCATGGCTAGTGCAGACAGAGCCACGCGCGCCCGCGCGCCCGGTGGTTCGTTCATTTGGCCGAACACCATTGCTAGTTTATCTATAACTTTTGCGCCAATCATTTCGTGGTACAAGTCGTTTCCTTCTCTGGTGCGCTCTCCAACTCCTGCAAACACAGATACACCACCGTGCGCTTTAGCAATGTTGTTAATAAGTTCTTGAATAACCACTGTTTTGCCTACACCGGCGCCGCCAAACAAACCGACTTTACCACCTTTAATAATCGGGCAGATTAAATCTATAACTTTAATGCCGGTTTCTAGTATTTCTGTTTGGGTAGACTGTTCTGTTAGGCTAGGAGCACTGCGGTGAATGGGATAGGTTTTTTCGGTAGGCGTAAACTCTTTGCCATCTATAGCGTTGCCAAGCACATTAAAAATGCGGCCAAGTGTTGCTTTGCCCACTGGCACAGAAATTGGTTTGCCAGTGTTGTGGACTTGCATGCCGCGCTTAATGCCGTCGGTAGAGCTCATAGCAATTGTGCGCACTACCCCGCCAGTAAGCTGCTGCTGTACTTCTAATACCAACGTACCCCCATCTTCTCTGGGCACTTCTAACGCATGGTATAACTGCGGCACGTTTTCTAAATCAAATACCGCGTCTATAACTGGTCCAATAACTTGTTGGATGCTGCCTTCTAGTTGTGTTGTTGCTTTCTTCATATGTTTATCTTTTTTCTAATGCTATTTTACCGGCGGTGATTTCACTTAATTCTGTAGTAATTTTATTCTGGCGAAGTTGGTTTAAGGTCAAGGTTAGGTCTGCGATCAGGTCTCCTGCAGCATCTGTGGCATTTTTCATCATGAGCATGCGGGCGGAGTGTTCTGATGCATCACTTTCGAGCCAACTTAAGAGTAGCTTTGTTTCTATGAGTCTGGGGATAAGTGAGTCGGCAACTTGTGTGGGGTTTGGCTCAAAGGTGTACGTACCTGCAAAAGGTTTGTCTTGCCCACCCGAAGTAATTGGCGCAAGTGTAATTGGAAATAAAATTGTTTTTTCTGGTTCTTGGCGAAGCGTAGAAATAAAATGGTTATACACAACATACATGGCGCGGTATTGGCCGCTACGGTAGGTGTCTGTTACAAGGCGGGCTAATGGATAGAGGGTTTCGCTACTCATTTCTGTATCAGCTTTGGGGAAATCGGCTATAATGTGTTGCTGTTGGCGCAGGAGTGTTTCCTTGCCTTTTCTACCCAAGGTTATAAAGTCAATTTTAGTGCCGGGAAATTCTTGCGCAAGCCTCCCTGCTAGCCGCATTAAGTTGGTATTAAAGCTGCCTACTAATCCCCGATTTGTGGAAACAACTAAGACAGCAATTTTTTCTGCGCGCGGGTACGGGGCAAGTAATGGATGCCTCAGGTCGCCTACTTTGCTGCTTAACTCTACCAGTAGTTCGGTATAGCGTTTACTTGCCTGCAAAGCTAATTGGCTTCTGCGCATTTTGCTGGCAGATACTAACTGCATAGCCCTCGTAACCTTACGAGTGCCGCTAATAGATTTTATTCGTCTGCGTAAATCTTGACTACCAGGCATAAAAATCTTTAATGATGTTCATTCTTTTTAAAATTTGTAATTATTTTCCACAATATTGCTATGGTTACTACCCCACCAATGGCGCGTGCATACCAGGGTGCCTCAGGTATTATTATGGCTATAGCACTGATAAGCAAAAAAGAAACAAGGTAACCATTCGCCCAATATCTGGCGTGTTTGTCTATGTTGTACCTTGGGGGAAGTGTACTGTGAGGAATAGTTTTTTCAGAATCAAACTGTTCTCTTTGATATCGAATAAAATCCTCGGCCCCACTTTCTTTTTGTTGTTCTTTTGTCATGGTTGTTTTTAAAAAGTCTGTTTAAAATTTTCTAAAGCTGTTTTTAATTTAGCTTCTGTGTCTTCGGAAAGTAGTTTTTCTTTTTGGATGGCATCAATTACTGCTTTACCGCTGGTGTCCATATATACCAAAAGTTTTTTGGCAAAGTCGCTAATTTGTTCTACTGGCGTGTCGGTCATGTATCCGTTGGTGGCAGCGTAAAGCAGCACAACTTCCTCTGCCATTGAATAGGTGTGGTACTGGGGCTGTTTGAGCAATTCTGTTAAACGGCTCCCAATGTCTAGTTGCTTTTTTGTATCTGCATCAAGATCACTACCAAATTGCGCAAAACTTTCTAGCTCGCGGTATTGGGCAAGCGTGAGCTTAAGTTTACCAGCTACCTTTTTCATGGCTTTAGTTTGCGCACTACTCCCCACACGCGAAACCGAAATACCTACGTTTACTGCAGGCCTTACGCCTTTATAAAACAAATCGCTTTCTAGGAAAATTTGGCCATCTGTAATAGAAATTACGTTTGTTGGAATGTAGGCAGAAATATCTCCAGCTTGCGTTTCTATAATAGGCAGTGCAGTAATACTACCTCCGCCGTAGTCGGCATTTCTGCGTGCTGCTCGTTCCAGTAAGCGAGAATGTAAGTAAAACACATCGCCTGGGTAGGCTTCTCTCCCTGGCGGCCTGCGGAGCAGCAAAGAAATTTCGCGGTACGCCACGGCTTGTTTAGATAAATCATCGTACACAATAAGCACATCTTTGCCTTGGTCCATAAAAAATTCTGCCATGGCGCAGCCGGCGTATGGGGCTAAATAGGAAAGCGCTGCGGGCTCGGATGCAGAAGCAGAAACTACAATTGTATAATCCATAGCCCCGCGTTTGCGGAATTCTTCAATAATTTTGGCAACCTTACCTTCTTTTTGGCCAATACTAACGTAAATACAAATAATATTTTGGCCCTTTTGGTTAATAATAGTATCGATAGCCAAAGCAGTTTTACCAGTTTGCCTGTCGCCAATAATAAGCTCGCGTTGGCCGCGGCCAATTGGGATGAGCGCATCTACTGCGAGTATCCCTGTTTGTACTGGTTGGTCTACGCTTTGGCGAGTAATAACGCCAGGTGCAATTTTTTCTACTGGGTAAAACTTGTCTGACTGGACGGCGCCAAGACCATCTTTAGGCGCGCCTAAAGGGTCAAGCACGCGGCCAATAAGCGCGTCCCCCACTGGTACAGATAAAATACGGCCTGTGGCTTTAACTATGCCGCCAACTTTTACCTTTTCAAAGTCACCTAAAATAATGGCACCAACTACTCGTTTTTCTAAGTTAAGCACTACGCCGAACACATTTTCGCCGAAATCTACCATTTCCATGGCAGCTACATTGCTTAAACCTGATATGCGGGCAATGCCGTCGCCAACTTCCAAGATAGTGCCAACATGAGCGTGCTCTGGGCTTGCATCAAAAGAAAGTAGTTGGTCTTTAAGCTGGGTTAGAATTGTTTGTGAGTCTATAGCCATAACTATGCAATTAGATTATTACGTAAGGATTCAAGTTTAGTGCGCAGGCTGTTGTCTATTAAGGTGTCGTCTACTCGTAGGATTACCCCGCCAATTATTTCTGAATTTACTTTAGTCGTAATTTCTGCGTCTTTTTTTATTGCCACATTTATTGCTTTTAGCGCGAGATTTGCATCTTCCGGGTTTGCGACCGTGACAGACACTTCTGGTCTCATACCTTGCTCTTGGCTTAGCTGCTCAAATTCTGCAATTATTTCGGGCAGGAGCGCAAGTTTATCTTCTTGTTTAAGTATGTGTACTAATCTGTCTATAACAGTGTCGTAATCATCTGGGCTTACTTCGCTAACTGCATACAGAAGCGTTTCAGCGTATTGTTTGGTGCTAATCATGAGCTACTCCTTTTACTGCTTCTTCTACGAGTTTGCGATTAGTGGCAGTATCTAAGTTTTTGCCAATTATTTTTTCGCTGGCAGTAATAACTAAATCAGCAAGCTGCATTTTTGCACTGTGGACAGCTGTCTCTGTTTCTTTTTGAATATCAGCTTTGGCTTGTTTTAAAATAATGGCTTGTTCGGCTTTTATTTTCGAAAGCTGCATATCTTTAATTTCTTCTGCTTGTTTTTTTGCACTACTCAACAGTTCTGCAGATTCAACTCTGGCGCGTTTAATTTCTTCGGTTTTCCAGACAGTAAATTCTTGTCTTGCCCGTTCTACTTCTTCTGCCGTTTTAAGCGACTGCTCTATAGTTTTAGTCCGATTCTGTAAATTGGTAACTAAAGGCGTAAACACCCATTTCCAGAGGATAAAAATAGCAATACCAAAGTTAACCAGCTGGGCTAAAAACAGCTTCCAATCTAAACCAAATAAACTAACAACTCCCCCACTCGTTTGGGTAGTTTCGGCTGCGCGTGCTATGTGTATTAGAAAGTCCATAACGTGTTAAATTCTAAATCTTAAAAACTAAATTCTAAACAATACTGAAGCTTAAATCTCAAAATTCAAAACAATTTGTTTTAAAAATTTGAATTTCTGATTTTAGATTTGTTTAGAGTTTAGGATTTACTATTTAGTATTTGTAACTTTTACAAGATAAAAGTTACAACTAGAGCATAAATAGCAATAGCTTCGGCAAAGGCCATACCTAAAAGCATAGGCACAAAGAGTTTATCTACAGATTCTGGGTTGCGGCCAATAGACTCCATGCCTTTACCGGCAATCATACCAATTGCAAGTGCAGGGCCAATGCCACCTACCCCAATTGCAAATGCTTTTGCAAGCAGTTTTGCGGTTTCTGCATCAAATACCATACATATTTTCGTTTAAGAATTTAGAATCTGGCCCTCCTTGGGAGGGTCAGATGGAAATCCTCAAGCGGTATGCGCTGCCTGTTGCCCATGCTCTTCGCCGTGCCCGTGCACAGGCGTAATGGCAATGGTTAAGTATACCAAAGTAAGCATGGAAAACACGGTGGCCTGCACAATGCCAACCAGCAACTCCAGGGCCATAAAAGGCAAGGGCACAATAAACGCAATTAATGATGCCAGGACTGTCATTAACACTTCCCCCGCAAACACGTTGCCAAAAAGCCTTAGAGATAACGAAACCATTTTAGCTATTTCCGAGAATACTTCTAGTAAGCCAACAATAAATTCTACAAACGAAATAATAATGTTCATGGGCTTGCCAGTTTTAACTGCCTGCCAAATATCTCCGAGCTTAATAAATTTATTGGCGTATTTAAAAAAGCCAATGACAGCAATACCTAACACGTGCGAAAGTACTATTACGGTAACAGACATAGCTAATGTCAGGTTTAAATCCGTGTTTGCAGACCGAAATAGCGGAATTAATTCTATATGGCCTTCGTGCACAGCGTGAATGCCAATTGAGCCAATGCCAGGCAACAGACCAATCCAGTTAGAAATTAAGATAAATAAAAAGAGCGTGCCCACAATTGGCAAGAATTGAATGGATTTGGCACGGCTGCGAGTTACGCCATCAAAGTACCCAAGCAGAATTTCTAATATTCTTTCTGCAAAGTTAACAATGCCAGTTGGCGCGCGAAGTTTGGATGTGTTTGTTTTGCGGGAGATTATCCAGCCCACAATAGCAAAACCAATTACGGTGAGCGTAGAGTTTACATAGGTATTGGTAACAGGAAAATTGCCAATATGGAAAAGGGTTTCTGCGGAAAGTGGAGGGAGTGTCATTACTGTTTTAATCTATTAACTACTGTTTTAATGCGGGAGTAAACAAGGTAACTGGAAGTTGCCAAAGCAGGAATAATCGCAACTAATATAAGGTATTTAGTATGGAAATAAGAATCTAGCTTTTTGCCCAACCAGATAAAAATAATGAGTGGTATGGCAATGAGTGCTGCAAACTCAAAACATAACTCTAAAACCATAGCCATAGCTTGGTTTTTGCTTTGAGTTTTTGGTTCTAAATCTGCCATACAACTACTTAAGCCTAACAAAAAAAGCCTTTATTTGCAAGCTTTTTAGGTTGTTGCTACTTTGTGTATTTTGTGCAAAAATAGTGAATTCTTACATTCTCGAAAATTTTAAACTTTACAGGAGGATACCAATGTCACCAAACATTGAAGTTACTGGGAGCGTGGATAACCAGACACTAGCCTGGATGGAAAACCCCCATGAAGTGCTAGAACGAGTGGATCAAGGTATATCAGCTATTCGCCAACTCATTAATTCTGAACGTGCCGTGGCAGAAAAAGCAAAATTTATAGTTGCTCAGATAGAATCTATTGAGCAGACTATGCATCGTTGTAGGCAACTAGCCGACACCCAGTATCTTTCTTGGGGAATCATATTTATGCACATTGCTAAATGGTTTGCATTGCTTTTTCCAGGACGAGTAAGAAATGAGCGGTTAGAAAGAATAATTAACTCGACCATCCAGAACAATGCTTTTCGAAGAAGTTTGCGTAGGTCAAGAAAAGAACTAAAAAAACTCCAGGACAAATGGCAGCAATTTGCCTACCAAGAAATACGTATCCAGGTTCGTGCAGACGAGGTAATAAAGCGGACAGCTGAAGTCGAATCTAAACTTTCTGAGGTAAAAAAAGACCTTGCATGGTTCGAGGAAACATCGATTAATAGAACAATAGATTATAGACTAGGCGAAGGCAAAGCAAAATATTGCGAGTTTTGTGACATGTACACTAACTACTTTCCTACGAGTCTGGAATTTATTACTGCAACTCGCGCAAAGGAAGCTGCAAAAGAGCTTAAGTCTTGCCTGCAAACCTTAAGGGTTCAACTAGAAAAAGAATTAAGATCTGCGGCAATGTTATATGTTCAGGAAGCTGCAGAAAAATTGGGTTATCAAGGAAGCCTTTCTGAGTTCTTTATTGAGCTGGGGTTACAACAGCAATAACGATTAGAAAAAGTTTTTTTGCACTACAAAGGCGAGCTCTAAATGCTCGCCCTTTTTGTTTGCTGTTTTTAAAAAAACTCCCTGCGAGGTGGATTTAAGAACTGAATCTACTAGATAATAGTAGTTTTTCCTTACCGGGTTGTATTTGTGTTTGATCGGGCTTTTTGCAACTGACTCAAGCGTGTCTCTGATATGCTATGATCTATGCTTGCTTTTAAGCTTCGAACTAAACCGACCAGAGATGCTGCAAGAATAGGAATTGAAGCCATTTTTATATCTGGATTTGATACGAAGTCTTCTAATGTTTGATTATTGAATACATATTTTAAACCGCTCTCATAAGCACCAGAGCCAACCGGGCTCATTACTGCCCCAGCCAAACCAGTAACTGCAGTGCCGAGCCAATACACCGTCTTAGTCATTTTCGCCTTAATTTCTCTTTTTTTGGCTTCGTCGTGTATTTTTTCGTAAATTGCATCACTCAAAGCCTTAATTTCTTCAGACAAATCTAGTGCATGAGTAATAAGTCTATCCACAGTCTCTGCTGCGAGCTCGGCTTGGTTTTGAGTATGCTCAATGCCAGGGTTATAACCTTCTCTCATGTTTTATTCCTTTATGTCAACCAGCTGAGATTTTATAGTCTGTAACTGGTTGTTAATTTCACTGCTAAACTCAGCAATATCAGTGTCTGTCGCACTGCCTGCCGCTATTTTATTAGCAAGATTTTGCAATTGAGAGTCATCCATATGGTTATGCTATGAATTTAAAAATCTACTCTAGTATAGAAATAATAGCATGGCGTTTCTATATACCAAAGTTCTTTTGCTCTGGAGCCGGTGGTCGGGCTTGAACCGACGACCTGCGGTTTACGATACCGCCGCTCTACCAACTGAGCTACACCGGCAGAATTGTTTGATACTGGTGCGAGATATGAGAATTTTATTCCTTACTAACTTTTGGAGCGATCGATGGGAATCGAACCCACGTCTCAACCTTGGGAAGGTCGCATACTACCATTGTACTACGATCGCAATCGCAAAAGTTAGTAA
>OBEQ011002502.1_pt1 | contig 18888 bp, 18 predicted proteins | sample 1670901 | NCBI WGS metagenome assembly OBEQ01 (sample SAMEA104232315, study PRJEB22302) | groundwater metagenome | biome: forest; feature: aquifer; material: groundwater | place: USA | collected 2011-08-07 | depth 5.4 m
GCTGAAGGATCTCAGATCCTTCGCTTCGCTCAGGATGACCTGCGCTCAGATGGCTTCGTCATCCCGCAGAAATATGCGGGACTCCCCGCAATGACGAGATGTGTGTGCTTTTGCTGTGGGGATTGAATTCATGCAAAATGGATTATTCGGAAAGCAGCGTTGCTTGGTGATAGCGCCTCACCCTGATGATGAAGCCTTTGGGTGTGCCGGTACCATTGCTAAATTGAAAGACCATGGTTCGAAAGTTTATGTCATTGCCGTTTCGGCCGGAGATGTCCACCACTACAATGTGAAGAAATATTCGTATGTGACGGGCGAGACGCGGCATGAAGAATTTGAAGCGTCTATGAAAACGCTTCAGGTCGACGACTATGAACTTATTTTTAATGATTCCGAAGTTCATCTTAAGCTTGATGCCATGCCTCTTAAGGAGCTCATCAATATTTTCGAAAAGGATTGCCGGCTGGCCATTGACAAAATCAAACCTACCATGGTGATCCTTCCAGCTATTTCCTACAATCAGGATCATGAGGCAGTCTTTCGCGCCGGATTTACAGCCTGTCGTCCCAGCTCGCCGGAGGTGAAGCCGTTTCAAAATATTGTTCTTTCGTGCGAATATCCGGCCATTTCGTGGAGTTTGGAGAGAGAGAAGTTCCACCCGAATTTCTATGTGGATATCACCGATTATTTGGATACCAAACTGAAAGCCTTGTCTTGTTACAAATCGCAGGTTAGAACAGGTGTTCACCACGCCAGCGTGCAAAACGTCGAGTGGCTATGCCGGGTCCGCGGTCGTGAGGTGTCTGTTGATGCGGCAGAAGCCTTCATCGCGCATCGCTTCGTGATATGATTGTAGCGGCGCATCAGCTTCATTATCTTCCCTGGTTACGTTATTTCCACAAGATCGCTTCATGTGAGACCTTTGTGGTGCTGGATAATATTCAGTTCAATAAAAACGGATGGCAGAATCGAAATAAGATCAAAAGCCCGCAAGGTCCTTTGACTTTGACTGTTCCCGTCCTGCAACGGTTGGCTCAGCCTCTTTCGGAAGTAGAAATCGATCTAAAACAAAATTGGTGCAAGAAGCATTGGGGCAGTCTTTCGAATCATTACCGCAAAGCCCCCTACTTTAAGGAACACGAGATCTTTTTCAGGGAGGTTTATAACCGACCGTGGAAGAAGTTAAACGATTTGAATTATGAGATCTTTTTCTATCTCATCCGTGCTCTCGGCATCGAAACCAAAATCATAAGGAGCTCTGACCTATCATTCCGAGGAGAAGCGACTGAGCGTCTGATTGGTATTTGCAAGGACCTAGGTGCAACCGTTTATCTTACGGGTGCTTATGCTGCGGAGGTTTATCTTGATACGCAACCTTTTGAGCAGGAAGGTTTAGAGCTTTTGTTTCAGCATTTCGAATGTCCTGAATACCCTCAGCTTTATCCGGGAGGAGGTTTCATCCCCGAACTTTCGATTGTGGATCTCCTTTTCAATTGTGGTCCGAAAAGTCTTGAAATCTTGAAACAAGGCTCTCATTCCAAGACGGCGGGAGAAAAAAAATGATTCCTCACTCGCGTCCTACCCTGGGCTCGGAAGAGAAAAAGGCCTGCCTCGAGGTGCTGGATTCTCTTCAGATCGCTCAGGGGGAACGCGTCGCGAGTTTCGAGAGAAGTTTTTCAGAACTGGTGGGCCGCCGTTATGCGGTGGCAGTGAGTTCAGGCACTTCGGCCTTGGTCCTTTCTTTGATGGCCCTCGATATTTCTCGCGGAGATGAAGTTGTCATGCCGAGTTATACCTGTGTGGCTCTTTTGCATGCGGTGCGTGCGGTAGGAGCCGAACCGGTTCTTGTGGATATTGAACCCGCGGACTTCAATATTTCTGTTTCGTACGTGAAGAAAAAAATTGGGCGAAGGACCCAAGCCATCCTGGTACCCCACGCCTTTGGGCGCGCCAGCAGAATGAAGGAACTTCTCGCGTTGGGAGTGAACATTATTGAGGATGGGACACAGGCCCTTGGAGCTCAGGTGGGGGAGGAAAAAGTGGGAAGCTTCGGGATTCTTAGCCTTTTTTCTTTTTACGCCACAAAGATGATGACCACAGGTGAGGGGGGAATGATTCTAACCGATTCCAAACGTCTTGCCGACAAACTCTACGACCTTAGGGATTACGATAAGAAAAATTCGTATCGCTTGAGGACCAACTCAAAAATGACCGATCTGGAGGCGGCCATCGGCATTGAGCAGCTGAAGAAGCTTCCGTTCTTTATTTCAAGGCGCCGGGAAATAGCGGCCCGCTACCAGGATGCTATTCGCAACGGAAATTTTATCACCCCCACGGAAAGCGCCGGCTGCAATCATGTTTACTTTCGGTATGTCCTAAGGATCAGGAAAGGTTTGAATCACTGGATTAAGGGGCTGAAACAGGAGGGCATTGAAGCCAAAAAGCCGGTCTTCAAACCGCTTCATCAATACCTTGAGCTCTCCGACAAGAATTTTCCGGAAACGGTCGCCGCGATGAGAGAGGCTTGTTCTCTACCTATTTTTCCTTCTCTGAGCGATGAAGAATGCGGCACCCTATGCCGGGCGATTATGGACCTGCCTCTGGCCAAACAAAAAAATAAGAAAGCAGAATTGGTAACTTGACTATGCCAACCCCGCAAGGTGATCCAGCCAGCTATCATGTTTTCAGATTTTTGGACATCTTTCTCATCGCCTCTCTTTTGTCTGCGCTCTTGACGCCGCTTTCCAGATGGTTAGCTTTTCGACTGAAAATTCTCGATCATCCCAAAGCGCATGGCATTCACACACAACCCGTGCCTCGTTTGGGAGGTCTTGCGATTTATCTGGCGTTCGTGATTGGTACTCTTTACCGCATGGATTTGAGCGAAATGCTTAAAGGAGTGCTGGTGGCTTCGACGATGGTGTTTGTGATGGGAGTTTTGGACGATTGGTTTCATGTACGGGCGGCCGTCAAACTCTTATGGCAGCTTCTTGCCTGTGGGATCCTGATGTTCAAATACGGCGTCATTCTCACTGTTTTTCCGAGCGTTGCGGTGAATGCTTTTTTTACGGCCCTCGGAATCATCGGTCTTACGAATGCCGTGAATTTTCTAGATAATATGGATGGCCTTGCGGCAGGTCTGGTAGCGATCTCAAGCCTCACTATCTTTCTTGTGGCTTTCTTGACCCGACAATTTTGGCTGACCTATCTCTCGGTGGCGCTGGCAGGTGCCGCAGCAGGTTTCCTCGTTTTCAATCTCAGGCGCGCTCACGTCTTCATGGGAGATGCCGGAAGTACTTTTCTGGGCTTTACCCTGGCCAGTCTTGCCGTCATGGCCGAGTGGTCTAATCACTGGTCAGTGACTATCGCGGTTCCGGTACTTATTTTAGGTGTTCCGATCCTGGATATGATTTTGATTACAGTCCTGAGGATTAAAGAGAACAAAGTGAGAAATTTTAGGGAATGGATTGAATATGCGGGCAAAGATCATCTTTCGCATCGATTCATGCGTCTTGGTTTGGGCACGCGCGGGGCTGTCTCTGTGCTTTGGGGGCTTCAGGCCTTTTTTTGCATCGTGGCCATGGCCGTTCTACTCCAAGGACCAGTAATAGGTACCCTCGGGCTTGTTTTTTTCTTGGTTTGCACTTCTGGGGTCATTTTTTTCTTCCGGAAGCGTCGTGAAATTATCCTGCGCGCTAACCGCAGAACACCCGTCAAGAAAAGGTCGGCTAAGGAAAAAGTTTTGTCAGGGACTAGACCTCATTGAGGGGGGTATTGTGGCTAGGCATAAATTTCTTCCTGAGATTGTCATAAAGCGCAGAGGACTAGATACAAAATGGTAAAAGAGAAATCAAACAATTTACGGGTTTCGACATTAAATGGCTTAAACATTAATCTCTATCGGAAGCTTTATATGATCCGGCGGGCCGAGGATCTGATTATTAAGCACTATCCCGAAGATGAGATGAAGACGCCGATGCATATGTCAAGGGGTCAGGAAGCCATCTCAGTGGGTGTTTGCCACGCCCTAGGTCCGAAAAATCAGATTCTTGCCTCTTATCGAAGTCATGCCACTTTCCTTGCTAAGACTGAGGATACAGACCTTTTTTTTGCTGAACTCTACGGCCGCGAAACAGGAACCGCCCAAGGAAAGTGTGGGTCGATGCATTTGGCTCTTCCTGCCATGGGATATCTGTGTTCTTCGGCTGTGGTTGCGAGCTGTATCCCAATGGCTTTGGGTGTGGCCTTTGCAAATAAGCAGAAGGGAAACGGGAGGATTTGCGGTGTCTTTTTTGGGGATGGAGCTTTGGACGAAGGCGTCTTTTGGGAGGCTCTCAATGTTGCGTGTGTCATGAAACTGCCGGTCTTACTGATCTGTGAAGATAATGGTCTGGCCGTTCACGCTTCCAAAGAGGTTCGACAGGGGTACCGATCGGTTGTTGACATCATCGAGAAGTTTGAATGCCATGTCTTTCAGGAAAATACCACTGATGTTGAGGCGATTTACCGTTTGACTCAAAATGCAATGGCCTTGACGCTTCAGACGAAAAAACCTGTGTTCCTTCATCTCCAATGCTATCGTTATCTTCAACATATTGGGATTGAAGAAGATTTCCATCTAGGCTATCGATCCAAAGAAGAATATCACGAGTGGCTAAAGCGTGATTGCCTTATCTTACAGCGCAATCGGCTTCTCAAAAACGGTTACTCAGAAGATGAACTTTGTCAACTAGAAGCCGCCATCGACGAACAAACTGAAAGTAGTGTGAAGAAAGCGAGGGAAGCGCCTTTTCCCACTGCAGATCAGCTTTATAAAGGTGTGTTTTATGAGAAAGATTAGTTTTTGTGAGGCTTTGAATGAGGCTATGAGGCAAGAAATGGAGAGAGATCCTAGTGTGTTTGTTTATGGTATTGGGGTTCCAGACCACAGCCGGATTTTTGGTAGTACCGCAGGACTTGTGGAGCAATTCGGGAAGGACAGATGCTTTGATACGCCCATTTGCGAAGAGACGATGACAGGCTTTGGGTTGGGGGCTGCCATCAATGGAATGAGGCCCATCCACGTTCATATCCGGGTTGATTTTCTTATGCTCGCCATGAATCAACTGGTCAATATGATTTCTTCATACATTTATTCTACGGGAGGAAAACTCAAAGTTCCTCTTGTGATTCGAGTGATTGTGGGGAGGGGATGGGGACAGGGGTATCAGCACAGCAAAAGTCTCCACTCTTACTTTGCTCACATTCCGGGTTTGAAAGTCGTTTTACCTACTACGCCGAAAGATGCCAAGGGTCTTCTTATTTCAGCAATTCGAGATGATAATCCTGTTGTTTTTGTTGAGCACCGCTGGCTCTATTGGGCTGTGGATGAGGTGCCGGAAGAGCCTTATGCGATTCCCCTTGGGGAATCGAACATTGTGCGCTCGGGTTGTGACATCACTGTTGTCGCCACATCCTGGATGAATGTCGAAGCATTGAAGGCGGCGGAGATTTTGCAGCAAAGAGGAGTGAGTGTTGAGATCATCGATCCAAGAACCATCGCTCCACTTGATGACACCCTGATGATCGAATCCGTCAGAAAGACGGGACATTGCGTAGTTGCCGATAGTGACTGGCTGCATTGTGGTTTCAGTGCGGAGGTGGCGGCCCGTGTATCGGAAAAATGTTTTGGACAACTAAAATCTCCAGTCAGTAGGCTTGCTTTTGCTGGGACGCCTTGCCCAACCGTCCGCTGTTTGGAGAACGAGTTCTATCCAAATGCCGAGGATATCATTCGGGTAGTGGAAAAAAAACTTGATCTTGAGCCGGTTGATCTCTCAAAAGAGGACTTCTACAATCATGAAAGACGATTCAAAGGGCCTTTCTAGTAACGTATGGATTTTGGAATTCATCTCAAGTGTGCCCTCGTGATGGGAGAAAATCACAGCATCGGTTTTGCTACCGCATGCGTGAAGGCTTGTTTATCGAACGGATTCCGTTTTGGGACCAGAAAATGAAAGTGAGTCTTCTTATTCCTACTTTGAGTGAAATTGAGGGAATGGAAGCAATAATGCCCCGAATTAACAGAGAATGGGTCGATCAGATTCTGGCTGTTGATGGGGGTTCGGTCGATGGGACCTATGAATATGCAAAGGGACACGGATACCACACCATTAGACAGCGAGTCAGTGGTTTGGCCAATGCCTATTACGAAGGGCTTGAAGTTGCAACGGGCGACACGATCATTACCTTCAGTCCCGATGGAAACTCGCTGCCGGAGATTATTCCAGGCCTGATCACAAAGATGAAAGAAGGGTATGATAGGGTGATTGCATCCCCCTACTTGAATGGAACAAAGTCTGAAGATGATAATGTGGTGACAGCTTTCGGCAATTGGTTGTTTACGAAGCTGATCAATATATTATTCGGAGGCCATTATACGGATAGTCTTGTCAAGTTGCGGGCTTGGAGGAAAAATATTCTTGAGTGTATCCGGATTCACCCAGGGCGTGCAGGCATCGAGCCGCTTCTTTCCATCGAGTGTGCTAAGGCGAATCTGAAAGTAGGTGAAATACCGGGGCATGAACCGCCCAGAATTGCCGGCTTGAGAAAAATGAGTCCGCTCGGTAACGGTTTCGCCGTTCTCGTCTTGATCATCAAAGAATTATGGGCGCCATCCGTTTTGCGTCAAAAACAGGTTGTTTTGGAAGCCTCAAAGATATGAATCGGAAAAAACTTCTTTTGTGTGGTGCCACTGGTTTTATTGGCAGAAACTTGCTTGCCCGTTTTCTCGAGAAGGGAGAATATGAGCTCTACGCCACTTATTTTCGAACTGCCCCCCCGGAACTTGCCTCATCCCACGGGGTGGTTACTTTTTTGAACGTCGACCTGACCAATAAGTCTCAAGTTCATGAGGCTGTGGCCGGCATGGACATCGTGATCCAGGCTGCTGCTATGACATCGGGAGCGCGCGATATTGTGACCAAGCCTCATGATCATGTTGCTGATAATGCCATTATGAATTCCTTAATCTTTCGAGCTTGTCATGAGAGCAAGGTTCAACATGTTCTCTTTTTCAGCTGCACCATCATGTATCCTTCCGGCACGGCTCCAGTGACGGAGGAGGATTTTGACGGCAGAATCATGGACAAATATTTTGGCGCGGGTTGGACCAAGGTGTACCTTGAGAAGATGTGCGAGTTTTATTCCCGAATCGGACAGACCCAATACACGGCAATACGGCACTCGAATATTTATGGTCCGTTCGACAAGTATGATTTTGAGAAATCACATGTTTTTGGAGCTACTGTTGCCAAAGTGATGTCGTCAGCTGAGCCCGGCACGATCACGGTTTGGGGAAACGGATCAGAAGAACGGGATCTTCTTTACATCGATGATTTGACTGAGTTTGTGGAAAAGGTTTTGGTCATGCAAAAGTCTCCCTTTGAATTAATCAACGTGGGTGGAGGAATCTCGATCTGTGTCGCAGATCTTGCCCGCAGGATTATCCGGCAATCAGGTAAAAATCTGAAGATAGAGTTTGATAACAACAAACCAACCATCCCGTTCAGTTTAAAGCTCAATATCGATCGCGCAAGCAGACTTTATCAGTGGTCGCCGAAGACGTCTCTGGATAAGGGGATCGCCAAAACTTTAGAATGGTACCGTTCTTACCATAGACAAAAGCAGGAGGCCCTTTAGGATGGTGATCTTGGTGACCGGAGCCGCGGGATATATTGGTTCGGTCCTTGTGCCGCAATTGCTGGCAAAAGGACATGAAGTGATCGCGATCGATAATTTCACGTACCATCAAACTTCTCTCTTGGATAGCTGCTTTCATGAGAAACTGACAATCGTACGTGGAGATGTACGGGACAAACGGTTGCTCACAGAGCCTCTCAAACGCACCGATGTTATTTTACCGTTGGCTTGTTTGACCGGAGCTCCCATCTGCGAAAAATTTCCCGAAGAAGCACGCGCCGTGAATCTTGAGGCAGTCAAACTGGTTCTAAAATGTCGAAGCCGCACCCAGAAAGTTATCTTTCCGACAACAAACAGCGGCTATGGAATTGGTGAACGGAGCAAAGAGTGCGATGAAACGACTCCGCTTCGGCCAATTTCTCTTTACGGACGTCTGAAGGTAGATGCCGAACGTGCTGTTTTGGATGCAGGAAATTGCATCACCTTCAGGCTGGCAACCGCTTTTGGGATAAGTCCGCGGATGCGCTTGGATCTTTTGGTCAATGATTTTGTCTATCGTGCGGTTCATGACGGTTTTCTCGTTCTTTTTGAAGGTCATTTCCGGAGAAATTTCATTCATGTCCGTGACATTTCACGAAGCTTTCTTCATGCCCTGGAGAACTTTGAGAGCATGAAGAACCAGCCCTATAACGTCGGGCTTTCCGATTGCAACATCAGCAAGGGTCAATTGTGTGAAGAGATCAAAAAACATATTCCGGCCTTCTATTATACGGAGGCTCAAGTCGGAGAGGATCCGGACAAGCGGGATTATATTGTCAGCAACGCTAAGATAGAAAAAACCGGTTTCAAGACGAAATACTCGCTTCCGTGGGGGATTCAAGAACTTATCAAGGGATATCAAATCATCAAGAGGAATCAATACGCCAATGTGTGAGCTCGATGGAAATTAAGTTATCCTCCAGTTTGAAGCTTGAAAAAGAAGTGATGTCGGATCTTTATAGGATCATGTTGAAGATCCGTCTGGTCGAAGAAAAGATCGCGGCAATTTATCCTTCAGATAAGATTCAAAGTCCTATCCATCTCAGTATTGGGCAGGAAGCTGTCTCGGCTGGGGTCTGTCGTGCCATGGCGATGCACGATCACCTTTATGGCACTTATCGAGGCCACGGACTTTTTATAGCCAAGGGTGGTGATCTCAAAAAGATGTTTGCCGAGCTTTATGGTAAAGATACGGGATGCGCTAGAGGGAAAGGGGGTTCCATGCATTTGGCTGCACCAGAATTGGGACTTATGGGTTGCTCCGCGATTGTGGCGAGTACCATTCCCATAGCTACAGGAGATGCACTCGCTTCAAAGATGCAGGGACAGCCGCGGGTGACAGTATCGTTTTTTGGCGATGGGGCTCCCGATGAAGGGGTTTTTTTTGAAAGTGTTAATTTCGCCGTTTTGAAGCAACTTCCGATCATCTATGTCTGTGAAAATAACAACTACGCCATTCACTCGAAAGTTTCGGACCGCCATTTCCAGACAGATTTATTCAGATGTGCGGAGGGTTTGGGTTTGGCAGGTCAAAGATTCGATGGAAACAATGTCCATCTTGTTTATTCTGTGATGAAAGAGGCTGTTGAAGCGGTGCGGAAAAGTGGTGGACCGGTTTTTCTCGAATTCATGACGTATCGCTGGTCGGAACATGTTGGGCCCGGGATGGATCATCGAGAGCACTACCGAGACCATGAGAAACTGGATCAGGCTCTAATGAATGATCCGATCAAGAATGCGAAACGGATTCTCACAAGGGACTTTGAAGTATCCGAAGAGGTTTTTCGTCAATGGGAGAATGAGGTTCGGAGGGAGATTGAAGAAGCGGTTGATTTTGCAGAGGAAAGTCCCTTCCCGCCTACCGAGAGATTGCACGAAGATCTATATAAGGAGAGAAATGGCAATTCTGACTTATGGGCAGGCGCTCAATAACGCGCTCTTCACTGCGATGGAAAACGATCCTTCAGTCTTTGTGATGGGGATTGGTGTCGATGATCACAAGGCTGTTTTTGGCAGCACCAAGGGGCTAGTGGAGAGGTTTGGGCGGGAAAGGATTTTCGACACGCCGATTTCGGAAGGGGCAATGACTGGAGTGGCTTTGGGAGCCGCTCTGGGAGGGATGAAACCAGTTCATATCCATATTCGGGCGGATTTTCTGTATTTAGCGATGGACCAATTACTTAATATGGCTGCGAAATGGTCGTACATGTTTAGCGGGAGGATGAATGTTCCAATGGTGGTTCGTTCAGTGATTGGCCGGAGCTGGGGACAAGGGGCTCAGCACTCTCAGAGTCTTCAATCTTTTTTTATGCATGTTCCGGGAGTCAAGGTGGTCATGCCAACGACTCCTTACGATGCCAAGGGGCTGCTTCTTACTGCCATTTCGGATCCGAATCCTGTCATCATGCTTGAGCACAGGCTCCTTTACGATATCGTCGGCGAAGTGCCGGAAAAATTTTACCAGATTCCATTCGGAACCACCGTGGTACGCCGTAAAGGAACAGATGTGACAATCGTCGCCAATTCTTATATGGTGGTGGAGTGTCTGAAAGCGGCTGAATATTTGGAAACAAAGGGAATTGACGTTGAGATACTAGATCCGGTGAGTTTATCCCCCTTGGGTGAAGAACCCATTCTTGAATCCGTAAGGAAAACCGGACGGCTTCTTGTGGCGGATACAGGTTGGACTACTTGCGGTGTGAGTGCGGAGATTGCCGCCCTTGTTGCCGAGAAGGGTTTTCAAAACTTGAAAACATCCATTCGAAGATTGGGGAATGAACATGTGCCTTGCCCTGTGAGTAAATCACTTGAAAACCATTTTTATTCGAATGCCAAAGACATTATCCAAACGGTGTGCGAAATGCTTGATCAGCGCGTACCGGAAGAAGAGATACCGGTTCTTACGAGCAAATTTAAGGGACCATTCTAATGCGGCAATATTATTTGGCGGAGGACACGATTGACCACAGCGATATCGATATGCTTGCGGCCTGGTTGAAATCGTACCCTCGATTGACCAAGGATCGATTGACTCTTGAGTTTGAAGAAAAATGGAGCCGATGGTTGGGGAGGAAATATTCTGTGTTTCTAAACTCAGGATCCTCGGCCAACCTTTTGATGTATTATGCCCTTTTAATGTCCGGCCGGCTTGCCAACAAGAAAGTCATCGTTCCAAGCTCAGGTTGGATTACATCGGTTGCTCCTGCGATTCAGTTTGGTTTCGAACCAATTATGTGCGAATCCGATCCTGACACTTTTGGTCTCGATTTAAATCATTTGGAGTCATTGCTTGAGAAACATCATCCTGGTGCTGTCATGCTGGTTCAGGTTCTGGGAGTTCCTCATAAGATGCCGGCTCTCCTGAAGCTAAAGGACAAATATGGTTTTTTTCTTCTCGAGGACACCTGTGCAGCTGTTGGATCCCAATCCTACGGTAGGAAATTGGGGAGTTTCGGAGACATGGCCGCTTTTTCCCTCTATTTCGGTCATCAGGCATCCACGATTGAGGGGGGGATTGTCTCGACCGATGACAAACAATTCTTTGATTTGCTTTTAATGCTAAGAAGCCATGGCTGGAGCAAAGATTTGGACCATGCCAGTCGTAAAGTTTTGATTGAAAACTATGACGTGGATGATTTTCATCAGCCTTTTGTTTTTTACGAGCCTGGTTTCAACTTGCGTTCCACGGATCTTAACGCTTTTATAGGATTGAGACAGGTTGAGAAACTGGACAGGGTGGCTTTACGGAGACATGAGAATCATATGCTTTATCGCAAATATCTTGAGGAACATTTCTATGTCCAGAAATGGGAGGATCCAGACGCCATTGTATCCAGCATCCACTTTGCTGTGATTGCGCATGATGGAAACCAACGACGTTCGATTGTATCAGCGCTAGACACGAATGGAATCGAGACACGCATTTATTCCGCTGGGAATCTCGGTTTGCATCCCTTCTGGTACCGCCGCTATGGGAAAGCCAGCTTCCCACTTGCCGATCAACTTTATAACGGAGGATTCTTTTTACCCAATCATCCTTCGCTGGAGCCGGAAGATATTGCCTTTATATCTCAGGTCATTCTCAAGGCAGCGGCTGCCAAAATTGAGGCAAAAGCAAGAGCATGATGAAAGACACAAGGAATTTTAAAAAGGTTTTGATCACTGGTATTGCCGGGTCGGGCGGCAGTTACTTGGCGGAATATATTGTCCAGCATCATCCAGAGGTTGAAGTCCATGGTATTTCAAGATGGCATAGCACTACCAAAGAGAATCTGTCTACGGTTAGTGGAAAGGTGTTTATTCATGAGGCGGAACTTCTTGATTTGGGTTCGGTCATTGAGGTTCTCGAGAAGGTAAGGCCCGAGGTGATCTTTCATCTTGCGGCACACGCGAATGTCCGCGCTTCCTTCCTCACACCGCATGCTGTATTGAATAACAACATTCTTGGTACCTGCAATCTTTTTGAAGCGGTCAGATTGACGAAGCAAGATCCTCTGATTCAGCTTTGCAGTACTTCTGAAGTCTATGGCCAGGTTGATCCCAAAGATGTTCCGATCAAGGAAGATGCCCCTTTGCGTCCTGTCAGTCCCTACGCTGTCTCAAAGGCCGCACAAGACTTGCTTGGAGGGTCCTACTTCACGAGCTATAAAATGCGCATTATCCGGACCAGGATGTTTGCGTATCTTAATCCCAGGCGTCAGGACCTGTTTGCCTCCGCTTTTGCGAAGCAAGTGGCCTGGATCGAACGTGGAATGCAGAAGGAACTGCTCCATGGCAATCTCAATTCGGTTCGGACTCTGCTCGATGTGCGCGACGCGATGCGGGCCTATTGGGACGCTGTCATTTATTGTGAGGTTGGAGGAGTCTACAACATTGGAGGGACAACGGCGATCACAGTCGGAGAAGTTCTCAACCGTTTGATTGCTATGAGCGACGTTCCGATCCCGACTCGATGCGATCCCGGTTTACTGCGCCCCGCTGATGTCACGCTTCAGATTCCCTGGATAGAGAAATTCGTGCGAGCGACAGGATGGAAGCCTGTCCACACGTTTGAGGAGAGTTTAAAGGAATTATTATCATACTGGAGAAGAGAAGCAGATAAAGTGTTGCAACCTACTTCAGGTACAGTTCAAAAAGAACGAGAGGTGAGGACATGATCATCAGCAGAACGCCTTTTCGCGTCTCTTTTTTCGGCGGAGGAACCGACTATTTTGATTGGTATGAGGAAAATGAAGGAGCGGTGCTTGCCACCACCATCAATAAATATTGCTATATTTCCTGTCGCTATCTACCCCCATTCTTCGAGCATAAAACCCGAGTTGCTTGGTCCAACGTTGAACATGTAAAGTCGCATGATGAAATCAAACACCCGTCCGTTCGGGCGGTTTTGCAATTTCTAAAGATCAATGATGGTCTGGAAATTCATCACGATGGAGACCTTCCAGCAAGAGCCGGACTTGGTTCAAGTTCTACTTTCACAGTTGGTTTGCTTCATGCACTCCATGGTCTGCAGAGATCGATGCCGACGAAAAGGCAATTGGCGCTTGAGGCAATCGAGATTGAGCGCAATATTTTGAAAGAAACCGGCGGGATTCAGGATCAAGTCGCAACCTCTTTTGGCGGGTTTAACAAAATCGGTTTCATGAGGGGAAGCGATTTTTCCGTTCGGCCAATCATCATGGATCGCGCGCGATTAACCGATCTACAATCTCATTTGATGCTCTACTTTACAGGTTTTTCAAGGTCCTCGTCAGAAATTGCCAAGAAGCAGGTTGACAATATTCACAAGAGGAAAAAAGAGCTCAACCGCATGTTTCATATGGTGGACGAAGCCATTGCAATTCTCACAGGGCGGGGGGATCTTACAGAATTGGGTTTGCTGCTCGATGAATCATGGAAAATTAAGCGCACCTTTTCCGAAAAGGTTTCTACAGAGGGAGTGGATCAAATCTATCAAGCGGCCCTTGAAGCAGGGGCCATTGGAGGCAAACTGCTTGGAGCCGGCGGCGGAGGATTTCTCCTCCTTTTTGCCAGACCGGAGGACCAGCTGCAGATAAAGGAACGGCTGAAGGGATTGTTGCTGGTTCCTTTCCGGTTTGAAACGAACGGTTCTCAGATTATCTTTTATGATCCTTCAACCCACGAACGAGATGGTGATTTTATCAAGATGCCTGAGAAAGTGTTGGAGGAGATTTCAGGAGGCGAATTCCTATGAATTCATCCCACGCAGACGTAGTCATTCTCTGCGGCGGCTTGGGCACAAGGCTCAAATCTTGTTTTAACAGTGTCCCAAAGCCAATGGTACCCATTCACGGCAAACCTTTTCTCGAGATTTTGATTGAAAATGTGAGTGCCCATGGATTCAACCGATTCATTCTAGCCACCGGTTACCGTGGCGATGTTATTCAAGAGCATTTCCGATATTATGACCGCGTTCAGATTATCTTTTCTGCCGAGTGCGAGCCATTGGGTACTGCAGGAGCACTGAAGAATTGTGGAGGCATCATCTCAAGCGATACGATTGTCGTTATGAATGGGGATTCGTTATTGTCCCGGTTAGATTATAAATCGCTACTTGAATTTCATGAGCGCTCTGCAGGGATCGCGACGGTTGCTGTCACGAAAGCGCTGGAGCGAAGAGACGCAGGATTTGTCACCTTTGACGAAGGAGGACGTGTCATTTCGTTTGCCGAGAGAAAATGGAGTACCCATTCCTATATTAATGGGGGCGTTTATACCTTCCGGCGAGAAATTCTTGAGAGGATCCCGCTAGGACGGGCTTATTCGATGGAACGGGAATTGCTGCCCGGACTCGCGAAAGATCAATTTTACGCCTATCTTGCAAGCAGCCGTTGCTATGATATCGGAACTCCGGAACGCTTGGGAGATTTTGTGAGGGCTCACTCATGCTAACCAGTCGAGTCACGGGGACAAAAGAAACAGTTCCAAAGATTAAGGTCGGGCTGGTTCAGATCAATAACAGCTTTTCAAATCAGAATTACCTTCCATACTCTGTGGGTCTTCTTCAAGCTTTTACTGAGCGTCATACGAAATCTCCCGGTCGTTATGAATTTCTTTTACCGATCTATTTCAGATTGTCGGTGAGTGATGCGTTGAAAAAGTTGTTGAGTGCCGATGTTGTTGGTTTCAGTACCTACGTATGGAATTTCAGAATCTCGCTTGAAATTGCTAAGGCCGTCAAACGCGAAAAACCTGAAATGCTCATTGTTTTTGGAGGCCCGCATGTTCCAGACCATAGCGAAACGTTTTTGAGACAACATCCTTTCATTGACCTATGTTGTCATGGGGAGGGCGAACAGGTGTTTCTTGCGATTTTGGAGAACTTTTCTGAAAGAAATTGGGAAAACATCCCTTCTTTGAGTTATCTCAGGAAAGACGGCACTTTTATCACACATCCGAAGACTTCAAGACTCAATGATCTTTCCCAAATTCCCTCTCCGTATCTAGACGGGATCTTTAATCCATTGATGGATGCCAACCCTGAGGAACAGTGGCTCGTTTTGTGGGAGACGAACCGCGGATGCCCGTTTTCCTGCACCTTTTGTGATTGGGGATCTGCCGTTCAAAGCAAGGTTTTCACATTTGATATTTCTCGGCTTTTACGGGAAGTCGAGTGGTTCTCAGAACGAAAAGTTGAGTTTATTTTCTGCTGTGATGCAAATTTTGCCATGCTCCCCCGCGACTTAGATATCGTCCAATATGTCGCGGAGACAAAGAGAAAAACGGGTTTTCCGCAGGCCCTTTCTGTGCAGAATACAAAAAATGCGACAGAGCGTGCGTACAAGGTTCAAAAACTTTTGGCTGACTCTGGATTGAACAAGGGAGTGACGATTTCGTTTCAATCCCTTGATCCGGCTACTCTCAAGAGTATCAAAAGGGACAACATCTCTTCGGAATCGTTCCGGGAATTGCAGCAGCGTTTTACCCAGGACAATGTTGAAACCTATACGGATCTCATTCTTGGTCTTCCGGGCGAGACCTATGATTCGTTCGTCGACGGTGTGTCACAGGTCATTGAGGACGGTCAGCACAACCGCATCCAATTCAACAATCTCTCCATCCTTCCCAACGCGGAAATGGGAGATCCTGGATATCAAAAAAAATACGGCATGGTAACGGTGGAGACGAAAGTTGTGAATATCCATGGGTCTTTAATCGAGTCCCAGGAAGATGTCTACGAGACGCAGCAGCTTGTGATCGCGACAGCGAGCATGCCCAGGGAGGAGTGGGTGAGAACGAGGGCCTTCTCATGGACGGCTGGGCTTTTGCATTTTGACAAGGTCCTGCAGATTCCTTTGGTGCTTCTGCATGAGGTCTGTTCCGTGAGTTACCGCCAGTTGATCGAAATTTTTACGGGAGATAATGTTAAATCTTTTCCGGTTCTGGCTGAAGTAGGAAGTTTCTTCCTCGATAAAGCGCGAGATATACAAAACGGAGGTGCAGAATATTGCCGCTCGGAAGAATGGCTGAATATCTGGTGGCCGGCAGACGAATATGTTCTTATCAAATTATGCGTTGAGGGGAAACTCACGGCGTTTTATGAAGAGGTTTTGGCAGCCTTCGAGCGTTTTCTGCGGGAGCAGTCCCTTCAAATACCGAATGAGATTCTAAGAGAATCCGTCAGCTTTAACCAGGCTCTAGTGAAAAAACCGTTTCAAACGGAAGATCTTCATCTAGAGCTCTCCTATAATCTCTGGGAGTTTTATCAGGCGGCGATCCGCGGCGTCAAAATTCCTCTGGAAGGGAAAGAAGAGCTTTATCAAATCGACAGAAGTCGTGAGACCTGGTCGAACTGGGACGATTGGTGCCGCGAAGTGATTTGGTATGGGAACAAGAAGGGCGCTTATCTTTATGGTAACCGGCCAGTGGGTCCTGAGCTTGCGGGTCATTTTTAGGATGCTGGTCAAATGAAATACAGGCCCCTTGGAGCGACGGGTTTACAAGTTTCGGAAATAGGTTTCGGAGCGTGGGGTATTGGAGGTGCTCGTCAAGGGGCAATGGGATATGGGCCGACGGATGATGAGCAGTCCAAAAGAGCCCTCCGGCGCGCTTTTGATTCCGGAATCAATTTTTACGATACTGCGGATCTTTATGGTTTTGGATATAGTGAAGAACTGATCGGAGAAGTCTTTCAGGGTGTGAGGGACAAAGTTGTGATCGCCTCGAAAGTGGGAATTATTGATTCCTCAGGCGCACAGAATTTTTCACCCAAGCATATCCGAGATTCGCTGGAAGGAAGTTTGAGGAGATTAAGAAGTGATTATCTTGATCTTTATCAGCTGCACGATCCTCCTATGGGGTTATTGCTGGAAGATCCTAGTGTTTTGGAGATGCTGCGTCACTTTCAGAGAGAAGGGAAAATTCGTGCCTTTGGTGTTTCGCTCCATTCGCCCGAGGATGGTTTGACGGCCATTCACGAGTTGAAGATTGCTTGCCTTCAGTTCAATTTTAGCCTGGTCGACCAGCGAGGACTCAAGAATGGCCTTATGGATTTTTGCCGGCAGCACAAGACCGGTGTTATCGTGCGCACGCCTCTTTGCTTCGGGTTTCTTGCCGATACGAGCCTAAAAAGCCGGGATTTTGATGCCCAAGACCATCGGCGTCGATGGTCTCGTGATCAAGTGAACCTTTGGTCTGATGCTGGATCGTTGTTTTCGGCTGTATTGGACGATCGCCGTCAGACTGCTGCGCAAAAGGCATTAAGGTTTTGCTTGTCGTTTAAGGCAGTGTCGACCGTGATTCCAGGTATGTTGTGCGAAGAACAAGTTGATGAGAATGTTTTAGCCAGCGATATGGGTACACTTGGGGTGGCAGAGATGGCTAAGATCGAGAAAATTTTTAAAGAGCATGCTTTCTTTCTCGGATTAAAGGGTACCGTTACATGTGATTTGAAACCGGAAACTAAAAAATAATTCTTGCCGTTCTCATTTTAAAAACGTGTAATGGTGACCTTCCAATCCATACTTCGGTAACGATAAAAATAAGGAGATGCTATTTTGAGGACAACTCTGTTAATCCCCACGCTGAATGAAATCGAAGGAATGAAAGTGGTGATGCCCAGAATCAAACGAGAATGGGTTGATGAAGTGATTATTGTCGATGGGAATTCAACCGATGGCACCTACGAGTATGCATTAGAGAACGGATATCGAGTGATCCGGCAGAAGTCAAAAGGCGCTGCCAATGCCTACCGGGAAGCCCTGGAGGTGACGAGTGGGGATGTCATCGTTACTTTTAGTCCCGACGGAAATTGCATTCCGGAGCGAATTCCAGATCTTGTGAACAAAATGAGGGAAGGTTACGACATGGTGATTGTTTCACGATATTTAGGCGGCGCAAAAAGTGAGGATGATGATTGGGTGACGGCATTCGGAAATTGGATTTTTACCAAAACCATCAACCTTCTTTTTGGAGGAAACTATACCGATTCGCTCGTAAACTTCCGTGCCTGGAGAAGAGAAATTATTAAGTTATCCCGCATTGATCCCTCTCATGCGGGTTTTGAACCACAATTAGCGATCGAATGTGCAAGGGGAAAATTAAAAGTTACAGAGATTCCCGGTGATGAACCCAAAAGAATCGGTGGGATACGAAAGATGTCTCCGCTCCGAAACGGTTGGGGGATCCTGGTCTTAATTGTCAAAGAATGTTTTTTGCCACCCATTTCCGCTGGTTAAAGTTAATGTCAATAGGGTCATGTTGAGCCAATGGATCTAGGCATAAAGGGCAAATATGCTTTTGTGACCGGTGGCAGCCATGGAATCGGATTAGCCATTGCCAAAGCCCTAGTGGGCGAGGAATGCCATGTTGCCATCTGTGGACGTCATCAGGAGCGTTTAGATCAGGCGGTTTCAGAATTAAAAAGTGGCGGGGGCGAAGTGTTAGGTTTGGCTGCGGATGTTATGATCCCCGCTGACATCGAGCGTGCCACAAAAACCCTTTCTGAGAAATGGGGATCTCTCCATATCCTTGTGAATAACGTGGGCGGAGGAGGCAGTTGGGGAAGCTCTTCGATGGAAGAGACGCAGGAATCAGTCTGGCTCGATGTTTTTAACAAGAATACGATGGCGGCCGTACGATTTACCAGATGGGCTATTCCCATCATGCGAAAACAAAAATGGGGACGTGTGGTTACCATTGCTTCGATCC